>SWCD01020261.1_pt1 | contig 40181 bp, 34 predicted proteins | sample 4693011 | NCBI WGS metagenome assembly SWCD01 (sample SAMN10267278, study PRJNA491770) | bioreactor metagenome | isolation source: DHS bioreactor inoculated with marine | place: Japan: Omine Ridge, Nankai Trough
GAAACCTTACTTTTTAAAATAATCAATCTCAAATCGATATTCATCTTGTACCTCTCTCATCAAATGATCCGCCAATACCAACAATTTACTATCTTCCTCCAGAGCCTGAATAGCCGTAACACAACCCGAAGGAATATGCAAAAAATCCAAAGGTCCTTCCTTAACGGTAAAACTTTCTTTGGGCAATTCCGGATTGGGTTCATCAAATGAATCAATGGCAATAACCTGTATTCGAAAACTACCCTTAATGCAGGTAAACCATCGCTGCTCAATCTTATGCCCCTGCCAGCCACGAACAAAATCAGTATCGGCATTTTCAATGGTATAAATACGCTTTATCTCAGAAGCGTCAAAGTCATTGTTATAGGAAATAAATCCTCGCACATCTTTATGGATATTGCCCTTTAATAGGTTCATGTAGTATTTATTTATTGAGCATAATCTTCTACCTCTTCCCCAAAAACTTCCTTGCGGATTAACGGTAATTTAGAAATTAGATTTATTAATCCCGCTACCCCTTGTTGGTCTGCATTATGCGAATGATAATCTTCAATTTTGGAAACATCCTGCTCTCCTTCTGAAAAATACTTTGCATAGTTAAGGTCTCTATTATCAGCAGGTATCCTATAGAAGTCACCCATATCTTCCGCCTTAATCATTTCCTCACGGGTACAGAGCGTTTCATACAATTTCTCTCCGTGCCTTGTACCAATTACCTTTATAGGAACTTCCTTACCGGTGATCTCAATCATGGCTTGCGCTAAATTGCCGATGGTACTAGCAGGTGCCTTGTTTACAAACAAATCACCCGCATTTCCATTCTCAAAGGCAAACAAAACTAAGTCAACCGCATCATCCAGCGACATAAAGAACCGGGACATATTTGGGTCGGTAACCGTAATAGGCTCTCCTTTTTGTATTTGATTTAGAAACAAGGGAATTACAGAGCCGCGGGAAGCCATAACATTTCCATAACGCGTTAGACAGATATCTGTAAAATCATGGTTTCTAGACTCGGCTATGGCCACTTTTTCCATCATTGCCTTGCTAATTCCCATAGCATTTATAGGGTATGCCGCTTTATCCGTACTCAGGCAGATAACCTTTTTTACTTTATTGGCTGCAGCTGCCCGGATTACATTTTGGGTGCCAATAACATTGGTCTGTACTGCTTGCATTGGAAAAAATTCACAAGAAGGTACTTGTTTAAGTGCAGCCGCATGAAAAATATAGTCCACCCCGTGGGTGGCAGGTGCTACTGAATCATAATCCCGAACGTCACCTATATAATAGCGAATTTTATCATTTTTATAGCGGTTGCGCATATCGTCCTGCTTTTTCTCGTCTCGACTAAAAATGCGGATTTCTTTAAAATGGTCTGTATAGAGAAAACGGTTGAGTACTGCCGTGCCGAAGGAGCCGGTGCCGCCCGTGATCAGGAGGATTTTATTTTGGATTTTCATTTTGTAAGGATTTATAGATATCAATCCATTTATGTATTTGTGTCTCTACTTTAAAATTTTTATCTATTAATTTATAACTGTTCAAACGCATTTGGTGATATTGCTCTTTTTCCAAAGACAATATGGAGTCAATACCCTTTGAAAGTTGCGTTGGGTCATTTGAAATGTGAAGGCCTGCATTATACTCTTCCAAAATCTGCCATGGTGTTCCCGTTGAAGCCAATACAGGCGTACCTTGGTTTAAAGCCTCTACCACCACATTTCCAAAATTTTCAGTTTCGCTTGGCAAGATAAGGGCATAGGCTTTTGCATATAATATTTCTTTTTCTTCTCCTTCAACGTGTCCTTTAAATACAATTTTGTGCGAAAGCCCCAATGACTGAATCTGCTCCACTAATTGGGTTTTATAATCATTATGGCGCTCTTCCTGTTTTCCAACAATATACAAATCAAAATCAGAATTTTTAAATTTTTCGCTATAACTCAAGGCTTCAATTAATTTGTGAATTGCTTTAATTTGATGAATTCTACCCAAAAAAAGTAAATAATTTGACTTTATTAAATTTAATCTTGGAGCGGGATCAATATAATTAGGCAATTGCACTAACTTGGAATGTGGGAACATCTCTTTAATATGTTTAGTTTCCTCATCAGACGTACTATGGTATGTTACATTTTTATTGAAGTTTTTGTAAAAAAACAAAAATGGTTTCTTTTTCCAATTATTAAATTGAAGCGCATTTTTATTGAGCTCCCCCCTAACAGACCAAATAATTTTTATTTTTTGGCTGAATAATATAGCATAGATAAAAGAAAGGGATGATATGGGACTAAACAGGCTATTTAAATGAAGAATATCTACTTTCTTAATTTTTACCAATGCTGTTAATATAGTTTTTAATCTTAAAGCTCTACCTTGACCATAATATGTGCGGCCGCAATCCAAATCTAGCCATTTATCTGAATTAACTATATTATTATCAATCCCTACGGTAGACGTAACAATAATTGGATTAATGCCATTCTGGTTAAGTGCCCGGGTGTGCCAATATAAGGTATTACAAGGGCCTCCTATTTGGGAGGGGTAGAATGCACTAAGTGGAAATAGAATATTCACTTTAAAACTTTCTAATTTTCTCTTTTGATACTTTTAATAATCTTAGCAGGATTACCCCCTACAATTGTATTTTGTTCAACATTTTTAGTTACAATTGCACCCGTTGCAACAATTGCACCTTCCCCAATATATTCTACACTATCCATAATATAACAACCGGAGCCAATCCAAACATTATCTTCAACAATTATAGGTTTACCAACAGGTTTTGATTTTGGATCATAGCCATGTGAATGGGAATAAATTTGGGTATCTGATGAGATAACCACATTTGATCCGATTTTTACATTTCCTGTAAAATCAATGTGGACATTTCTATTGAGTTGGGTATTATCTCCGATAGTTAGCGTTGCATTGCTTATTTCTGTGGAAAGCGATACACCGCGACCGATGATGGATTGATTGCCTAGCTGAATGTTTCCTGGAAAACGAATTGTAGTATTACTTAAAACCCTACTTTTTTTCCCAAACTTCTTAAAATTATGTTTCCATAATAAAGTACTAATTATATCCTTTAGTCTGAAAAACATTGAATGAAACATTATTATAAATGCTATGACTACACCAAAAGGATGCTTCTTACTCCAGAATTTTGCCATCATACTATAGAGTTTTAATTATTTCATTCAAATGTTGTGCATGCGACATTCTTTTACTGTCAACAATTTTATAAACAGTATTAGTTCCATTTTTAGCATAATCTTTCATCTTGTCGTAGTTTAAAAATGCAAACTCTAAGGCTTCAACGATGCTTTCTGTGGATTTTGGTTGTATTTCTTTACAGTTCCACCCGTCTTTCATCAAGGCCGGAATTCCACCGACAAAAGTGGTAATGATTGGTGTACCAAAAATCATTGCTTCATATAGTGTTCGTGGAAAACCCTCGTGATATGTGGGTAAGATATACATATCGGAATTTAGATAAAAAGATTTTACGACATCGGCCTCTAACACCGCTCCGTGTACTTTTACAACTTCACTAATATCATATTCTTCAATTATTTGTTTGGATTTTTGAAGAAATTCCCCATTTCCAACCAAATTCAATTCAAAATTATGTCCTTTATCTTTTAAAATTTTAGTAGCTTTTAACAATTCGCCTATGCCTTTATCGTGGGCAATTCGTCCAAGGTATAAAATACTTACATTATCACTAAGTGAATAATCACGATCCTTAATTACGTCCTTTTCTGAAAACGGAATCATGGGTTTTATGGTGTTTGCAGTTTTCTTATTTGTTTTTCCATTAATCATTTCTGTGAAAAAATCAGACACTGTAAAAATGGTAAATGCCTTTTTATAATTCCAATCTGAAATTTTACCGTTAATACCGTTCATTCCTCGAACATAAAGACCAAACTTTTTTCTGAATAGCCAACAAAGGAAGGGTGCGTATTTAAAAGAAGAAGGATAATAAAAATATATAAAATCATTTTTAGTTATAAAAGGAATAATTTTTAAATAAGCATTTAGATAATTTATAATTTTATTTCTTTTTATGGGAAGAGGGTGACAAGTCACTCCATTTTCTTCCAAATCAAATTCACTTATACTATCATCATTCGATTTTGCAAATTGAAAATAAGAGATTTTATTATTACAATAGATTAAATCAGTAATAAATAAGCCGTTTAGAGAATTCGTACAAAATGCGTTACCTCTTTGATTCATGGAGGAGTTATCTACTATTAAAATTTTCATTTTTTTAACTTAAAATCATTATACCTACAATTTGCAACATTAAGAATCCAAAAAAAACTATAAAATTTATATATTTTTTAATTTTGTGCGGAGTTGAGTTGTAAATTATAAAGAAGAGGATATAAAATATCACATAATAAGGCATTAATCTACGTTGAGAGATGACGGCAGATTGCAGTAATAAAAATATTAAACCAATCCATAATTGATATACCAGCGGTTTTGAAATGTATATTTTCGTTTTTTCCCGAATATCTTTTGAAAATAACCAGGCTAAAACATAGATACTGACCATCCAATTAAAAAAAGAAGCGAAAGATCTTGGAAAATTCATTATATTATAAACAGCCTTTTCATTAATACTTCCACTTGTTATAGAAAACCTACTCCATAATGGCACCGGTTGTACAGCATTATAAAATATAGAGGCCAGATCACCAGCAAGAGGTATTTCCTGGAACGTGCCAATTATACCACTACCTTTATCATCTCCATAAGCTTCTTGATTTGCTTCAACTACACTACTAATATCTTGTAAAAAACGCACCGATATATAAACAGCAGCTATTCCTACAATAATTGAAATTCCTACTACAACAAATTTCATTCGAGACCTTTGCATCGACAGAAGAAGATAAATAGGAATTAGAATTACCATAAATAATCCAGACTCTAAACGAAAAGTGGTACATAAGTAGATAATAATAAAAATTTTAAGTAAATTTAATATGGAAAAGTCTTTTTTGAACGTTAAATAAATGCCTATTAAATATAAAAGTAAGATATGAGTATCTCTCAAAATCTGTGAAGAGTAAAAGAATAGTATTGAAAACGTACAAGTGATTAAAGTAAATTTAAAAGCCTTTTCATTCGAAAAAGAATTTATTTTGAACAGTTTATATATTATTACACCAACAAAAGAAAATAAAATAAGAACGGATATTTGTTGTCCTAAATAAAAATTGGCTCCAAAGCTATTGCTCATATAACCAAAAAAGGTTGCATAAGTAAAATAGCCAGATTGGAAGCGATTGAAAAAATTATATTTCTCCCATATATTGGATAATGTGAGCCAATAATTACCCTCGGCCATGTACTGTTTCGTAGTTGGTATGAAATAAGATCCAGCATCATAAGATAATAAAGAAGGATAATTATTTTCACTCATATAAAGAAAAGTCATAAGCATATAAATGCTCCCAATAGTAAAAACAGCATGAAAGATTTTTATAATAGACTTCTTCTCTTTTCCTCCCAATACATAACAAATAGATATCCCAATTAAATATATAAATACCAGAAACATCAGTGAAGAACCATCTACAACTACTGCGGTGGATATGAGAGTTAATATGAATGCAATGATCCAAATCATTTACCACTATGAGTTAAATTTTTAATGATTTTCTCAAACTCAAATAAATATTTGTTTTTTAAAAACTTGAGTATGGTATAATAAGTCAGAATCATGACTAAAATTTGAATAGCAAATACAATTAAAATGCTACTTATTGAAATATAATTGTTTATCGCATGAATAGTTAAGGCCCCTATAAAACTTGCCAATATAATTTGCCATAAATCATTTCCCAACTCTTTTAGAGAGTAATTTATTTGGTTTCCTCCAAAGTAGATATAGCTAAAACTTGATAGAATAGTAACGGCAACTATACCCCACATAAGAGCCATAATACTAAAATTTATAAGGAGCACAATTGTTATGAGTCTTACTCCTTGCCGAATAAGTGATAGGTAGAGAAGTTGCCGACTTTTACCCAACACTAAAAAAATATTTGTAAAAAACGAATAAAGAGACACAAACAAACCCACTATCGCCCACATTCTCAAGTAAGGAGTTGCTTCCGTCCATTGCTCGCCAAAAGCTAACACAATCAAATTATCAGCAGAAGCTACCACACCTAACATAACTGGAATCATCACAAACATCGTTAAACCCACTATGTTTCGATAACCTTCTTTCAATTTTGTTTTGTCATCACCTAGTTTAGCTAATACTGGATATGTAACTCGTTGAATAACTCCAGTTGAAGTTTGTGTAATATATGTATTGAGTTTTCTGCCTTGAGAAAAAAGTCCCAAATCTATTTTTGAATAAATTTTACCAATTAAAAGTGGTTCTAAGTTAGTAACAAATTTATCGAGTAGTCCTTGTAATAATAAGTTACTACTAAAACCAAAATATTTTCTTATAGAATCTCGACTTATACATCCTTTTGGCCTCCATTTACTTTGGAGCCATAGCAAAATTGTTTTCAAAAAAGAATATAACACTAAATTTACGGCTAAAGCCCAAACTCCAAACCCATTAAATGCCATAATTATGGCCACAATTCCCGATATAATCATTGCAATTAGTGCAGATATTGCTGGTGTTTTGAAATTTATATTTCTGCTAAAATTTGCATTTTGAACAATAGCAAATGATTTTATGATAATAGTAAAAAACACAAATCTTGACAAATTGAGTAAAGAAGGTTCATCATAAAAATCTGCGATAAATGGAGCAACGGTAAATAAAAGAATATAAATTATAACAGCAATAGTTACATTAAAATAAAAAACTGAGGTAAGGTCTCTATTTGTAGCGTGGTTATCCCTGATTAGTGCTTGGCTAAAACCACTATCCACAAATGCTTCAGATAATACAGAAAAAACGATTAACAATTCAAGTATTCCAAAGTCATAAGGGGTAAGCAGTCGAGCCAATATCATTGTAATAATAATATTGACCATACCAGCTCCTATAGTTCCAATAGAATTCCAGGCTACGCCTTTTACAGTTGAGTGTTTAAGACCCACTACTTTCGTGTTTTAATTACATTGCAAGGATTTCCAACAGCTATACTATAAGGTGGAATTGATTTGGTTACCACAGAACCTGCACCTATAACACTACCTTCACCTATATTTACACCGTCGAGCACTACAACATTAGCTCCAAACCAAACATCATTGGAAATGTTTATTCCTTTTCTACTCAATCCTTGACTTTTAATGTTTAAATCTCGGTTCTTAAAGTTATGATTAGATCCTACAATTACACATCCTGGTGCAATTGCACAATTATCCCCTATCGATACTAATCCTATTACAATTGAATTTCTATTAATACTAGTTTTATTGCCTATTTTAACAAAAGAACTACCATTACTCCGAAGTTCAACATTATCTCCAATGATGACATTATCTCCAATTTCAGTATTATTGTAAATTTTCACATTGGATTCTATTTTTACATACTTTCCAATTTTTAAATTACCTTTCAATACTACATTTTTTCCAATTCGCAATTTCTCTCCATTATTTTTAGGTAGAAATAAAAGTCTAATTATAAAACCTTTAATTATAGAAATAAGGGCTTTGTATTTGTTGTAATAATTCAGCATCCTATATAAAGCTATTTCCTTTCTTTAATTTCTTTAACCACTTTACATGGATTACCTACAGCAATGGTCCAAGCCGGTATATCTTTTACCACCACGGAACCCGCGCCAATAATTGCCCCTTCTCCTATCGTAATACCAGGCATAATGATGCTCCCCATACCGATACTACATCCTCTTTGCAAATGAATTTTATCCTTTATATATGGCAATTTATTATAATCATCTCCTTTAAAATATTCTGTCATATTTCTACGATGACACAACAATAAACATCGACTTGTTATCCAAACTCCTTCTTCAATAATAAGATATTTGGCATTAACGACATCATAATACACATCATATCCTATTGAAATTTTTCCTTTTATACTAACTCCTGTAAGCTTCCATAACCAAGGACGCACAGACGGATGTATCCTGTTTAATATCACCCAGTTTTTTGCAATTTTAAATACTAACCATTTTAAATAAAGTTTACACTGTGTATAAATATATGTTGGCAGTTTTAAAAGAATACGAACCAAGCGTTTCATCTTTTTGGATATAAATTAATGATAATTTTAAAAGTATTGATATTTAAAGGAACACCAATTCTTGGTATTATAGAAACATCAGTAGTATCTTCTATTCTTTTATTTTTCTCTGTAGAAAATCCCATAGCGTATCCTGCTTCTTTAACGAATAAATTTGAGGCGGGTGTGTAGTTTCCATTAGGGTAAGCAAAGTATTTACATTCAGTCTGAAGCTTTTCTTCCAATATATTTTTACTTTCAATTATTTGTTTTCTTACTTCCTGTTCGGCTTGGTTGGTGTGGCAACAAATATGGTATTTACAATGTGAACCAATTGTTGCACCTGATTGATGAAGTTTTATGACTTCTTCCCAACTCATAGGCTTAGTAGTTTTAAACTTTTTCTTTAAAACTTCATACTCCTCACTTGAAAGATTACTTATTAAATCATTTACAATAGCTTTAACATCTTCTAAAGGTCTGGATTTTAATTGAGTAATTATTATTTGGTATAGATCTTCTTTGTCAATTTTATTTGAAATATTTTTTTTATTTATAGATAATGAAGGAATAGACACATTTTTTAATTCAGTTCCCAAAAGAATCATCCTTGCAATAGATGTGGGAAATAATTCTCCTTTTTCAATATGTTCTGTTGATACAAAGACAGTAAATGGAATCGATAATTTTTTTAAATATGGACTCACAACATACAAGTTATTTGCATAACCATCGTCAAAAGTCAGAACCATTTCATTATTTGTAAAAGTTTTGTTTTGAAACCTCGTATAAAACTCATCCATTGAAATAATTTCAAATTTTTTCTTTAAATAGGATATTTGCTTTTTGAAGCTTTCAAAATCAAATGTTTCAGCTTCAATGTAACGATCAATATTTTCGTCGACACCATGCCAGAAGATTATGCGAGGCGTACGATTGATTTTTCTTAAAAGAGAATCTCCTTTAAAATATAAGAAGTTTTTTTTTATTATATTTTTCACTTTACGGTGTAGTCTAATATTATTTTCAAAAAAAATTGACCAAGTAACTGATCTTATATGATTTTAGTCAAATTTTTTAAGCCCGCAAAGATAAAAAACCCCTATCGATAAACTACCAAATAAATTCGATTAAATGTTAATTGTTTATAAAGAAGAGAAGTATGAAGACAGAAAGTAAAAAGTAAGTAGATATTTGGTTCTTTCCATTATAAAAGATTGCTTAAGAATGAATATAGCACATTAAATTTGTTAAAAACATATTCTTGAATTCAATCATGACATAAATTCAAATAGCTATAGTATTTCAAAAAACTATATTCGTCACAACGGTCTTTTTAAAAAGGCATATAGCAAAATCTGAAACGCTATTCCTATATACCATCACATTTAATATAACCATAGTTGGTTTTCAAGAAGCTTCCCGCTTAGATATCGGATAATCCATTTGCCGAATGACATCCTGAATTATTTCCACATCAATTTCTAAATACTCCGCGGCCTCATAAACAGTTATGGGGCTATTCTTTTTCTTCTTCTTGATTTTTCTGATTTTTCGTAGGATACCGTTGCAGGTTTCCTTTGTCTTTCCGGTAAGTACTGCCAAATCCTTGGCATAAATACATTGTCTTATCATAGCTTTTAAATTTAATACAATAAAATACCTCCTACTCCTTTGGAAGTGAGAAAGGTTATTTTCTCTGTATCAAATCAAAGCTTTTATAACTTTAATTTTCAACCTTCCGCGGAGCAACTACCGCGTAACTTTTTCATAATTAGATAACTTAAAGATTAATATTCGGTTAAAAAAATATAGACTAATGCCTAATACAATATTATTAAATTCTGCTAGCTAATAGGGCGTTTATTCCATCACATTATCAACAGAGTTATCAACAAAACGCTTAGTACCAATATAGTAGACAAAACATCACATCACAAAAAAATGTTTATAACATTATTGATTATAAACAGGGCCTTGGGTAATCAACCCCTCCTAGCAACGTAGGCCCATGGTACTTGCACTATACCCCCACCATGCTTGCACTTTACCGCACCCTAGCCTACTGTAGAAAAAAAGATATAAAGTTGATTAAAAGAAAAATGATGGATTTAACACGATTTTCAAATAGTAAGGAAATTAAAAGGATTCCTTCAAAATCTAGGATTATTAGAGCGAAATGAAATAGAATCTTCGCTACGACAGTATTTAAATAAGAACGAAAATTTCAACGTGAAACCCCCAAATTATATTAAAAACTATCCCAAAAAAGAAATCTACAATGTTCTGAAAAACCAGTATTTGCAAGGCTTTCAAAAGCATCGTACTCTTGCTCTATGGCAAAACAAAAAGGCCCATTAAAAATTGTAGGTTCCCTTGAGGACATCAATTTTTACAAACTGAAGAAAGGATACGCAGTCCGCATGAAGGGCGGTGTGGACAAAGACCGTATCCTAAACGAAGCTCGCTTCGTAAGAACCCGTGAAAACATGTCTGAATTTGGCCATTGTGCCACCGCAGGCAAGTATTTACGAAAAGCAGCGGCAGGAATGTCCCTGTCAGCTAAAGACGGAACCGTTGTGGCAAGGCTCACGACGGTTCTTACTCAAATTAAGAATTTGGACGGAATTTCCGCTCGTGGTAAACGACGAGTTGAAATCGGTATTCAAAACCCAGAAGGTTTAGCTAAACTGAACGGATTTGACTTCAACATCGAAGCTCCGGCATTCCAAATGCTTAAGACTGCTTTTACATTGGATGTGGTTACTGGTGAAATCCAGATTCCGGCATTACAACCTGCCAAAGATCTTACTTTCCCCAATGCCGCAACCCATGTAAATTTAATGGGTGCATTTCTAAAAATTGATTTTGCCACAGGCAATATCAATATATCGGAAAGCCCCATTACAACACTCCCTGTTAATTTAACTGAAAGCGCAGTTACCTTAACACCTACGGGAGTACCTACGGGTACAGGAGTATCATTATTCTTGTTGGCAATTCAATTTGCTCAAGAAATTAATGGTGTTCAATATCCATTGGAAGACCGCTCTTTTAATACGCTAAGCATTATAGCTACTGCAAATTAAAAAAAAACAAAAAAGGTCCAGTTTTTCAGTCTGCATTTTCTTAAAAAAGACAAACCAGAAAATATAAGGCATATGAGAAGTTGGACCTTAAGTATTAAATATAACAATCACCAAATCCCAAATTAACAAATCCCGAATCCCAAATTAACAAATCCCAAATTAACAAATCCCAAATTAACGAATCCCAATTTTGTCACCCTGAGCAGCCTGCCCTGAGCAGCCTGCCCTGAGCGGAGTCGAAGGGGAGTCGAAGGACAGTCGAAGGGACGAATCCCAAATCAACCAATTAACGAATCCCAAATCCCGAATTAACGAATCCCAAATCAACGAATCCCAAATCCCGAATTAACGAATCCCGAATTAACATTTACACAATCATCCCCGCAGCAACAGTCTCATGTGTAGCATCGTCAATTAAAACAAAACTACCCGTAATTCGGTTGTCGCGATACTCATCAACCATCAATGGGCGTGTTGTTCGGATGCTAATACGTGCAATATCGTTCATTTTTAATTCCTTGTCTTCCTCTTCGCGTGCATAGGTATTGATATCAATTTTATACACCACCTCCTTTATCATCGCTTTTTGTTCGTTAGAGGTATGAACTATCGTGTATTTAGCTCTAGGCCTAGCGGGTGAATTGTTAAACCAACAAAGCATGGCGTCAAATTCCTGTAAGGCTTTAGGCTGATTATTTTCTTTAACAATCATATCGCCACGGCTGATGTCTATGTCATCCTCCAAGCTAATAGCAACAGACATAGGTGCGAATACCTCTTCCAAAGATCCGTCCATAGTATCAATGCTTTTAATTTTGGAAGTAAAACCGGAAGGTAATACAACCACCTCATCCCCAGGCCTGAAAATACCGCTGGCTACGCGACCTGCGTATCCCCTATAATCTATAAAGCCTTCCCGTTGCGGCCGTAAAACCGTCTGAACCGGAAAACGGGCATCTATTTTATTGATATCACTGCTTATGTGCATTGTTTCCAAAGTGTAAAGCAAAGGAGCTCCTTTATACCAATCCATATTTGTAGAACGGTTTACCACATTATCGCCATCCAAAGCACTAATGGGAAGAAACTGAATGTCCTTTACATATAATTTTGAGGAAAATTCTTCAAATTGATTAATGATTTTTTCATAAACCTCTTCTGAATAATCTACCAAATCCATTTTATTGATACAAACGATAATATGCGGAATCTGCAAAAGCGAAGCAATAAAGGCATGGCGCTTGGTTTGTTCAATAACACCGTGACGGGCATCAATTAAAATTAAGGCAGCATTGGCAGTCGAAGCCCCCGTAACCATATTCCGTGTATACTGTATGTGTCCCGGCGTATCCGCGATTATGAATTTACGCTTTGGGGTGGTGAAATATCTATAGGCCACATCAATGGTTATGCCCTGCTCCCGCTCGTCGCGAAGTCCATCTGTAAACAAGGCAAGATCTACGCCTTCGTGACCTTTTTTACGGCTCGTATTTTCTATGGCTTCCAATTGGTCTTCAAAAATTGCCTTGCTATCGTAAAGCAATCTCCCTATCAACGTGCTTTTACCATCATCCACACTTCCTGCCGTGGTAAATCTTAGTAGTTGGTTTTTGTCTATTTCCATATCATGACGCAGATTTACGGATTTCGCGGATTTCGCGGATTTTCCGATTCATTTATTTTTGTCTTTCGTATTTATAAATCTTTTCCAAGTTAAACTTGCTTGTCCAAAATTAATCAACAATCCCACCGGGGCATTGATCGATTTTAAATAATTTATGGTTTGGGCTTCTCCTGCTTTGTGAAGAAAAGAAGCCGATTTAATTTCAATTACAATTTTGTCAAAACAGATAAAATCAGCAATAAAATATTTCTGCAATGGTTTTCCTTGATAGTAAACCATAAGCTTTTTCTGTTTTTCAAAAGGAATTTGTTGATTTGTCAATTCGCGTTCAAATGCCTCTTGATAAACCGATTCTAAAAACCCTGCGCCCAAACCTTTATGTACGGCCATGGCCGCCCCAATAATCTTAAAGGTTTCCCGCTCATAAATCAACTTTCCCATATTAAATCAGCGTAATCCGTGTAATCCGCATAATCCGTGTTTAATTTTTAAAAGTATCCCTGCCGCTTCCTATCCTCCATAGCCGTCTCACTACGCTTATCATCGCTTCTGTTACCACGCTCCGTTTGTTTCATTGCGGCAACTTCTGCCACGATTTTCTCCAAAGTATCTGCCTCAGATTCAATTCCGCCAGTTACTGTAATGTCCCCAAGAGTTCTAAAGCGAATTTTCTTTGTTTCTATTTTTTCGTTTTCTTCCAACTTTAAAAATTCAGAAACCGGAATCCACGAATCATTTCGCCAAACCACATCACGTTGGTGTGCCAAATACAGGGAAGGAATTTTAATATCCTCACGCTTTATATAATTCCAAACATCCATTTCAGTCCAATTGCTTATGGGGAATGCGCGGAAATGCTCGCCTTCAAAATGTTTTCCATTTAATAAATTCCAAAGTTCCGGACGTTGGTTTTTTGGATCCCACTGCCCAAAATCGTCACGGTGCGAAAAGAAACGTTCCTTGGCACGGGCTTTCTCCTCATCACGTCTTCCACCACCTATTGCACAATCTATTTTATTACTTTCAATAGCGTCAAGTAATGTTGTGATTTGAAGCACATTACGTGTCGCGTTTTTTCCTTTTTCTTCAGCAACCCTTCCTGTATCAATCGATTCCTGAACGGAGCCTACAATTAACTGAGCTCCCAATTCTTCTATCAAATCATCACGAAACTGAATGGTTTCAGGGAAGTTATGACCAGTATCTACGTGCAGCAACGGGAATGGAATTTTGGAGGGATAAAATGCCTTCTTCGCCAAATGTGTAACAAGAATAGAATCTTTTCCCCCTGAAAATAATATAACGGGGTTTTGGAATTGCGCCCAAACCTCCCGAAGAATGTAGATGGCTTCTGATTCTAATTCATCTAAATAATTTAAATAATATTTACTCATTTCATTTTTTTCTTTAATTCATTCAAAAGAATATTCACAGCTTCTTCTACAGAAATCACCGTAGTATCTATTTCCACATCGGGAGCCATGGGAGTTTCATAGGGTGCGTTTACACCAGTGAAATTCTTGATTTCTCCAGCTCTTGCTTTTTCATATAATCCTTTTAAATCTCTCCGTTCACATTCCTCTATTGGGGTATTGACAAAAACTTCCACGAAATTTTCATAACCTACAATTCGTTTTACGTTTTCACGGTCTTCCCTATAAGGTGAGACGAACGATGCCAAAACTACTAAACCTGCATCAATCATTAAATTGGCCACTTCTGCAATTCTTCTTATGTTTTCAGATCTATCTTCTGGCGTAAAGGAAAGGTTATTGTTTAAACCCTTGCGCACATTATCGCCATCCAATAGATATGTATGGATGCCTTTAATAAAAAGGGCCTTTTCCAATGCATTTGCAATGGTAGATTTCCCAGAACCTGAAAGCCCCGTAAACCAAATCAACAACGGCTCGTGCTTTTTTAAATCACTCCGTTGCCGCTGTGTAATGCTGAAGTTATGTGGAATTATATTTTCTTCCATAAAATTGTAAGTTAGTTTCTATTTGGCAGTCCGTAATTTATACGATACCAAAAGCGTTCGTGAAGATAGTATAAAATCATTTTTGTCAAAAGTTCCGCAAGGCCAATCTTAAGTCCCGTTAAAGGGTTTCCTGTTATTAACCAAGAAAGCAACATAGTATCTAGCGTTCCTACCCCACGCCAGGTAAAGGTTTTCAAGACATGTCTTTTTCTGCTTTCGCGGATAATGCCTTTTTCTGAAAGATTAATGCTAAACCAAACCCGTTCGTGAAAATAATATAATATCATTTTGGTTATTACCTCGGCAAATCCAATTTTAAGCCCAGTCAGCGGATTTCCGGTAATGAGCCAAGACAACAATATGGTGTCTAGCGTACCAACAATGCGCCAAGTAATGGTTTTTGCTATATGCCTCTTTCTGGTGTGGTCCTTCATAATACCTTTACCAAAAAATAATTGTTCAGTAAATTAGGCTTATTGTATTGCATGTTTTTTCCAGTGGTCTGATCAATTACTGAAATTCCAACAGCATTACATATTGCGTGTCCCGCAGCCGTGTCCCATTCCATAGTTGGGGCAAAACGGGGATAAAGTTGTGCGAGTCCTTCGGCTACCAAACAGAATTTTAGCGAACTTCCTTTTGAAACAATTTCTACCTCATTTTGCTTCGCTATTTTTGCAATAAAATTTTGAGTATCTTCATTTAAATGCGAACGGCTGCCCACAATTTTTACTACGGAAGCCTTACTTGGCTTGATTTCTTTAGCGTTTTTTAATATTTCCTCCACCGAGTCATTTTCCGAAGTAATGACTATTTTTTTTGAAGTCTTCCCATCCGAAGAAGTAAAATACAACTCTTTTGAAACGGGAACGTAAATTACTCCAAGCACGGGATTGCCATTTTCGACCAAAGCAATGTTTACAGTAAATTCACCATTTCGTTTTATAAACTCCTTGGTGCCATCCAGCGGATCCACAATCCAACAACGGTTCCAGTCTTTCCTCTCAGCATAATCCAACTGCCTATTTTCCTCGCTTATAATTGGAATTTGGGTAGGTTTCAAAAACTCATTTATCACCTCATTAGCATTTTTATCAGCCTGTGTAAGGGGTGAATCATCGTTTTTGTGCTCCACGTCAAAGTTGGTATCGTAAATCTTAAGAATTTCTGTTCCGGCAGATAAAGCCGCTTTTATTGCTGTCCTTACAAGAGTATTCATCGTGAGATTTTATAGAGTTTGGAAAGTTACAATTTTGAATTTAAAGAGAAGGTTTGGAAGTATTGAAATACAAAGCAAATGGTTGGTGCCAAGATAAAATCTTTGTAATTTTAAAGAAAAATGAAATTATGGGAGATACTGTTGACGGATTCGGAAAAAATCGCGACCACAACCAATATGGTGAGGTGGAAAAGGATAAGGACGAAATTAAAAAAGACACCAACTTGCCAAAACCGCCAAATAGGGGGAGCGATAGCAATTTAAAGAATAAAAAAGCTTCAGAATAACCTCCTCACGGCTACTCCATAGCAAAGCCATAGCAAAGCCATAGCAAAGTCGTTAAAATGTAAGAAAAACGTCATTTTTTCCTACAAAAAATTCTCGACCTTTTTTTTAAGCAAATCTATGTACCGATTATAAGTATTTCGGAGTTAAAAAAAGGCTAAACTGTCTTTTAAAATTGATTCCTCAAATAAGGTTAGTTATCTTTGAGGGAAACCTATAAAAAACAAAATAATGAGCTATTTAAACCTCGATAAAAAGAAAACTACCACCACTGCAAAAGAATTGAATGTACTACTCGCAGACTACCATTTGTACTACCAAAAACTCAGAAATTTTCACTGGAATGTAATTGGCCATAATTTCTTTGACCTTCACATTAAGTTTGAAGAAATGTACGACGATGCTAAATTGAAAATTGATGAAATTGCTGAGCGAATCTTGACCCTTCGCTTTCAACCCACCAGTAATTTTACCGACTACGTGAAATTGAGCAATATTAAGGAGTCTCCATCTGACACGAAAGATTTAAAGATGGTTGAAATATTGCTGGATGATCATGGAAAACTTCTTAAACAAATGCGCACTGTGGTTGAAAAAGCTGATGCCGCTGGCGATGAAGGTACTATTGATATGATTGGTGGCTTCATTGGCCATATAGAAAAAATAAGTTGGATGCTGGATGCTTGGGCAATGAAAACGGGAGAAGGCCATCCGGAAGCTTAAGCTTTATAATTTAAAAACCATGAAGCTTGCCAGATATTTATAGTATTTGGCAAGTTTTTTTGTTTAAAAATCAAATCCCAATCCAAAACTAAGCCTTGTTCCCTCAGTAGAATTGAACAAACTTAGGTTAACATTTGCGCCACCTGGCCCATTTATCCAAAAACCGCCACCTCTGGAATTGTGCCACTTATCTGAACTATCGTCAGCCAACCAGACTCTTCCTAAATCTGCACCTCCATAAATGCCAATCTGAAATGGCAACAACCCCACTTTAAACTTAGGAAAACTATATCTCAAATCTGCACTGCCCACCAAAAACGATTTCCCCGTAAAACGCTGCTCCCTATAGCCCCTTAAACCATTGTCGCCTCCCAGATTTGCAGCTTGATAAAATTGGTACTTTTGCCCCATATTCAATTGGTAATTAATATTGGTTTTCAGCACTAAGGTTCTGTTTTTAACTAAAGTATTATAAAACCCGAGTCGCGTTTTTAAAAAGCCAAATACCTCATCCATATCTTCCAGATTATCGGTAACCCCCGCATTAAGATCAAACATCATTCCTATGGTCGGGTTTTGGGGGTCGTCAAAACTTCGGTAATTATAAATTCCTTCAAAGGTGCCGAAGTAGCTTGTTTCTCCTTTATTTTCAACTGCTGCTTCAGAAATAAAATTAGTTGATGAATTTCCCACCTCATAAGCGTCAAAGGTAGTTTGCAACTTGAAAAAGCTACCAAAATTACTATTGCGAAGCAATCCAATATTGCCAGAAATATGCTGCACATCTACCCTATTGTAATCATACCCCTTTTCGTCCTGCAGATTTTGGGTTTCATTTCCAAAGCCAAAAAAATTAACCTTGTAATTTGGACTGGTAAGCCGGGCGCCAAAACTTAGATTTAAATCGTCTTTTATATTTGCAAACTCACCGGAATACGAAAGTTCAAAACTATTGATATCAGTAAAATAGGCTAAGTTTACTATGTGTTTTTGGGAAAATGGATTTCTTTGAAAATTATCTACCCTATAAGCATATTGCAGTGCCGCACGAAAACCGTCGTCGGGATTATACCCAATTGCCGAAACCAATCCTTGTGAACGGTCTATTTGCTTTCGATAATCATAGGTGTTTAGATTGTAGATATCCGTAAAACGTATACTCCCCCCCTTTTTTTCTTCAATTACATTCGGCATACTTTCATAATCGTAAACCTTTAATCTTCTACCTTGTTTTAAACTAAAACTGTCTTTATCCCTTCCTCCAATTATTCGCAAAAAAATTAAATCATCTCCCTCTCCATTTACAATAAACCTATCATTACCATTTAGGCCGTAGATCCATATTTCTTTAGTATCGGTTCTTGAAAATGTTCTATCAATTAAGGTATCGGATTTTATGCCATTAATAGTAGTAAAACTTCTCACATTTGTTCTGCCATCAGCGTGTCTTGTAACTTCAAATAAATCGTCATAATCCGTCCCAACAATGGTCTGTAATGTAGAGAGATAGGTGTAATATTTATCGGCAATGGCAACCAGGTTTTTCTTTCGCTCCCTTAATTTTTGTTTTATATCTGCTAAGGATTCATCTTGCACCTCTGCCGGTATATTATTAAAGGCTTTTTCAATGATAGCATCGGTAATGCTATCCTGTATTGATTTTGCCAAATATTTCCATTGTTCGCGACCAGAGTTTTTTAATAACGCCCTATCCAGAATTACCCCTTCTTTATTGAACCATTCCAAATCGTTCAAGTTTTCACCATATACGTGGGTTTGCAGAGACCCGTTAAATAGCGAACGGGTGTAATCGAAAATATTTCCTTCAAAACTTGAAAACGCATTGTCACGGTTGTTAGGTATGGGCACGTAAACGTTTTTCTTGTATCTATTGTAAAATTCTGCCCATTGCCAGTGGTTCGGCTCTCGGTCCCAATCGCCAATTAACATATCGAACAATCGTGATTTTATATAATTTTCTTCATCAACTTGCACATTCCCTGTTTTCCGAAGTTTGATTAAAATATCATCCGTTGTTTCTACATCATCGGGGTATTTGAAAAGACCTTCCCCTTCGCTCTTCTCGGAGGGTTCAATAGAAATCAAATACAAATCATTTCCGAAGCTATCATTGTAGCCCTCCAAACTTTTCTGTTTGGGAACATAATATAATTGAGGCGTGGTATAAAAGATGTTTATTGCCTTGGCCATATCTGGAATCGCCAGGATTGCATAGGGATGTGAAGCGGTATAAAAATTCGTGTTTTGTCCTTTTACGGAAGGGACATCAGACTTTTCAGTATCGGTAGGTTTGTCTTCAGTATCTTCAAAAATGAGTTTTCTTGAAACCTGCAAGGCGTTTTTGCCCATTGCGCGCATACGATATTGGTTGCCATTTTTGTCTTCCATTAAAAGTGAATTGTAATCCATTCCTTTATTTTCCTGAATCACTTTTAACCCTCCATACAAAGTATCTAAAGAAGCAACTTGAGCGGTAACTGGCGTTGAGTATGCTTCTTTGTATTTTGCGCCCCAAACCGTTTTAAAAAATAATGCATCATTAATACTGTCTTGCTTATAGATGGGGACTGTATATTGTTGCGGAAATATCTCTGGTAATTCAGAAATATCTTTTTTTACCGGTGCGGAAACAACTTCTTTTTGGAAGATCATTTTCGGCTGAAAGTTTTCACCTTTTACAAAATAACGCACCCAAGAGGAACCATCTTCAAACACATCCAGCACCGCAAAACCTTGCATGCCCGTACTAAAAAAACCGTCTTTTCCTAATGCCGCATACGATTCTTTTGCACCTCCACCAGAAACAATCTGTTTTAGACCATCTTTTTCAATGTATTGCAAATTATGGTCGTGACCGGATACAAAAACCAATCGCTTATTATTTTTAACTAGCTCCTGTAGCCTGTTCATTAAATTATTATAGAGCTCATTATATCTATCCTGAACCGAAACCCCGCCCTGGGATCGTACCTGTACCACCAAGGAGGAAAGAAGGGGCATCGGTATTTTTTTTTGGAGAGGGTATAGATGCTTTTCAAGCGCAAAATACCCCCCGTGATTACCATTGGTAAACATGGGATGGTGCATGGCGAAGACAATGGTTTTATTTTGGTTTTTCTCCAATTCCAACGCTAGCTCAATAAAGAACTTTTCCCGGGTCTTTATATCGCAATTTTCATTGATTGTGGGGTTTGCGTTCCAATCCTCCAAATACCATTGCGTGTCTATAATGAGCAACTGAATGTTTTTAGAAACGGCTACACTTTCCAGTGGGCATCCATTACTGGGCCTAAAGGCATCCTGTTCTGGAAATAGTGCTTCCACGTAGTTTTCTTCACGGGCAACGCCAATTACTCCATTGTTGTACCATTCGTGGTTACCGGGAATAAATATGGTTTGCCCCTTGTAATCCCTAACTGCTTTGTATTGGGCATCAATCATATTCTCAGATTCCTTTCTTCGCGGGTGACCTTCGGGATCCATTCCTGATGGGTAAATATTGTCACCCAGATAAATGGTATAATTGCCCTTTGTCTTTTCGTTTTTAAGATAATTGTTGAAGGTAGCTAGCGCCTCGCTCATCCCACCCATTGGTGAAAGACCTGCATCGCCAACCAAGTAAAAAGTTTTTTCTATTTTTTTTTGCGAAGGATACAATGGCATCGCATCCTTATCCTTAAACTGCGGTGCATACGTAGCGCAGGAAGAGATGAAAAACGCAGTAAAAAATATAAAATAGAACTTTTTAAAAATCATAAAATATTACATTGAAAAAGCAACGCCAAAGGTGAAGCGTACTCCTTCTTCCCCAGTAAAGACATTAAACGTTCCGCTTAACAAATCTGCAGTATTTACCCAAAATCCGCCTCCATAAGAATTGTGAAACACATCGGAAGTATCATTTGGAACCCATACCCTTCCCACATCATATCCTCCAAAAATACCCAGCTGTATGGGTAAAAGCGCAGTCTTGAACTTATTGAAACTATAGCGCAGATCAGCACTCGCTACCGCAGCACTACGCCCCGTAAAGCGTTCATCCCGATAGGCTCTAAGCCCCGTATCGCTTCCCAATTGGGCACCTTGGTAAAATTCAAAATTATTACCGATGTTGAATTGCCCGCGAACGTCAGTTTTTAAAACTAGTTTTCTGTTTTGGGTCAAAGCATTGTAAAAAACTATTTGCGGCTTTATATAACCAAATATCCTTTCACTGTCATCTACATTTTGGGTTCCCCCAGCCTTAAGGGAAAAATTCATGCCGCGTGTGGGGTTTACCTTGTTATCATAACTTTCGTATTGATACGTTCCTTCTGCGGAAACAAAATACTTGGTTTCGTCAAGCTCGGTGGGCGCGGGAATAACTTCCGTGATGTACCGATCGTTTGTACCTTCCACTTCAATTCCTTCAAAAATAGCCTTGATTTGAAATGTACTTCCGTAAGGGGAATCTTTTGTTACGCCAATAGAGCCCCCGTAGCCACCAATGCGAACGCGATTGTAGTCCATATCAAAGTCAAATTCATATTGTGGGTTAAGGGTTTCATTTCCAAAACCGAAAAAGTTTTCAGAAAAATTGGGGTTTTTAAAATACCCTCCCAACAAGAAATTCCAACTTCCGAAAATATTTGCAAACTCGCCTTCGTAATTGATATCAAAGCTATTTGTGGCAAAATAATAACCTGCACTTATGCGGTGCTGTTGCGAGAAGGGATTTCTTTGGAATCCGTTAAAGGTTAACACATAGGATGGGCCAATTTTAAAACCATCATCAGGATTATACCCTACCGTTGGGAGAAAAAGACTAATACTTTGCTTTTGCTTTTTGTAGTCGTAGGTATTATAATCATAATTATCTGTAAACTTAAAGGTAGCGCCACCTTTTTCCTCTATTGTATTTTTCTTGCTTTTCTGGTCGTAAATTTTCACTTTTCGGCCATTTGCAATTTTATAGGTGTCATTATTTTGCCCTCCTATGATTCTTAAAAATATAGGGCGATCGCCTTTTCCTTTTACTTCGAAAACGTCATCATCATCCAATCCATACACCCAAATTGAATTGGTTTCGTCTGCATAAAAAGTTCTGTCAACCATTAGACCGTCCTTTTTTCCGTCTTTAATACGGTAAGTCTTTATATTGGTTTTTCCCTCTGGCAAACGGGTTATTTCAAAGTAATCATCTTTATCTGTTCCGGTAATTGTTTGGAGTTTTGCAAGATATTCATAATACTCTTCCGCTATTTCAACAAGGTTGTTCCGCCTCCCTTTCAGTTTTTTTATTATTTCCGCAGCAGTTTCATCCTGTACTTCCTTAGGAAGATCGCCGAAAGCATCTGTAATTACCTCATCGGTAATACTTTGCTGTACAATTGCTGCCTCTTCCAGCCACGCTTGCTTTCCATTGTTTTGAATTAAGGCGTGATCCAGTTTTATACCGGCAGCATTAAACCATTTCGTGTGTTTCAATTCCTCATCGTAAACCTGAAATTGACGTGAAGTACTAAAAACAGTCCTTGCCAAATCAAACAGCCCACCGTCAAAATATGAATAAACCTGATCGCGATCGCGAGGGATAGGTTCAAAAGTCACCGTTCCGTCTTCATTGTCGTGTTGTGTAAAACGCCACTGATCGTTATGACGGTCCCAATCGCCTACAAGCATATCAAAAACACGCGCGCGTATGTACGCCTTTTCGTTTAGTTTGTATTTTTCATCCTCTCGCAATTTTGCCAATAAATCGTCAGTACTTTCCATATCATCGGGATAATTGAAAATAGGTCCCGTAAAAGTTTCATCGGGCCTTTCCACAATCATATAAAGTTCATCTCCATAATCAGCATTAAAATTTCCTAGAGCCTTTTGCTTGGGAACATAAAAAAGCTTTGGTTTGGTATGCAATATAGCTGCGGCTTCTGCCAGCTTAGGTATCGTAAAGGCTCCGTAGGGATGTGCAGCCGTATAAAAGTCGAGAATTAAATCTTCGGGGATGGTATTCAAGAAATCATTTTCTATTTCCTTATCCTTAATAATAACTGTTTGTAAAAATTGTACGGCGCTCTTTTTTAAAGCTCTCATATTATAGGTTCTGCCCTCCTTATCTTCCAAACGCAAAGAGCGGGTTTGATGGCCTCCCCCTGCTCTAATTACCTTTAATCCTCCGTAAAGTGTATCGAGCAGCACTGTTTTTGCCGTAACTCCGGTGCCATACAATTCTCTGTAATGCTCGCCCCATAAAGCTTTGTAAAAACCCGTTTTATCTACCATTTCATCCGTATATACCTGCGATTTTACGGTTTCGGGAAACTTTTCATGCAGGGTTGAAAAATCGTACGTTTCAATAGCGGGGAAAATTTCCTTTTGAAACATCAATTGGTAATTTCCATCGTCTTCAGATTTAAAAAATTCTACTTGGGAAGCGCCATTTTTGCCAACCTCCAGCTTTGCGAAACCTTCGTGTCCATATACAAATTGTCCATACTGACCAAGAGCGGCAGCAGTAGCGCCAGAACCGGCACCAGATACAATTTGTTTTACCGTGCCGTCATCATTGTATTGTAGTGACTCATCATGACCAGAAACAAATACAAGACGATCCAAATCTTTGGTGAGCACTTTCAGACGGCTCATTAAGACGTTATACCGCTCGTTGTATCGGTCTTGCTTAGAGATTGCGCCTTGGATTTTCACTTGTTTTATTAAGGTGCTAAAAAAATCTTTGTGGATTGCGGGATATTTACCGCCGTGCTCGCCATACGTAATCAAAGGGTGGTACATTGCAAAAACAATTGTCTTTGTAGCGTTCTTCTTCAATTCACCTTCTATTTCAATAAACAATTTCTCACGGGTTTTGATATCGCACTTATCGTTCATTTTAGAATTGTTATCCCAATCTTCCAAAAACCATTGGGTATCTAAGACAATTAGATGCACATTATCATTAATATCGATACTTTCCAGAGGACAACCGTTATTTGGCTGTAACACATCGGCATCGTTAAAACGTGCCTTAAGAAAATCCTCTTCAAGTTCTAAGCCGTCCACACCACCTATCCAGTCGCGGTTACCGGGCAGTACAACAACCTTTCCCTTAAAGTCTTTCAAGGCGTCTACTTGCATTTGCATTCCCTTAGTTGCCTGTGCTTTTGCAGCTTCATCCTTTGGCGGCATTCCCGAAGGATAAAAACTATTCCCCAAAAACAATACATAGCTATCTTCAGAATTGTTTTCTGCTATATAATTTTTTAAGGATTGAAGTGATTTCGAAGTATTTTCACTTGATTTTCCAACATTACCTATAAGATAAAAAGTCTTATCTATATTGTTTTTGGAAAGTGGTTTCGGAACTTCTGAATTGGGGTTCTTAAATTGTGGATTGTAGCTTGCACAAGCTGAAAAAAGCGCAGCGGCAACAAAAGTTATAAAGATGTTAATTTTATTCATATATATTTATGTGCGTTGATTTTTTACTACTTTGGATACCTAAAAAAATTTTATGAGCAATATTGTTGAAGCTGCAGATAATTTTATCTTTCAACTGTTTAAGGACAAGCTTCCAAGCACTTTCGTTTATCACAATTATACCCATTCAAAACGTGTTTATAAAAGTATAAATGAAATTATTGAAAACTCCCAATTTGATGTTAAAGATGCCACAATACTGCGTTTGGCGGCTTTGCTGCATGATACGGGCTATATAATTGGAAGGGAAAACCACGAAGAGGAAAGTGTAAAAATTGCACGTAAATTTTTAAAGGAGCACAATGTTGATGATGATATAATAAATGGGGTAGAAAAGTGTATTCTTGCCACAAAATTTAAGGATACAACTCCACAATCGGAACTTGAAAAAGCAATTCGAGATGCTGATTCATCACATTTTGGCAAGGACTATTTTGAGGAAGCCAGCGAGTTTTTAAGACAAGAGTATTTGTTCCAAAAAGTTCATAACTATACCTCACGGGAATGGTTGGATGAAAACATACAAGTTTTGGTAGAGAACCATCAATTTTATACCGAATATGCCCTAAAGGAATGGCAACCCGTAAAAGAGGACAATCTTGCCGATTTGCTAAACAAACGAAAAAAAAGAAAGGAAAAAATCCAGAAAGAACGTGTAAAGGCAAAGCTAAAGGCACAGTATAAAAATGATAGCCCAGAAAGGGGTATTCAAACTTTCTACAGAACTGCTTTAAGAAACCACATGAAATTGAGCGATATTGCTGATACAAAAGCGAATATTATGCTCTCGGTAAATGCAATTATCATTTCGTTGGTACTTTCCAATCTTATCTCAAAATTGGACAATAACAATTACTTGATTATTCCTACCGCCATTTTTGTACTCTTCAGTGCCATAACTATGATTTTAGCGGTAATCGCTACCCGCCCAAACGTTACCCGCGGAGAGTTTACCAAAGAAGATGTGGCTAATAGAAGTGTGAATCTAACCTTCTTCGGAAATTTTCATAAAATGGAATTGGAACAATACGAATGGGCCATTGAAGAACTACTAAAGGATAGAAACTATGTGTACAAATCACTCACAAAAGATTTGTATTTCTTAGGAAAGGTACTGGATAGAAAATACCGGATTTTAAGGCTTACCTACACAATTTTTGTAGCCGGAACTATTATTTCCTTGATTTCCTTTGCGGTTTTCTTTTATTTGGAAGTATAATTACTCCTCGATTTGTGAGATTAGATCCTCATAGGTGTAATACTCTTTAACCTTGTCGTTATTTTTGCTGTACAGCACCTTTACGCGCAAAGCCTTTAAACCAGTTACCCCTTGTAGATCTTCAAGTTCGAGAATTTCGATTTCTGAATCAATCATTTTTTGATGTTGCAGAAAACTCAAATATTTCAAATACTCTTCCTCGTCTTCTTTCTGAGAGTAAATTATTGCAATTTTTCCAGGCTCAGTAATACGGTCTTCAGTGCCTTTAATGTTTGCTTTATCTACGCGTTTTTTTACAACTTCATAGCGCGCATTGTATGTTCCATCAACGTCAAAGCGTTTTTCATCCATTCTAAAACGAAGTGATAATGAGCCATTGAAAACCAAAATCATTGAAGCTACGTTTAGGCTCATGGGCAGTGAGTCCTTAAAACGATAAAAACTATTCTCCATTTCGCACATAACCTGGAGCTGCCACAGTTTTAAGTTTTTAAGGTATATTTTATTGAACGACCGTTCTTTTGTAATAGCTTCACCAATATATAAATTATGCTCTACTCCATCGGTTTTGAAACGCTCAAAATAATGTGGATACATTTTTTGGGCCTCCTGTTGCTTGCGGTCTAAAATGGCGGCAAGCCTTTTATTTATTTGCATTACAGACTCATCATAATCTTTTCTGAATTTATAAACAAAGCCAGTGTTTATGTCTATTAGCTTGTAATATTCATCTACCCATTCCTTATAGATATCATTTTTCTGTCTAATATGTTTTAACAAAGGGATGATTTCGGAAGAAATAAAATTCATAATCTTCCGCTCGGTATCTACCTGCAAATTTTCTTCAATTTCTTTTGAAAAATTTGCAATACTAAACATCATCTGATCAAATATTGGAAGGGAAGTTTGATTGGAAAGTTTCTTTAAAAGCCCATCAATATAACTTAACTGAAGTATAAGATCCTGCTTTGTGGCCTCGTTTCGAGCCTCAGAAGATCCTTTTATATCTGTTTGCCCATACAAGGGATAAATATCCTCAAAAACTATTTCCTTAAAAAAGGTAGGGTTTCCTTCAGTTATAGTATTTAAATAACGTTTTGCTTCTTTGCGGAATTTCCAATGCACACTGCTGTGGATGGCAGTACATTCCTCTTGAATTATAAGTTCAAGCTCATTCTCAAGGTTTTCTTTTGAGCGTACGACAGAGTCAACCAAAAAAGGCATAATATCGCGCAGCTTATTGGCATTAATTGTATTTAAGTCATTGGCATTGGGCGAAACCAATTCCAAAACTCCTAAAATTTTATCATCGTGTACAATAGAAGCAAAAATGGCGCTTCTCATACCCTGATCCAGCATTTTTTTATAGAGTAGGTTTTCCGGATACATTTCGTGATACCGTTGTGCATCGGTTACGCAATAAAATTCCTTCTGCTTAAAAAGGGTATAATAGGAAGCACTACAAAGTGCGTCCTTGCTTAATTGAGACTTATTATTATTAAGAATAAAACTGGTAATTTCCTTAAACAAAGTTCTTTCAAAAGATTCGGTTTCCTCATTATAGTCCGTAAAACCGATCATCAATTCTTTCAAATCAAATATGGAACGGAAAATACGACTGAATTCAGTATTCTCAAAGCCACTGTTTTTTTCCAATCGCAATAGATTCGACTTAAAGTCTGAAATAGAAACATTTAGTGTAACATCTGTCAAGGACGCAATTACAAAGCCATTGAAAATCCAACTTTCTGGCGGAAATTTTTCTTTCCAAACGGAAACATCCTCAAAACTTTCCAAAAGTTCATTAATATCCTCCTCGGTTATATCTTTAGCCTTATCGGTTTTTTGAATTTCTACAAAATCTGCATTATAGAGCAACCTATAGTTTTTAATCATTCCACGCTCATCTGGAATGTGGTAATAGTAGGAACGTCTAAAATCAACTTTCCTATCATAATAAGCCCCTAGAATAATACTGCAGCCCATGATATAAAATTGATCTTCATCAAAATTTATGATGTCAAGTTTAAAATCAGAACCGGCGGCTTCAATTATATTTTTATAGCGTTGTGTACTTTTAAAGGCTACGTCTTGGAATGGAATGGTTGCAAATTTAATTTCATTTTGGCCCAATGCCGATGGAAACAATGGGTTCATAATTATATTTATCTGCTTTGTATATTCTGATAGCTTATTAAAATCGCTAATACCCTCGGATAACTGTGGAAATTTTTCTTCAACTGAAAGAATTTCAGCAGCAAGATTTTTCTCTCCTTCAGTTTCGGGCGTGTTTTTCTTGTAGGCATCAAAAACTTTTTTGAAACCTATTTTTAATTTTAATGGAAAATCTCTTTTCAATTTCTTCATAAGAAGTTATTTATTGGATAAAAGTAAAGGTTAATACCGCCATAATATGTTAATAAATAATAAAAAAATAGCTCATTTCGCACATTGAGAGAATAAACAGCTATTTTTGCCACAATCTTAAAAAAGACAAATTTATGAGACTGATTTTAGCTTTACTTTTAACAATTTCATTAATCTCCTGCAATAAAGATACCAATTCATATAAGCTGGAAGGCGACGCGATTGGCTTTGCCGATGGTACTGAAATGTATCTTTACTCGCTGGAAAACAAGCAACCTAAATTACTGGATACCATTACAATCAATCAAGGAAAGTTTTCTGCAACCTATCCCAACAAAGAAAACTCAAGTCTTAATTTCTTAAGAGTTAACGAAGTACAAGGCTCTGTCCTATTTTTTCCTGAAAATGTAGATATGAAGGCAACTATTTACAAAGATAGTATTCAGGCTTCACGCGTATCTGGTGGTAAACAAAATGAAGCTTATACTGAATTTGTAAATAAAATGACTGTTTTCAATAAAAGAAAGCAAGAAAGTATGGAGCGTTTTCGCGCCGCAAAACAGACAAATGACACTGGGGCAATTGCTCAGATTCAAAGCCAAAATCTAAACATCCTGGCAGAAGAGACAGAATACAAAAAAGAATTCCTAGAAAACAACAATAACACTTTGTTTGCAGCAATGCTTATTTCCGAAATGGTTGGCAGGCAAGATCTTACTCCGGCGGAAGCCTCTGCTTATCTTGAAAAGATGGACGCTAAGGTAGCTTCAACCGAAATTGTAAAAGATTTAAAAACTAATCTTGAAGCAATGAAAAAAGCAGAAGTTGGGAACGCAGCTCCCAATTTCAGTGCTCCAACCCCTACGGGTGAAATGATGTCTTTAAAAGATGCGCTGGGTAAATACACCATTATTGACTTCTGGGCATCTTGGTGCCGCCCTTGTAGAATAGAAAATCCAAATGTGGTAAAGGTTTACAACCAATATCACGATAAAGGTTTAAATATTATAAGTGTCTCTTTAGATAAAGAGGGACAAAAAGATAAATGGCTACAAGCCATACAAGATGACAAAATGGATTGGTACCATGTATCCAATCTTCAATTTTGGCAAGATCCTATTGCGCAACAGTACAACGTTAGGTCTATACCCGCAACCTTCCTTTTGGATGAAAACGGAATCATTATAGATAAAAACCTTCGTGGCGAAGCTTTGGAAGCAAAAATTGCTACGCTTTTAGGCGGAGAATAACCAGTAAAATTTAAAACTTTAAAAGCCTCAGTTTAAAATTAAACTGAGGCTTTTTATTTGGAAAAAATATTTCTTAATTCAAAAGAAAGCTAACATTCACCGTTGTTTTGATTTCCATTTCTCCAAGGGCAATCGTTTGGTCTCCGCCGCCCGATGAAGAATCCATCATTGCCATTTTGTACATAGGCTGCGGTCCGCCAGAATTACTGAATTCACTAATTGAAACTGCTTTCCCAACTGTTTGGTTTAAAACTGAAACATATTCCTGTGCTTTCATTTTAGCGTTTTCAACCGCTTTTTTTCGTGCTTCGCTTTTTAAGGACGCTTCTTTTGAAGAAGAAAAGCTCACACCGTCAATCCTGTTAATTCCAGTATCAATCAAGCCTTTCATTACTGCCTCATATTTTTTAAGATCGCGCAGCTTTACCGAAAGCGATTGATTGGCGGCAAAGGTGTAGGTTTTGCTGTTATGGTCATAGTTTTTGTTGAGGTTCATATATTCGGTGCGTACATCTTTATCGGCTATGTCCATTTTCTTCAGAAATTTTAAAACCTCGCTGATGGTTGCATCGTTTTGTTCTTTGAGTATTTTGGTGTTTTCTCCGGTGTTTTCCACACGAATGTTGATGGTAACTTCATCTGGAACCACGCGAACAATCCCTTCGCCAGTAACGTCAATTGTGGGTGGTGGTAGCGTGTTTTGTGCCATAATGGTAGTTGTTGTTATTGCTAAGATTAAAAGTGTTTGTAAGGTTTTCATAGTTTTTTAATTTTCAAATTTTTCCTAATTTATGAAGAATGAATAAAAGAATTAACGGGATGGCCAACAAAACCACAATCCATAAGCTTGTTTGAAACAAATAGGGTGCAAAAACAAGTGTTAACACATAACCGCCAATTGCCCCACCAATATGGGCGTCGTGGCCAATATTTCCCAATCTTTTTTTCATTCCGTAGATTGAATACAACAAATATGCCATTCCAAAAAGCCAAGCTGGGATTGGGATTGGGATAAAGAAAAGATAAAGTCCCATATCAGGAAAAAACAAAATAGCAGAATACAATACGCCCATTACCGCACCACTCGCCCCTATTGCGCTGTAATGGTATTCGTCTTTGTGGAAGTAAAAAGAGAGCAGATTTCCAATCAGCAGACTCGCTACATAGATTATCACAAAATAAGTTACCCCAACACTCATGATAACCACAGGTGCAAAAAAGTAAAGCGTAAGCATATTGAACAGCAAGTGAGAAAAATCTGCGTGTAGAAAAGCAGAGCTAAACATACGTATCTGCTCGCCACGACGTATTCCCGCAATGTTGAATTTATATTTTTCAAAAAATGAAAAATCATTGAAGCCTTTCATAGAAATAATTACATTGGCGGCAATGATTACGATTGTTGCTATATCTAAGTTTTGCATTGAGGAATAGAGGTTATTGGATTATTATTTTATAATGAATTTTGAATTCTAATTCTTGCAATAAAATTAGTTAGTTTTGTGCTAATATTTTCTATGCAAAGATTGCTTTATATACTGGCTTATCCAATTCTTTGGCTTCTTTCCATTATGCCGATGCGTATTTTGTACATTAAATCTTCCGCTCTGTACGTTTTGGCTTATTATATTATTGGCTATCGCAAAAAAGTTGTGAAGGATAATTTAGCCTTGGTATTTCCTGAAAAAACACAGAAAGAAAGAGATCATATTGCCCAACAATTCTTCAAACATCTCTGTGATATTATTTTTGAAACCATAAAGGCCTTTACCATTTCCGAAAAGGAAATCCGCAAACGTTTTGTGGTTACCAATGCCGAAATACTCGACCAATACTACCAAAATGACCGTAGCATCCTGCTAATGGCAGGTCATTACGGCAACTGGGAATGGAGCGGAATTCTCAACAAATTGATGCAGCATCAAGCCCACGCCGTTTACAAGCCTTTGGGCAGCAAGCAATTTGATGCGCTTGTGAAAAAAACGCGGGAACACTTTGGTGGCATCATTGTGAGCAATAAAAAGATTGTAGCCGTCCTTTTCCGAAAGTGGAAAAAAGGAATAAAAACACTCACTTACATTCTTTCTGACCAAACCCCAAAAAAGGGTGCTTTTAAACATCGCGACACGTTTATGGGAATTGATGTGCCCGTGTTTACCGGAACCGAGGAACTGGCAAAAAAGCTCGACTTTTCAGTACTTTATCTAAAAGTTGAAAAAGTGAAACGTGGGTATTACACCGCCACTTTTGTTTCTTTGGTTGACAATCCAAAAGAATATCCAGACTTTCAAATTACCCGTATGTTTTTTGATGCTTTGGAAGCACAGATTCGCGAAAAACCCGAGTATTATTTATGGTCGCATAAACGTTGGAAGCTGAGGAATGTTTAAGGATATTGGAAATAAATTATCTTTATGGGATAACGATGATAAAAAACTATCGATATCATAGCTATTTATCCGTATATCGACGATAAAATAGTTTATATAACAAGTTAGCAAAAAATTTTACCGACATTTATAATAAATAGATTGTGACTATTATTTATCATGTTAATAAATTACTAATATGGCATTAGAAAAGATGAAAACTAGATTTCTGATTACAGTTGTTTTACTATTAATATCAGTTTTATATGTTCAAAGTCAACATGTATATATTACTGCAGAATTTATTTCCATTGATGAGAATGATAAGAAAGTTACGCATATTGAAATGGTAAAGACTAAATATAAAGTTTTAAATGTCATAGAGGGAAGTTATGACAAAGACACAATATCTTTTTATGCTCATCCTTCCTCTATTCCCAAAGCTAAAAGCGTGTTATTATATTTGAACCAGGAAAAAAATGGTGAGTACTCCTTTTTATTATCCACTGATTTGAAAACCAAAGAACAAGTTAAATTTTATGTGTTCGTGGGTGAAAAAGTATCACTAGAACCTTTCGAGCCTCAATCATTCATTCGCGACAATGCTTTTAAAGCTAAATACAGAATTATTGAAAACGTATACGGATCATATCCATCGGAAATAATAGAATTTGAGGTATACGACCATTATGGTAAACCCGCATTTGGTCATTTCGATTATGTTTTATTATATGTAAGTGAAGGTGAAGATGGTAAACTATATCATGAAAAGTATCAATATTCAGCTGTTTACAAGACAGTTGATGGAAGATGGGCTGGACCTCTTGATAGTGAGTATAAGCATGCATATAATTCTGAGACTAAAATTAAGCCTGAGAAAATTAAATTTCTAAAAGAAGTAAAGTTCTCAATTAGTAATTATAGTAAAGAACAAGTAAATACTTTTTTCCCAGAGCCATTTTTTGAGATTGACACTTCGACATCTAAGGCTACAGCAGTGATGGGTAATTATGTTGATGAATTGTTTATTCTTAAACTTAACGGTACATTGAAAGCAAGGGGTTTCACTGATCTTTTAGAAAAATGATGCATAAAAACTTTTGCTAATACGCGTATAAAACATATAAATTATACTGTAAGAAAATTTCACCTGTAAACTTATTTAATACAATTCGGCAACCGCTTTAATCTCCCCAATAATCATATCAGCCAAAGCATCTGCTTCTTCTTGGCTTTTTGCTTCGGTATAAATTCTTATTATAGGTTCCGTGTTTGATTTTCGAAGGTGCACCCAGTTTTCGGGGAAATCTATTTTTACGCCGTCAATCGTGTTTATTTCCTCCGCAGCATACTTTGCTTCCATCGCTTTTAAAATGGCATCAACGTCCAACTGTGGGGTTAATTCAATCTTCTTTTTGCTCATAAAATAAGCGGTATATTTTTTCCGAAGTTCGCTCACCGTAATTTTTTCTTCTGCCAAAAAGCTTAAGAACAAAGCAATTCCCACCAAACTATCGCGACCGTAATGAAGCTCTGGATAGATAATGCCACCATTGCCCTCACCTCCTATCACTGCATTGGTTTCTTTCATCAATTCAACTACGTTCACTTCACCAACTGCGCTTGCTGTATAAGTTCCGCCGTGTTTTTCGGTAACATCACGCAACGCACGGGAAGATGACATATTTGAAACTGTATTTCCGGGAGTATTTTGCAAAACATAATCGGCAACCGCAACCAGCGTATATTCCTCGCCAAACATTTCGCCTTTTTCATCTACAAAAGCAAGTCGGTCCACATCGGGATCGACCACTATTCCAAAGTCGGCGTGGTTTTTTACAACACTATCCATCAAATCGCCCAAATGTTCTTTCAACGGTTCGGGATTATGCGGAAATTGTCCGTTTGGAGTGCAGTGCAATTTTACGGGTTCAACGCCCAAAGCTTCCAAAAGCAAAGGCACGGCAATTCCACCCGTTGAATTCACGGCATCCACAACCACTTTAAATTTGCTTCGCTTAATGGCATCGACTTTCACCAAAGGAAGATTCAAAATTTCATCAATATGTAAATCTATATATGCATCATTTTTATGGATTTCACCCAAATTATCAACCTCGGCAAATTCAATGGCTCCGTTTTCGGCAATATCAAGGATTTGTTGGCCAGCTTCCGCATTTAAAAATTCGCCTTTATTGTTCAATAATTTTAGTGCGTTCCACTGTTTTGGATTGTGGCTTGCCGTTAAAATGATTCCGCCATCAGCGTGTTCCAAAGCAACCGCAACTTCAACTGTTGGGGTTGTGGAAAGGTTTAAATCAATAACCGTAATCCCCATCCCAACAAGTGTATTCATCACTAATTGTTGGATCATTTCGCCAGAAATCCGTGCATCACGGCCCACGACCACTTTATAAGTTTCTTTGTTGCGTTGTTGTTTTACCCAGCTTCCGTAGGCTGCGGCGTATTTTACGGCATCAATTGGCGTTAGGTTTTCACTTTGCAATCCGCCAATAGTTCCGCGTATTCCAGATATAGATTTTATTAATGTCATTTTGTACTGTTTTTGGTTTGTGGTATTTTGTACTTCACACTTCGTATTTCGTACTTCTTACCTCGTACTTCAAAAGTTATTTTCTGAATTTATTTTTCAATTTTAAAAAGTAAAGCTCAAAGTACGTATAAGACAAATGAGCGATAAAAAGCGTTCCTGCGAAGGTAAGCAGGTGCAATAAAATTATGGTTAAAGTTTCATTAAGGTTTTGAAGAAATTCCAGTTTTAGGAACAAAAATACAACAGCGTTTAAAACAATGGCGTGAAACATATAGATTCCGTAGGAAATACTTCCGAAGTGATGCAATATTTTATTGTTTACTTCCACTCCCCGATTGTTGAAAGCCAATGAATGGATAAAAAATCCGAAAAGGAAACAAGTGAACAATGCTCGAAGCCACATTGGTTCAAACATAAACCAATCGGTTGCAAAATAAAGTAATGAAGCAATACTTATTATTATAGGGAAAACTGCAGAACGTTTCAAAAACTCCAACTTTTTCTTTTCTTCCAGAATAGCAATCACCCCACCTGAAAAGAGATAGAAAAATACAAAAGTGTATTTCCGTAGCACTTCAAAAACATCGGACCAATAAAGGATAAAATAGCCAAGCAGCAAAAGGCTTAAAACGCGTAAAATCCATTTCACATTTATAAAAAATAATAAAGGTGCAATCACGAGGTAAAATTGTTCCTCAATCCCGATGGACCAGAGAATCTCAAGTATTCCACCCGGTTCGTAGATTTTTGCAAATACATTCGGAAGAAAGAAAACGTTGTAAAAAAGGGCTTCTTCCCAAGTGTAATTTATTTCAAAAGGAATATTTAAAAAAGGTAAAAGCGTATTGTAGAAAAGCAATCCAAAAATCAAAACGAGATAGTACAGTGGGAAAATCCGCAGAATCCTTCGAATATAAAAATCCTTTATCGAGAAGGCGTTTCTGATTTTTGCACGATAAATCAGTCGAATAATCAAAAACCCGCTTAATACAAAAAACATGTAAACCGCTTCCAAACCACGGTGAAAGATGGGAAGGCTATCAAAATAAGGCAATCCCTGATTGGCGGAAAGTTGGGGTAAGTGAAAAAGCAACACAAAGGAAGCAAGAAAAAACCGCAGCGGGTCCAAATTTGGTAATCGGTTCAATTTTCAGTTTTTACAGCCCAAAAATACATATATTTATTGAATGAATTTTTTAGCCCACATCTATCTTTCCGGCAATGATGAAGAAGTTATAATCGGTAATTTTATTGCCGACGGCATCAAAGGAAAACGGTACCAAAAATTCCCTCCTTTAATTGCAAAGGGAATTTTACTGCACCGTGCCATTGATACTTTTACCGATGCCCATCCTACCGTACATCAAAGCACGGCGCGGCTTCACAAAAACTACAGCCACTACAGCGGGGTGATTGTGGATATTCTTTACGATCATTTTTTGGCGAAAAACTGGAGCAACTATTCTGATGAGCCATTAGCAGATTATGTAGAGAATTTTTATACCTTGCTTAGGAAAAACTTCACAATTCTTCCTGCGCGTATCCAAAAAATGATGCCCTATATGATTGCCGATAATTGGTTGTTGAGCTATGCTACCGTTGAAGGTATCAGTAAAATTTTAGCGCAAATGAACGTCCGAACCAAAGGTGTTTCAAAAATGAATCTCGCCGTGGCAGAACTTGAGGAATATTACGAAGAATTTGAAGCTGAATTCACCTCTTTTTTTGAAGAATTGATTGTCTTTTCCCAAGAAACACTTGACAGCCTATGAAACCCACCCACCTTATATTGATCGCATTACTGTTTTTCGCCTGCAAAGAAAAACCGAAAGCCCAAGCCAATATTGAAAAACCAAAAACCGAAAAAGCAGCAGTAATTGCAGACAGCGCGATGGTAGTTTCAGCACGGGCGGAAGCTTCACAAATCGGTACTGAAATACTTAAAATGGGCGGAAATGCATTTGATGCAATGATCGCTACACAAATGGCACTTGCCCTAACCTACCCCAATGCCGGCAATCTTGGTGGTGGCGGATTTATGGTTTACAGAAGCCAATACGGCGAAATTGGCACCCTCGATTTTCGGGAAAAAGCCCCGTTGGCGGCCACTAGAGATATGTATTTGGACAAAGAGGGCAATGTAATTGCTGAAAAAAGTACGGATGGTGCCCTGGCGGTAGGTGTTCCCGGAACTATTGCGGGGATATTTGCTGTTCATGAAAAGTTTGGGTCCCTTCCCATGGAAATTCTCCTAAAACCCGTAATAGACCTTGCTAATAAAGGGTATTCAATAACACCCAAACAAAAAGCCCGTTTTGATGAATTTAAAGAGCAATTTGAAAAAATAAATGGGGAACCTTCCATTTTCACTGAAGTTTATGAAGAGGCAGATACACTAAAAAATATAGCGCTCGCAAACACACTTTCGCGAATAGCAAAAAGTGGTCGTGCAGAGTTTTACGCAGGAGAGACCGGAAAAAAGATAATCGATTTTATTCAAAAAAAAGGAGGTATAATAACACAGGAGGATTTAGATGCATATGAGGCTATTTGGAGAGAACCTCTAGTTTTTAAGTACAAAGATGTTAAGCTTATTTCCATGGCACCACCCTCTAGCGGAGGCATTTGTTTGGCACAAATCTTAAAAATGATTGAGCCTTACCCAATTTCTGAATATGGGCACAATTCCACAAAATATATACAACTTTTGGTTGAGGCCGAAAAAAGGGCTTATGCTGATAGAAGTGAATATTTGGGCGACCCTGATTTTATCGATATTCCTGTGGATTCGCTATTGTCTGAAAATTATCTCTTAAAACGAATGGAAACCTTTTCACTTGAAAAAGCAACTCCTTCCGAAGAAATTAAGCCAGGAAAAATAGGTGCCGCCGAAAGTATGGAAACCACTCATTATTCCATCGTGGATAAATTTGGAAATGCGGTTTCAGTCACTACAACACTTAATGCTTCGTACGGTTCAAAGCTCTATATTTCGGAACTAGGCTTCTTTTTGAATAACGAAATGGACGATTTCAGCGCCAAGCCCGGTGTTCCAAATATGTTTGGGCTTATAGGAGGAGAGGCTAATGCCATTGCCCCGCAAAAAAGAATGTTAAGTTCCATGACCCCAACCATTGTTGAAAAGGACGGTAAGCTTTTAATGGTTTTGGGCACTCCGGGCGGTTCTACGATAATTACTTCGGTGCTACAAACATTTCTTAATGTTCATGAATTTAAAATGAATATGCAGCAAGCTGTGGATGCGCCAAGATTTCACCATCAGTGGTTGCCGGATGTGATTTTGTTTGAAGAGTTGGGTTTTTCCAATGAAACCATAAGTAATCTTGAGGCAAAAGGATATTCTTCCTCCACAGAAATATTGCCACAAATAGGCTACGTAGATGCTATACTGGTATTACCAAACGGAAAACTAGAAGGCGGAGCTGATAGTCGAGGCGATGATACAGCTGTAGGCTATTAATTTAACTTATTATTCACGCTTAATCGAAATGTTGTGCATTATATCGAAAGGTGTATATTTGGGAAATAAAAAAGGTTAGATTTGAGGGAATTAACCAAGGATTTTTAAAAATTTAGATTGAGACTTTTTGAAAAAACTATTTATTTCTTCTACTGTAGAAACCTATATAATCTTTTCTTTATCTCTTGTTGCAGAAATTAATCGTTTCACATTTCTGAAATAATTCTCTTGTTTTAAAAATCCTCGTTTTATTATCTTTTCGCCGTTTGGCGCTTTGTAGCCTATGAAAAGTAAATCTTTTTTAAAGGATTTGTACTCCATTATCGCTTTTGTGATAAGTGGGGCAATCTGTGCAGGGCTTATTTTTCTACTTTATGATAAATACCTAAACACACTGGGTTTTGAAGAAAATTTAAAAAAACTTACGTCAATTTATATAGGCATCAGTGGTTTTTTATCGGCGATTTTAATGGTTTTTTTGGCGGCCTCTGCCATGAGACAAAAGTCATATAAAGCCAAAATTATCCATAAAATAAGCAAGACAACACAGAAAATGCACAATTTCCGCAATATTGCTGAAATTTTGTTCAACTCAAATATTTGGCTTCCAGGACTGAAGGAATATATGGAAAAAGACTATGCCGATCTTACTTATTTTGACGTTAAGGAATTTTACAAAGGAAAATCAAAACTGGCTATTGAATTTCTACAGGAAACGCATCATTACGGCGAAACCGAAAACCTTTATTTGGAATTGAAGTCATTGTTGATGACCAATCCAAAAGAAAAACACATTCCCGAAACCATAACTTACCCTATGTTTTATGACAATGGTATCATCGAAAAATGGGTGGAACACAAATGCGGTTCAGGGCTGTGGTATGTTTTTGGTTATAAATTCGGAAATTATAAAGAGGCTTTAAACTTGGAAGCTGTTTTTGAACGTCATAGAGAAAAAATTTTAACTCTTGCCAACACCATAAATCACGAAATGTTTGAGAATTCTTCATTTAATGAAGTTTTCTTTTCAAAACTTTGGGAGCATTTAACGAAAGATGTGATACCCAAACTTTCGCAATTCCAAAACCACATAGATAAAAGGACTCCGCGTTTAATATATTACTTATACATAGTCTTTTTGCTGTTAACTGTCTTCGGCGTTTTGCTTCCACTTACTTATTTAATGCTCAGTTTTTCAGTAGTGGCCATAATAGTTGGCTTTTCCATTGTAATAAGCACTATATTCTATGTTGCCGTTACATTTCATATTTTTCTTTCCAAAGAGGTAAACCGTTAATAAACCGTCCATTTATTTATTAAAAATTAACACCTCCGTGATGCCATGCATTCTTTATTTTCCATTCTATTGAGTACCTTTGCAAGCTATGCTGAAAAATGAGGATTTTATTGAAGTTTTGGGCGCCCGCGTCCACAACTTAAAGAACATTGACGTTCGCATTCCAAGAGAAAAATTAGTAGTAATCACAGGGCTTTCCGGCAGCGGGAAATCCTCATTGGCGTTTGATACTATTTATGCCGAAGGGCAGCGCCGTTATATTGAAACTTTTTCGGCTTATGCACGCCAATTTCTCGGTAGTTTGGAACGCCCCGATGTAGATAAAATTGAAGGGCTTTCGCCCGTAATTGCCATTGAGCAAAAAACCACGAGTAAAAGCCCGCGTTCCACAGTAGGCACTATTACTGAAATTTATGATTTTCTTCGCCTTTTTTACGCGCGCGCAAGTGATGCATACAGTTACAATACCGGCGAAAAGATGGTCAGCTACAGTGATGAGCATATAAAGCAACTTATACTCGAAGATTTTTCCAATAAAAAGGTAAGCATCTTGGCTCCAGTCATTCGTTCCCGTAAAGGGCATTACCGCGAACTTTTTGAGCAGATCGCAAAGCAAGGTTTCCTAAAAGTACGTGTGGACGGCGAAGTGCGCGATATTGTAAAGGGAATGAAGGTGGACCGGTACAAAACCCACGATATTGAAATAGTAATTGACCGCTTAAAAGTTTCCTCAGAAAGTGATAACAACAAACGCCTCTCTGAAACCATAAATACCGCGATGTACCACGGCGATGATGTGCTGATGGTTTTGGATAACGATACAAATGAAGCCCGCTATTTCAGTCGTTCCTTGATGTGTCCGTCATCGGGTATATCATATCCAAACCCAGAGCCGAATAACTTTTCGTTCAATTCCCCAAAAGGAATGTGCCCCAACTGCAAAGGCCTTGGGAAGCTTTATGAGGTAAATTTAAACAAGCTTGTTCCGAACAAAAAGCTTTCCATAAAACAAGGTGCCTTGGCCGCGCACGGACCGCAAAAAAA
>SWCD01024339.1_pt1 | contig 40130 bp, 38 predicted proteins | sample 4693011 | NCBI WGS metagenome assembly SWCD01 (sample SAMN10267278, study PRJNA491770) | bioreactor metagenome | isolation source: DHS bioreactor inoculated with marine | place: Japan: Omine Ridge, Nankai Trough
ATATCGCTTAGTTTATCTGCAACCTGAAAACCATCCGCAAATCTGGGTTGCGGCAATCGACTGCGCGCTGCCTCATACGCATGAAACGCCCAGTCGGTATCCGCAGCAGGATCATCCGTCATCAGATAATGGCACCGCGCACCTTGGCGGAAACCCACTCACTAACGATCACTGTAGACAGAATGACCAGCAAAATCATCGACACTTGTGTCCATGCCAAAGTATTGATCGAACCGCTTAGTTCCAGTCCGATACCACCTGCACCCACTAGGCCCAGAATTGTACTTTCGCGAATGTTAATATCCCAACGAAATACACCAATACCCGCGAATGTGGGCAAAACCTGCGGCACGATCCCGAACAGCATTTGTTGGGCTTTTGTCGCACCTGTCGCTTCAATTGCTTCCACCTGCGTGTGATCAATTTCCTCAATGCCCTCATAAAGCAGTTTGGCACAAAAACCGACAGAGCGCAGACCGATAGCAATCGTACCTGCCAGAACACCGGGGCCAAAGATAAACACCAGCATCAACGCCCAGATCAACGAATTCACAGACCGTGACGAAACTATAATAAAAATAGCAATCGTCCTAACTATCGGATGCGGTGTAGTATTATGTGCGGCTGCAAAAGCGACGGGGACAGCTATGACCAATGCGATAACTGTGCCAAGGGTTGCAATGTTCAGCGTATCCCAGACCGGTGCCCATAAGCGAGACATATAGCTAAATTTCGGAGGGATCATCCGCGCGCCAATATCAGCAGCTTGTCGCGGTGCATCCTGCACAAAAAACCAGATGGTTTTATCCGAAATACCTTTCCAGGCATAGGCAATGATCGCAATCGCAATTAACCAAATGAACCATCTGATGAACTGTTCTTTGGTTGTGCGTCTTTTCCAGATTGGGCCATCCGGCGTTTCAATTAAAGGCATATTACTGCACCCACTTTCTAAGGTAACCGGATGTGTATTCTAGCGCCATAACAATGCCGATAATGATCAGCAGGATTGCTGCTGCCGTGTCGAACTCATAACGCTCAAATGCAGTATTCAACGTAGCGCCAATACCGCCACCACCAACAATGCCTACAACGGCTGATTCACGAAAATTGATATCAAGACGATAAACCGAAAGCCCGATCATACGCGGCATGACTTGTGGTTGGATTGCATAGTTGATCCACTGCGGCCAACTAGAGCCTGTGGCCTTGATCGCTTCGGCCTGAGTAGGATTGATATTCTCAATATCCTCAGCCAGCAGTTTTGCATAAAAGCCTATGGTGCCGATGGACAGGGCCACAAAGCCCGCAAACGGACCAAAGCCGAAAAGCTTCACAGCAAAGATCGCAAGGATAATTTCCGGGAACGTCCGCGATCCGCCAATAATTGAACGACATACCAGATAGACCCATTTTGGTGCCAGATTTCTGGCAGCCCCCAGCCCTATCGGAATGGACAGCGCAATACCGGCAACAGTGGAAATGATCGCCATCCAGATGCTCTCAAAGATGCCATCCCACATAACACCAAGGTTGTCTGAAAAATTCGGTGGAAAGAATGCCGCCAGAAAGCGTTTGCCGCGCGGTAGCCCTTCTGCTGCACGTTCCCAGTCAACATCCATTGTACCAAAAGCCAGTGCCAGATAAATCGCACTGCCGATGATGATAGACCAACGTAACAACGGGCTTTTAATAAAGGGTGGTTTTTTCCAGCTTGATGGGAAGTCAGGTTCGGCAACGCTCATACGGTAGCCTCTTCGACTTCATCCTCTACAAGTTCATCCTCGTCGACCTCTTCAATCGTCGCTTCCCAGTCTTCTTCACCGTAAATATTGGTTAGAACCGCAGGGTTTAACCCATCAGGTTTGCCATCATAAACAATCTCACCCAGCTTCAGGCCAACAACCCTTTGCGAATACATTTGCGCCAGCAAAACATCGTGAATATTGATGATCGCCGCCAACCCGCGTTCTTTGCATAGCTCGTTAATCAAACGCATAATCTGGCGCGATGTTTTCGGGTCAAGACTGGCTGTGGGCTCGTCCACCAACAGCAGATCGGGATCTTGGATAAGTGCACGGCATATACCGACACGCTGGCGTTGCCCACCTGATAGTTCATCAGCGCGTTTGTCAGCCATGTGCATTAGACCAACACGGTCAAGCAAACGGTAAGCTTCCTGAATGTCTTTCTTGGGGAATTTGCGAAAACAACTTGCCCAGAAACCAACGTAGCCCAATCGGCCGGACAGTACGTTTTCCATTACCGTTAAACGTTCAACAAGTGCATATTCCTGAAATATCATTCCCATGCGGCGCCTTGCTTTGCGCAATTTTGACGATGACAATGTTGTCAGCTCCAAATCGCCCAGATAAACCTTGCCTTCGGTTGGTTCAACCAGACGGTTAACACATCTGATCAAGGTGGATTTACCTGCACCTGATGGCCCGATAAGGGCTATAACTTGCCCATCAGGGATTTCCAAATCAACGCCCTGTAGCGCATAGTCACCAGTTTTATAGCGCTTTTTCAGCCCCTCAAGACGCAGCATGCAGCCTCCATATATTTTTTGATTGATTTCAAGATACAAGGGCAGACCAAACGATCTGCCCTCGCATAGCTATTTATAAGGCTTACTTACAATCGTAGCTAACACCATTTGCAGCATCGATTTGACGGATCACAGCCCAGTCGAATTTATGTGTGATGCCGATAAAACGGTCCGCTTTTTTGAACTCGGCTTTGAAATTTTCATCCCAAGCATATGTCCAGAAAGCTTGTTGGATTTTAGCAACAAGTGCTGGGTTCAGGTTGTGCGCATAGCCATAGCCTGTTGTCGGAAATGTTTGCGACTTGTAAATCGTACGCACTTTACCTTCTTCAAGTACACCGCGGCGGATCATACGTAGCAAAACAGAGTTGGCAATCGCAGCCACTTCATAGTCACCATTGGCAACACCCAGAATAGAGTTGTCATGCTTGCCTGAATACACAGGTGTGAAATCTGTTTCGGCAATCAAACCAAACTCGCCCTTCAAAATTGCAGACGGTGCTTTGAAACCTGAGTTTGATGTCGGTGAAGTAAAGGCCATTGTTTTGCCTTTGATGTCCGCAGGAGACTGCATGGGCGAGTCCGCTGGAACAATGATTTCCATCTCATACCCAAATGAACCATCATTTTTTGCCATCATACCAAACGGTACAAATCCCGCACAACTAACCGCAATCGGGTTAGAGCCGGTGTTAAAGCCGGCGACGTGCAGACGCCCCGAACGCATGGCTTCAAGTTGTGCTGCATTTGACTGAACCGGAAAGAACACAACCTTGCGACCTGTTGTGGCCTCCATGTGTTTCACAAATCCGTCCCAAATGCTTGCATATACGGCCGGATCTTCAACAGGCGTATAGGTAAATATAATCGTGCTTGGATCAACCCACTGGCTTTCATCCAGTGGTAAATCTGCAGTTTGATCGAAGTTGCGATCACAATATGCAGCATCCAAAGTTCCACGGTTACAATCTTCCTGCGCGGATGATGGCAATGTTGTAAGCAACGTAAGCATCAGTACTGCAGACAAAATATTCGTTAGTCTCGTTATTATTGTCATAATTTCTCTCCCTTTATTCGACAAATCCTAACCCTATAGTTATGTGAAAAAAAAGGATTCTTTTTAAACACACGATTTAGTTACATTTATCTTAGCAATTCTACTAAACTTTTAGTTTGACAACATCGCAACTTTTGGCTGACTATAGTACGATCAGCGCAGGCTGGTTTAAATAATATTATGGGAGGAGAAAAGATGCGTAAGTATCTGCTATCCGCAGCTGCGGTCGTTGCCGTTGTTGCGGGATCTACAACAGCTATGGCCGACGAGGCCTCGGCGCAAAAATGGATCAATCAGGAATTTCAACCATCATCACTAAGTAAAGATGATCAAATGGCTGAAATGAAGTGGTTCATCAATGCTGCGAAACCTTTTGCCGGAATGGAGATTAATGTTCTTTCAGAAGGTATTCCGACGCATTCGTATGAGTCCGAAGTACTGACAAAAGCTTTTGAAGAAATTACGGGGATTAAGGTCAATCACCAGATTTTGGGCGAAGGCGAAGTTGTGCAAGCGGTTCAAACCCAAATGCAAACCGGCCGTAATCTTTATGACGCTTATGTCAACGACAGTGACCTGATCGGTACACACTCTCGTCTGCAATTGGCGTATAACCTGACCGACTGGATGGCAGGTACAGCCGCAGACGTGACCAACCCCGACCTTGATCTGGGCGATTTTATTGGCACCCAGTTCACTACGGGGCCTGACGGTGATCTCTATCAGTTACCGGACCAACAATTTGCCAACCTTTATTGGTTCCGCAAAGACTGGTTTGACCGTGAAGACCTGAAAACCGCGTTCAAAGCCAAATATGGTTATGATCTGGGCGTGCCCGTGAACTGGTCAGCTTATGAGGACATCGCCGAGTTCTTTTCCAATGACGTAAAAGAAGTTGATGGTACGCGCATATACGGCCACATGGATTACGGTAAACGTGCACCCGATCTAGGCTGGCGTATGACTGACGCGTGGTTGTCTATGGCAGGCACGGGATCAAAAGGTGAACCAAACGGTATACCGATTGATGAATGGGGTATCCGCATGGAGGCGGGCTCTTGCAATCCGTCAGGCGCATCTGTCAGCCGGGGTGGCGCAGCAAACGGACCGGCCGCGGTCTACGCGATCCGTAAATGGGATGAATGGTTGCGTGCTTATGCACCACCCGGAGCGGCGTCGTTTGACTTTTATCAGTCTTTACCCGCACTTAGTCAGGGCAATGTAGCTCAACAGATTTTCTGGTACACGGCCTTTACCGCAGATATGGTAAAACCGAAGTCGGAAGGCAACAATACTGTGGATGATAATGGCAAACCGCTGTGGCGTATGGCCCCTAGTCCACACGGCCCATATTGGCAAGAAGGCCAAAAAGTTGGCTATCAGGACGTTGGATCTTGGACTATTTTAAAATCCACACCGGAAGATCGTGCCAAGGCTGCATGGTTATATGCACAGTTCGCTGTGTCTAAAACCGTGGACGTGAAAAAATCACACGTTGGTCTGACCTTTATTCGCAACAGCACCGTTAACCACGCATCGTTTTCCGAACGCGCCCCTAATCTGGGCGGCTTGGTCGAGTTTTACCGCTCGCCTGACCGCGTGGCATGGTCGCCAACAGGGATTAACGTGCCTGATTATCCAAAACTGGCACAGATCTGGTGGCAGCAAATCGGTGACGTGAATTCCGGTGCGTTTACGCCGCAAGAAGCGATGGATCGTTTGGCGGGTGAAATGGATATCACAATGGCGCGTATGCAAGCTGTTGATGAGGCAGCCAATGTCTACGGCGGCTGTGGTCCACGTCTGAACGCAGAAAAAGACGCGGAATACTGGTATGCAAATGGTGGTGCAAAACCCCCATTGGACAATGAAAAGCCACAAGGTGTAACCGTCAACTACGACGACCTTGTTGCCCGCTGGGCCGCACAATAGAGCTCTCCCTGATGGGGCTATTGAAAACAGACCCATCCAGCCGGGGCCTTTTTGGCCCCGGCACTGTGTAGATTTGATGCGCCATAAAACGCATCACAATAAAAGTAAATAAATGACACTTGAGCTTAAAAACATCACTAAAAGCGTTGATGGGATCACCCATATCAAAGAAACCAGTTTGGTTCTTGAACCGGGTCACTTCAATGTGCTGCTAGGGGAAACCGGCGCGGGGAAAACGTCCCTGATCAAAATGATGGCCGGGCTTGATCCGATTTCAAGTGGGCAAGTGTTTATGGATGGCAAAGATGTCACGAAACTATCGACCCAGAAGCGCAATATCAGTCTGGTACACCAGTTTTTCGTCAACTACCCACATATGACTGTCTACGACAATATCGCCTCGCCGCTGAAAGTGGCCGGCATGGCTAAATCCGAGATACAAGGTCGCGTTGAAGAAGCCGCGGATATTTTACAACTCCGCCCTATGCTGCAACGCCGCCCGCAAGAGCTGTCAGGCGGTCAACAGCAACGGACAGCCCTTGCACGCGCCATTGCCAAGGAAAGTCGCGCAGTGTTTCTGGATGAGCCATTGGCAAACCTTGATTATAAACTGCGCGAAGAGTTACGCGAACAATTACCGGAATTATTCGCAGGCCGCGGTGCCGTCGTGGTTTACGCTACATCCGAGCCGGAAGAGGCATTGTTATTGGGGGGCTATACCGCATTGATGAATGACGGCCATGTCACACAATTCGGCCCCACGGCCAAAATTTACCGCAACCCCCACAATCTGGCATCGGCTCAAGTATTTTCCAGCCCGCCAATCAACGCGGCAACCATTACGAAAAAAGGCGCAACAGCGACTCTTGACGCAGACACAACATGGTCGCTAACCGGGATTGCAGCCAACTTGCAAGACGGTCAATACACTGTCGCTGTTCGTCCGAACCATATCATGCCCGCTCAAACAGATTTGACTACAGTCACATTAAAAGGCACCGTTTTGGTAACCGAATTAAGCGGCTCTGAAAGCAGTGCGCATTTTCAAATGGGCGATAATACATGGGTCTCATTGGCACATGGCATTCAACCATACCAGATAGGTGAAGCCCATGATTTTTACATGGACCCCAGTAAATGTTTCTACTTTGCGCCCAACGGCGCTCTTGTCGCGTAAAGGGTAAAAGACATGGCAAAAATCACCCTTTCAAAATTACGACACAGCTATTACCCCAATCCAAAAGCACCGGAAGATTACGCTCTTAAGGAAATCGATCTGGATTGGGATGACGGAGGCGCATACGCATTATTAGGCCCGTCCGGTTGCGGGAAATCAACTTTGCTGAATATTATTTCCGGGCTGTTAGACCCTTCGGAAGGTCAAATTCTTTTTGATGGAAAAGATGTAACAGCCCTGCCCCCTGATCAACGTAATATCGCGCAGGTTTTCCAGTTCCCCGTGATCTACGACACCATGACTGTTTTTAATAACCTTGCGTTTCCCTTGCGCAATCGCGGCATTGATGAGGTGTCTGTTAAACAGCGGGTCGAAGAGATCGCCCATATGCTGGAGCTTGATGATATGCTTCAGCTGCGCGCAGCAGGCCTCTCACCTGACAATAAACAAAAAATATCCATGGGGCGCGGGCTGGTACGTAAAGACGTGAATGTGGTGATGTTTGATGAGCCCCTTACTGTCATCGACCCGCATCTTAAATGGAAACTACGCTCTAAACTGAAAGAGCTGCATCATAGGGTGCGTGCAACGATGATCTATGTCACACACGACCAGACCGAGGCATTAACCTTTGCTGATCAGGTTGTTGTAATGAACGACGGCGAGATCGTGCAAATCGGCACGCCTGTTGAATTGTTCGAGCGGCCGGCCCATACTTTCGTGGGTCATTTCATCGGATCACCGGGCATGAATGTGCTGCCTTGTGACGTTAATCAAGGGGCTGCACTGTTTCACGGCAATCCGATTAAGCTGGAAGGTGCCATTGAGGGTGACAAAGGCGGTATCACCGAGATCGGCATCCGCCCCGAGTATGTCAGCCTAGGCGATCAGGGCCTAAAGGCCAAAATTCGTAAAGTATCGGACGTCGGCCGTCATAATGTGGTTGATGCGATGGTCGGGGAAACCTTGGTTAAAGCCGTTGTAAACGGGCCCGTACCCGCACAGGGCGAGGCCGTTCATCTGTCATTTGAACCCGCGAAAACGCGACTATACCGTGACGGCTGGATTGCCACACAGGCACAAGGAACGCAGCCATGAAAAAGCATTACCAAAAGGCCTGGCTCTTTGTTCTGCCCGTTCTTTTACTGGTGGCCTTTAACGCGCTCATACCAATGATGACGGTGGTCAATTATTCGGTGCAGGAAACCTTTGGCAACAACCTGTTTTTCTGGGAAGGCTTGGGCTGGTTCGAAAAACTGCTGCACTCTGAACGGTTTCACGCAGCTTTGGGTCGCCAATTCCTGTTCACCGCAATCATTCTGGCCATTGAAATCCCCTTGGGTATCATTATCGCCCTATCCATGCCGCGTTCAGGCTTTTGGGTGCCCGTCTGTCTGGTGACAATGGCCCTGCCGATGTTGATCCCTTGGAATGTGGTGGGGGCGATGTGGAACATCTTTACCCTGCCCGATATTGGCCTGCTTGGATATCTGATGAACCACACATTAGGCATCAATTACGACATGACCCAAAATACGTTTGCCGCTTGGGCCACGATCATCACAATGGATGTCTGGCACTGGACATCCCTTGTAGTACTGCTCAGTTATGCCGGATTGGTATCTATTCCGGATGCCTACTATCAGGCAGCAAAGATCGACGGGGCATCTAACTGGGCGGTTTTCCGTTACATCCAACTGCCCAAAATGAAACAGGTCCTTACCATCGCCATCCTGTTGCGCTTCATGGATAGTTTCAACATATACACCGAAATTTTCGTTTTAACCGGCGGAGGCCCCGGCAATGCGACAACCCTGTTGTCGATCGACCTCGTCAAAATCGCCCTTGGCCAGTTTGACCTTGGCCCTGCCGCCGCAATGTCGCTGATCTACTTTGCAATCACCCTTTTTGTGTCATGGCTATTCTACACGCTAATGACCAAAGACGACACGAATTAGGACGAACACCATGCGCAAACGAACCCTTATCCCGCTGATTTACATCCTGTTTCTATTGCTGCCGATTTATTGGCTTGTCGCGATGAGCTTTAAGACCACGGGCGAAATTCTGTCAGGGTTTTCACTGTTCCCGCAAACATGGACGTTTGATAACTACCGGGTGATTTTCACTGACCCCACATGGTATTGGGGGTATATAAATTCAGTTATCTATGTATCGCTGAACACGGTCATTTCCCTAATCGTCGCCCTGCCTGCTGCTTACGCATTTTCGCGCTACCGTTTCTTGGGCGACAAGCAACTGTTCTTCTGGCTTTTGACGAACCGCATGGCCCCCGCCGCCGTTTTCGCACTGCCCTTCTTCCAGCTATATTCAGCAGTTGGCCTGTTTGACACCCACATTGCCGTGGCTCTTGCGCATTGCCTGTTTAATATCCCGCTCGCCGTTTGGATATTAGAAGGCTTCATGGGGGGTGTTCCCAAAGAACTGGACGAAACCGCCTACGTCGACGGTTATTCATTTCCGCGCTTTTTTACCACTATATTCCTGCCATCGATCAAAGCAGGCGTCGGTGTTGCCGCATTCTTTTGCTTCATGTTTTCATGGGTTGAACTTCTGTTGGCCAAAACCCTGACCGCGGTTTACGCAAAACCAATTGCTGCCACTATGACGAAAACCGCTTCAAGTGCCGGATATGAATTGGGGCTGTTGGCTGCCGCTGGAACACTGACCATCATCCCCGGTGCCATCGTGATTTATTTTGTGCGCAACCACATAGCCAAGGGCTTTGCCCTGGGGAGGGTATAATGCTGGGATGGATGGCATGGACCTGGCCCACTGCACTGATTTTCATTGGAATTTTCAGCGCGATGGGTGTGTTAACGGTATTGGAAATAAAATACCCCGGCGGTGCTGAACGCAAAGGAATATTCGGGCTTACCACCACACGCGGTGACCGCTTGTTTATCTCGCTTCTTGGAACGGTCTACATCTTTTTGGCATGGCTTGGATTGATGGGAATGCCGCTTTGGGCACCACTTGGCTTGGCCATAGGATGGGGCGTGTTTTGTTTCTGGAAAGTATAAGTCAGCTTGGCACTTGGAAAAACGTCGATTTTAGTATTTAGTGGGCCCAGTAAAAATTTATTTTGGATAAAATAAGAATGAGACAAAAAAAGAAAAAGAACGAACTGCTGACGGAAGTCGAACTGGAGTTCATGTCTCATCTATGGAAACTAGGTCAGGGAACCGTACGTGACGTTCTGGCCAAACTGGCACCCGGACGCAATCTGGCCTACACATCCGCCGCCACAATTCTACGGATTTTGGAAAAGAAAGAATTTGTGGTAAGCTCGAAAGAGGGCAAGACATTCATATACCAGCCCACCATTAAAAAGGATGTCTATCAGTCAAGGTCGCTTAAGAACCTGTCTGAAAAGCTGTTTGACGACACACCTGTATCACTGGTTGCACGTCTGGTTGATGATTACGGTATGTCAGAAGAAGCATTAGAGGAAATTCGAGCTCTGTTGGATAAGAGGTTGAAAAATGATACTGACTGATGCTGTTCTGAACGCTTATATCAATGCCAATATTATGCTGATCTTTGCATTCGCCCTGTGGAAATTCATTCAATACACAAATAAGAAATTAAAGTTCCAGTTACCCTATATATTTCAGCTGCGCCTGTTAAACGGTGTCTTTTTAGCCATAGCCCTTAGTCCAATCGCGATAGCGGCAATTGCCGCATCCATTCAGATGGGCCTGCTATCCCCTGATTTCTCTATGAGCGTTTCCGACATTGCAGTTGCCCAATACCTGAATGGCAGCATTGAAATGAAGGCTGTTGAATTTGAGCGTATGCTTGGAATACGCAATACATTTATGCAAGATGTCCTCAGTTTGAATACACCTACCGGCTTTACCATTGCAATATTGTTTTCCATTGGCTTTATCGCAATTATTGCCCGTTCAATCGTCAATATATTCAAACTCAGGTCAGTATTACGTGCCAGCTATGCTTGGCGGCAGTTCGGTAATCTGAAAATTCGGTTAAGCGATACAACCTTTATCCCGTTTTCCACCCGCAGTCTGAACACACGTTATGTGGTTATCCCATCGGGAATGCTGGCCGAAAACGAAGACCTGAAAATGGCATTGGGTCACGAGCTTCAGCACATCCGTCAGGGTGATGTCGAATGGGCTTTTATTCTAGAGGCCTTGCGTCCGTTCTTTTTCTGGAACCCCGTGTTTTACTTCTGGAAACGTCAGGTGCAACAATTACGCGAACTGGCCTGTGATCAACAACTGGTCTTAAACAAACACTTCGATATTCAGGCGTATTGCGAGTGTTTGTTGAAAGTCTGTAAAAACAGCATCCGCAAAGAAGACAGTTACTCAATTGCACTACCGGCGGTTCCATTTGTTCAGGTTGAAAACACACCGCTTGGTTTAAGTGCTGCAGCATCTTTAAAACATCGCATCATTGCCATGGTCGAACCTGCAACCACACCTATATCGCGCAAAGCTTTTGCATGTCTTTTACTTCCCGCAATGGCGCTGGTCATTCTGATGTCGCTTGCCATACAAAAGCCGGGCGATTGGTCACAAGATCGGTTGATGCTGTCTACGATCGTTAATCTGGAACGTATGGAAAGCCGCGCAACAGCAGTCCAACCATCCCAAGAGCCATTCTAGATCGCCAGACCGACCAGTTCACGTTTCAAACGATGCCCCGAGAAATCAAGGAAGGCCCGTAACTTCGGCGCAATCAACCGGTTTTGTGGAAACACCAGATGAACAGGTAACTCTTGCGGTAAATAATCTGTCAATACTGGTATCAGCTGCTTTGTCTTGATCAAATCCCCAAGCAGATATGACATCGCCATTGTAATCCCTTCGCCCGCAAGGGCTGCCTCTACCGCTGCTGTGGCATCATTCACCTCTAGGCGCGGTGAAAGTGTAACATGGCCTTTTGCCGTCGGGGTTTTGTAATACCAATCCTGATTTGTCAGGATATTCGAAAACCCAATAATTGAATGCAGTTTCAGATCCTGTGGCACGACGGGATAACCTCTACGTGCAAGATAATCGGGACTGGCGACAAAAAAGCGGCGCACATGCCCCACACGGCGGGCAATCAGACTGGATTCAGGCAAATCCCCAATACGCACGGCCACATCAACACCCTCATCTACCATATTCACCACGCGGTCCAACCCAAGGACAGTCGCGGTAATTTTTGGGTGCGCTTGCAAAAATGCGCGCACCATCGGGGTTATAATGTATCTCCCGAACGTGACAGAGGCGGAAATTGTCAGATGCCCTTGCGGCACACCCATCTCTCCACTGGCATTCTTTTCAGCCGTGTCGATTTCCCCCAACAAGCGTTGCGCACTTTCCAGAAACCGTATCCCCGCATCGGTCAGATGCAATCGCCGTGTCGTACGCGTCAACAATGATACACCAAGTCGCTCTTCCAGTGATGAAACCGCGCGTGTAATCGCTGGCGGCGACATACGCATTCTTTCAGCCGCTTTGTTGAAACTGCCCATTTCATTGACAGCTACAAATACTTCCATTTCCAGCAAGCGATCCATTATTATTCCTATTTTTGGAATAGTATATTCAATATTAAACGTATTATTCAACTAAATAAATAACTCTATACATATTTTAACGCAACACGGGCCAACGCCTGATACACAAAGGAAGAACATAAAATGACACCCTTCAAATTCAAACAAGCCTTTGGCGCTGCTTTTCTGGCACTAGGATTAATCGCATCACCAATCATAACATCCACACAAGCGCAGGCAGCGTCTGCTCAAACCGAAAATGCAATCCACTACAAAACAGTTGCAATCGACGGTCTTGAAATATTCTACCGCGAAGCCGGTGCAAAGGACGCACCAACATTACTGCTGCTCCACGGCTTCCCGACATCATCCCAGCAATACCGCAACCTGATCCCGGCCCTTGCCGATATATATCACGTCATTGCGCCCGATTATCCGGGGTTTGGCCGTAGTGCTATGCCTTCACGCGAAGATTTCAACTATTCATTTGCGTCATACGCAACCCTGATGGAAGGTTTCACAAATACTTTGAAACTGGATGATTATGCGCTTTACGTTATGGATTACGGTGCACCGGTTGGTTATCGTCTAGCTCTGAAAGCCCCTGAAAAAGTCAACGCTCTGATCATTCAAAACGGTAATGCCTATGATGAAGGTCTGCTTGAATTCTGGGATGTGTTCAAAACCTACTGGTCTGATGACACCACAGGAAACCGCGAAAAACTACGTGGCTTCCTAGAAGTCGGCGCAACGGAATGGCAGTATACACACGGTATTCCTGCAGAAAATGCAGATCTGGTCAGCCCGGATGCTTGGATGCTTGACCAAGCCTATCTGGATCGCCCCGGCAATCAGGAAATCCAGCTTGACCTGTTCTACGACTACCGCACCAATGTTGATCTATACCCTGAATTTCAGGAATACTTTCGGACATTTCAACCACCGACCTTGATTGTCTGGGGTAAAAATGACGTAATATTCCCAAGTGAAGGTGCCGCACCATATTTACGGGACTTGCCGAATGCAGAGGTTCATATGCTTGATGCCGGCCACTTTGCGCTTGAAACAAACGGACCTGAAATCGCGGATAAAATCCACACCTTTCTGGATCGTTCATTAAGCAACTAATATAAACATCGGGGCGCAATCCTCCCTTGCGCCCCACCATACATTAAAAGGATAAATCCCATGTCACAACGTCCCCCGCTTCCACCCTTTACAAAAGACACCGCCATACAAAAAGTTCGCGCCGCCGAAGATGGCTGGAACGGCCAGAACCCCGAGAAAATTGCACTGGCATATACGCCCGACAGTATCTGGCGCAACCGCAATGAATTCCCCAAAGGCCGTGCGGAAATTATCGCGTTCCTGACTGGCAAATGGCAACGCGAACAGGACTACCGCCTGATCAAAGAGCTTTGGGCATTTACGGATAATCGCATCGCTGTGCGTTTTGCCTATGAATGGCACAATCATGCAGGTGACTGGTTTCGTTCTTATGGCAATGAAAACTGGGAATTTGATGAAAACGGCCTGATGAAATACCGTTTTGCCAGCATCAACGATCTATCTATCATCGAAGCCGACCGCAAATTCAAATGGGCAAAAGGCCCGCGCCCTGCCGATCACCCGGGCCTAAGCGATCTAGGTTTATAGGGGGTTATTATGGGACATAAATTCGCAGAAATTGCCTTTACAGACACCGTTAAGTCTATCCAATCCAATATGGGCAGCCGCAAAATGTACACCCGCATGGAAGAGCCGTCAGAGGATTACAACAATCTGCTCGGCCCGAATGAAGCAGCATTCATTTCTGCCCGTGACAGCCTTTATATGGCAACAGTCAGCGAAACCGGATGGCCCTATGTCCAGCATCGTGGCGGGCCGCAGGGCTTTGTTAAAATCTTGGATGAAAAGACCATCGCAATGCCCGATTTTCGAGGCAACAAGCAATATGTCAGCGTCGGCAACCTGACCAAAGATGACCGTGTCTCTTTGTTCTTCATGGATTACGCCAATAAAACCCGCCTGAAACTTCTGGGGCGGGTGTCATTGGTCGGCCTTGATAAACCGGACATAATTGAAAAACTGCAAATGCCCGACTACCGCGGCCATATCGAACGTGGTTTTGTCATCACTGTTGAGGGCTTTGATTGGAATTGCCCACAACATATCACCGAACGCTATACATTGCCCGACATTGAAAAATCGGTCTCAGTTCTACAAGACAGGATCATTGAATTGGAAACCCGGCTTGCTGAATTAAAACCGCAGTGACAAACATGACATGCCACCATCCAGCTTGGCGCATTCCGTGTTGTTGACCTCGCGCACATCGTACCCCGCCGCGCATAATCGTTCAGCGGTTTTGGGAAACCCAGCCGGCATAATAACAAACTGGTTGAAGCGGATTGCATTGGCAGCCGCTTCTTCCCCATCGCTCGTATGAATAACGTTATAGCCTTCAAAACACCCCGATGCATCCAGCCGTTTAGTTGATAAAATAGTCTCGGCATCCAACAAAGAACAGTCAGTTTTGAAATGCAGCACACCTTCGGGCGTAAACACTTCGCGCACGCTATATCCCCACTGATCAACAAGGCTTTGCAGCTCGGCTACACCTGCGGCATCCGTACGCGCGGAGCGACCCACAAGGATTTCCCTGGACGTGGTTAGAATGTCACCACCTTCAATAAACCCCGGGCCGCTCATCTCAAGGACAACATCGTAAATGTCCCGTAAAACAGGGGCCATGCCGTCCACTTCCCCTGCCCGTGTCGGTGCACCCGGGCGCATCATAACAGCGCCTTCAGGCAGACACAGTGCCGTGTCTTCGACGAACACCGCATCGGGATAGGCTTCCAACGCAGGTAATTCCACAACTTCCGCACCTGTTTCGCGCAAAATAGCCACATAATGCGCATGATCTTTCAACATTTGAGCAAGATCCGGCGTACCAATGTCAGCCGCCCGCAGCCCATCTACAATACTGCCACTTGGTTTACGGGTAACCGCACGGGTAAATTCATAAGAATGTTCTGTCATTTTATCCTCTAAGCCTTGATTTCAATCATCATCGGGCCATCTTGCGGGCGTGGGGCACGCAACACATTGGCCAAACTTTCACTGGTCATTTCGCAGCTTTGAAACGGTATACCGCAAGCTTTTGCAATATATTCAAATGCGGGCGGTGTCGGATCACAACCAACAACCGTCACCCCCGCACGTGCCATCGAGGTTTCAATTTCCTGATATCCGTGGTTGTTCCAGACTATAAAAAGGATCGGCAGTTTTTCGTCCACGGCCACCATTATTTCAGGCATTGTAAACTGTGCACCACCATCGCCTACCAAACAAACCACCTGCGCTGTCGGATCAGCCAAAGCAGCCCCGACACAGGCAGGAATTGAAAAGCCCAGCGCACCAAATCCGGTGGCCGCATTAAACCAACCACCGACGCGGTCATGGTCATAATAAAGGTTGCCCGCATATATCACTTGCGTGCTGTCACCGATCAAAATCGCGTTTGGCAAAGCGTCTTGGATGGTCTCAAGCAATCCAACCTGCACGCGGTAATCTTCGCCAATTTCATCCCATGCTTCATCTCTGCAAGTACCGGCTCTGTCCGCACCGTTATTTTGCGCAACACCGTCACCCAAAGCCCGCAACACACCTGGCAGCACATCTTCCACACGCCCGCATATCGGATAATCCACAGGATGACGCGCCAGTTGGTCGGCGGATATATCAACGCGGATCAACTTCGCCATGGCGGGTGGGCAAGAGGTACCACACATGCCGTAATCCGTCGGCCCGAATTCGGTTCCCAGTGCCAAAACCACATCTGCCGCCTCGATCAGCTTGTTCACCGATTTCAGGCTTGGGCTTGCAGGCACACACAATGGATCCCCATGTAAAAGCCCGCGCCCGTTCACGGTTTCTACCACAGGTGCATCCAACCGCTTAGCAAGTTCACGCAGATCACTTTTCGCCCAACGCGCGCCTCCACCTGCAATAATAACCGGTGACTTCGCCACTCTAAGAACCGCCGCCACCTCTGTCAGATCCACCTCTGCTTTTGCAGGGGTTACGTCCGCAGCTTTACGCGCAACCTCATAAGGCAGCTTCATCACATCTGTTGGCACTTCGATATGGACAGGGCCGCCGCGGTGATTTTGAAACAGATCATAAGCCTGATCCAAAGCAGGCATAAGATCAGTATCTGTGCCCAATTGTGTCGAGGCCAAAGCAAGTGTTGCAGTCATTTTCTGCTGTTCAGGCAATTCGTGCAGACAACCCAGACCACGTCCCAATGTTGCGCGTGCATTCACACCCGATATGACCAACATCGGACTACTGTCCGCGCGTGCCTGTGCCATGGGTGTAAACGCATTGGCCAAACCGGGCCCGGTGATCAAAAACGCCACACCCGGTTTGCCAGAAACCCGCGCATAACCATCGGCCATAAAGCCTGCACCTTGTTCATGGCGTGCCGTTATATGGCGGATGTTCGATCCTGCCAAACCGCGGTACAATTCGACCGTGTGCACGCCGGGTATACCGAACACAACTTCCACACCGCGCTCTTCCAATTGCGCAACCAGCGCTTCCCCTATCGTTGTCATGATGCTTCCTTCAGTTTTTGCAATGTTGTTGCGTGCTCTGTAATCCGTTCGCAGGCTTGCATCACAGTTTCATCTTCAACCGTCAGCGCAACACGTACCCAATTGGTTAAACACGCACCAAATGACGCGCCCGGCATCACTGCAACACCGGCATTTTCCAGCAAATCCAGCGCATATTCTTCGCTTCCCATTCCTGTCGCAGAAATATCAACCAGTGCGAACATACCTGCTTGTGGTTTGCACACCTGTAAACCTGCAGCGCCGTTAAGGGCTGCAAATAAAACATCAGCACGCCGCGCAAACCGCGTCCGCATGCCTGCTGCGACATCGGAAGGCGCTGAAATCGCCTCTGCCGTCATATCGGCTATGAACGGTTGATTGCCAAACAACATTGTCTCAGCCACAGGCAAAAGGCGCTTTATAAAATCCGAAGAACCAACACACCAACCGCTGCGAAATCCCGGTGCGGCATGGGACTTGGAAATCGACGACACCACAATCACCCGATCAGCCAGTTCCTGTGACACAAGCGCTGATGTGAAAGTGGCCGTATCAAACACAAGTTCCTCATAAACCTCATCGGCAATAATCCACAGATCATGCTTGATCGCCAAAGCCCCTATCTGTGCAATATCATCAGCCGTCAGTATCGCGCCCGAAGGATTATGCGGGCTGTTCAACAGGATCGCACGACTTTGCGGCGTAATTCTTGCGGCAATATCCGCCGCTGAAATCCGAAAACCGTTTTCTGCCCTGATCGGCACCGGAACCGATGTTGCACCACTGGCTGCAATAACCCCCTCGTATGTCGCGTACATCGGGTCACCTACCAAAATCTCATCACCCATCTGCGCAATGCCTTGCATGACCGCATAAAGTGCTGATTGTGTCCCCGGCAGGCAAATGAATTGGTCAGGCCCGATCACCCGCCCGGAACTGCGTGTGTAGCGTTCGGAAAGAGCTGCAAGCAGGTTCGTTTCCCCACGCCCGTTTGAATAACGTGTACGCCCGTTTTCCATCGCCGCAACAGCCGTTTTTATCAGCGCTTCCGGCGGCGGCACATCAGGTTCACCAATGGTCATCTTGATAATATCACGCCCCTCGGCCTGCATTTTAAGCGCACGCAAATGCACTGCCCATTTTTCACTGCCCAAGCCGGCAAGCCATTCGGTTCTTGATGCAAATTTCACTGTCATACCTCCAGTTTTATACCCAGGATTGCGCCAATTGACGCTAATCCGATTGCAGGCAACTCGCCTGTCTCAAATGTATCCGGTAGCGCACTGCCTTCCAGCCACAAGCCGTCCAATACCGCGTTGCAGGCGATTGCAAATTTGCGCAAATCCATCTTATCCTTGGGCTGCCCCACTTCGATAAACGCCTCATTGATTAGCACTTGTAACTGATCTCGAAACTGGAAATAGGTTTTTTCATGGATCGCCCGCATTGCCGTATCTCTTTGAACAGACTGGATAAAACCCGCCCATAATGCCATAGCGCGCGGGTCCGTGACAGGTGGCGACAAAGACGCCGTCACAAGCGCACCAAGTCGGGCCACCGCATCGGGCAGTTCGCGTTCAAGCGTCGAATATGTGGCATAACGCATCGTCGTCATATGCCGTTCATAGGCAGCACCGATCAATTCTTCTTTGGTCGAGAAGTAATGCCGGATCAATCCTTGGGTGACCCCCGCTTTCAGAGCAATGTTGCGTACGGTTGCAGCTTCCGGCCCACCGGACGCAATCAGCGACAGCGTCGCATCAATAAGTGCATCCTGACGCTGATCAGGGGCTTCCCTTTTGAAACTTTTACGAGAATCATTCATGTCAGTTACTTCTTATTATACACTTGTATAATTTCATAAAATCTGCCACTATACAATCAAATTCTTAAGGTATGCGTAATGTCTAATAACAACAAATATTCCACCCTGTTTGAACCTGTAAAAATCGGCCCGGTCACCGCACCGAACCGCTTTTACCAAGTCCCGCATTGCTGCGGCATGGGTCATGTCAGACCACAAGCCCACGCGGCCATGCGCGCTATGAAAGCCGAAGGGGGTTGGGGTGTTGTCAGCACCGAAGAAACCGAAATCCATCCCAGTTCCGATCTGTCACCCTATGTCGAACAACGTCTGTGGGACGAACGCGACATCCCCGCCCTGCGCCTGATGACAGAAGCCGTTCACGCCAAAGGGTCGTTAGCTGCGGTAGAACTTGTCCACAACGGCAATCATGCCGCCAACATGCTAACCCGCGCGCCCGTTCTTGCACCTTCCGACATGTCAATCGATTTCGCTTGCCCCAAACAGGCTCGCGCCATGGATAAATCCGACATCCGCGAGTTTCGCAACTGGCACCGCAACGCTGCGCGCCGTGCCAAACAAGCAGGCTTTGACGTGATCTATGTTTACGCAGGCCATCATATGTCCCTGCCGCATCATTTTCTGTTACCGCAATTCAACGACCGCACAGACGAATACGGCGGCAGCCTGGAAAACCGCGCTCGCTTGATCCGTGAATTACTGGAGGAAACCCATGACGAGGTCGGTGATACCTGCGCCGTTGCCTTTCGCTTTGCCGTGGATGAGATGCAGGGCATAGATGGCATGCAGGCCCATGAAGAAGGCCGCGCGGTTGTTGAAATGCTGGCAGAATTACCCGATCTGTGGGACGTTAACGTGTCCGATTGGTCAAACGACAGTGCCACAACGCGGTACCAGCCAAACGACGGTTACCAGACACCCTACATTGAGTTCGTCAAACAAGTCACCACCAAACCCGTAGTTGCGGTCGGCCGCCTGACCTCACCCGATATGATGCTCTCGATGGTAAAGCGCGGTGTGGTTGATTTTATCGGCGCTGCACGCCCTTCTATCGCCGACCCCTTTCTGCCGCAGAAGATAAAAGACGGTCGCATTGACGAGATCCGTGAATGTATCGGCTGTAATATCTGTGTCTCCAGCGACAATCTGGGCATCACGATCCGTTGCACCCAAAACCCCACAATGGGCGAGGAATGGCGCCGTGACTGGCATCCGGAAAACATCGCCCCTAAAGGTGCAGAAGATCATGCTTTGGTTGTGGGCGCAGGTCCCGCAGGGCTGGAATGCACGATGCAACTGGCTAAACGCGGCTATCAGGTAACACTGGCAGAAGCCGGCAAAGAACTGGGCGGCCGGGTTGCCACTGAATCCCGTTTGCACGGCTTGGGCGCATGGAAACGCGTTGCCGACCACCGGATTTACGATCTGCAACAACGCGCCAACGTGCAGATATTCATGGAAAGCAACCTAACCGCCAAGGACGTCATCGAACTTGGCATTCCAAACGTAATCATTGCCACCGGTTCCAGCTGGCGGCGTGATGGTATCGGGCGCAGCAGTCGTCGCCCGCTTAAGATCGCAAGCACTATGTCGATCCTGACCCCCGACGACATTATGGCAGGTAGAATGCCTAAAAACGGTCCCATTGTAATCTATGATGACGACCAGATATATATCGGCGGCGTCTTGGCTGAGCATCTGGCCACAGCTGGTCACAAGGTGATTTTCGCAACCCCCGCCAGCATGGTATCGCCCTGGACCGAGCTGACCTTAGAGCAAAAACGTATCCAGAAAAGTCTGATAGAACTTGGCGTGACAATTCACACAGGTCAGGAACTGGCTGCGATCAGTGCCATGGGCTGCGTATTGGCCTGCACCTATTCAGGGCAATCACAGGAAATCACCTGCGGTGCGGTTCTTCTGATCACGGAACGCGCCCGTCACAGCAATCTGTATGACACGCTGAAAACAAGCGATACAAAGTTTCAAACCTTAGAACTGATCGGCGACGCCGCCGCCCCGGGTCTAATAGCCGACGCGGTCTATGCTGGCCACATGGCTGCCAGGAATTTTGAGGAAGACCCTGACAAGGTTGCAGAACAACTCTTCAGGCGGGAAATCGTATCACTTCAATAATTCCGCGTGAAACTTCACATGATCCTGCATAAAGCTCTGGATAAAGAAATAACTGTGGTCATATCCACTTTGCATCCGCATGCTGGCCGCTTGTTTACGTTCGATAATTGCATCTGCAAGTGCTTGTGGTTTCAACAGATCATAGAAATTATCCGCCGTGCCCTGATCAATCAAAACAGGATTATGAAACCCGCGTTCCACCATCAAAAGCGACGCATCATGTGGCACCCATGCAGCCTCATCCGCCCCTAAATAGGCACCCAATTGTTTGCGCCCCCAGTCGGATGCGGTCGGGTTTGCAATTGGTGCAAATGCGGAAACGGATGTATAGCGATCAGGCAAAGTCATCGCAATGCTCAGCGCACCGTGTCCGCCCATGGAATGTCCTGTAATTCCCTGTTTTTCTTCAATAACAGGAAATTCTGTCGCAACCAGATCAGGCAATTCCCGTGTTGCATATGTCCACATGTTAAAATGTGGCGCCCATGGCTTTTGTGTCGCATCTACATAAAACCCGGCACCCTGCCCCAGATCATATGCATCGTCATCCGCAACCCCTTCGCCGCGCGGAGAGGTATCCGGAAACACCAATGCAATCCCGTATTTAGCCGCCCACGCTTGCGCCCCTGCCTTGGTCATCGCATTATCATGCGTACAGGTCAAACCTGACAAGAACCACAACACAGGTACTTTTTTCAGCTTTGCTTGCGGTGGTAGATAAACCGCAAATGTCATGTCGCACTGACAAGCGGCAGATGCGTGTTTATAAACACCTTGAACACCACCAAAACAGGTGTTTTCAGATACGATTTCCATGTCATTTCTCCCAAGTTTCCAGACTGCCCGCAGGGGGGTTGTATCACCCCTATCTATCAGCAATTAAATCTTGGGCAAGATGTTCCGCAACCTCTAGTGCACCTTCCAAATATCCACCGAACTGTGTTGCAATTTCAGTTGATCCCATGTGCAAACGTTTACCCCAAAGCCCCGATAATGCAGCTGGCAAACCATAATGCGGGTGTTCGCTTACCGGATCAAAATCAAGATCAGACGCGGTTTCCACCTGCTGCGCCCAATCTTGATAAAATACCTCTTTAGGGGACAATGCCTGTATCCCGAAAAGCCGCCCCAGCTGTTCAATAGCAGCTGATTTAACCGCTTCACTATGCCCATGTCGCATATGCGCAGGGATACCGACAAATCCGAACAATGCCCCAAGACCCGTGTTTGGGTCCGTTGCATCATGAATTTCCACCAATGGGCCATGCCGGCTCATCGCGTCACCTGATAAGCCGTCTTCACGCCAGAAAGGGCGATCATAAACCGCCACAAACTTTGCCTGTCCACCCATCCATGTAGGAACTAACCGCATCGCTTTAATTGCCAAAGACGGCAGCTCAGGCTCATATCGTAATTCAGCCGCCACGCGCGGTGGTAAAGCCAAAATGGCACGTTTGCCCTTTATCGTCACGCCGCTTTGCAATTCAACAGCAACCCCGTCTGCCTCATGGATCGCCGACACAACCGCATCCGTCATAATATTGCGCTGATCAAGACCAGAAACCAACGGGTCGATCAGCGCGGTAATCCCGCCTGCTATACGGTATGATCCTTCCATTGAGGAAAACCCAACGTCGCGATGAACCGCCCCCGCTTCATCTTCGAAACTTAGCGTACCATTTGCGTATTGATCAAAAACCTTCAGGCCAAACCGTTCCACCATAGCAGCCATACGTGGTTGCCCCGGCCAGAACCATGACGGCCCCAGATCAAATCCGGCACCCCCAACATATGCAGCTTTAATCCGGCCACCAAACCGCGCACGCGCCTCTAGCACCTGATACGCAACACCCGCGCGTTGTAGTTGATCGGCAAGGGCAAGACCAGACAGGCCACCCCCGATGACAATAACATCAGTGTCCATTGCTTTAGAACGTCTCACTTTGTGGACGCAAATCAACCTCATGCGACCAGGCAGAGGCCGGTTGGTGTGCAAGGTGCCAATAAGCATCCGCTATATCTGCGGGGCGCATCATCTTTGCAGGATCAAGCCCATGTTTGGATCGGCTGCGGTCGGTATCAATTATCCCGTCCAAAATGGCATGAATGACATGAATGCCGGCTGGCTGAAACTCTCGCGCCAATGATTGTGTCAATCCGCGCAATGCAAACTTGGGCGACGCAAGGGCCGCAAACCGCGCCCCACCGCGCAAACTTGCCGTGGCACCCGAAACAATAAAAGCGCCACCTCCGTTTTGCACCATCGAGGGTATAACCGATTGGCCCAGCACAGCCGCCGTTAGAACCATAGATCGCCAGCTGGCTTCGAATGCATTAAGATCAAGTTCCAAGAACGGCGATATAATTAGATTTGATGGGTTATGGACAACGATTTTTGGCGGGCCAAACTCTTGAATTAACGCGGATATAGTGCGTTTACTTGCCGTGACATCGCTTAAATCACAACAATGGATATCCAGCCCCGCCTTATCGTCAGGCACGTTACGCACAAGTCCGACGGCCCGCATCCCGCCTTCTTCAAAACGGCGCAACAGGGCGCGGCCCAAACCCGGGCCGGCACCTGCAACGATTGCCAATGATTTATCTGTCATATTTATCCTTTCGGTGCTTTTGCATGGGGTAAATGTCCGGTTTTAATCCAGACCTTCGCGCCCTGTTTACCCGTAATTGCAGACAGGTTGCTACCAACAGGCAAGCGCAGCCATGAATGTTTGCGCAGATCATCGCCGCCTTCACGAAATCCACCATCTAAAACCAGAAACTCACCACCCAGTGGCAAATCCATGTCCACATGCGCATCAGCATCCCATGTTTCCATTATAACGGTTTCATCCGCATCGCTGAACAACGGCATCACCGCCACACCATCACGACCCGCAGCTTCGACAGATGTGTTCTTATTCATGTCGATCATCACTTGGGTGCGGTCATCCATATCGAACTGCCAAAGCTTCACAAAAATAACACAGCCATCATCTGACCCGGGCGTATGACTTGATGTCGGTGGATTGCGGACATAGCTGCCCACAGGAAAATCGCCGTGCTCGTCCTGAAACACACCCTCCAACACGATGTATTCCTCTCCACCCGTATGGGTATGGGCTGAAAACTTACTATTAGCTGCATAGCGCACGATCGTCGTGGCGCGTGCCACCTCATCACCTATGCGGTCAAGCATCCGCCGATCAACACCCGGCATTGGTGAGGCCAGCCAGTCGATCTCATCGGAATGCATAAGCACGCGCTTATCGAAATCTGCATTTATATTCATGGCTCGCTCCTATCCTGCAATACTTGGGCGGGCGGCAACTTTGCCACGCCAAGCCGTCAGGTTTTGCAATTCATCACTAATTTCCACGCCTGCAAAATCTGCAAAGGCCAAGCCTGCGAACACCGTAATATCCGCCATCGAAAAGTTATCACCAGCAACATAATCGGTGTTTGCAAGAACCCCGTCAAGATGCCCCATTGCCTGCAATGCATTTTCACGTTGCTTCATGCCCCATTCTTTATTTTGATAGACTTCCAGTTCCGGCCCCAACCCTTCGGTTGCATGGTGAAAATAAGCCGCCACAGCGTCCAGTAACCCCACCTCTGCACGTCGGTTCATCATGTGGATTACCGCACGTTCCTTAGGGGTTACACCGCACAAGGGCACTCCTTCGAAATGCCCGTCAATATATTCTGTTATCGCTGTGCAATGCGACAGGTAAGTACCATCGTCCAACTCCATACAGGGTACGGACGCATCAGGATTTTTTGCAAGATAAGCTTCGGTGCGATGTTCTTTGTTCATCACATCCACTTCTACAAACGTAACTTTGTCCGTCGCGCCTTTCTCTGCCAGCGCAATACGGACACGCGCAGGATTAGCAAAAGCCGGTGTATCGTAAATCTTCATCATAGGTTCCAGTCAATTTAAATTTCAGTTGAAGTTGACATAGGATATATGCTATTATTAGTTAAATTCTATTTTTCTATAACTTTAATAGAAAAACTCTATAAATCATTTACAAGGGCACCCAATGAACCTCAATCACTTAAAATTTGCAACTGAAGTAGCCCGCTCCGGATCGTTCACACAGGCTTCTGAAAATTGTTACGTCACACAACCCACACTGTCTAACGGTATCAGACATCTTGAAGACGCACTTGGTGGCAAATTATTTGAACGCACAACCCGACATGTCAGTCTGACACAATTCGGAGATCATATGCTGCCCGCAATACAGGCAATGCTGGACGCCAAGAGGGAACTATTGGATAAGGCAACATTGTATTTCGAACCGGACCACAAGCTTCTTGCGATTGGATTTTCACCACTTGTGGATATGCGCCTGATCAATACGCTGGTGACCCCGTTTACCGATCAAAACCCGGATCTAACCACTTATTTCAAAGAATGTTTCATGGACAATCTGATCAAACGTCTGGAAACAGGACAGATCAGTATTGCAATACGGCCCGTGCAACATACTCCTAAAGAGTTGCAGATCAAAACCAAGACACACCCCTTCTATCGCGAGCCCATTTTTGTTGTGCCCCGCGACAGTGCCACATCCATTGTTGCAGGGTCCGGCCCTGTTACAATAAATCAGTTAGCTGATGAAACCTTCATTCTAACTCCGGACACATGCGGACATGCAAATGCGACACGTAGCTGGTTTAAAAATCAAGATATAATCATAAAGGAATATGCCGGTCAGGCTGTCAGCTATCAAGTGATGCAAGAATGGGCCAACCTCGGACTAGCCTCGGCGATTTTGCCTTGGTCGAAAATCACACAAGCAAACCGCAAAATAGCGCGCCCCTTGATGATTGATAAAGACACTGCAACATATATCGCTTTTGAACTGATCTGGAACGCAGAAATCAGCAATGCACCGATCATAGAGCCATTTCTAAAACACAGCGCAACCCGACTTACATCTTTGGTAAACGGCCTCCATATGCCTGATGAAAAATTCTCGTTTTAAACCCGAACAATACACAATTGACATCACAGCTTATATTTCGTGTCTATTGGTACGGATCATTATTCAAAAGGCAAAACTATGCAAACGAACATCACAACCCATCAGGCCGCCGATGATCAGCGTAACGAAACCATCAAGATATACGTGAACGGTAAAATTGTGCCACGCGCACAAGCTGTCGTATCGGTCTATGACAGTGGCTTTATGCTGGGTGACGGTGTTTGGGAGGGCTTGCGGCTTTATAATGGGGTTTGGGCATTTCTGGACGATCACATGGACCGTTTGTTCGAGGCCGCCAAAGCGATTGATCTGGACATCGGCATGGACCGCGCAGGTGTCATTGCAGCCCTTGAAGCCACGCGTAAAGCCAATGATATGACCACTGACGTGCATGTCCGCCTGATGGTTACACGCGGCGTTAAGGTCAAACCGTTTCAACACCCGTCTTTGTCCCGCACAGGCCCGACCATTGTGATTATCTGCGAGCATTCCAAACCATCCCTGCCACGACCCATCCGTCTGGCGACCGTGCCACACGTGCGCGGACTGCCGATGACACAAGACCCGAAGTTGAATTCTCACTCCAAACTGAACTGCATACTGGCATGTATTGCCGCTGAAAAAGCCGGCGCGGATGAGGCTTTGATGCTGGACATCAACGGTTTTGTAAACACAACCAACGCCTGTAATTTTTTCATCGTCAAAAAGGGCGTGGTTTGGACAAGTACAGGGGATTATTGCATGAACGGGATCACCCGCCAAAAGGTGATCGATCTTTGCCGCGCCAATGGCATTGAATGCCTTGAACGCAATTATTCACTGGTCGATACATATAGTGCGGATGAGGCCTTTTTAACCGGCACGTTCGGCGCACAAACCCCTGTTTCTGAAATCGACGGACGCAAGATCGGCGAAACAGAACTTGGCCCTGTGACCAAGCGCATTCGCGCACTTTACGCCGCGCTGATCGCTGCAGAAACAGCATGACACGTATAGCGATGTGGTCAGGGCCACGTAACCTGTCAACCGCAATGATGTATGCCTTTGGCGCACGCAAGGATTGTGCGATTTGGGACGAGCCATATTACGCAGCCTATTTGTTGGAAACCGGCCTGGAACACCCGATGCGCGCCGAAATCCTTGCTAAATGGCCCCATGACGCGTCCGAGATTGCCACGCGTTTACAAGGAGGTACACCGCAAGGTAAATCTGTCTTCTACCAAAAACACATGACCCAACATATGCTGCCCGCGTTTGATCGCGAATGGATGAAAGACGTCACAAACGTATTTTTGATCCGCCACCCTGCACGGGTTATTGCCAGCTATCACGCCAAACGCGAAAGCCCGTGTCTGGCTGATATCGGCTTTCAGGAACAAGCCGAACTTTTTGACCAGATGGCCCAGCACTTGGGCCACGCCCCGATTGTGATTGATAGCGCAGATATACGTGCAAATCCCGACGGTATGTTGCGGGCTTTATGCAAAGCTATAAACCTGCCGTTTGACCCTGCCATGCTCAGTTGGCCGAAAGGCGGTCACCCGAATGACGGCCCGTGGGCGCCGCATTGGTATCCTGCGGTTTGGAACAGCACCGGATTTGCCGGAACAGAAGGCCCGTTGCCCAACGTAGAGGATAGTTTGCAAGATGTGCTTGAAAGCGCGATGCCGTTTTACAAACAACTGGAAACAGTTAAACTACACCTCTAGGGTCTACACTCACGGGATCAATAAAACTGAAAGCTGAATTATGAGCAAAACACTGCAAAATCAGGTGTTGTCAAAGATACGGGAACAGTATTCACAACTGCCCCCCACCCTGCAGCTTGCGGCAAAGTATATCATCGACCACCCGGCCGATTTTGGCATTGACCCAATAAGAACCACTGCCGAAAAAACCGGTGTCAGCACCTATTCGCTTGTCAGGCTCTCCAAGGAAATGGGCTTTCCCGGATTTGAAGAATTCCGTGAACCTTTCAGGCGCGCATTGCGCAGTACCACAAACACGACAGTAAACGCCAAATGGTTGGACGATTTATCGGCCCAAGGATCGACGGGTACAATTCTTGCGGATTCTGCTGAGAATTCGATGTCCATCCTGAAACATAGCTTACAACAGATGACGCCGGAAATTTCCGACAAATTCGTAACCGAATTGACCAATGCACGCACAGTTTATGTGACAGCCACCAGCACCAGCTACACATTGGCCAATTACTTTCAACATATAGCCAGACTGGCCTTGCCAAATGTGCAGTTTATCCCGCGCGATATGGCAAACCCCATCGTCGATCTGAACTTTGCAGATGAAGGGGATGTTTTATTGGCTATAACCGTAAGCCCCTATAGCCAGGTGACGATAAACGCTTGTAAATTTGCCCGTGAAAAAGGGCTTAAGCTGTTGATTATAACGGATTCAGACCTGCCGCTTTCCGAGCTGGAACCAGAAGCGGTTCTAACAGCGGAAATGGAAAGCCCCTATGCCTTTGCATGCTATCTAGGCGTGATCGCCATTCTGGAAAGCCTGCTGCATTTGCTTGTTATCGCAGGCGGCAAAGAAGCAGAGGAGAAAATCAAATCCTACCGCAACCTGAAAGCAAAAATAGACGGAACTACGCCGCATTAATACCGGCGATGCTACAGACCCAATCCCTTATAGCTGTCTGCAATGCGTCCCAGGGACACCAAATAAGCCGCTGTGCGTAAGCTATCCACATCATTTCTGGAATGCCAAACCTCTTGCATGGACTGATAGGCCCCGCGCATGGTGTCTTCTAACCCCGAGCGCACCAACTCCAACTCGCCTGCACCCTGGAAAAACTTATTTTTGAAATCGTGGGATACCGGCTTGCCTACCAGTCGCTCCATTTCCTTGATCAGCAGAATATTGTTGGCTTCTTCCTTGCGCCGTTGCATCCGGCCAAACCGGATATGGCTCAGGTTTTTCACCCACTCAAAATACGAAACTGTCACACCGCCTGCGTTGGCATACATATCCGGAATAATCACCACGCCCGCCTTACGCAATATATCATCCGCACCGGCTGTAACCGGGCCGTTTGCAGCTTCGATGATCAGCTTGCACGAGATATTGCCCGCATTTGACAGGTTAATCACACCTTCCATTGCAGCAGGGATCAGAATATCACAGTCTTTTTCCAAAACGGCCGCCCCGTTCTCTACATATTCACCCTCATAAAAGCCTTTCACGCCACCATGTGTACGGATGTAATGCGATAGTTCTTCAATATTCAGCCCCTTGTCGTCGATAACAGCCCCGTCACGTTCGATCACAGCCGTAATCAGACAACCGTCTTCTTCGGACAAGAATTTAGCGGCGTGATAACCCACATTACCTAAGCCTTGAACGATAACGCGCTTGCCGTCTAACGTACCCTTCATTTTGGCTGCTTTAATGTCATCGGAATGGCGGAAAAACTCCTGCAAGGCATATTGCACGCCACGTCCTGTTGCTTCGACACGACCGGCAATACCGCCCTTGTTCAATGGTTTGCCGGTAACGCAGGCTTCCGAGTTCAACTCGGTTGTGTTCATGCGGCTGAACTGGTCGGCAATCCACGCCATTTCACGCTCACCTGTACCCATATCCGGCGCAGGCACATTTTGTGACGGGTGGATCAAATCACGCTTGATCAGCTCATAGGCGAAACGGCGTGTGATACGTTCCATTTCATCCGCTTCCCATGCGTTGGGATCAATATGCAAGCCACCTTTGGAACCACCAAACGGAGTTTCAACCAAGGCACATTTATAGCTCATCAGGGCAGCCAACGCCTCGACCTCGTCTTGATTAACCGATGTGGCAAAACGGATGCCGCCTTTTACCGGCTCTTTATGTTCCGAATGAACGGCACGGTACCCCGTAAACGTGTGAATATCTCCGCGTAATTTAACCCCGAAACGCACAGTATAAGTCGAGTTACAAACGCGGATTTTTTCCTGTAGCCCCGGCGATAAATCCATCAGGCTAACTGCTTTTTCAAACATCATATCAACGGATTGACGAAAGGACGGCTCTACGGTGCGTGGCATATTTATTTCCCCATTTATAACTTAACAACATCGCTTTCACACGACTCATAACCCAACATACATACTGTTATTATTTTGTCTAATTATAACATATATTATTTTGCCGCCCGAAACGACACAATCAAGAACAAGATTTTCCTGGTTTAATATGTGCTGGCATTTTCCGCCGGCACATCCCAGCCTTCACGGCGATAAATTTGAAACCCGCCAACTTCACCGGTTAAAACATAAATATTGCGACATTCGTCGAATTCACCCTTTGACGCTGGCGTGCTTTGTTTTCGTTTTAGGCAAGGATGCCGTGACCTGTTCAGAAATGAAATACAAAGGGCGTTGCTTGGCCTCATTATGGATACGGCCAACGTAGAGACCGATAATCCCACTGATCAACAAATTAATTCCACTTAATAATGACAATACAACAATGGTCGAAGCCCAACCTTCAACAAGACGATCAGTGAATATTGCCCACACCGCGATATAAATACCGTAGCCAATTGCGCCGATGGAAACCAACGACCCCAACCATAAAGCCATCCGCAACGGAACATCAGAAAATCCCACAAGCCCGTCAACTGCAAGCTGCACCATCTTATGCAGCGGATATTTTGTTTTCCCCGCATAACGTTCCGGTCGGTCAAATTGCACAATTTCTTGTTTGAACCCGACCCATGAAAACATCCCGCGCAAGAAACGGTCCCGCTCGGGCATATCCTGAAAGGCACGCAATACCTTGGCGTCAATCAGACGAAAATCACCAACATTACGTGGGATATCAATTGCAGATAAGCGGCGTAAAACGCGGTAAAACACATGTGAGGATAATTTCTTGAACCACGTCTCACCCACCCGTTGCTTACGCTGTGCATGCACAATTTCAGCCCCGTTTTTCCATGCGGCGATTAAATCCAAAGCGATTTCAGGCGGGTCTTGCAAATCTGCATCCATGATTATCACGGCCTCACCTTTTGCATGATCAAGCCCCGCGGTAACTGCAATTTGGTGGCCAAAATTCCGCGACAACCTGATCAGCGTGAACGTTGGGTTTTCATCTATAGCGCGCGCAATAACGGATGCGCTCAAATCTTTGCTGCCGTCATCGACAAAGATAACTTCAGCCGCTCCGTCAAGTTGACCCAACAATTCGCGCATCCGCTCGATTAACGCGGGCAACACCTCTTCTTCGTTCATAAACGGGATAACAAAGCTGTAGACTGGCTGCATAACTGCTTTCTTTTCATTAAGCTTTATCGAAAATACAACGCCAAGTAAATTATCATGTTCACGAACATGTTACCCGCTTACTTTACACATAGCCCTCTTCAGGAATATTTCTTTTTGTTGTATTTTGCTATTGTTTTTATTTCCCATATATATAACATATGTTATATCTAAGGACTCCAAAACTCCCAAATAACCATGCCCTGTTGAAGAAACCCGTTAGAATCATGTCTCAAACAAAACTTATAGCCGCACCAAATGGGGCCAGAAAACGAAAATCCGACCACCCGTTGCTGCCATTAACCATCCCTGAGATTGCACAAACGGCCGAAGATTGTTTTCGGGCGGGTGCCGACAGCCTGCATTTACATGTGCGCACTGATGATGGGTCCCATAGCCTAGACCCTGTGCTTTACAAAGAGGCCATAAGTGCCGTGTCAGACAAGATAGCTGATATGCCGATCCAAATCACAACCGAAAGCGGCGGTATTTTTGACGTTGCAACCCAATTTCACTGCATCAAATCGTTAACACCCGCAGCTGCCAGCATATCCATCCGTGAGATGGCGCGTGACACATCCCTTGCTGCACATGTTTACGGGTTTTGCGACGAGGCCAAAACAGAGGTTCAGCATATCTTATACGATGCAAGTGACATTGCATTACTTCGCTCATGGTATGCCAAATCATGGATACCAGCCGATATGACATCGGTGATTTACGTGCTGGGCCAATACCAGCCGATAGTGCCCGCAATACCCGAAAATCTAAACAGCTTCCTTGCAGCCTCGGAAGGATTAAATTTGGACTGGATGATTTGCGCCTTTGGCCAACATGAACTAGCCTGTGCCAAGACTGCCTTGCATATGGGTGGCAACATTCGTATCGGTTTTGAAAACAACATTTTGCTGCCGGATGGCAGCCCCGCTGAAAATAACGCACAAACCGTGGCTTTGGCCGCAGCCCTTATCAAGGATATGACCCATGAGTAATATTTTTCCACGCCACAGCAAATGGCAAGCCCCTGTCGCCGTTGGCGGCGACGGGTGCTATCTGATCGACAAAGAGGGCAAACGTTATCTGGATGCCTCGGGCGGCGCTGCCGTTTCATGTCTTGGGCATGGCGATACCGAGATTATCCAAGTGATCAAGGATCAGCTGGACACGCTGGAATTTGCACACACAGGGTTCATGACGTCAAAACCGGCCGAAGATCTGGCCGAACTACTGGTTGAACACGCACCTGACGGTATTGACAGGGTCTATCTGGTTTCAGGTGGGTCCGAAGCGGTAGAAGCCGCAATAAAGCTATCACGCCAATACTTTCTGGAAAAAGGCGAACCGCAACGGCAAAACCTGATTGCACGGCGTCAAAGCTACCACGGCAACACGCTGGGCGCACTCGCCGCAGGTGGCAACCAATGGCGGCGCAAACAGTTTGACCCGCTACTGATGAACGTCAGCCACATCGCACCCTGCTATGAATATGTGGATCGGAATGCTGATGAAACAACTGAAGCTTATGGCCTGCGCGCCGCACAGGAACTGGAAGACGAAATCATCCGTCTTGGCCCCGAAACCGTTATGGCCTTTATCGCCGAACCCGTTGTTGGCGCCACTATTGGTGCTGTACCCGGCGTGCCAGGTTACTTTAAACGTATCCGCGAAATATGTGATCAATACGGCGTGTTGCTGATATTGGATGAAGTCATGTGCGGCATGGGCCGTACCGGGCATCTGTTCGCCTGTGAGGCCGATAACATCAGCCCCGATATCCTGTGCATCGCCAAAGGTCTGGGTGCCGGTTATCAACCGATCGGGGCGATGCTCTGTTCTGCTGATATTTACGCGACCATCGAAGCGGGCAGCGGGTTTTTCCAGCATGGCCACACCTATATAGGCCATCCCGTCGCTGCCGCCGCAGGTCTGGCTGTGGTCAAAGCGCTATTGGGGCGCGGCTTGATCGCGCAATCACGCGATAAAGGGGCGCACCTAAAAGATATGCTGACCCAAAGGTTCGGCCAGCACCCCTTCATCGGGGATATTCGCGGCAAAGGCATGTTCTTGGGGCTGGAAATTGTAGAAGACCGGGAAACAAAGACACCGTTTGACCCTGCCCTGAAACTGGCGGCAAAGTTCAAAAAACAAGCCTTTGAAAACGGCCTGATCTGCTACCCCATGTCAGGCACGCGCGACGGGCAGATCGGCGATCACATCCTGCTGGCCCCGCCGTTCATAATATCGGACGCCGAAATGACGGAACTGGTGGATAAGCTGGATAAAACATTCACAGAAATCCTGCCCAAACACCCGTAGGGTGGGCTTCAGCCCACGCGTAACAACGTAAGTCCCATAAACCAAAACCATCATAATACTGCCACAACCAGCTAGCGTAGCAACTGTCTTTAATTTTGCACGGGTTTTCGGTAATCACAGCTGTTTTGCTTCATGGTGTTCAGGATTGTGACCAGTTTTCTGGCGGTTACGATCAGGGCGGCTTTGGTGGGTTTTTCTACATATCTGTCAATGATTACTTACGTGCCAGACAACCAAGAGCGTTTGCCAGAATTCGCGCCGCGGTAATGGCTGCTGTTCCATCCTTATCTCGTTCTGGCACGAATTCGATCATATCAAAGGCAACAAGTTTGGATTTTTTTATAACGGCATCAATCAGATCAATCGATTGCGTGTAAGATAATCCTCCGGGTGTAGGTGCCATTACTGCAGGCATTATGCCCGCATCCAACGCGTCGCAATCCATAGTAATCATGCAATTAGCACCACTTTTCAGGTGCTTCATCACAGCCTCTATCCCGTCTCGATGAAACTCTCTTGCTGTTACAATTTTTGCGCCCCAATCTCTTGCAATTTCGACTTCCGCACGACGGGCTGATCCCACTCCGCGAATGCCGACTTGAACAATATTCTCGACATGATCCAGTTCCGACGCGCGTCTCATCGTGCTGGAATACCCCATAGACTCACCGCGACGTTCATCTCGCCAATCAATATGCGCATCAATCTGAATTATCGTCAGCGGCCCAAGGGATTTCAGTGCTTCGATAAAAGGAATGGGCGTAGAATCGTCGCCACCTATCATCATGGGGATTGCGCCACTGCCAATAATTTGCGTGGTTGCTTCTCTAATCAAACGCCTGTTGCCGTCTCCGTCCAAAGATGCCGTTTTAAGGTTACCGGCATCAGCGACAGTAAATTCCCCATCGCCAAGCAGCGGGCCACCTAAGTCAAAATCCCAATGATCCAGCCATAGCGAATCTTCTGCCAACGCATGACGCAACGCATCCGGCGTACCCAGCGTGTGACTCATTATTAATATCGCGATAAGGTGTTCCGTGTGGCGCACCAAAAACAACTAAATCCGCATCTGCGATATCAGTTTTTTTACTGGCACCTATAAATGGAACCTTCACTGGATCGAATATTTTTGACATCTCAACTCTTTCTTCAATAGGTTCTTAAGTGAATGATAATGAAGTTATCAGCAATGCATCATGTCGTTGTATGATAGTCAAATTCACCGTATCAATTTCCCACCTGTAAAGCCAGCTTTGCGATTGAAATGATCATCGCAACGCGTGGGCTGAAGCCCGCCCTGCTTTTTTGAAGTGCGTTTTTAAAGCTTTATGTTTTTATGAATAATTAAATTATATCAATATGTTAAATAGGTGTCCCAACTGGGACATCGGGTTTGCGACAGGCCACGGCAGGTAAATGTATGCATCACTTCATCACCCGAACCTGCCGGGTGATGCGCTTAGAAATTCAATGAAACATCGCGGTGATAAGATGTACATGACGCCACAAACAAGGCTTGTTCTCGGGTGAACTTTCTTTGCTCACGCAAGCCCATTGTTGTGCGCATATTGGCCACATAGCTTTCCAGTTTCGGAGCAATCTCAGCCTCGGCATTGGCACGCCATTCAAGTTGCTCGTTATACAGCGCAATGGCTTTATCCAGTTGTGCCTGTGCTTTTTCCTTATCAGGCGTTTTTGACTTAACCGCACGTCTGGCTTTGGAAATGGCGGATTTAACACCCCCCGCACCGGCCACATCAGAGAACTTGCCAGCAAGATCAGCCAAAGGCTCTACCGCATCGATGGGTGCAGTGTTTGCAACCATATCTTTTGAGGCCATCAATTCATCCTGAAGTGCGCGGTATGCTTCGCCGCTATTGAGGATATCCAAAGTTTCCATCACAGGCGCATAGGACTGTTGAGACAGGCGCCTGAACACCGAATAGGCTTTGGTTTCGGCCTTGCTTATTTGCTGATAGGCATTATGTTCATCTTCCCAATTTGATGGGATTTGCGCCAAAAGCATATCTTTATCAGCCGTCAGATTGACAATTTTTCCGTTCAATACAGCCGCTTTTGGACTGTCTTCTGGCAAATCATTAATGCGATCCTCTAGCGTTTCAATAGCCCGATCAATACTTGCCGCGTCACGCTCAAGCATACGCACATGCTGATGAAGGGGTCGATAACCCACTGATGCTGTTTGCACATCCTCTGCGGCCTTCTCGGCCAATTTTAACTGAGCAAGTGCTTTGGCGACATTATCAAAACTGTCAAGTGTTGCATTGGCAAAATCGTCGGGCAAAATGCTCAAATCCATTTCGCCTGCGGCCTCACCAATCGCCAACAGATCCGCCCCGTTTGCAGCAATTTCTTTGCTGATAAACTTATCCACGCAATAGCCCAGTTTCGGGTTGCGCGGGGGCGGTGCATTATCAGACAGCAACGATACTCTGTTCGGCAGGTAATTCACCAGCTGCGGCGTGTTGCCAACGATGACAAGTGCTATCAATTGCAGCCCGATAAAGGGTACAACACCTTTGTACATTTGCATGGTTTTAACCGCAGCGGGGGCAACACCGCGTAAATAGAACAATGCAAAGCCAAAGGGCGGGGTCAGGAACGAGGTTTGGATGTTCAACCCGATCATAACGCCAAGCCAAACCGCAGTGACATTTGCACCAGGGTCGGCCAACAGGATGGGGGCAACGATAGGGACCACCACCACGGCAATCTCGATGAAGTCCAAAAAGAACCCCATGAAGAAAATCACCGACATCACGATGATGAACTTGAACCAGAAGCCACCCGGCAGGCCTTCCAGAAAATCCTTGACCAGATGCTCGCCGCCAAAGGCGCGAAACGCAGCAGTCAAAATGGCCGCCCCCAGCAGGATGATAAACACCAATGAGGTGGCTTTGGCGGTTTCACGCATCACACTGCGCAAAGTGTCTTCTACCTTGAAGGCGCGGATCGCACTCCAGACCAAGGCCGTGATCAGGCCAAGGGAGGCGATAATCGCAAGGCTCACGCCGATCATATCAGAGGTGTTTTTGATATTTTTGATGTTGGTGTTGAAATTGGACATCACAAGGTAAATCATCGCCAAACTGGCCAGTGCAAGAATGACCGGAAGATAGGTCCCTTTTTTACCCTCGTTCAAACGGTAACCAGCCATCACCAGCGCACCTGCGGCACCAATGGCACCCGCCTGGTTCACTGTGGCAATACCGCCAATGATCGAGCCCAAAACCAAGAAGATCAGGGCCAATGGCGGCACCAGTGTCATAAATACGTTAAAGGCAAATGCGGTGTCGTATTTGCCTTTGTACAGAACCGGTGGCGCCATTTTCGGGCGCAGTACCGCGACTACCATAATATAAGCCATGTAAAGGCCAACCAGAACTAAGCCGGGAACCAATGCGCCAAGGAACATCTCGCCGGCACTGGTCGATACCACATCAAAGGAAGACGGCATCGACAACTCGCCTGTTGTGGTTTTATAGAGCGCTTTGCGCAAAGTTCCCGCCTGATCTGCGGCACTGGACAGCTGGTCCGCCAGAATAATCAACACAATTGATGGCGGAATGATTTGCCCCAATGTACCGGATGCCGCAATCGTGCCTGTGGCCAGCGAATTGGAATAGCCGTTACGCATCATCGCAGGCAGTGAAATCAGTCCCATGGCCACAACGGTAGCACCGACAATCCCTGTGGTGGCGGCAAGCAATGCCCCCACGAAAACCACGGATATTCCAAGACCACCCGGAATTGGCCCAAATAGATTGGCCATTGTGATCAGCAGGTCCTCGGCAATTTTAGAGCGTTGCAGCATGATGCCCATGAAAATGAACAACGGGATCGCAATCAGCGTATCGCGTTCCGCTTCCCAATAAACCCCGCGCAGGTTGGTTACCCCCGCCGAGAGCCATTGGCTGGGCCCGCCTTGTGAAAAATAAGCGTCTGTTGCGCCGCTAAACAGATATCCCGTGCCGGCGGCAATCGCGATTGTGATAATCGACGCGCCCGGCAAAGCAAATGCAACCGGGAAACCGGAACCAAGTGCTGCTGCCATCAGGATGACAAGAAGAAGTAGAAAATACAGTTCCATCGTTATATGGCCCCCGCGCCTTCTGGATTAACATGGCCCGGGTCACCGCGCGCGTCCGCGACAGCAGCAATCAGGTAACTGACGAACTGGATCATCATGGATATCGCAAAGACCCCCAGAAAACCCGCCATTAGATATTTAACATAAAGGCCAAAACCCGATTGTGTGGTTTCAAAGTTTAAAAGCGGGCTGTTGATAATCGAACTTTTGCTGCCCATCCCCACGATCAGAATTGTCCAACAAAGGGTTATACCCATGAATAAAGAGCCAAAAGCATTAACCATGCCTTTGGTTTTGTTCCGAAAGCCCGCATAAAAGATATCAACCCTAACATGGCCTTCTTCAGAAAGCGTATAGGCACTGGCAAACAGGAATAATGCACCGTACCAAAAACGCACCAAATCAGCCATAAAGGCTTGTTCATATGAAAATATAAACCGTAAAAATACGATCAAAAGTTCGGCAACAACTACCATCAACGCCAGCCATTCAACCCCCAGAACGCGGCTGCGTATGGCGGTTATAACGCCAAGGATCATTAATGGAAAATGTATGTAAGCGCCACGAAATCGCGACCGGCCGATGTTTTTATTCATTTCCTCGCCAACGATGTCGATCAACAAACCTTCGACCCGCAGGAACGAAATCACAACATCAACAATGCCGATATAAAGCACGATGAAAAAACAGGCCCGGATGAAAAAAGTGTTCATGTTTGCGATGCGCATGCTGTCTTGGCGCAATGTCACATCGGTGGTTCGCAACACCATCAGGATCGCCCCCAGAACGCCTATGGGGTAAAGCGCTGCTTGCGCCATTGCCATTGCATTTCCCGAAAAAGACGCGCCAGGCAGACCACCCCAGAATGTCAGAAAATTATTCGCAAGGTAGACAAACAAAATTAAAAGGATCGACCATCCAAGACTGCGGGTAATATTCGGCACGGCACCTTTCACAGGTTCCAGGTCCAAATCACTTGCAACATCAGGTGTGGTTTCCGGCGTTGTCATGCGTGTCTCCCCCACGGCAAAATCAGGTTAAGACCCTGATTTTCAGTAATTCAAAAAAAGCCGAGACGAAAAAATCCGTCTCGGCCTATCAGTGATAATGGTTCGATCAGCCGTTCAAAACACGGTTGCGTTTTTGAACGTATGCCATGTCTGACAAAGCAGTCCATGAGCCGATTTCGGCACGCGCTTCTACAAAACCATCCATGATCTTTTTCGCCAATGGGCTGTGATCGCGGGCTTCTTCCAGAACCTCTGCAGCCGCTTCACCGAATGAGTCATAAACATCATCGTTGAATTCGCGCAGTTGCACACCGTGATCGTTGATCAGTTTGTTCAGAAACGCGCCGTTATTGGCATTTGTTTCTGCCATTGTGCGTGCGTTCTCTTCGTTACAAGCAGCCTGGACGATAGCTTTATGGTTGTCGGATAGACCACCCCAGAATTCACCGTTCATACCCATTGCAAGCTGTGCGCCCGGCTCGTGCATACCCGGGAAATAGTAGTATTTCGCGGCTTCATAGAACTTCATGAAGTAATCGTTATACGGACCAACCCATTCGGTTGCATCAATCGCACCGGATGTAAGGTTTTCGTAAATCTGCCCACCCGGAAGTGATACAGGAGATGCGCCAAGCTTAGCCAGAACGTCGCCACCCAGACCTGGGATACGCATTTTCAGGCCTTTGAAGTCATCAGCAGAGTTGATCTCTTTGTTAAACCAACCACCCATTTGAACGCCTGTATTGCCACAAGCAAAGTTTTTCAGGCCAAACTCGCCTGCAACTTCATCCCATAGCTCTTGGCCACCGCCATATTTAATCCATGCATCCATTTCTGTGTATGTCAAACCGAATGGAATAGCTGTGAAGGCAGCCCAACCGGGATGCTTGCCTTTCCAATAGTAATCAGCGGCAATATAAGCTTGCGCATTGCCTGAAGCGACTTCGTCAAAGCTGTCAAACGCACCAACACGTTCACCGGCTGCAAAGTATTTCACATCAATTTCGCCGTCTGTCAGTTCAGTAATGCGTGCTGCAAGACGTTGTGCAGGTAATCCCAGACCCGGGAAATCGCGTGGCCATGTGGACACGATAACCATTTCTTTTTTGCCTTGCGCAACCGAAGGTGCGGCCAGCGTTGTAGCGGCACCAGCAACTGCTGCACCGGTTAAAAACTTACGACGTTCCATGTAATTCCTCCCAAATGGATACAGATTACCACTATGCAGCGGTAATATTGATTCTGTCTAGTTCTATGGTGTCCGGATGACAACACGCAGTACTACTTGCGTATATCCGTATTACTACTGAACGCTGTTATCTTTCCGTCCATAGTGTATTGATGTATCCAACCTTGGCATGGGAAACGCCTGATGAATTACAAAACAAAGCTGATTTTTATTGCTTTGCTGCCGATCATATTGATTTCGATGGCAACGATATTTGTGGTGAACTTTCAATCAATCCGATTGGCCACTGCGCAAGGTGAAATCGTCCAGAAAATGTACCTTGATCTGAAGCGTAAAGAGCTGAAAAATTACATCCAACTTGCCAGCGGCGCGATCACCCCGATGTATAATTCAAA
>SWCD01024179.1_pt1 | contig 40116 bp, 35 predicted proteins | sample 4693011 | NCBI WGS metagenome assembly SWCD01 (sample SAMN10267278, study PRJNA491770) | bioreactor metagenome | isolation source: DHS bioreactor inoculated with marine | place: Japan: Omine Ridge, Nankai Trough
GCCCATATACGCCATAATCACAATTAATGCTGTCTGCCGCATATAGGTGGATTTGCCCCCCATATTGGGGCCGGTAATCACCAGCATTGACTGTTCATTTAACTGCAAGTCATTGGGACAGAAATGCGTTTTCTGAACGGCTTCGACAACCGGATGTCTGCCCGCCTGAATCGATAAGCCCTGCTCTGCAGTTAACTGCGGTGCGACATAATTAAGCGTTTGCGCCCGTTCAGCCAGATTGCTCAAAACATCAAGCTCGGCCAGTGCCGCAGCACAATGGGTCAATGCGGCAAGCTCCGGGTGAATCAGTTTAAAAAGCTCTTCGTATAATGATTTTTCCAATGCCAATGCTTTTTCGCTGGCGCTGAGTACCTGATCCTCATGCGTTTTCAGCTCGGCAGTAATATAGCGCTCAGCATTTTTCAGCGTTTGCCGACGCTGATAATCAGCCGGTAACTGAATATTGTGGGCACGGCTAATTTCGATAAAAAAGCCATGCACTTTGTTATAGCCGACTTTTAAGGTGCTGACACCGGTGCGTTCACGTTCACGCTGTTCCAGATCGCGTAAAAAATCATTGGCATTCAGATGCAGATTACGTAACCGATCCAGTTCCGCATGATAGCCTTCTGCAATCACCCCGCCATCTCGAATCAACACTGGCGGTTCTTCGATAATGGCTCTATTCAATAACTCAAGTAATTCCGGGAAAGTCCCCAACTCACGATCGATCTGTTTCAGCAATCTGGCTTGAGTAGCCGATAAAGATTGATGCAGATTTGGCAGAGCAGTCAACATGCGACGTAACTGCACAAAGTCACGTGGTCTGGCACTACTTAGTGCTACGCGGGTAACGATACGTTCAATATCGCCTAGCGGTTTTAACAGGGTTTGAATGGTAGCAATGACATCCTGTTCAATAAGGTTGCCAATCGCCCCCTGACGCTGTTGCAAGGTAGTTAAATCTCGTTTCGGTTGTAACAACCAGCGTCTCAGTAAACGTGTGCCCATCGGCGTAACGGTATTATCAAGTACTGACAATAGAGTATTTTCCCGGCCACCTGACAGGTTTTGTTCCAGCTCCAGATTGCGTCTTGATTGTGGATCAATGCGAATACTGTCGGCCGGTGTTTCAACACTTATCTTGCGTAACTGCGGCAGCGCTGTGCGATGGGTTTGCTGGGCGTAGTTAAGTAAACAGCCTGCCGCCATAATGGCCAGCGGTAAATCATCACAGCCAAAGCCTTTTAAATCGGTGGTCCCAAAGTGCTCACATAAACGTCGCCGCGCCGCATCCAGGCCAAAATGCCATTCCGGAACAAACTTCAGTTGTTGGTTATAACTATTTAAGGTGTCGCCATGACTGTCATCAATCAGAATTTCTGCAGGCTGTAATCGGGCTAAATCCGCTAACAAATCCGCTAGCGATTGATGCTGACATACATCAAAACGGCCACTGCTGATTTCGGCTACGGCTAAACCGTATTGATCCTTTTGCCGGGCAATCGCAACCAGCAGATTCTCTTGTTTACTGTCGAGTAAAGCCTCATCGGTTAAGGTGCCAGGAGTTAACACCCGCACTACTTTCCGTTCTACCGGGCCCTTGCTGGTTGCCGGATCACCAATCTGCTCACAGATAGCGACGGCCACGCCACCTTTCAGCAATCTGGCCAGATACCCTTCAGCCGCATGATAAGGCACACCCGCCATCGGAATCGGCGCACCATTACTATTACCGCGTGCTGTCAACGTAATATCCAATAACTCGGCAGCTTTATGCGCATCATCGAAAAACAACTCGTAAAAGTCGCCCATTCGATAAAACAATAATAATTCTGGATGCTCGGCCTTGATACGCAGATATTGCTGCATCATTGGCGTATGATTGGTTTTTTCGGTCATTTTTATAGTTTAGCGTATGCAAGATTATTCTGACGCAACACTTTATCAGCTTACCCAGCAACTGGCACAAGCGCTTCAATCGAAAGGCTTACGTTTGGTCACGGCCGAGTCGTGCACCGGTGGCTGGCTGGCGAAATGTTGTACGGATTTGGCTGGCAGCTCAAGCTGGTTTGAAGGTGGCATCGTCAGCTACAGTAACCAAATCAAACAACAGTATCTTGATGTTCAGCTCAGCACGCTCGAAAAATATGGTGCTGTCAGCGAGCAAACTGTTATTGAGATGGCCTCTGGAGCCATCCAAAATTTTGACGCAGATATATCCGTAGCAATTAGCGGCATTGCTGGTCCAGATGGCGGCTCAGTTGAAAAACCAGTGGGTACCGTCTGCTTTGCCTGGGCAGATAAACAAAGTGTGTTTTGTAATACTTTTCATCTGCGCGGCAATCGCGAATTCATTCGCCGCCAGGCAGTATTTATCGCACTGGATGGTCTGGTGAAAAAATTAGCTTCCACCGAATATTACGCCTGAACACAAATACAAAATTAATATCCACTAAATGCCTGTTTGAAACCGTAATCGACGCTGGTGAGACATGGCTATCTGTGTGATAATCCATAGTTTTCTGATATCAGCTAAAGGGCACACCAAATGGATGAAAACAAGAAGAAAGCGCTTGGCGCAGCCTTAGGTCAAATCGAAAAACAATTTGGCAAAGGTGCAGTCATGCGTTTGGGCGATGGAACTGCCCACCGTGATATTGATGCGGTCTCAACGGGCTCAATCGGGTTAGACGTTGCACTGGGCATCGGCGGTCTGCCGCGTGGACGTGTTGTTGAAATCTACGGCCCGGAATCTTCAGGTAAAACGACGCTGACTTTGCACGCCATCGCTGAAATGCAAAAACTGGGTGGCACCGCGGCGTTTGTTGATGCCGAACATGCACTTGATCCGCTTTATGCTGAAAAACTGGGCGTCAACATTGACGATTTGCTGGTCTCACAACCTGATACGGGTGAACAAGCCCTGGAAATCACCGATATGCTGGTGCGTTCAGGCGCCGTTGATATTGTAGTTGTCGACTCGGTCGCAGCATTAACACCTAAAGCCGAAATCGAAGGTGATATGGGTGACAGTCACATGGGTCTGCAGGCACGTTTAATGTCTCAGGCTTTACGTAAATTAACCGCCAATATCAAACGTTCGAATACGCTGGTTATCTTCATTAACCAAATCCGTATGAAAATCGGTGTCATGTTCGGTAACCCGGAAACCACTACCGGCGGTAACGCGCTTAAATTCTATGCTTCTGTTCGTCTAGATATTCGTCGTATTGGCGCCATCAAAAAAGGCGATGAAATCCTCGGTAACGAAACCCGCGTGAAAGTGGTTAAAAATAAAGTCGCTCCCCCATTTAAACAGGTCGAATTCGATATTCTTTACGGCGAAGGTATTTCCCGCGAAGGTGAATTAATTGATTTGGGTGTCAGCGAAAATATCGTCGAAAAGTCCGGTGCATGGTACAGCTACGATGGTAACCGCATCGGCCAGGGTAAAGATAACGTACGTATTTATCTGAAAGAACATCCTGAAATGGCCAAAGATATTGAAGCTAAAATCCGTGCCGTGATGTTGCCAAAGAACATCAAGGTAAGTGCTGAAACACCCGTGGATGATGAAATAGACGCGTGAAATCCCGCTCTGCAACCGAACAAGCCATTGGCTATTTAGCCAGACGAGAACATAGCGCTGCAGAGTTACAGCAAAAACTTCAACAAGCCGGTCATGAAACAGATAAAATTCATGCCGCTTTAGAAAAGCTGCAACATAGCGGCCTGCAAAATGATGAACGTTTTGCCGAAGCGTTTATCCGATCTCGTGCTCTTCGCGGATATGGTGAACTACGAATTCGGCAAGAAATGAAACAGAAAGGCGTGGCGGATGAGCTGATTAACGCCACCATGCAACAGGCAGAAACTGATTGGTTTGCGCTTGCCATCGAAGTTCGATGCAAGCGTTTTGGCGAGCAGAGCCCCGATGATTTTAAAGACCGTGCAAAACAGATGCGGTTTTTACAATATCGGGGCTTTACTCATGAACAAATAACGGAAAGTTTTAAACTGACTAATGAAAACTAGCGCTGATTTACGCAAATTGTTTCTGGACTTCTTTGCTGACAAAGGTCACGAAGTTGTTTCCAGCAGTCCATTAATTCCAGCCAATGATCCGACATTGTTGTTTACCAATGCCGGCATGGTTCAGTTTAAAGAAGTCTTTCTCGGTCAGGAAACCCGAAAATACACGCGAGCCACAACCACCCAGCGTTGCGTCCGTGCCGGGGGTAAACATAACGATCTGGAAAACGTTGGCTACACTGCCCGCCACCATACGTTCTTTGAAATGCTCGGTAACTTCAGCTTTGGTGACTATTTCAAACGTGAAGCAATTCAATACGCGTGGGAGTTTCTAACCGAAACGCTGCAATTGCCCGCCGACAAATTATGGATCACCGTATTCGAAGAAGATGACGAAGCAGCGGATATCTGGTTAAAAGAAATCGGTGTTGATGCTTCCCGCTTCTCCCGCATTGGCGCCAAAGATAACTTCTGGTCAATGGGCGATACCGGCCCCTGTGGCCCCTGCTCTGAAATATTTTATGACCATGGTCCCGAAGTGGCCGGCGGCCCACCCGGCACACCAGAAGAAGATGGCGATCGTTATATCGAAATCTGGAATCTGGTGTTCATGCAGTTTGACCGCTCTGCAGACGGCACACTGACACCGCTGCCTAAACCTTCCGTAGATACTGGCATGGGCCTTGAACGTCTGGCAGCCGTGTTGCAGCACAAACATAATAATTACGACATTGATCTGTTTCAGAATCTGATTAAAGCGATTCAAAAACTGTCTGGAACTACAGATTCCAGCAATACCTCCCTTCGTGTTATCGCGGACCATATTCGCTCATGTGCCTTTATGATCACCGATGGCGTTCAACCTTCAAATGAAGGTCGTGGTTACGTACTGCGTCGTATTATCCGCCGCGCCATTCGTCATGGGCACAAACTGGGGTTAAAAGAAGCCTTTTTCTACAAACTGGTCCAACCCTTAGTCGATGAAATGGGCGAAGCATTTCCAGAACTTACTAAAGCACAGCCAGTTGTCGAACAGGCTTTGCAAATTGAAGAAGAACGGTTTGCCGATACGCTGGATAACGGTCTGAAAATTCTGGACCATGCTATTGAAGAAATGGGCGATAAAGAAATTCCCGGTGAGACCATTTTCCTGTTGTACGACACCTATGGTTTTCCCATTGACTTAACGGCCGATATTGCCCGCGAACGCGGTTTGACGATTGATGTTGCAGGTTTTGAACGTCATATGGAAGCACAACGCAATCGTGCCCGCAGCGCCAGTCAGTTTGGTGGTGGTTTGTCCGAAACCCTGATTATTGATGGTGAAACCGTTTTCTGTGGTTACGATCATATGCGTAATGAAGGCGTGATCACTGCCCTGCTGGTTGATGGCGAAAATGTCGACAAACTGCATGCCGGTCAGCAAGGCATTATCGTTCTGGATCACACTCCGTTTTATGCTGAATCCGGTGGTCAGGTCGGTGATCAGGGTGAAATTAATACGGCGGGTGCACACTTTATTGTCAAAGACACTCGCAAACAGGGTAAAGCCTTTACCCATATTGGCGAATGTAAAGACGGTACTTTTGAAGTTGGCCAGCAGGTCATTGCCCATGTCGATGAATATAATCGGCAGGCAACGGCACTGAATCACTCTGCTACGCATCTGTTACATGCTGCATTGCGAAATGTGCTTGGTGAACATGTCACCCAAAAAGGCTCATTAGTTGATTCACAACGTTTGCGTTTCGACTTTTCGCATTTTGAACCGGTGACCGCTGAACAACTTCGCGAAATTGAACGAATGGTTAATCAGCACATCCGTGTGAACCATGCTGTTGAAACCCGCCTGATGCCAATTGAAAAAGCGCGTCAAAGCGGTGCTATGGCACTGTTTGGTGAGAAATATGATGATGAAGTTCGCGTACTGAGCATGGGTGACTTTTCGATTGAACTCTGCGGTGGTACACACGTTGGCCGCACCGGGGATATCGGTTTATTGAAGATCATCAATGAAACCGGCATTGCTTCAGGTGTTCGCCGTATTGAAGCGGTCACCGGTGAAGCAGCGCTGAACTATATTGAACAATCAGAAAACCGCCTCAATAGCATTTCCGAACTGGTCAAAGCCAAACCGGAAAATATTGAAGAAAAAACCCAACAACTGGTGCAACGCACCCGTCAGCTGGAAAAAGAACTGGAATCCCTTAAATCCAAACTCGCCAGCAGTGCCGGATCCGATCTGGCAGCATCTGCTACCGAAATCGGATCGATAAAAGTTCTGGCCGCCAATCTTGAAGGGGCTGATGTAAAAAGCCTGCGTGATACGGTTGATCAACTTAAAAACAAACTGGGCAGTGCCGCCATTATTCTGGCAACTGTAGAAGGTGAAAAAATCACCTTAATCGCCGGTGTCACTAAAGATGTAACCGATAAAATTCGGGCCGGTGACCTGGTATCGCATGTCGCCGCACAAGTAGGTGGTAAAGGTGGCGGCCGACCAGATATGGCACAAGGCGGTGGTAGCGAACCACAAAAATTAACTGCTGCACTCGACTCCGTCACCGAATGGGTGGCATCTAAGCTGGAAAATTAAGTCATGGCACTTATCGTACAAAAATACGGCGGTACTTCAGTCGGTTCTGTAGAACGTATCCAGGAAGTCGCTAAAAAAGTTATTCAATATCGTAAAGATGGTCACGATATCGTGGTGGTCGTCTCAGCGATGAGCGGCGAAACCAATCGTTTACTGGCTTTGGCGAAAGAAATTAATCCAGACCCACGTGGTCGTGAACTGGATGTTCTATTGTCAACGGGTGAACAGGTCACTATCGCCCTGCTCAGCATGACACTTGAGCAAATGGGTATGCCAGCACAATCCTATACCGGATCCCAAGTAAAAATCCTCACTGACGATGCACATAACAAAGCCCGCATCATGCAGATCGATGATGAAAAAATGCGTCAGGATCTCAGCGATGGCAAAGTTGTCGTCGTTGCAGGATTCCAGGGATGTGACGAGCAAGGCAATATTACTACGCTGGGTCGTGGTGGTTCCGATACTACTGCGGTGGCGTTGGCGGCAGCGTTAAAAGCCGATGAATGTCAGATTTATACTGACGTGGATGGTGTATATACCACTGATCCACGCGTTGTCCCGGAAGCACGTCGGCTGGATCACATTACCTTTGAAGAAATGCTCGAGATGGCCAGCCTGGGAGCAAAAGTTTTGCAGATTCGCTCGGTCGAATTTGCTGGAAAATACAACGTGCCATTACGCGTACTTTCATCATTTACTGACGGTGGCGGCACATTAATTACCTCTGAGGAACCCTCAATGGAACAAGCGCTTATTTCAGGTATTGCCTTTAATCGCGATGAGGCAAAACTAACTATTTTAGGCGTCCCTGATCAACCAGGTGTCGCCTATAAAATTCTGGGGCCAATTGCCAAGAAAAATATCGAAGTGGATATGATTATCCAAAACACTGGTCATGATTCCACTACCGACTTCACCTTTACCGTTCACCGCAATGATTATCAAACAGCGTTGAAATTACTGAAAGAAACCTCAGAATCCATGGGTGCCCGTGAAGTTACAGGCGATGAGCATATCGCAAAAATCTCACTGGTTGGTGTGGGTATGCGTTCACATGCAGGTATTGCCAGCACGATGTTTGAAACCCTGGCACAGGAAAATATTAACATCAGCATGATCTCCACCTCCGAGATTAAAATTTCAGTTGTGGTGGATGAAAAATATCTGGAACTGGGCGTGAGAGCTTTACATAAGGCATTCCAGCTAGAACAAGCTAAGTAAACCATTGATATCAGGAAGTTTTTCCTATCGATAAGGTGCAACTATCCTGATATACTTTCCACCAAAGATAAGCGGATAATTTATTGTCCAACGCTGTCATAGAGGAAGGAAGACAAAAGATCTTCCAAAAGGAAATAAACGGAACTGGCACGAGGCCTAGCTCAACGAAAGGAGTCATCACTCTCCTCCCCCTCGGTGCCAGATTTTATACTGAAAGGGGAATAACATGTTAATACTTACACGTCGCGTTGGAGAATCTCTCATCATCGGTGATGATGTTGTTGTAAATGTACTGGGTGTCAAAGGTAATCAAGTAAGAATCGGTGTAGATGCACCAAAAGATGTCACAGTTCACCGTGAAGAAATCTATGATCGTATTCAAGCTGAAAAAGATCAATCAAACGCAGGTTAATTAGGCAAATCGACTAGCCAAAAGAATCACAGCTGGTATAATGGCCGGCTTGATGGAGAGCTGGCCGAGTGGCTGAAGGCGCGCCCCTGCTAAGGGTGTATAGGTTAATCCCTATCGAGGGTTCGAATCCCTCGCTCTCCGCCATTTTTTTCTGAAATTATCCTTGTGATAATCAGTAAAAAACAGTAGAATTTCACGCTTTAAAGCGCCTGTAGCTCAGCTGGATAGAGTACCTGGCTACGAACCAGGCGGTCGCACGTTCGAATCGTGCCAGGCGCACCAAAAATTGAAATACAATTAGGCAGTTATCATTAATTTGGTAGCTGCTTTTTTGTTTCTAGCGTTTGCTGTAGCCAAAAAAGTGGCTAATGTATGCAAGTCTGCATCTTCCTTCTTAAACCACTCCCACAATCTTTAGTTATTTTATTTTGTGATTATAGACCTAGGAATCGTTTAGCGCTGCTACTCAAATGATCCAAATCAAGCCCTAACTTAATAAAAATTTGCCTTAAAACACGTTCTTTTGAATCATTTAAAATATCTTTAAGGCTTTGGTGGTTACAAGTAGCACTATAGGCATCCGTATAGCCTGAAATCTTACTATCTAATATCGTTAGAATATTGGACAAGGTTATATTGTTTTTCTCGCAGTACCTTAAATCAGAAAGTTCAAAAAGTGTGTTCTTAATTCGACCTAACTGTTCTTTGGAAATATTAACCTCATATCCTGACTCACCAGGACATATGGAGAGACCAAGAAAATCAATAGCACGCTCTGGTGCAGCTATTACAGTTTTTGAATCAAGACTATCTTCGATATCATGAATATCAAGAAATATACCTTTTAATTCATTTTTACATAATTCATGAATCTTCATGCATTCAACTCGATTAGATCCAAATGCAATAAGATCATCTGCATATCTAACCATTGGAATTTTATTTCGAATTATAGTTTTATCGAATGAATACAAATATAAATTGGCAAGATAAGGCGAAATGGGCATGCCTTGTCTTAAACCTTCGCCTTCAACAATGCCTTGTTGTTTTATTTTTTTTAATTCTTGATCAGTACATAAAATCTCAACATCCACAAACTGACCAATTAACTTGTGAAGAGAGCGATGTCTAACAATTTTCTTAATTGTATCTTTAACAATTTTTCGGTTAATCCGATCAAAGAAGGCGCTAATATCTGCACGATAAGCCCAGTTGTTTTGATCTCTTAGACTTTTTGCTTTATGTGTAGCTGATTCAACAGCTTTACTATAACCACTAATAAAGCCATAACTAATTTCATTGCCTAATGTATTTTTACTGTTTAAAAAACTTAAGACGCAACGTTGTACCAACCGATCAGAAACCGTTGGAACACAAATAATTCTTAGTTTTTTATTCTTTTTGGGAATGAAAAAAGGTTTAAGCAATTGAGGTACATACGTACCATCCTTTAGCTGCTTTGACAGATTCTCAATATGAGTTTTATGCCCATCATTAAAATCATTAATCGACTGACCGTCAACTCCTGAACCATGACGCTTTTTCTTGGGAGTATCCCTATACATCTCTGCCCATATAATATTCATGAAAGCAGGATCAGATATCTGTAGAAGTGCTGATTTATTTTTATGTTTCAATTTATTATTGAAATCATATTTCTTTTACACACGTGCGTTTTGGAGCCCCTTCACGTGTATCTAAGGACGAACCAACACCCAAAATCGCCATGACTTGAAATAAATATACCAGCCATGCAACTAGGTTAGACTTGCCACGGTAATAACCATAGCAAGCTTTACGTTGCCAATGTTTCTCCGTGTGCGCAACCTGATTAACTGCTTCATAGGCTATGAGAGCACATCGTAAAACTGTTGCCGCCAGAAATAACTGAATACTAATCATTCGCACTACGCCTCGCATCAACAGCCGAAATCTAAGTTCGAAACTTCTCAAAAATACAGTTTTCAGACCTAAACCAGTGTCGAATACCAAAATAAGAACAATATTCACTTCCAGAAGCACTCCCTCAAAGACTCCAGCCAACCCCGGACACACTACAACGGATTTACTAGCCTCCCAAACAAGTTCAGGGACGAGAAGCCATAAACACGGCATAAGACCCAAAATCGCCATGACTTGAAATAAATATACCAGCCATGCAACTAGGTTAGACTTGCCACGGTAATAACCATCGCAAGCTTTACAACGCCAATGTTTCTCCGTGTGCGCAACCTGATTAACTGCTTCATAGGCTATGAGAGCACAACATGATCCATTATGAGGTCTAATTAAAATTTTTCAAGCAGTTATCATTAACTTGATAGCTGCTTTTTTGTTTGTATTGACTTAATTACAACACAAAGCATAGAGAGATCAGGAGTTATCCAGCTACCCAGTTAATTTGAAATCTACTGGCACCACTACGGTAAACGATTTATTGGAAAGGTTGCCTCGGACGGGTAATTCTTTTACGGCTTTCTCTAACATCTCGCGAGCAGCTCTATCCAAGACTTGATGTCCGCTGCCTTGTCCTATGATGTTTATTTCTACCATCTCCCCTTTATCAAATCGTACGCTGACCATAACAATGCCTTCTAAATTACGGCGAATGGCTTGTTGTGGATATTTTTTATTTTTGGAAACCATGGCGTAAAGCAATTGGCCGTAACCTTTCCAGGCTTCGTTACGATCAACTTCACCTGTCCCGCCTCTGTTGTCTTCGTTTGGGTTATCACCGGTGGCATTGACTGCTTTACTGGTTGAGGATGCATTCTCTGAACTGACCGTGGAAGATAGCAACGGTGATATTTCTGCTACCTCCTCAATTATAGGTTCATCAGGTACGGGCGTGACAGGCTCCTCAATCACTTCAGCCACTTTCGGTTCGGCTATCGGTAATTCCTGTTTTGGCTTCTCAATAACTTTCGGTTTTTCCGGCTTGGGTTCAACCTTTGGTTTAGGCTTTTCGATTTTTTTGGGTTCAGGTTTGACCGGCTCTGGCTTGGGCGGTGGCTCTATCAGCTTTATTTCTTCAACAACTTCCTCTTCAGGTACCTTTTCAAGCACAACCAGCTCTTCGGGTTCTGGTGGCGTATCGTCTTTGGCGACAAGAATTTGTTTATCAATAACTGGAGGCTTTATCAGTTCTACTGGCTCTGGAATCGGCTCCGGTTCGACGATTTCTGGTTCTTCATCAACCGGCTCAACCTCCTCTTGAAGCTGCGTAACTTGAACAGCAATTCGCATGGGGGCAGCTGGAGGTGAATATTCAATCACCGGTAAAAACAATATGAATAAACCAATGTGTATTGCTAAAGCCAGCAAAAAACCTGGAATAATTCGATCAGAGCCAATGGCCTGGGCTGATGAAAAATCCGGGACCAGAGTAGTTGTCATATCAGGTGTTCACAGCTGTATTCAGCCAATGAATCATGGTTAATTTATCGTCTCAGGCTGCATGACAAATGTGAATTTAGTAATGCCCGCTCGCTGAATGGAAGCCATAACCTTAGCTACTTTTCCATATTCGGCTTTCTCATCAGCAAAAATTTCAACGGTACTGTCAGCATTCTCTGCCGTCTGCAGTAATCGCAAATCAAGCTCCTCCTGAGAAACGGCCTCATCGGTAAAATAAACCGTACCGTCATCAGTCACACTAATACTGATGGTATTTGGCTGAGTTAGTGAAAGATCAGACGTTGCTTTAGGAAGATTAACCGGTACCGCGTTGGTTAATAAAGGTGCGGTAACGATAAATATCGTCAGCAATACCAACATAACGTCTACCAAAGGCGTCACATTGATTTCACTCATTGCAGTGTCATCACTACCCATATTCATTGCCATAACGGAATCCTTAAAAAGTTAAGACGGTTGCTTTTAAAGTCGATGTTTGATTTTAATAAATACCGCTGTCCGCTTTTTTGGCTCAATTCACTTCATCAAATTGCCCACCGGATTTCAGTACTAATAACTGAAACGCTGAAGCGAAGTTATCCATGGTGGCAACAGAAAGACGCACCTTACGCAAAAAGTAGTTATAAGCCAGAACAGCAGGCACCGCCGTAGCAATACCGACAGCAGTGGCGATCAACGCTTCACCAATTGGGCCCGCTACGACATCCAGACTGGCTGACCCCGTAGCTGAGATAGCTTTAAGTGCATTCATAATGCCCCAGACGGTACCGAAAAGACCGATAAACGGTGCGGTGGATCCGACACTGGCCAGCACTGACAATCCATTTTCCATCCGGGTTTGTTCGATATGCGCTTGTTGCCGAAGTGCATGCAGTAAAATCTGGCGTTTGTCTTCTGGCGATATGCCATCACCATTCATATCCTGTAATGACGCTAATTCAGCTAATCCTGCCTGACATACACGTGATAATCTGCCTTTAGTCGACGCAACTATCTCAGGCAATTCATCAATATGTTTTATCTGCGAAAACTGCCTTAAAAAATGACGGTCATGACCAGTATTACGGTAAAAGACAACAAACTTGGTGATAGCAACAGCCCAGATCAGGACCGATAAAAATGCGAGAAAAATAAGTACCGCATCAACTATATCTGGTACTGAATCCATAAAAACGCTTTCCTTCGTGGTGAATGTAAAAAAAGAGCCGTAATGCTCAAATGTTGATGATTTAAGGTGCGAATCCGTCCCAGAGCATCAATCTATTAGAATATTTATCAGCAGGCATAACCGCCATATTTGATCGGTTAAACTGTTCCCTTACTATCTATGCCAATTGAAAATGCAAAAGTGACAATTATTTTTAAACTTTTTTTATAAAATTTAACCGGGCCTAAAATAATTTCCCTTTTCATCTGCCTTTCTAGCGAAAAACCAATAAATGTAAAAGGGAAAATATCCTTAACTTGCAATAGATGACTTTAATGAGCCTATTTGCCAAGCTGCTGATTTGTCTATGATTCGAACTGAACCGTTATTCGTTGTAGATAGCTTTATCAATTTTGAAATCGGGCAGCGACTATTTGCAAATCATCAAATCCTAAGGTTCCAACGACTTTTTTAAGATTCAGATAACTTTGCAAATAGTTATAACGGGCCAGCAACAAATCGCCTTTGGCTTCAAAAAGCTGACTTTCGGCATTGAGCACATCAATATTGGTTCGGGTGCCACCTTTAATACTTTTATGGGTGGCCTTCACCAACAGCTGTGCTGAATTTACTGCCGTGGTTAACGCCGTTAATCTCAGTTTAGAATCCAGCACCAAGTTAAACTGCTTTTGCAGTTCTATACTGATCGCATTGGCTTTTTCATCGAATTCGGCTTTAGCTTTAAGCAAGTTTGCCTTGGATTGACTGACCCGAGCTGGCGTCGCACCACCGGAATAAATCGGTAAGGTAAATTGCAAACCTATTGAGTTGACTGTGGCGTCCTGGTTATACGTATTAGTCGTATCAGAAACATTGTTATTCCAGCTCATCACCGCATCCAACCTTGGCATATAAGCGGCTTTACTCCGATTAACCTCTTGTTCGGCGACTTCCAGAGAGTGTCGCTCAGCCGCAAGTTCGAGGTTAGTTTGTAACGCTAGCGTTTCCCATTTATCCAAGTTGATGGGCTCAACCGGCAACGTGGCAAAGTCTTCAATTAATGGTTGAATGTTTTCCACTTTTCTACCCAACACCTTATTCAGTGATGCTCGGGCATCGTTCAGAATATTCTGCGCTTCAACAATGTCAGCCTCAGCCAAATCATATTTCGCCTGAGATTCCAGAATATCGGTTTTGGTGCCTTCGCCATTTTCAAACATAAACAGATTTGCCTGTTTTTGTGCGGCATAAGCGGCTCGTTTTGTCTTGGCTAAACCCAGCATATCCTCAGCATATAAAACCGCCGCATAGCGATTGAAAACACGTAAAATCAGCTCCTGCTCACGTATTGCAAACTCCTGATCACTTAATGCAGTTTGTGCCACACCCTGTTTATAACGGGCATAGCCATCAAAATTGATCAATGGTTGACGTAACTGGACTGATGCCGTCTGACTGGTGTAATCTCTTTCTTCAGTGCGACTTACCAGGCTATTTTCGAAATCTATATCCGCGTGGTTTTTATAACGTGAATAACTTGCTGTGATGACGGGTAACAGATTTGAACGACCCAGTGCTTTAAACTCCTGACCTGCCTGATGGGCATAAAAAGCTGCTTTAAATGTCGGATCATTATCACGGGCTAATGTATAAGCCTCAACCAGATTTATTGCCTGTACTTCAGACATACCGAACAAACAGCAAAGCAAAAAACTGAGGTTTTTAGTCAAAAGCCGCATGGGTCACCTACTCTTCTGACATCGATAGTTTTAGGCGATCAATAATCGGCTTTAGCAGATAATTCAGCATGGTTCGCTCACCGGTTTTGACAAACATCTCAACCGGCATACCGGGTTGTAATCTTAAATCCGGCATCATCTCGATGCCTTCAGGTGACACCTTGGCAATCAACTGGTAATACGGTGAACCGGTCATTTCATCTATTAATCTGTCAGCTGACACCTGAGTGACCTCTCCCGGAATATGTGGCGTGAGGTTTCGATTAAAGGCAGTGAACATTAGCTCTACAGGTAATCCGGGGCTGACTTTATCGATCAAATGAACGGCCAACTGTCCTTCCACAACCAGACTATCGTCTCTTGGCACGATTTCCATCATAGTAAAGCCCGGTGCGACCACTGCGCCTTCGGTAAACACATTCATGCCCACCACGGTGCCCGATACCGGCGCTCTCACCAGCACTTTCTCAAGATCGTAATCCAGACCAGTTAACTGGTTGCCAAGTGCATCAACCTGTTTTTGTACTTCCGAGAGCTGTTCTCTGACCTCGGCTTTATATTCCTGACGCAGCTTGAGCTGACTCAGTTTGAGTTCGGCCACCTGACTTCTGGCCTGAGCAATATTGCCCACATCTTCTGCGATGGTCGCATTAATCTGTGCCATCGTTTGCTCAAGTTCCAGCAAACGATTACGGGCGACATAGCCCTCTTTTTCCAGTTCACGAACTCCCTTTAATTGTTCTCCGAGAAATTTTAATTGCTCCAGTTTATTTTCCCGAGAAGCTTGTAGCCCCTCAGCTTTGGATATTAATCCCTTAATATTTTCATCAATAACCGATAATTCGCTCTGTAAGGTGTTTCTTCGGGAAGTGAATATTTCGGTTTGGGAATCCAGATAACTTGAAATCCGTGGATAATCAGCAACGTCCATCAGCATTTTGGGAAACTCAATTTGCTGCAGATCATCCCGCTCAGCTATTAATCTCGCTTCTGCTGCTTTTGCAATGTAATACTGCACTCGATTGGTTTCAGCATTGGCTCTGGCTTGAACGCTATTCATACGCACCAGCACCTCACCTGCCGACACACGATCACCTTCCTTAACTAAAATGTCCTCCACAGTACCGCCATCCTGATATTGAACGGCTTTCCTTTTGGTCGCGACGGAAACCTTGCCATTAAGCGGCACACCTTGATCCAACGGTGCGAGTGAGGCCCAAATCAAAAAGCCTCCAAACCCGGCAATGACGATTAACCACCCCAATCGCGTGTATTTGTTGATGTCTTTATTCAGTGAGGTCAACACATCTTTATTCTGAGGTTCGGTATGTTCGTTTTGCATGTTTGATAACGTTTCCATGTTGTTATGCAACGGCAGAGGCTTGAGGTCTGGGCTGATTTTCTTTATTTTTCTGGGCGATGGTTTTCATCACGTTGGCTGTCGGACCAAACAGCTGAACAGTGCCATCGACCAACAGTAAGAGTTTGTTACTGACCGCCAATGCACTGGATCGATGGGTGATCATGACAATGGTTTTTCTTTGCTTTTGAAGTTTTTTAATTGTCTCGGCGAGGGCTTTTTCACCGGTTTCATCCAGATTTGAATTTGGTTCATCCAATACAATGAATGCAGGTTCGTTGTATATGGCTCGTGCTAATCCCAAGCGTTGTTTTTGTCCCCCTGAAAGCCCCGCACCATCGTCACCCAGTAAGGTGTCATATCCATCGGGCAGCCGGAGGATCATTTCATGTACTCCGGCCTGCTTAGCTGCAGAGATCACCTTGTCTGGCTCGACTTCACCAAACCGAGCGATATTTTCACTGACCGTCCCAGCAAACAGCTCAATTGTCTGCGGCAGATAGCCAATATGTGGTCCTAGCTCTTGTTTATTCCATTGGAAAATATCCACAGCATCCAACCGAACCTGTCCTGCACGGGTTGGCCAAACCCCAACCAGAATACGTGCCAAAGTCGATTTCCCTGCACCACTTGGCCCAATGACGCCAAGTACATCACCGGGTTCCAAGGCAAATGTGACATTTTTTAAGGCCGCTGTTTGAGCTCCGGGCGGCAGCACTGTAATGCCTTCTACCGACACCAAACCCAAAGGTTCGGGCAATTCCATCCCGGCTTCACGAGCAGGATTGGCTTCCAGCAATTCATTAAGCCGAATATAAGCACTCTTGGTCGCATTCCATGTTTTGCCGACACTGATTAATTGTTCAACCGGGCTTAAGACCCGGCCCATTAAGATCGAGGCAACAATCATCATGCCGGGAGTAATTTTATTTTCCAGTACCAGTAACGCACCCAGGCCCAACACCAATGACTGCAAACTAATACGGATAAAACGGCTCATCGCTCCAATAGAAGCCGCTTTATCACTGGCTTCACTTTGTAACGCTAAAAATTGTTGTTGCAAGCGATACCAGCGACCCATTAAGTTATCCAACATGCCCATCGCCTCAATCACTTCGGCATTGCGTAAATTATTGGTGGCAAGGTTATTGGCTTTTACGGCAATGGAGTTGGCCTCAGAGAGCGGCTTTCTGGAAATAACTTCACTGATGACGGCCAATACGATTAATACAATGGAACCGGCTAATGCAAACAGCCCAAGTGAAGTATCAAACAGAAAAATAATCAATATATAAATGGGAAACCAGGGCGCATCAAAAAAGGCAAACAGACCATTACCACTGACAAATTGCCGGATGGTGGTGAGATCCTGTAACGATTGTCCAGCGTTGGTGCCTTTGCTTTTCAGGCTTTGTTCAAACGCTGCGGTATAGACACGCTTGTTTAACAGCGTATCGAGTTTTGATGAAACCCGAATCAACACGAAACTACGTACATACTCCAAACCGCCCAAAATGAGATACGCTCCCACCACAATCAGGGTGAGCATTAATAATGTGGCTTCATTGCGACTGCTTAATACCCGGTCATAAACCTGCAGCATATACAGCGATGGCACCAGCATCAGCAGATTCAAAATGGCACTGAAAAGCCCCACCGTGATAAACACTGATTTGAATGCCAATAAGGCTTCGGCGATTTCATTTTTTGCTGTTTTTAACGGTTGTTTCATAAGTCACTCAATTTCCAGCAAGATACTGTTTTAAAGATAATTTTCGACATACACGAAGTACCACTGACCGTAGTAATCCTTATCCTCAAAATCCTGATAGATAGGTCTAAAATTTTTTTGCTTGAACGGCTTTTCGCCCGACAGACTGTTGACTCCCATCACGCCACCATTGGGCGCAACGACAATGCCCCAACCCTCGCGCTGCGTAACGGGATCGATATAAAGCTTGCGAATATGCCGCTTGGGCATGGGGAATCTATCGTCGTAGAGTAAGGCTTGCAGATTCGGCGGATACTGCTTCACCACACTGGGGGTGGCATTGTAATAACTGCCTATTGCTTTTCGGATGGTGTCGCCAACTTTTAGCAGTTCCTGTTCTCTTTCACGCTTGACTACATCGCTCCATTTGGCACTTGCCTGAGTCAAGATGTAGCCTGAAATGACCAGCAAACAGAGCATGCCAAGTAAGATAAAACCTCGATTGGAGCTATGGGAATTACCATTCAGCATAAGGCGTCCCCTCTGATGAAATCAGCGTTGAGCCGCTAAAGACATCGGCAATATTTCCCTCATATTCATTGGTAGTAGGCTCACTGAAAACCCAGGTGTCACGCCGATCAGTAATGGGATCTACGGGAACATCTCTTAAATATCGACCATCCACCAGATCCTGCAGACTGTTGGGATATTCATTTCTATCCCCCAGATACTGATCAATGGCACTTCTCATCACTATCAAGTCATGCCGCAGCACTTTTTCTTTTGAGCGATCCACCGAATCAAAATAGCGAGGTGCCACCAAGGTCAGCAAAATGGCGATGATGGTCAGTACCACCAATATTTCGATCAAAGTAAAACCAGCTAATGATTTTTGGTTCCGCATTACCAGTCCTTATAGGGTTGTTTGTTAATACCAATAGCGTTGGAGAGTGAATACACGTCATATACATCCTCGCCCGCCTCTCCCTCATCAAATGAGCTCTCATAACTTCGCAATCCCCAGGTTTCTGCATTGCTTAACGTGTCATCGGTAGCAAACGGATCCCTCGGTATCCGCCGCAGGAAGTAGATTTTTTTGTTGTCCGGGTCCTGGGCATTTTCGACGCCATCGACCAGCTCTTGTAACGAACTCGGATAACCGGATTTATCGTCTGACATTTCAATACGGCCGTCCTCAACGGCCTCTTTATAATCATCAATCGCATCACGCATTTGCCACAATGCCCGTTTCAGCTCCTGCTCTTTATTCCGCTTGACCGTCATTTGCATCAGCGGTGCAGCAGAGGTCACGATTAATGCCAGTAAAACCAACGCCACCAGCAGTTCAATCAAGGTAAATCCGTTGTGTTTTTTCTGGATTTTCATCATTACATGCCACCAGGAGATTGGATTTGTCTGGCGAATTCCTCAGCTGTGGTGGCATTTCTTTCCTGCTCATCTTCCTCAGTCTGGATCACAATCGGTGCCATGGGATTTTGGGCAACAGGCGGCATTGGCCGAGCTTGAGGCATTTGAGCACTGCGGGCTGCCTGACTGACACCAGAAGGGAATGCCGTGTAAACCGAATTAGCCGGCACGATGTTATGAAGAATACGCGGGGTGATCAGCAAAACGATTTCGCTTTTCTGCTTATCCGTGCTGATATCGGTAAAAAAACGGCCGATAAACGGCAGGTTCGACAGTCCTGGAATTTTGTAGGTATTATTTTGCCGATCATCGGTGAACAGCCCCGCCAGAACCTGGGTTTCACCATCGTTTAATTGCAAAGTGGTCACCGCATTACGGCTACCAATTGAATAGGCTAAAACCCCGCTGTTACTGGTAACCTGATCAATGATATTGCTGACTTCCAGCTCAACCTCAATCGAGACTTGATTCTGAATCAGAATGGTTGGTTCAACTTCGAGTTTAATGCCCACATCAATGTAGCTGACCGATTGCGAAACAAACCCTGTCGAATTGGAGACACTGGTCAATACCGGTACTTTGTCACCCACATGGATTTTGGCTTTATCCCGGTTTTTCACTCGAATTTTGGGGTTGGCTAACAAATTAGTGTCGGTATCACGGTGTAATAAATTCAGTGCCAGTGCCGGGTCGGTAATACTAAATACGCCCAGGTCAGAATTGAACTCTTTCAACTCAGTCAAGCTCAGTCTGCCAGGTATCTCATCCTCGCCTTCTACACCCAGTGCAATTTGTGTTGGGTAACGAATACCGATTTCTTCCAAATTACGCCGATTGACCTCCATCACTTCGACTTCGAGCATCACTTCTGGCTCAACCAGATCCTGTGAGGTAATCAACTTTTCGGCGGTCTTAATCGAATCCAATGTGTCACGCATGACCAGCGTGTTGAGATTTTCATCGATATACACCTCTTCCACTTGCAGTACCGTTTTGACCAATGCCATCGCTTGTTCAGCGTCCATGTTGTTCAGATAAAAACTGCGGACATATAACTCTTGATATTGCTGACTACGACTTAATGGATAAATTAAAAGGGTGTTTTCATTAAGTACTTTTTTGCCTAACTGATTGGTGGTTAGAATAGTCTCAATCGCATCACTGATAGGCGTATTACGTAATATCACGCTGGTCAGCATGCTATCGCTGAGTTCACGATCAAAGGTGAAATTCAAATTCCCGGCTTTACCGATATATTCAAATACCGATTTTATGGGGGCATTGTTAAATTCCAGGCTGACTGATTGCTTAAAAGCCGAATTGATTTGGGGAACATTATTGACCTTATCCATGGCCTGCTGATCAATCTTTTCAAACAAGGTTCTGGCTTCCACATGGGTGGTGTCTTCCGCCAGGATTGCTCTTAATAATGCTCTGGCTGTATTAAAGTCTTGTTCTGCATAAGCCTGTTCGGCACTGTTGAGCAGCGTTTGATGCTTTTGTGCGATGGCGACTTTTTTCAAGCCATTTAATGCACGTTGATTTTCAGGAGCCGTGATTAAAATGCTTTGAAATTGGGACTCAGCATCATTCAGATCACCTTTTTTCAGTAAAACCTCAGCAGATTTAATACGCTGAGCAACCTTTAAATCCTGATGCATTTTCAAGGTATTTCGATAGTGAACATTGTCGGGATATTGCTGAACCAATGCTGCTAGCTTTTGCGTTCCAGCATCTAAGTGCCCTTGAGCAATCATTTGCCTGGCGTCATTAAACTCTTGATCCACCTGCTCCTGTTTTTGATGCGATGACATGGCTGAACAGCTTTGCAAACACACCATTGCGATTAGCAAGCTGCTGTGTTTTAGAGCCCTTAGCCAACAAATATCCCTGTTTAATCTCAAAGTAACGCTCCAATTTGAACACTGACTTGGGTTTGGGTTGGCAAGTTAAAAAGAATCATTTCAGTCGACTCAATGGATTTGACTTGCCAGGTGTCTTCCAGCGTATCGCCGGTTTTTACAACATAGTTCTTCTGCCCATTGGTCAAAAACACACGCATTTCGCCATCTTCGATTAGTTTTCCAACATAGACATAGGGATTCGCCGGCATCATGGGTTGGGCAGGCTGAGGATCTACCTGCATTTCCGGGTCAGCGATTTTTGGCACTTCAAACAAATTTCCGGGTGTTTCGATAATCGGTTTTCTTAACTGAACATCGTCATCTGTGTTATCAATCTGAGTGGTTTGCAACGGTTGAATTTGCACAGATTCAGGCGCCCTCACCTCAACAGTCTCGACGTCTTCTTCCTGCTGCTCAACCAGATAAACCATGAGCAACGTTATGGCCAGGCCTATCCATACCAAATAGTTCTTGATGCTTTGCACTTACTCTTTCCCTGCAGCTTTGGTATATAAAACAAATTCGAGATTGGCACTGACAATGTCATTGTTGAGATCATCACGTTTAAAGTTGATATGACTTAATGCAATGGTTCGTTGGCTATTCATCACATCGGTGACAAAATTTCGGATGGTGGGATACTGGGCAACCAAGGGGAATTTGATCTGATACAACACCATGGATGATTGCGGGATAGCACGGGTCGAATAATCCGATCGGTTTAACGCCAGGCCGTGCTTTTCTATCATGGTTAAAACATCAGCAATTTTCTGATTCGCTTCATTTTCAGAAGGTAAAGCTTCATAAAAACGTTTCGCGATATAGTTGGATTGCTTCTCACGTTTGATCTCGACCGGCACGTTGCGTTGCAGATCATCTATCTCTAAACGAAGTCTTTCTGCCTCATTGGTATTGGCCTGAACAATAAAAAAGATCACTACCGTCGCAACCAATAACAAAATAGCCACCTGTCCTTGCCAGCCTAATCGACGAACCTGGTGGTTAAGCCACTGCATTTTTGCATCCATGTGTTTGCTCTGAGTCATACGCTTACCACAGCACTAGCAGTTCAAACTGAGTGGCATTTTGGCCATCCACCCTGACTGTCTCGGTTGAAATTAAACTGACTGCCGTAAATTCATCCTGCTGTTTAAGCTGGGTGATATACGTCAGTATTTCTTCAACTGGATAGGTCACCGCCGTAATATGAAAGCTTTTTGATCTGACACTCGGCTCTAGCGAGAGCACATTAATCGTTTTCAATCTGGATGCTTCCAGGGCACTGAACAAACGCGGCCACGGCATGACAATATCGTTGATGGCTGCTTTCACGGCCTCCAATTCTGCTTGCTCCTTTTCGGTGAGTTTTACTGTCACCGAATTGCTATCCGCTGAACGCGAATATTCAGATTGTTCGTTTTTAAGTTGCTGCAAGGTCACACTACTGCGCTGCAGAAAGAACAGACTAATTAGCAGAATCACCACACTGATAAATAACACTGCATTCGCTATTGGGTTAGTGTGCGAGGCTTGTAAACTGTGATTCAGGCTAATCATTTTCATGGTGTGATTAACCTGGCAATGTGGTTTTCTGCCGGATCGGTGGTAAACAGTTTTGAAGAGGCCAACTTAATCACCCGATGGTTTGGCAGATGTATTTTTTGGTTTGCTGGCAAATCAGGCCAATGCACTAACATCGGTAACTGACGCCCATTTTTTATCAGCTTATCTATCTCGTTGTTCATCAAACGTTCGCGTTGGATGAGCATGTCTATTTGTGCAACAACATCGGTTTCCTGCTGCACATTTTTCACCCAGCACCACTCACCTTCTATCATCAGACACAGACATAACCGGCCATCAGCGATAAGCACTAACCAGCAGGCTGTTTGTAGATTCTGTTTTTTAATGACCGCCAGTGCCTGGTTGGCCACTTGCATTAAATACGGTTGGACGGATTCAAAGCGAATCATCATGGGTGAAAAAACATCATGCACGGTTTGTAACAGCGCCTGTGGCATTGCACTGGCCAACGACTTTTGACCATATGAAGCTGCGCTTTGGCATTTATTCCAGCTCGCCACGGCTTCGCCATACACGCTGACAAAATAATGATTTAAATACGCCTGGGACTCATCGGCTGTTTTGATTTCTGGGTTCCAGGGAATCACTGCATAACGCACTAAATGATTGGCCACCATAATGGTGGCTGTGGAAGCCTGCCACCGCTTTACGTTCAGCGCCTCTTTAAGCACTTTGGCTAAATAACCCGATTCAATCTCGGTTTGACTCATCGTTTTTTTCAAAACGATCTTCTGCTGATCCAAACAGGTGGTTTTACCGGGCCAACCTTTAAACCGTCGCAAAATAAGACTGTTGGGCCGAATACACACATTCAGCTCATCTTTCATCAAACTAAGCCAATGTGGTAACACGGTTAATCTCCTCTAAGGTTGTCTCACCCTGTTTCACCAATTCCAAAGCGGCTTCACGCATAGTCTTGGTACCATTGGCATAGGCCGCTTCTTTTATCTTGCGAACTGGCTCTCTTGTCACAATCAATTCTCGGATGTGATCGTTGAAACACAGCAATTCCGCGATGGCTTTACGGCCTTTGTAACCCAGGCCGTGACACTGACCGCAGCCTTTGCCTTTTTTAAAAGTGAAATCGCTAACGGGTTCCAGTGTTAAACCGGATTTTTCGATCAAAGCGGTATCGGGGTTATCGGCGACTAGGCAATGGGGGCAATTCACCCGCACCAATCTTTGAGCCAAAATGCCATTCATTGCTGAAACAAAGTTGTATGGGTCCACGCCCATATTGGTAAACCGGCCAATCACATCAAATACGTTATTGGCATGCACCGTGGTTAACACCAAATGGCCGGTTAACGCAGATTGCACGGCAATTTGGGCAGTTTCGTTATCACGAATTTCACCGACCATAATCTTGTCAGGGTCATGACGTAAGATAGAACGCAGGCCTTTGGCGAAGGTCAGGCCTTTTTTCTCATTCACCGGTATTTGCAATACGCCCGGAAGTTGATATTCCACCGGATCTTCAATGGTGATGATCTTGTCGGTACCGTGATTTATTTCCGAAATAATGCCGTACAGCGTGGTGGTTTTACCGCTCCCGGTTGGTCCGGTGACCAGCAACATGCCATAAGGCTCTTCGGCTAATAAGCGAAACCGCGCCATAATGTCAGGGGCAAAACCGAGTAAATCCAGACTCAGGCCTTGCGCCTCTTCACTTAACGCCTGCCGGTCCAAAACCCGCAAGACAGCATCTTCACCGAGCACACTGGGCATAATCGATACCCGAAGATCCACCTCACGACCCAACACCAGAATTTTAAACCGGCCATCCTGTGGGATACGTCGCTCGGCAATATCCAGCTCCGACATTACCTTCACCCGCGAAATAACCTGCTCAGCTTGGGCCGCACCTTGAATTCCACCGACATGACTTAACACTCCATCAATACGGTATTTCACCTTCAGGCCGTTTTGATCGGTTTCCAGATGAATATCACTTGCCCCGGACTTAAGCGCATCGTAAAGCGTTGAACGGACAAACTTTACAATCGGGCTAGTATCTTCGCTGATAGATCTGAGGGAAATATCTTCCAGCCCATGTTGTTCATTTGTATGTTCGCCATGATTGGTATTCACCTCGCCCAACGCCCGCATACTGGTCTCGTGGTGGGCCAGATACACATCTAAATCATCACTGTGGGCTAATACCCACACCACCGTTTCGGCAATCAGCAGATCGATTTTGCTGGGTAAATTGGCTTCAAACGGATTGGCGTGGACTATATATAAGGTATGTTGCTGATCACGAACGGCAATGCAACCTAATTTTTCAGCCTGCGTAAATGGCAACACGGTAAAGTCCGGTTGCAAGTCATATAGCTGCGAAATAGTCAGCACCGGGTAATGCACCAACTGGCCCAAAGCCTGTACAAACAGGTCAGGCGTTAAGTTGCTGATATCTTCCAGCACTGTTAATAGCGGTTGCTGCGTTTGCACGGCGAGCTTTTTAGCCTGTTGCAATTGCTCTACCGTTAACACGGCATCGATCTTTTCAGACTTGGTTTGTAATGTTGCTTGATAAGCCGTGTTCATTGGATGCTCCCTGCCAATTCAAAAATCGGCATATACATCAACACCACCACCAACCCCACTACCAGACCGATAATAATCATCAACGCCGGTTCGAGTAATTTGGTAAACCACTCCACTGCCCGGGCGATTTCATCGTCATAAAAGATGCCGATGCGTTCCATCATGTCGCCCATTTGTCCGGTGCGTTCACCCACTCGTAACATACGCACTGAAATGGATGTGGTCAGTCCATGCATTTCCATGGCACTGGATAAGGGTTTGCCTTCTTTTACATCGTTGGCAACGAATGCCAGTTTGCTGCGTAACAAGGGCTGCAATAATGACGACACCATTTGCATCGCCGTCATTAAGGGTATGCCGCCACGCAGCAACATGCTTAGGGTTCGGTAAAAACGAGCAAGTTGATAGATTCGCAGGGTTTCGCCCAATTTGGGAATTTGCCAGGCTTTGGCCATGATCACTCGCCGCACAAACGGTCGGCTCAATACATAGACCAACACACAGGTGCTGATAATAAACACCGCAAAAGCTTCGGTCCCGTGGCTATGTAATAAACGGCCCCAGCTGAGTAATAACTGAGATAGCCAAGGCAAATCAGCATTGGTGCTCTCATAAATCACACTGAATTTGGGCACCACATAGCCCAGTAAAAACAACACCACTAGGCCGCCAACCACCAGCAGCAACACCGGATAAATCGCCGCAGAGACAATTTTCTTTTTCATCGCATCAACCTGAGATTGATACGCTACATGGCGGCTTAACGCGACTTCCATATCACCGGTGCGTTCACTGGCACGGATCAATGCAATATAAAGTGGGGTAAAAACGCCGGGCACCTTTTCCAATGAAGCCGAAAGCGGCTGTCCATCAAACAACGACGCCTTGATTTGATTTAACACCGCTTTAGATTCAGCGTGTGTTTCTTTCTCGGCTAAGGCTTCGATAGCCTCAACCAGACTTAATCCTGATTCAATTAATGCCAGTAACTCCTGGCTGAATAACATCACATTAAATTTAGTGTTTTTCAGACCGGCCAGATTGAATTTAATTGGCCCCGCCTTGTGCTGATTTACCGAAAGCACATGATGGCCTTGTTGCTCCGCTAACGAGCGAGCTTGCAACGCATTGCCAGCTTCCATCTCCATCAGCGTGATGGCATCACCTTGTATAACTTTCAAGGTAAACTTCATAAACTAACGCACCTACTGCCAGCTCACGATATCGGCAGCTGTGTCCTTTCCTCCGCTGGCGCCATCACTGCCTAACGACCACAAATCATAATCATCATATTGACCATGAGCACCCGGCATCTGGTAGTGATACGGATTATCCCAAGGGTCATTGGGTACAGCTTTTTTCAGGTATGGCCCCTGCCATTTTCGTTCATTACCCGGTGGCGTATTTAACGCAGCCAGACCTTGTTCGGTACTTGGGTAATGGCCTACATCCAGTCGATATTGATCCAAAGCTTTGCCCAGCGCTTCAATTTGCGCTTTGGCGGTTTTCACTTCGGATTTACCAATTTGGGCAAAATATTTCGGCCCGACATACCCCGCCAGTAAGCCAATAATGACCATGACCACCAGCAATTCGAGCAACGTAAAACCTTGTTGAATCTTTGCAGTTTGGCCAGATAAAGCGTTATTTCTGCTAAAAAATAGATGTTCTGACATGGCTTTCTCGATTAATGGTTAAGTTTGAAAAAAAAGGGTGTACCTGACTGGGGAAAACAGGTACACCCTCTGCTCAACGCTTAAGCAAAAACTTCCACATCTGTGGCACTAAATGACGTCACTCCATCCAATGTTGCAAACTGGATAGCCGCACCAGCACCACTACCATCGGCATCGTAACTAAGGGCAAATGTCGAGGTATCAAACAGTAAGAAATCATCCGCATCACCGGCACTTGCACCGGATCCAACCACTAAATTACCTGCGGAGAAACCACCTACGGTCAATGAACTGAACATGTCAGTATTCAGCGCAATCTTGTCCAAACCACTCATAAAGTCAGTGATAAAGTCGATACCGCTTAATTCAAACGCTGTATCAACATAGGTTTGGACTTCATCATCATCGCCTGTAACAACCTGCTCGTGCACTTTGCCAAACACAAAGGTATCCGCACCAGCACCACCGGTTAGGACATCATTACCACTATTACTGACAAAGACGTCATCTTGAGTTGTACCGATAAAGGTATTGTCATCGGCATTACCTTCAAAACGCAGACCATTGGCTGTCACGCCAGACGCATCAACAACCACGTTGTTAATGGTGCCGCCGTTATTGCCCAAGGAATTACTCAGATCATCGACATTGCCATTGGCTTGGAAGTAGTAATGATCATTCAGCATCTGCAATGCTTCATTTTCAACATTCAGTTGATCAACCGTACCACCGACCTGAACGACTTCCATGCTTTGGAAATTGGCATCGTTTAACACAATTGTGCCGTTCGCTTTGGTATCTGCACCGATGCCTGTGGTAATACGCAAGGTATCAACACCATCCCCACCGACAATCAGATCATGTTCCGCACCTGTCGCGATCCATTCTTGCTGACCATCATCTGCAGCTGAGGTTGTGCCTGAAACACCGGTACCAAAACCACCGATTTCAAAGATGTCATCGCCATCTTCACCATACAGGGCATCCGCACCGCTTCCACCAACCAGAACATCATTACCATCAGCGCCGTAGTAGGTATCATTACCACCATTCATGACACCGAAGTCGACGCCCTCACTGCCATAAACAGTTTCAGTAGCACCAGCCGATTCATTGCCACCGTATACATGGGTAAAGCTACCTTCTTCGCCTTCACTGGCGTCGTAGATAATGTCGACATTGTGATAAAGATTGGCGGTTGAGTATTCAGCTACCGAAAACTCAGCGTACTCGTAGTCAACTTCTTCTGCGCCTTCAATATCGTCATCGGGTTCGAACTCCGCTTCTTCATATTCAAGCTCGATAGTGACAGACTCAGTTGGGCCACCAGCCACACCATAAATGTGGGTGCCAGGATTTAAAAAGCCCAGGCTGAGTGATTCACCATTTTCTTCAAACTGCTCGGAAGACAGGCTGATATTAACGCCACTATTTAATTCGATGCGTTCAATGCCTTTAAATGACAGAGCTTCATCGAAATCACCGCTTTTTGTAAATTGCAATGTATCAACGGCGTTGTAGCCAGCAACTGTTGTAGCTGCAGTATTGATTTCAGTCGAGCCAGGACGAGTGGCCAGATTCAAGCGAACATCTGTTTCAGCTTGTTCAGACATTTCCTGATCTTCAATTTCAACAAACTCATTGTTGACTGTGTCAAAACCGAATAAAGGCCCTTCTTCTTCCTCGCCTTCTTCTTCCTCTTCTTCACCCTCAGCTTCGTTCAGATCAACATATCTTGCTGCGTTACCTGAAAGGTCTTGGGCTGAAACACCACCTTGGATGATTGTCAGTTCTTCAAACTCATCACCCACTGCAAAAGTATCATTTCCAGCGCCCCCAATGAGGACATCTTGCGAAGTGACGTGAAAGAGATTGCCAGTAACGGTTTCATCGCCAGCACTACTTCCTTGACCGTCTATGTAGTCTGAGCCAGCACCACCTGATAAGATATCGTCACCATCACCTGCAAAGATAACGTCATCACCCTCTCCCCCGGAAATAATATCGTTTCCACTACCAGTGATAATGTTATCAATACCCTTACCACCGGAAATAATATTATCCCCACCTTCTGAGTAGATAAGATCATCTCCATCACCGCCGGCAATAATGTCATTACCTGTTCCAGTAAAGATAATATCGTCACCCGCACCACCATGGATAATGTTGTTACCATTACCACCATCAATCGTGTTACCTAGATCATTCCCCAACACTAAATCATTAGCTGAAGTACCTGTGTAACTTGTTTCAGTTGAGTTAAAAATTTTAATAGCCATATCCGTTCCTCAATATAAGTAAAAGCTTGTCTACACTAGATATTTGTCCAAGAGCAGATGGCAAAACAGAGCTCACCATCTGCTTTGAACATTTATCAAGTCAACAATCCTTAGTTTGGAATTACACCTTCGACTTCTACTTCGATAAATGGATTATCAGTTGCTCCATCAGCACTTAACTCCTGGAAAGTTTGACGCAAGCGTATTGCATCCGTATCAGTAGTAAATGTGCCACTGGTACAACTCGCTCTGACATAACTCATGCCTGATAGAGGGTTTGTACTACCGTCATCATCGAGATAATTAGCATCAGTCGTAAAATCTACCCAATCGGTATCGATATCTGCCTTTTGCTCTGCTGCTGTTGGACGTCCTACTGGCGTAGGCCATACATTTACACCATTGATAGCGGGACTTGAACCTAGTCCTGTGATGGGTTGATCAACAAAGCCAGGGCGATGTTGAACAGAAGTAAACGTGCGTCCTATACGATAAATTACTGATGCAGTACTAGGCACCGTAGAATATGCAACATCTATGGTTTTACCACTCCAGCCTTTTCGAGCTAGGTCATTCACTTCAAAAGTTTGTTTTCCAGCAGCGTTTAGGTTGTAGTCAGTATTAGTTAAAGAAACTCGCATACCATAGATACACATATTTGTTGAAGCATTCCGCCATACGTAATCTTTAACATTACCAATAACCACATCGGTATTATTGGTGTAACTATTATTCATCGTGATTGCGCGTGTTCCATTAACAACTGGAATTCGGCTAGCCCCCGTAAAACTGGAATCTGGCGGAAGTGCATCACTAGTTGGTAAGACTGCACATTTGTCACTGATAGAAGTCGGTTGAACTTGTGCATTTGCACCAGAACCAGAACCAAAATCACCGGTTGGATTACATAAAATATACGCACTGGTATCACTACCTACCGATACGCCTGTTGCAGGTAGGTTTTCCCAATCTGCCATTGCTTGAGTTGATGCTAAACAACTCAAAGTACTTAATACCACGAGTTTTAATTTGAAGTTTTTCATCATTTTTCTCCATCCGTGTACAATAGACGGGCATTTGTGGCTGCCCGAAGCACCCATTCCCCACAATCTTTAGTTCGTGCCTTAATACTTACCAAGATTGTGGTTGAATCCCTTTTGAGGCAGTCATAAATGCCCTGCCTTATTTCCATTTCCTAAACTATTAAAACTGCCATCTCAGGCTAAGCCATGCTCCCCTTGGTGCACCTGGTGCCACAAAGTTTGTGCTATCCCATTCAAGTGAATTGTGGTTGTAGCCATCAGGTCCAATTGCTCCATAAGTTCCTGGTGAGAATGGATTACGCCCCAAGGTGCCGGCGGTAAAATACTCATGATCAAATATATTGTTTACTAACAGGTTGACGCTTAAATTCTCATCAAATCGATAGGTACTCTGAAAATTGAAGGTCATATACCCCGGTACTTTGCCTGGATTACTAGTGGGTTTTCGAGTAACCACGACTTGTTTACCTGAAATTTCCTTAGTCTCAGTCAAGACAACACCTTTACGATGTTTATTGTTTTCATTACCGCGAACAAAACTTTCTGAGTGTGCAATGGCTGTGAGACCGATATTCCATTTAGGGGTAACGTCATAAGTTACCGTTGCATTGAGGTTATGAAGTGATACACCAGGCATACGATCACCCGGCTCGACATCAATCATACGGCTATAATTGTAGTTACCACTAAATCGCTCGTATGAGCTGCTATTATCATTACCGGCGATGGTAAAGTTATCTTCAAAGGTGGCATCTGTCAGGGCATAATTAACTGTGAAACCCCAGCGATCTTTTTGCCCAGAAACACCAAACTCAATCCCCTGACGCCGCGTTTTTCCAATAGTGTCAAAGTAGTTACGGTTACCGGGAAAAGTCACCATATACAAATCATCTTTTAAATTAGTTTGATATGCCGCGATATTCCACTGGATGTTGTCGCCCAGCAGACCGCGCATCCCTACTTCCCATGTTTCGGCTTTAATCTGAGGTAAATACGGGTCACCTGATAAATTCGATGGCAGTGAACAAGTACGATTCTCTCTAAGGCTCTTATACACACCATCAATGAGTGTTTTATCCAGAGCGCAACCTAATTCGATTACTGAGGGTACTCTTACGCCTTGAGCAAAATTAGCGTAAACATTCAAGGTTTCTTTAGCTTGCCAAGCCACGCCAAAAGAAGGGTTTAACGAGTAATAACTAAAATCCTCTTTTTCCTCTTCATTAATAAGTTTTGATGTATCGGGGATGACGTAGCCCGTAGGGCAGTCTTCACCAGGACGACACACATTGAAACTATCAGGGAAAGCCTCTAATTCGGCTAAATTTGGTACAAAACCGATACCATATTCCCTGGACTTCATTCTATTCTGGCCGTGGGTATCGTTATATCGTGCAGACACATTAAAGTGCCATGTATCAACCGGGCTCCAGGTTTCACTAAAGTAGAGACTTTTGGTTATTTGCTCGCCTTCAAAATCGTTATTTTTAATAGGTATATCGGCAGCAATATACTGATCGCGTATTTGTTCTGGTGATAAAAAGAATTCACGATCAGCGGTAAATAAACCTAGTTGTTGAGAGTTAGTGTATTCTGCCGTCGGACGATCAATAGAAGCTCCAACCATGAATTTATGTTTTTCCAAGTTCCAGTTGAGCTGGATGGAAAAACCATCTGTTATTTGATCAATGGTGTTCTTCGTCAACACACCTGTTGGCGTTCCTTCAGCTACACCAGGGTTAGTTTGGCTATAAGCCGCACCGTCAACTGTCTGCTCGCCCCCCTCAGGGCCCTCCACCTCAAGAAAGTTGCCATCAGCAGCAATACATTGATCTCTATTGGTAGCTGGTATGTTGATTAAATAATACTGAGTGCCATTCTCAATGAAATTGAAACCACCTAAATGTGCAATCGCATAATCTAGTGTATCTGTTGTATTTATTAAGCTTACATCGAAATTACTAAATGCTAAGTAACTCATAGAGCCATCATTGGGTTCTTCCGGTGCTTTAATACCAAGCTGCGCATACCTGGCTGTTGTATTGATATTTTTATAATAGTTGAACGTATCTTGAGCATACTGAGCATAATCAGGTGGTAAATCAGCAAGGAATGTTCCTGGTGGCAAGTCGGCCAATGCTTGCTCTAAGGGTTGACCACTTAAAGCAAAGTCAAAAAACTGAGTTTCATCAAGTACATAATAATCTGGGATGTTGTATTTATTTTCATCCGATACTTGGTATAGGCAGGTGAATTCTTCACCTTCGGCGAGGTCTCGCCTTACTGTTTGATTCTCAAACTCAGTGTAAACATCTGCTCCCAGAGAATCTCGCTGACTGTTACGACGATAAACTTGTCCTGTCACACTAAATTTATCATTGACCTGATATGCACCGGATAACTGAAATTGTTGTAGCTTATTTTCTGTAGTATCCGGTGAAGTAAATACACCATTTCGATCTTGACGATATTCTTCTGTTGGGATTAAGCCATTACCAACCAAGTCTGTTTTTACAATCAGTGTGCTTAAATTCAGGTCAAGCTTTTGACCACGATAGCTCGCTTTACCAAATAATTGGTTGACTTTGCTGGGTGAGTTTTCACGCCAGCCGTCTTCCATAAAAAAGCTGCCTGCACCGAAGAAAGCGATGGTGCCATTATTCCAGCCACTTTCTGCTAGCAATTGCTCACGTCCAAATGACCCTTTCATCACATCAAAAACGGTTTCGGTGAAATTAAAACCATCCTTGGTTTTCATGGTGAAGGCACCACCCAAGGTGTTTAACCCAAATATGGGATTAGAGCCTGGGAATACATCGACAGCGGCTATCGCGTTCATCGGAATCATGTCCCAGTTGACGACATCACCGAAAGGTTCATTAACACGGATACCATCAATAAAAACACTTAATCCCTGAGGACTACCAATTTGCGGCCCCGCAGTGAAACCACGGTATTGGATATCCATCTGGAATGGATTTCCCTGATAATCGTTAACCGTAACGCCCTGAAGTTTTGAATTAAATAAATCGGTCATGCTGAGAGAGCGGGCATCTCTAATTTCGTCAGCAGTGATGCTTTGTACGTTACCGGGAATTTCTTCTTTGGTCAGACCTAAACCGGGTAATGGACCGACTTCATAGAAACGTTGAGCACGAACATTAACCTTTTCCAGGGTCAACGTGTCTTCGCCTAGAGTGGGTAAGGCCGGGACAAGAAAATAACCACCATCTTGATCGTCGATCGCTTCAAGTCCGCTGTCTCTTAAAAGACGGTTAAAGCCTTCATCGACAGAATATTCGCCATCCAGACCTTTGGTTTGTTTGTCCTTGGCGATGGAGGGATCAAAGGTCAAACGCACGCCGGTTTCGGCGGCATACTCTGAGATCGCATTACTTAATGGTCCCGCTGGTATGGAATAGTTTTTTCTGGGTGCTTCCTGCACAGTTTCATCTGCTGCCATTGCAATATGATTCAACGACATAGTTGAAGCCATACTCAGTGAGGCAACTGATAGATAACGATAAAACTTTTTCTTCAGGCAGAGTTTGCCCGGATTGTGCAAATTCAACATTCTCTCTCCGATCTTATTTTGTTCTTCTATTAGCTATGCCAATCGAAAATCGGAAAGTGACAATTTTTTTTGAAATTATTTTTGAATTTTTTGAATACGAGGGTCTATTGGTCTTTCATAGCCGCCTCTGTTGTGACTGAAAATGTACCAATCAAGGCGCGAGGAGAGCAGTCTGTGAGATACATCCGTGTATCTCCCCCCTTCGGGGCTGACGCTCAAAAACGCTCCCGGCGTTTTTGTAGTTATTCTAAATAAACGAGGAGCAACGAAGAGTGGTGCATTTTCAGCCTCAACCCGAAGGGCTGGAGCTATTTTTCCGCCCTACGGCGTTGAAAATGATTTATGTAGAACAACTACATCGCATCATTTTCGCCTTGTTGGACAAAAAAATAGCCGCCAGCAGTGGTGGCTCTGAAAGACCAACAGACCCTCCATTTAGGCGGGTTTGAGCATAACCAGATAGGGCGTGAAACTTTCAATACGAATAGAAAGTGTTTTAGCGATACTGAGTAATGCAGCATCCACATCGGTGATTGGAAAAGCGCCGGAGATTTCTAAATCAGCAATCGCCGGATCACAACGCACGACGCCGCGCCGGTATCGTGATAATTGATCGATAACTTTTGCCAGGGGCATGTTATCAACGATGATAAAACCTTTGGTCCAGGCATCAGCTGCTGACATATCAAACAACATTTTTTGCTGGAACAACATGGAGGTGAATTTCACTTCTTCACCGGCATTGACCACTACTTTATCGCCGAGCCCATCAATCGGTCTGACTTCAACAGCATCTTCAAATACATTGACGCAGCTGCGATTGTTATAAATGCGGGTACTAAACCGGGTGCCTAACGCAGTCACGGTGCCATGCGTGGTCTGAACGATAAAGGGACGATAAACAGGATTGGTTTCTTGTGCCGTTTCAACATAGACCTCGCCCTGCAGCAGTCTGACGATTCTGACTTGTTCGTCAAAGTGAATCGACACTTTAGTATCAGTATTTAAAACCAGTCGGGAGCCATCATCCAATCTGAATTTTTGCACCTCACCTTTTGCTGTGGAGTAGTCCGCCATAAAGTGATACCAGGGCTTTTCTTTATAAGTCAGCCAGCCCGCTGAACTGACGGCTAACAATAGACCCAGGTTTTTAACAAACTGCCTTCTTCCATTTATTGCAGGTGTGGCCACATACCTTCTATTCAGCACAGCCATGCTGGTTTTTGTATTCAGCCCCATAAAACAGTTGGTGACTTCTTCGACTTGTTGCCAGGCGAGCTTGTTGGCCGGATCGGCGTTAAGCCACTCTTTCCAGGCTTGGCGATCTTGTTCTGTTGCGCTGCCAGAAGTTAATTGTACATACCAGTTCGTCGCGTCGTGCAAAGCTTTGGTATTGGTATTTGCCATATTTAACTGTGCAAGCCGTTTAGGAAGACATGTTAATGCAATGTAATAACGCCTTAGCGATGTACTGACGAACTGAGCTCACAGAGACCGATAACCGTTCAGCGATTTGTGCATGTGAAAGACCTTCAAGCTGAAACCATAAAAATGCATTGCGAATTTTGCTGGGCAAACCATCCAGCATCTCATCAATTTTGGTCAGCGTTTCAATCATGATATTGATGGTTTCGGGTGAAGGCGCTTCTGCCTGAGGTAAGTTGGCAATTTCATCAAGGTAGGCCGCTTCAATATCCCGGCGTCTTACATGATTGACCATCAAACCATGGGCGATGGTCGTGAGATACGCTCGGGGTTCTTTGATATTGCTCAGGTCATCTTTTTGCAGGACACGGGAGAAAGTATCTTGCATCAAGTCGGCAGCATCAAAACTGCAGCCCAGCTTTTTGCATAGCCATCCCATGAGCCAACTATTATGTGATTGATAAAGCTCTGTAATCAGTGAATCTCTTGTTTGCGTTATGGTATTCACATTACAGACATCTACTTCTTGGTATAAAGCGGCAGTACTCAAATGACCTCTCCCAGTAAACATGTTGAGCGAATTTTTAAAGGCTCGCCCGCCTGTAGCAGTGAGAAGCTGACTCAATTTCCCACCACCACCATGTAGGCCAAGTCTGTGATGCGAATCACAGAGTGGGCTTCAATTTACTACGTAAAGAGGGTCAAAAATATAGGAAATAATCCTAAAGTTATAAGGGAAGATTTATTTATTGGTTTTCGCTATATATCCCGCGCCATCACTGACTTTGACGTTAAACATTATTTTTATGAAAGACGGAATTACCATGATCACCTCCATATCTTCTCTTAATATAAATTGGTATTTAGGGAGCAGTAACGAGTTGTCCACGTTACTTTTATCCAAACCGGTTGACGCTTATCAAAAGCTTTAAAGCTTCCAACTGGCTCAAGTACTTTGAGTAAAACTGCTATGGAGTGATGAGAATAAATAAACGATTTGGAAGCTAAGTTGGTTAACGAATTATTTTCGTGCAATCAGGTAAAAATTACCTACTGAATAAATACTTTGTTAATGGTCATCCATTGGTTGCTCTTCTCTGAACGCAAATAATCGCCGGGTACAAATTTTGCGTAAAGTTTTTCAATTATTCTTAACCGGGGGCTGTTGATCTTTCATAGCCCTGATTTTTTATTATGGAAATGACATGCTGACATTCATCGGTGCCGTACTGGTTTTTATTATTATGGTTGATGCGGTCTGGACGACGTTAACGACTCGTGGCAGTGGTTTTTTAGCAGGTCCTTTAACGGTAGGGCTGCGATGGGTGATGAGATCTCTTTCCTATAAAATGGGAAATCGTAATGTGCTCGCCCATACCGGCACATTGACTATTATCACGCTGGTGCTGTTTTGGTTATGTGGTTTATGGCTGGGCTGGGGCTTAATCTTTATTGGAATGCCAGGCAGTGTAATTGAAGATGGGGATATGCAACCGGCAAATCTGGTGGGGTATTTTTATTTTGTGGGGTTTACCTTATCTACACTTGGCATCGGCGATCTACGACCGGTGGGAGATATTTCACGAATATTGACCAGTGTGGCAGCTTTTAATGGGCTAATTCTCGTCACCTTGATGATTTCGTATGCCATTCCATTACTTAACGGAGTTATCAGCCGACGCAAACTGGCTTTTTATTTGTCGTTGTTGGGTGACAATATGACCAATCTGGTGCTGAATGCCTGGAATGGAGAGGATTTCCGCGATCTTGAGTCGACCATCCATTTAGTGTCTGGTGAGATAATCCAATGTGCAGAAAATCGCTTGGCCTATCCGATTTTAGATTATTTTTACAGTTACGAACGAGAGTTTTCTCTGGGATTACAACTGGCAACAGTGGATGAAGCACTGAACCTGCTGGTTTCAGGAGTTGACAAATCATTATTGCCAGCAGAATCCACCATCTTAAATATTCGTAAAATCATTCAGCTTTATCTTACTCGTTGCCATTCAGCATTAAGCCACATTGAGGCGGATGTGCCGCCGCTTCCTTCTCTGTCACCTCTCAGTCACTCCGGCCTCACATTGCAAAGTGATAAGACGTTTGAATCCAGCATGGCAGAGTTTAATGAGCGTCGAAGATTACTGCATAAACTGGTTTTACATGAAGGCTGGGAATGGACAGATGTCAGCCCGGCTTAATTGAACAACTTCATTGAGCTTCATGGTCAGTCGCTCATCTGCTTGGCTTTTTCACCAATAGCAATGACATCTGTACGATAAGGATTGGCTTTGAGTGTTTGAGCCAGTTGCACCATGTTATGCACCATTAGCAAGGTCATATTATTGGTAAAAAAGTGTTTATCGCCACCGGCTTCTATATAACTCGGTCCCGGACCGGCATCACCAACGTAGTAGGTAAACGCATTGACTGGTAGCGTAAATCCCTGCTCGGATAAGTCCAGCATAATACTGGCGGAGGCTTTTTTGGCACCATCTTCATTACCGTCTACCATGACGCCAGCGACTTTATTAAAAGTGGGATATTGACCATTTTTGTTATTGCCCTCGCTCATAATGCCATCCATACGTTCAACGACCATTTTAGCCACCGAACTTCTATCGCCACGCCAAATCGGTGTCGCGATAATCAGCATATCGGAAGCGTAAATACGTTCGAGAATTTTTGGCCATTCATCCTCACCTTTTTCATCCGAAGTATTACCAAAACTTACATGGTAATCGACCACCCTTATGGTTTCTGTCTCGACCTCCAGATCGTTCAATACTTTGCTGGCAACATCAATAAAGGCATCCGTATTTGAGGTGGCTGGCGACTGTTTTAACGTGCAGTTCAAAAACAGAGCTTTTAACTGATGGTTGGAATCACTCATAAAGTACTCCTGATAGTAAGTTAAAAACGTTACTGGTAATGGTCGTGAAGCAACGTCGCGAAGTGAACTGTTTGAAAATCGGGTGAGAGACAGAAGCGTCCTCTCACCCGTTGGTGAGGCGTTTAATGTGGCTCATGCAGATGATGAAGTGTTGTTTCCAGCCATTCTTTATGACGACGTTCATCTGCCAAATGATCTTGCAAAATTGAATTCACTGGCTCAGGAAAAGCTTCTTGGACATTTTCCTCATAACGATTATTGGTCATGACTTCATTCAACTGCATGGCCTTCAAAATACCGTCATCACCTGCCAATTGAGCAATGTGTACGCTGCCATTGGTGAGGATTTTTTTCAAATCACCCTTATCTGGTGGTGCACCACCCTCCTGGCAAACTATCTGGCTGAGAACGGCGATATGATTTTCATGATCCTGCATAAATACATTTAACTGATCTCTGTACTGTGGATTTTCAAGTCGCTCGATGGCGGCTTGATAAGCTGAAATAGCGTCATAATCCATTTCTATAAGATCATTCAATTTCTCAACAATATTTGTTTTTTCCATGGTTTCACTCATGATAATTTCCTTATTCAATATTAATGAGTGGTATGGACGCCTTCTTTAATTCCCTTCAAGGCTTGCCCTACCTGGACAGAATTTAAATGTTGAGCCATATCGCTAATACTGACGACGCCCACCAAAGTATTTTCATCATTGAATACAGGCATTCTTTGAATCTGTTCATCATTCATCAGTACAGCCACTTCTTCAATGGTATTTTCTTCATGGCAGGCAAGGACTTTTACAGTCATCACTTCATCAACTGAAATCTCGGATAAATCATTCACCTGAGATACGCCGCGAGTCACAATATCTCTGTCCGTTATCGTACCGACTAAGGTATTGTCATCAGCAATAAGCAGAAAGCCGATGTCCTGGTCTCGCATGATTTGAGCCGCTTCTCTAACCAGCGTCGAAGGCAAGATCGTTGTAACTTCAGTGTTCATAATTTCTTTTACATGCATCATGGTTTATCTCCTTTGCATTGAGAGTTTTGATTTCTCTATCTGTCAGGAATTTTTGCAATGCATATGCCAACCTTTTGCTGAGCGCCTAAAAGCGCTCCGTAAGGAAGGTTTATAACGTCAACTGATAAAAAAGATGGGGAAATATAAAACAAGCTCTATAAAAATTTCATTTAACAGGAGTAATTTTTACCAGGGCTTTTATTGGACTATTACCTAAAAGGAAGAGGTTTGGGGCTATTAAAAAGAAAATAGTGAATCACAGAACTATCGTTCAGTTAACTTAACGTCATACATCCGCTTATCTGCAGCATTTAAAAGCTCATCTGCCGAGGTGGCATCCTGTGGGCAGGCAGCCATACCGATGCTCGCTGTGACCGACAGGCTTTTATCGTTATGAATTAGCGGTTGTTTAATAGTTTCAACAATGGATTTAATAACCCGTTGGGCCTGGCTTGGTGAGGTTTCGGGTAATAAAACTGCAAATTCGTCACCGCCCAGTCTGGCTACGGTATCTGTTTCACGAAGGATGCTGCCGAGTTGGTTGGCGGTATGTTTAAGGATCTCATCCCCCACATGATGACCATAGTTATCATTAATTTCTTTAAATCCATTTAAATCAATAAATAAGATGGTAAATTCACGTTTATGACGCCGATAGTTCTGTATCAGTTTATTTAAAAACTCAAAGAACATTAGGCGGTTGGGAAGTCCAGTCAATCCATCATGAAAGGCCTGCCATTCCAGCTTAACTTCAGCCGCTCTTCTACTGGTAATATCAATAATAAACGCCAGTACGTGTTTATCATCCAGGGCGGTGAGACGTTCCAGAAAATAATATTCTTTGCCGTTTAATACCAATGGATATTCAATCGTTGACGGTTCTCCCGTCTTTACTGTGGCAGCCATCAACGCGAGTTTTCTCTCTACCAGATCTGGGTCCAGCAGTTGTTTGATATTCATGCCATTTAATTTATCGGCATCAACCAATAAAGGAAAACTATCTTCTACTTCATGGTCAATTATTTTGCCATCCACCCGCATAGTCAGCAGTAAATCAGGCATCGCATCAATAATGGCTTTATTTCGCTGATT
>SWCD01012077.1_pt1 | contig 40113 bp, 36 predicted proteins | sample 4693011 | NCBI WGS metagenome assembly SWCD01 (sample SAMN10267278, study PRJNA491770) | bioreactor metagenome | isolation source: DHS bioreactor inoculated with marine | place: Japan: Omine Ridge, Nankai Trough
AAAAAAACGTCTCGTGGCCGGAGGGCTGTCATCAAATCAGCCACGAGTCTAAATGGGTTATGGACAGATTGTGCTTCCTTCAAAACATAAATAGCTGACTTCGGGAATGAATTGTAAATCATTTTGCAGAGTACATTGATTTACCGTGACATTAGCCAGTATTTTGCTTCTTCGCAGATTGCTGTAAATGCCGATGCCCTTAATCGGATTAATCTGTTCCACGCCCGAAATAGTCACAAGGCCGGGAGGGCCGCAGGGGACGATTTTCGGCGGCGAAACCAGGGTATCGTTTTCCGTGTATACCGCGCCGGTGCGATCGTCATTGCCCAGAGCATGATCAAACAAGGGATTCTGACCGATGTACTGCACGAGTTCGCCGCGAAAAACGCCGCTGATGGTCAATACTCTCCTGATTCTCTTTTTTTCCGCTGGCGGCAGCAGGGGCCAGTCTCGCCTGTCCAAAGTGACCCTATAACGGCCTATTTGCTCGACAGGCTCACCGGGATTGGGCGATGCCCCAATTTCCTGTGATTCCGCCCAGCCCCGCCTGAGATTGTAAATGCCATCCAATTCACCGGTGTTTTGATCAGCGGAAACATCGGCAGCGATGGAAAGATTGAAAATGATGATTGCCGTGGAGCGGAATTTCCTGTTGACGTTCATAAACCCTCCTTACTACAAGTAATAGCAAATTAAAGGCGGGCAGGATAAGCGATACGTTAAAAAGATGAAGACGGATCCTATATAAGTAATGGATTTTTTACTTATGGATCCGGCCGCTTGTTTCCGTAAATCGAATTCCTGCACCGGTCGGTTTGAATTTGTTTTTATTTCAGCTATGTCCCGCGAAGCCGCGGATCGGATTGAATGCAGCGGTACGGAACCCCGGCAAAACAGATGCTTTAATGCCGGGTTTCTTGCTTAGTGAGTATGGCAGGGCTAAAAAGTTTCTTTAGCTGATATTAAGGCGGTCAAATTCTTCAGTGCCTTGCCTCTGTGGCTCAGCGAATTTTTCACGGCTGCCGGCAGTTCGGCCGAGGCGCGGTTTTGTTCCGGCACCCAGAATACCGGGTCATAACCGAAGCCGTTTTCGCCGGCGCTATGCGTCAGTATGCGGCCTTCCCAGATGCCCTGGGCGATCACCGGGCAGGGATCGTCGGCATGTTCCATGAACACCATGACGCAGATAAAGCGCGCGCTGCGTTGCGACTCGGGCACGCCGTCCAGTGCCCGCAGCAGTTTGTCGATATTGTCCTGATCGCTGGCGCCGGCGCCGGCATACCGGGCCGAGAATACGCCGGGCGCGCCGCCCAGGGCATCGACAACCAGCCCCGAGTCATCGGCAATGGCGGGCAGATGGCTCTGCCGGGCCGCGTTCCGGGCTTTCAGGATGGCATTTTCCACAAAGGTGAGGCCCGTTTCCTCGCAGTCGGCGACATTGAACGCGGACTGCGGAACGATCGTGTGGCCGGCAAGCAGGGCCTGAATCTCCCTGATCTTGCCGGCATTGCCGCTGGCCAGTACGATAGGTTGCGACTTGGCCGGGCTCATCTGAAGTTTTCCAGCGCTTCGTGCTGTTTTTCCAGCAGTTGCTTGATGCCGTGGCCGGCGAGATCCAGCATCGCGTCCAGTTCCGCCTTTCTGAAGGCATGGCCTTCGGCCGTGCCCTGCACTTCGATAAAAGCGGCCGCATCATTCATGACCACATTCATGTCGGTTTCGGCATTGCTGTCCTCGGCATAATCCAGGTCCAGTACCGGCACGCCGTTGTAGATGCCGACCGATACGGAGGCGACCTGTCCGTGCAGCGGGTTAGTCTTGATTTGCCTGCGTTTGAGCATTTTCTGCACGGCCAGCGACAAGGCGACGAAGCCGCCCGTGATCGAGGCCGTGCGCGTGCCGCCGTCCGCCTGCAGCACATCGCAGTCTATGGTGATGGTATTTTCGCCCAGCGCCTTTAAATCCACCGCGGCGCGCAGCGAGCGGCCGATCAGGCGCTGGATTTCCAGGGTGCGTCCGCCTTGCCGGCCGCTGCTGGCCTCCCGGCCCATGCGGCTGTGCGTCGAGCGCGGCAGCATGCCGTATTCGGCGGTAATCCAGCCTTCGCCCTTGCCTTTCAGAAAACGCGGCACATGGTTGTCAACGCTGGCTGTGCAAAGCACGCGCGTATCGCCAAATTCAACCAGAACAGATCCTTCCGCATGTTTTGTAAAGCCGCAGGTAAATTTGATGTCTCGTAGTTGATTCGGGTTGCGTCCGCTAGGTCTCATTATCTGTTCCGCTAAAATAAAACCGCACAGTATACCTGATCCGGGGATGAGGCGGGCTCGATTTTAAGGCATCGGAAACGGTTGTTAATTGCTGTCGGCAAGCGCCTGCTGCAACTCGGCGACCGATTGCGGGCGCTTTTCCGGGCGCAGTTCCATGGCCCAGTCTATGGCTTTCAGCAAAAATTGCGGAAATTTGCGTTTGAAGGCTTTAACGGCGGGCACGAGCGTATCCTGCCGCATCCGGTCGGGCGCCGGAATCAGCGGTTTATATTCAAGGCAGGCGCGCATGCTGGCACCTATGGCATAAATATCGGTCCATGGACCTAAAGGTGCGCTCAAATCATGCTGCTCTATGGGTGAGAAGCCCTTGGTCAATATCTTGCCTTGCTTGTTCAAGCGCCCGGGCGGAAAGCTCTGGATGGCGCCGAAATCGAGCAGTAGCGCATCATGGCCGGGGCGCACGAGAATATTGGCGGGTTTGATGTCCATGTGGATAAGATGATGCGCATGAATATGGCTGACGCCGTCCAGCAGCGAATTGAAGACGGCTAGCAGGAATTCATCGGTAACCGGCAGGAGTTTGTTTTTGAGAATTTTATTGAGCGTGACGCCATAGTCATAGGTCATAACCATGTAAACCGTGGCGTTGGCCTGGAAAAAATTGATCACCTCGACGATATTGGGGTGTTTCAGTTTCGCCAGAACCTTGGCCTCCTCGAAAAACAAGGCCCGGCCGTGCCGGAACAGGGACTGGGTTTCATCGCTGTTGGCGACAACCATGTTGTTCCAGGTCCGGTGCGCCAGCTTGCGGGGCAAGTATTCCTTGATCGCAACCTGAACCTGATCCGCTGTCTGCCGGGCCAGATAGACCGAGCTGAATCCGCCGTGCGCCAATTCCCGCTCGATCATATACTGGTCTATAATAGTGCCGGTTTGAAGGTAGTTCCACTGCTTCGGATAGGTGTCGGGATCGTAGTATTCGGCCATTGAAAAAAATTCTGTCGAGCTAAGACTCTACAAAGTATAGGTGAAAAATGATTAAAAGTATGACCGCTTTTGCCGGTAATGAAGCAGAAATCGGTAAGCTGACCCTCAGTTGCGAATTGCGTTCGGTCAATCACCGCTACTGCGATATCACCTTCAAGCTGCCGGATCGGTTGCGTTTTATCGAATCCGATCTGCGCGCCATCATTGGAGCCAGGATTAAACGCGGCAAAGTGGAATGCATCATAAACAGCAAGAAACAGGCTAAAGACGGCCAGGAGTTACTCATTAACCGCGATGCCGTCGCGGCCCTGCTGGCGGCGGCCAGTGAAATCGAGCAACAGATGCTGGCCCCGCTGTCATTCTCGGCGCTGGATGTCCTGGCCTTCCCCGGCATACAGCAGGAGCCCGACAATGACCGGGAAGCGCTGAAGCGCGGCATCACGGCGCTGGTCGACCAAACGCTGGACCAATTGCTTGAGGTCAGGGAGCGGGAGGGCGCCCAGTTGGGCGAACTGATCACGGAACGCTGCCTGAAAATGCAAGGCTTTGTGGCCTCGGCCGACAAACGCATGCCGGAAGTCCTGTTGAATCTGCGGAATAAGCTGAAAGACAGAATCACCGAGCTGTCCGCCGAGCCCGACTTCGACCGCCTGGAGCAGGAACTGGTGTTTCTGGCGCAAAAACTGGATATCTCTGAAGAACTGGACCGGCTGCAAACCCATATCGCCGAAGTGTTAAGAGTGCTCCTGCAAAAAGATCCGATCGGCAGGCGGCTGGATTTTCTGATGCAGGAATTGAATCGCGAGGCCAATACCCTGGGCTCCAAATCGGCCGATAAGGAAATGACCCAGATCGCCATCGAACTGAAAGTGCTGATCGAGCAGATGCGCGAACAGGTACAGAATATCGAGTAAGGCGCCGCCGCTCCCAGACCTATTACCAACCGGCCCATCATCCTTAATTAAGACAAGACCTTATGAACCACGGCAAACTTTACATCATTGCTGCACCGTCCGGGGCCGGCAAAACCAGTCTGGTGAAACAGCTGGTCGCCGATCTCGACAGCCTGACCGTATCGATCTCTCATACGACGCGCCCGATGCGCCCCGGCGAAGCGCATGGCCGGGATTATTACTTTGTCTCGATCGCCGATTTCCAGGCCATGCTGGAACAGCAGGCCTTTCTTGAACATGCCCGGGTTTTCGATAATTTTTATGGCACCGCCAGGCAAACCGTGCAGGAAAACCTGAGCCAGGGCCTGGATGTGATTCTGGAAATCGACTGGCAGGGCGCCCAGCAGATCAAACAACTGCTGCCGGATAGCCAGTCCATTTTCATTCTGCCGCCTTCGACTGCCGTATTGCAGCAGCGCCTTAGAAACCGCGGCCAGGATGATGAGCAGATCATCGCCCGCCGGATGCGCGATGCCGTGGCCGAAATGAGCCATTATCACGAGTTTGATTATCTGGTGGTCAATGATGACTTTGAACAGGCGCTGGCGGCATTAAAAAGCATCCTGATCGCCAACCGCTTAACGAGGCAGCGGCAGCAGCATAAGCTGGCGCCGCTGTTAAAAGCGCTGCTTTCCCGATGAACCTGAAGGCAGGATAGGTGCAACGGCCTGCAAATATAATTTGCAGGCCCTGCAGACGTCGCCCTGGGCTCGCTTTAGTTGCAAATATGAAAAAACAGACTATTCCAATGAAAGCAGCGATTGGAAATTAGTAAATTTACGGTTAGATGACCTGCCGTAGTCGGCCAGAAGCGGATAGTGAGAGGTCGGTCATCTTTATGCTTGTTTGCGTGTGTAGAGAAGTGAATGGGCATTGGAATTTCATATCCGCCTATCTTTCGAGTCAGTACATATGGGTATTCGTACATATTGTGTACTTGAATCGAGATATGTACGGTTAATGGATATCGTGGATCAACGCCTATATTGCCTTGGCATGGAAATGCTGATTGGATGTGCAATAGAGTCGGTCTCCCAGGACACAAAGAAAGGCGCCTGCATGAACAAGACCAAGAAAATTCTCAACGATCCGAAGAACGTGGTTCCGGAACTCCTCGAAGGATTAGTTGACGCATACCATGGGCAGGTCAGAAAGTTGGACGGTGTGAATGCCGTTGTGAAGTCGAAGCTACCCAAGGACAAGGTCGGCCTATTGGTCGGCGGCGGCAGCGGACATGAACCCCTCTTCGCAGGTTTTATCGGCAGGAACATGGCCGACGGTGCCGCTTGCGGCAATGTGTTTGCGGCCCCGTCGCCGGACATCATTCTCAGCGCCACTAAAGCGCTGAACCAGGGGAAGGGGGTACTCTACCTCTACGGCAATTACGCTGGCGACAACATGAATTTCGACATGGCTGCTGAACTGGCTGCCGAGGAAGGCATTGCGACCCAAACCGTTCGGGTCTGGGACGATGTGGCCTCTGCTCCACTGGAGCGAATGGAAGACCGCCGAGGAATTGCCGGCGACCTGTTTGTCATCAAGATCGCAGGTGCCGTTTCGGCACAGGAAAACGACCTGCACGAGGTATCCCGCATTGCCAGCAAGGCTCGCGACAACACCCGATCCATGGGTATTGCCTTATCCGCCGGGTCGCTGCCGGAGACCGGCGAACCCACATTTGAACTTCCCGATGATGAAATCGAGATCGGTATGGGACTCCACGGTGAAGCAGGCGTGTCGCGGGAAAAGATGCTTACCGCCGATGCGCTGGTCGAGAAGATGATGCACAGGATTCTGTCCGACCTCCCGTTCGAAAGCGGCTATGAGGTCTGCCTGCTGATCAACAACCTGGGCGCGTCGACGATGATGGAGCTCTTGCTAGCGAATCGCAAGGCACAGCAGATTCTGAGGGACAAAGGGATCAGTGTTCACGACACGCTCATTGGTAGCTACTGCACGTCGCAAGAGATGGCGGGGTTCTCCATCACACTGATGAGACTGGACAATGAGCTCAAGTCCTACTACGACATGCCCGCGCAATCGCTTGCATTGGTGAAGGCTTGATCCCATGGCAATCTTGGAACTGAGCGCACAGGATGTCCGGAAGATGTTCCTGTATGTATCTCAGAGGATGGTGGAGAGCAAAGACCTTCTCACCCAAGCCGACAAGGCCATAGGCGACGGCGACCATGGGGTGGGCATGGCCAGGGGCTTCGGGGCGGTAGCGGAAAAACTGGAAGGACAATCTTTCAATACCGTAGGCGAATTGCTCAAGACCATTGGCACGACATTGCTCATGTCAGTGGGCGGCGCAGCGGGGGCGGTCTTCGGCACCTTTTTCAGCGGTGGAGCCAAGAACCTTGGAGACGCCCCATCGCTGGATTCCCGCGTCCTGTCGCACATACTGCTTGATGGCCTGGAGGCGGTCAAGCAGCGTGGCGGGGCTAAGGTCGGCGACAAGACAATGGTGGATGCGCTCCAGTCTGCTGCAATGAAATCCGAAGACATGAGCTCAGCGCCGCTCTCCGAAAGCCTGTCGGCCGTTGCCGGTGCGGCGGAACAAGGCATGGAGAAAACCAAGGAGATGACGGCCTCTATCGGCAAGGCCAAAACGCTCGGCGAACGATCGCTGGGCCATGCCGACCCGGGCGCCATCTCGACATACTTGATTCTAAAATTCATGACGGAGTTCGTAACAGAAAGGGATGCCCCTCGATAAGCATACTCAGCAAAACCGTTCGACTTGGCAGATGGCGCACACCGTTTTGGAAAAGATGCTCACAGTGGTCTTCGACCCTACCCCGAGCTATGGCGTGCCGGCCGGGTTCGAACACATCCTGGGCCGAATTCGGTCTTTCGCGAATGACAAAGTTCGGCCAATATCGGATATTCATCATCCCGATTCCTTTGGTCAAGCACAACATCTATTGCCTCCCTCAAGACCATGCAATCAGTCATAGCCCAACAAGCACGATTAATCGACTAGAGAAAACCTCTGCCAGAATTTTAATATCTATGTAATTTTACTGATAGTCAGCATAGTGAAACTGGTGTCATGATCGCTACTGTCAGCAGACAATTACCCAAGCATGGGCAGACTTCTGATCCCATATGGCGGTTACTGTGACTTTGGATATATTTTTTAGACGACCTGTTACTTTTGAGCCGAGCATGGGACATTGATTTTGAAAACATTACCCTGTCTTGCGACAGATGCATCTGTTACTACTCCTCTATTTTCTCATCCACCGTATAGCCTATTAGCCCTTCAGCCTGACAGGCAAGTGTGTCCTCCTGTGAAGCGCTGGATCAGGCGATTGGCACTGCTGCTGGCCTGGGTGGTTATCTTAAGTCTTCCCGGTCTCATGAGCGCCGAATAGCAGCAACCGTACGTGTCGGTTCGAGGACCGACTTTTCGCCTTATGCCGATGTCGATGCGCAGGGCCGATCCGCCGGTTTCGCTGTTGAGCTGTTCGCTGCCGTTGCCGCAGTGATGGACATTCCGGTCACCTTTTATTCCGGCCGCCTGGATACCCTCTGGCAAAGCCTGAAGTCAGGTGAGATTGATGTCCTGCCGCTGGTGACACGCATGCCGTAACGCGAAGGCCAGGTGGCGTTTACTGAACCGCATACCATCGGCTACGATACCTTCTTCGTCCGCAAAGAAAGTGATCCTATCAAGTTTATCGAGCAGGCCCGCGCTCTGAACATCATCGTGGTGCGCTCAGATGCTGCCCATGAAGTGCTGGCCAGCCGCGGCTTTAATCAGCAACTGGTATTAGTCGATAACTTGGCGGACGGCTTTCGCCTGCTGGCCTCGGGGCAGCATGACGCCGTGCTGGCTCCGAAGCTACAAGGCAACGCGCTGATCCATAAGATCGGTCTGGATAAACTCGTCAACCCTGGCCCCTGCTCAAGGAATACCGGCGGGAGTTCTGCTTTGCCGTGCGCAAGAGCGACCCTGATCTCCGCGACCGCCTCGATCAGGGGCTGGCCATCGTCAAGGCCACTGGCGAGTACGATCGGCTCTACCGGAAATGGCTCGGTCTCTACGAAACGTCGACCTTTCCGGTTCGCTATGTGGCCTGGGGCGCATTAGCTGCTACCAGTCTGTTGGCACTGCTGGGCCTGTGGACCTGGCAGTTGCGCCGGCAAGTGGCGCTACACACCGCCGAAATGGCCCAAGCCTATACCGCCGTGCAGGCCTCCTACCTCGAGGATGGCCCGCGCTGGTTTCACGGAACGTACTCGCCGGACTTTGACGACGAAGGTCAAGTGCGTGGATTCGTGGGCCATGTGCTCGATATTACCGGCCAAAAGCGAGCCGAAGAGGCGCTGAAGGAGAACGACCGCCGCAAAGATGAATTCCTGGCCATGCTGGCCCACGAGCTGCGCAATCCGCTGGCGCCGATCGGCAATGCCGTGCACATCATGAAACGCTCGAGCCTGGACGAGACACGGCTGGCCTGGTGCAGCAACGTCATCGAGCGCCAAGTCGGGCGTCTGGTGCGACTGATCGACGACCTGCTCAATGTCTCGCGCATCAGCCGAGGCAAGATCGAGCTCAAGCAGGAGGCGCTTGACATCTCGACGATTGTGCAGCGGGCGGTCGAAACCAGCCAGCCGCTGATCGAGGCTCATCGACATGACTTCACGGTGCAGCTGCCGCCTGAATCGCGCTATGTGGAGGGCGATCTGGTGCGGCTATCGCAAGTCATCTCGAACCTGCTCAACAATGCCGCCAAGTATACTGATGCCGGTGGTTGTATCAGTCTGACTGTTGAGCCGGCGGACCATGAGTTTTTGATCCGGGTTCGTGACAACGGCCACGGCATTGAGCCTTCGGCACTGTCCAGTCTGTTTGAGCTGTTCTATCAAGTGGACCGCACGATCGACCGCTCGGAAGGCGGGCTGGGCATTGGTCTGGCGCTGGTTAAAATCCTGGTAGCCATGCACGGCGGTGAGGTTTGGGCCACCAGCGCAGGCCGTGGCCAGGCCAGCGCATTTATCATTCGCTTGCCTTGCTTGCTCCAATCAGCGCTCGACTCAGCTCCTCATCCAACAGATTTGAAGGCAAATGAGGCAGTGGCAGCAGCATAAGCTGGCGCCGCTGTTAAAAGCGCTGCTTTCCCGATGAACCGGGAGACAGGGTAGGTGCAGAGCCCTGCAGATATAAATTGCAGGCCCTGCAGACGTCGCCCAGGACTCGCTTTAGTTGCAAATGCCCTGGTTCCCACGGTCCTCCGTGTGAACCCATACGGAAGCTGGGAACTCCCCATAAAGGGTCAGTTTTTGTCCTTTTCCATCAGTCAGACAAAGACGCCGCAACTGGCCGCGGGAAGTCCATTGGCGGCTGCCCGCTAGGTTGCAAGCACCCAGCGGCGGGTCTTGCCTTCCCGTTCGAAGCCAACGGAGGCGTATACCTTGGAATGCCCCCAATGCCGTGCACCAGCGGAAACCGGGGCAGCCCGGGTTTCCTGTTCGAGGCGCTGTCCATACGTATATCGTCCCAAGCTCTGGCGGTATGCGGCAATCAGGCATTGAGGCTGTTAACCGAACCAGCCTCTTTCCCGCCGGTTATGAAAAGAACCGCTCTGACCCGACACCCATTGCCGCGTTAGGGTTGATAACCATCGGACAGTGTTTTCAGAAATGTCACAATCGCATCTTCCTGGTCTTCTGTGAGATGCAGGTTACCCAATTCCCTTATATTCACGTTCTCGGGCACCTCAGATGCCGGCCAGCAGTTCTGAGCCAGCGCATCCGCTTCTGTAGTGAACGGATCGGCACAGACAGGCTTGACGTCCCGCGTGTTGTAGAAATGGACAATCCCCTTCAAGCTCTTGAAATAACCATTATGCCCATAGGCCTTGACAAACCCTTCATGCGGCCGCTTGTCGACGTTACGCAGCGTGGGCACCTTCTGTTTGCCATCGTTCGCTGCTGCAAATTGCTGGTAATCTTCCCGGCTCGCCAGGAATCCTCCTAAACCGAGGTCGATCCAGCTGTCCCCCAAGGGGTTGAAATCCGTCTGGGTGTAGAAGGGGTTCTCGGGATTCCGGGGCACGCCCAGATTTTCATAGGTAAAGTCGGTGAATAAAGGCGGCTCACCGTTGGGCCCCCGATCCAGAACATGGCAGTTCGCACACCTACCTTTGGTTTTGAACAGGATCAGGCCTTTCCTCTCCTCCCTGGTTAGTCTGGCCAGACCCTTAAGGTAATAATCGTATTTCGAGGTAAAGGCATTGGATTCGGGCGATGCCTCGAAGGCAGCGATGGAGCGCGCGATGTTGTCAAAGGCGGCAGCCACCTTGTCCGGGTCGCAGACATCCGGTCCCCACACTTGCTGAAAGAGGTCGGCATAAGAACTGCCACAAACCTCTGAAACGACATCGGCTGACGCGGACAAAGCCTGTTCCAAAGGGTTTAGGAATGGACCTTGTGCCTGGTCGGCGGCGGGGTTTCCCAGTTTTTCGCCAGTGGCGCGACCGTCCCAGAAGTTGCCGCCGATGAAGAGCGCTTCCCTCCTTTCCATCATATAATGCAGGGTCGGGCTGAATGTCGCATAAGCCGAGCTAGGCGGTTTACGGTTGCCGAAGCGCCCTGGTATGGACCCTTCATACACTCCCCCCGTTGCGTTAATAGCCGCGTCAGGTCCGGTCCAGCCAACCTCGGGCGAGTGGCACGCGGCACACGCTTGATTGGCGTTGAAGGACAGGTTCGGATCAAAAAAGATGTCTTTGCCCAACTGCTCGATTGGTGTCAACGCCTGCGCTGCCCCTGTTGCGGTGGTCAGACAAAGGGCTGTCGCATAAATGATGGCCGTCTTACGCATGGCACATTTCTCCTGTATTGAGATTGATAGATAGTTGAGAGTACTTGAGGTTACGGGAACAATGTTCCGAGCGTAACCGTGATTCACGTGGCGAAAGCCAAAAGCACTTTGTGACAAATGCCTAAATCATAGTCGATGCATGATGCCTCCTTTAGTCAATCTAACATTCAAAATAAGCGGCAGTGAAAAGCGACGTGACGAAGGCGCCGCTTTTCACTGACCGAGTTGATGGCATGGCTAGCTCTTGTTAAGTTACAGACACGTTTTGCACTAAGATTTTCCCATTGATGCTGATGAAACGAAGAAACGCTATGTGCTCTTGGGCTTTGTATACTTTTGTTTCCAGAAGACGGCAGCAACCGTTTCTTTTCTATACACTGCAACGAACTCTCTTTCCGAAAAGTTACCAAGTTTGACTTGGTATTCCTTGCGCTGAGCTGCTAGATTCTCTTTTGTGACAATTGCCTTTAATTGCTCGGTAAAATCCCTAACGTGCCGTTCGTGGTCGATGTCGGTCGAGGCTTGCATAAGGTTGTCCATTATGGGATTGGCAATTGCCAAGATTTCCGCTTCCGACCTCTCAAGCCAGTTCATGACGTGTCCTTTTGATAGCTAACGTCTTAAATCAGTCGACCCAAAAAGCGGCGTACCGGGCGCGAAAAAGACCACTGAACCCGCGCCGCTTTCGCGGGTCGCCTGGAGCCGATGGTTAGCCCGGATATTTCATGAAACCACAGAGAACACGAAGAAAATCATGGTGTTATCATTTATCACCGATAATTCATAAGCTCATCATGAAATATTTCTAAGTATTTGAATTGAAAAGCCTTCGTGTACTTCGTGTCCTTCGTGGTGAAATATTCAGGTTAGCCATCATTTTCGCCCCGGTATTATTTTAGGACAGTGATTGGCGAAAATCGGGCGGCCCAGAGTGCCAATCGGTAATGGTCATTTCCTTCAAGCCCATCCCCGCTGAGCTCGCCTAGTAGTCAGTCCATTTAATTATGGCGGTTAAATTGTAGTTGCGAATTTATTTATGCCCTTCAGGGTATTCGCACTATGAATACTCTGCAAACTTTAATCGTCAGAACAAGAATGACTGAGTACTAGCCGAAAATCCAAAAGTGACTGTATCTTCCATGATAACCAGATTTTAGGCAATAAACTCAGGAATATTTCATCGGTTTCTATCCGCCTCTTATGATGGTCTGCAATGCGACACTAACCGGGCAACCAAGAAGCGGCACGATAAGGCCGGTAAGGCTTATTCATGCTTCCGGTGAAAACTTTTTTTGCTGCTGAACCTTTCTGAAACATCCTCAATCACTTCCAGATGAGCGCGCCTGCGGTCCGCGAGGCGTCTGTCACTGGCCGGCTGCCGCGTGTCGGTTCTGCGGTCGTTGCGCCAGTTTCGATATTGAAATTCATTGACGGCGGTATGCTTGCCCTTGAATAGCTTCCGGTTGAGTTTTTTTACGACTTTCATTGCCACGGCATCCGGCACGACTCGTACCAGGGCATGGAATTCAAGGGTATTGAACCGGGTATCTCTTTGTCCCTTAATCCGAATGGATTCTATTCTGCCGCTTCTGCTGAAAAAACCGCCTTTGATAATCGGCCGGATAAAATCTTCTATTTCCTTCTTTCTGGTATTGGCCGGTATGTTTTTTAAAATAATGATCATTACCTGAATTTCTTATTATTGGGTAGATACTGTCTGGCATCCGGTATGTGTAGCAATTACCGATATCTGCACGTGCGGGCCGGGTTGATAAAACCGGCCCGCACGCAACTTTTAACAGCAGATAATAACGTTCAGTTTGTTCGATCACAAGATGCCGATAGCCAGGCTTGTCGGTTTGCCTGTACTACTGCCTAGATAGTGCCGCTATCGATGACCGGCGTCACCCGGTAATGGATACCCGAGCCGGAAAACTCCTGCCTTAACTGTTCCAGCAATACCGGCAGTCCCTGCGCGGGCATATACAGTTGAAAGCGGATTTTTTTCTGCCGGCCCGTGACCTGCTCAAGCAGCGACAGGCCCTCGTTTTTATGGTCATGCGAGTTGACAATGTAACTGCTGAAGCCGTGTTCCGACTCCAGTACCAGCAAGTTATCGACAACCGCCTCTTCCAGGCCGGGCGGCACATTCAGGGTCACCAGGTATTCTTTATCGTTGTTCATGGTTTGACTCCATCGGCCATTGGCTCTGTCTCAGCGCGCGGCTCAGGCGACTGACCGAACAATTTAAACAAAATAGGCAGCAGAAACAGCGTCAGAAACGTCGATGAAACCAGCCCGCCGATCACGACGATGGCCAGCGGACGCTGAATCTCGGAGCCCGGGCCGGTCGCGAACAGCAGCGGAATCAGGCCGAAGGCCGCGATGCTGGCCGTCATCAGCACGGGCCGCAAGCGCCGCATGGAGCCGACGACCACGACCTGCGCCATGGCCATGCCGGTCGTGCGCAGCTGGTTGAAATAGCTGACCATGACCACGCCGTTCAGCACCGCGATGCCGAGCAGGGCGATAAAGCCGACCGAGGCCGGCACCGACAGGTATTCGCCCGACAGCCACAGCGCGAACACGCCGCCGATCATGGCCAGCGGAATGTTCGACAGGACCAGCGTGGCCTGGCGCACCGAGCCGAAGGTCGAAAACAGCAGCAGAAAGATCAGGCCCAGCGACACCGGGATCACGAGGGACAGCGTCGCGGCCGCGCGCTGCTGATTCTCAAACTGGCCGCCGAATTCGACGAAATAGCCGGTCGGCAGATCGACCTTGTCCCTGACGGTCTGACGCGCTTCGTCGACAAAACCGACCAGGTCGCGGTCCAGCACGTTGCTGCTGATCACGACGAAACGCTGGCCGTGCTCGCGTTCCACCGACACCACGCCCTCGACTTTCTCCAGGCGCGCGACGGTCGTGATCGGCACATGGCCGCCGTCGGGCAACGTTATCTGCAGGTTTTCAAAGCTGGCCGTATCGCTGCCGCCGCGGACAATCAGCGGCGTGCGCCTGATGCCTTCCTGCACGATGCCCAGTTTCAGTCCCTCGATCTGCGCGCGCAACATTCTCTCGATGCCGTCGCTGTCCAGGCCAAGGCGGCCGGCCGCCGCTTTGTCGATCGTCAGCTGCAGAAACTGCATGCCCTCGTTCTGCTTCGTGAACACATCGCTGGCGCCTTTGATGTTTCTCAGGACGCCGGCGATCTGCGCCGCTTTCTCGTTCAGCACATCCAGGTCCGTGCCGAACAGCTTGACCGCGACATCGCCGCGCGTGCCGGTCAGCATTTCCGATACGCGCATCTCGATCGGCTGCGTGAACTTGAAGGCGATGCCCGGCGTGGTGCCCATGACCTGCCGGATTTCCTCGATCAGTTGCTCCTTGCTGTCCATGCGCCATTCATCCTTGGGCTTCAGGATCAGGAAGGTATCGGTATCGTTCAGGCTCATCGGGTCCAGGCCCAGCTCATCGGTGCCGACGCGCGAGACCGCATCGGTGATTTCCGGAATGTTCCTGAGCAGATTTTTCTGCACCTGCAGGTCCAGCGCCACCGATTGCTCCAGCGTGATCGACGGCAGTTTTTCCAGCTGTACGATAATGTCGCCCTCATCCATGGTCGGCATGAAGGTGCTGCCGATCTGCGTGAAGGCCGCCGCCGTGGCGATCAGCAAGACGCCGGCACCGATAAAGACTTTTTTACTGTTCGAAAAGCCCCACAGCAAGGCCGGCTGATACAGCTTCAGCAACTGCCGGGGCAGCCAGGGTTCCTCGTGGGACACTTGCTTCAGCAGATAGGAAGCCAGCACCGGAATCACCGACAGGGACAGCAGCAATGAGCCGCCGAGCGCGAACACGATGGTCAGCGCCACCGGCGTGAACAGCTTGCCTTCCAGCCCCTGCAGGGTCAGCAGCGGCAGGAATACGATGATGATGATCAGGATGCCCGAGGTCACGGGCACGGCCACTTCGCGTGTGGCGCGGTAGATTACGTGCAGGCGCGGCAGGCGCCGGGCTTTTTCCGCGTGCGCCATGTGCGTGATGATGTTTTCGACCACGACCACGGCCGCATCGACGAGCATGCCGATGGCGATGGCCAATCCGCCGAGGCTCATCAGGTTGGCCGACATGCCCATCTGCTGCATCAGGATGAAGGTCACGAGCGCCGCCAGCGGCAGGATCAGGGCGACGGTCAGCGCGGCGCGCAGGTTGCCCAGAAACAGGATCAGCAGAATCACGACCAGCACGATCGCTTCCTGCAAGGCATGCTGAACCGTGTCGACGGCCTTGTCGACCAGATTGCCGCGGTTATAGAACACCTTGGCCTCGACGCCGGGCGGAAAACCGGCTTTCAGCTCGTCCATTTTTGCCTGTATGCCCTCGATGGTCTGGCGCGCATTGGCGCCGCGCAGGCTCAGCACCAGGCCGGTGACGGCTTCACCCTTGCCGTTCTTGCTGACCGCGCCGTAGCGGGTCAGGGCGCCGATCCTGATGTCGGCGACATCGCTGACCTTGATCGGCGCGCCGTCCTTGTTATCGACGACGATGGCCGCGACGTCGTCCAGGGTTTTGATGCGGCCTTCGGCACGCACGATCAGCGCTTCCTCGCCCTCGGTCAGGCGGCCCGCGCCGTCGTTGCGGTTATTGCTTTGCAACGCCTCCACCAGCTGGTCGATAGTGATGCCGCGCGCGGCCAGGCGCATATTGTCCGGCACCACCTCAAAGCTTCTGACCAGCCCGCCCAGCGAATTGACATCGGCCACGCCGGGCACGGTGCGCACGGCCGGGCGAATGACCCAGTCCAGCAGCGTGCGCCGCTCCGTCAGGCTGAGGTCGCCGCCTTCGATCGTAAACATGAACATTTCGCCGAGCGGCGTCGTCATCGGGGCAATGCCGCCTTCCACGCCCTCGGGCAGGTCGCCCCACATCGTGTTCAGGCGCTCGGCGATCTGCTGGCGTGCCCAGTAGATATCGGTGCCTTCCTCGAAATCGACCGTAATATCGGTCAGCGCGTACTTGGCGATCGAACGCAGCATGGTCTGGTGCGGAATGCCCAGCAGTTCGACTTCGATCGGCGCGGTAATGCGCGCTTCGACCTCTTCCGGCGTCATGCCGGCTGCTTTCACGATGACCTTGACCTGGGTCGGCGAGACTTCCGGAAAGGCATCGATCGGAATGTTTTTAAACGCGTAATAGCCGCCGCCCGCCAGCAGCGCTATCACCAGCAGCATCAATATGCGCTGGCTCAGCGCGAAACGAATCAGACCGCCCATCACTCATCGCCCCCGAGTTCCAGCCAATTGGCTTTCAGCGCGGCCGCGCCCGTGACGGCGATATCTTCAGTGCCGGTCAAGTCGCCGGCAATGATGGAATCGGTATCCTGTCTGCCCATGACCTTGACCGGTTTGACCATAAAACCCTGGTCCGTGCGGATAAAGATATAAGCCCGGCCTTCGTGTTGGGCGACAGCCGAGTTCGGGACCTTGAATGCCTTCTTGTCGCTGCCCTGGATAATCCGCGTGTTGACTTTCTGTCCGGCGCGCACGGCGGCCGGCATGCTTTTGATGACGGCCCGGGCCAGCACCGTCTGGTTCTGTGGATTGACGCTCTGGCCGAGCAGGCTGATGGGCGCCGTGACATCGGTATTGTCGATCACCACCTGATCGCCGATATTGATATCCCCCAGGCGCTCCTGCGGGATGTTGATTTCCAGCCAGAGTTCGCTCAGGTTGGCGATGCGGTACAGCGGCGCCAGATTGTCTATGCGCTGGCCGGCCGCGGCCATGCGCTCGAGCACGACGCCCGACATCGGCGCGCGCACCGTCAGCCGGCTGCTCAGGCGCTGGGTCTTGGCCAGGCGCTCGATTTCCGCAGCCGACAGGCCGGCTATTTCCAGCAACTGCCGGGCTTCGTGCGCTTCGTTCAGGTAAATATTGTATTGGCTGCGCGTCTCCTGCGAACGCCGGCCGGAAATCACGCCTTCTTCCAGCAGTTTTTTGTCGCGGTTATAAACCGCCCGGCCCAGCTCCAGCTCATTGACGGCCTTGAGATATTGCTGCTGCAGGGCCAGCAGGTCCGGGCTGTTGATCTCGGCCAATACCTGGCCTTTCTCGACCTTATCGCCGACGGCCGCATGCAGTTTCGTGATCAGGCCGGCCTGGGCGGTGCTGACGACATGCTCGTGCGTCGGCGGGATCGCGACTTTCGCAGGCGCATACAGGACCGGCACCTGGCTGGCGGGCTCGGGCTTGCCCAGCTTCACGCCCAGATTGTCGATGTGTTCCGGGGTTATCCGAATGACATGGTCAGCCGCCTGGACGCCGGCGCAGGCGATGCTCAGCAGTAATAATAAAATGATGTTCATGGGGTCACTCCGACGGCTTGGTTGTACAGCGCCTTATCGCGCTCCAGTATGACTGATCGCTCTTTGGCATTCAGAAGGGCCTGCTGGGTTCTGGACTGGATTTTCAGTAAATCGATCAGGTTGATTTCACCCAGCGAAAAGCTCAGTTCGGTCATTTTTAAATGCTCCTCGGCCGCCTGCTTCAATTGCTCGGCGATGGCCAGCTCGGCCCGGTTGACTTCCAGGTTGTGTTCGGCTTCGTGGTGGGCCCGTTCGAGATCCCTGATGAGTTGCTCGCGTTCGGCAATCAGTTTGTTCAGCTCGACGTTGGCGGCGGCGATCTGCGGCGCCAGATGCGCGCTGCCGCCGAACGGCACGGACACGGCGATGTTGAAGCTTTCGGTCTTATTACTGCGCTCGTCACCGTGATCGGTGTTGATGCCGACCGAAACATCGGACTGGCCCGAGCCTACGGCCTTGATGGCAGTGACTTCGGCCTGCTTGCGCGCGATCTGGCTGTTAACGGCGGCCAGGGCAGGATGGTTCTGCTGGACTTCCGTTACGTCCGCCAGGGTTTCGCGGTAATTGCCCGGCACTTTCGTCATCTGGGTGATGCTGGCATAGCGTTTGCGCGCATGCATGACTTCGGCCTCGGTCTGGGTCAGTCGCGAGCGCTGTTGCAGCAGTTCGGTTTGCGCCAGCAGCAGATCGGCGCGCGGCAGATCGCCCAGCTCGACGCGGCGCTCAACCTTGGCCAGCAGTTGTTCGGACAGATTGACCTGGGCCTGAGCCTGGTCGTAGCGGATTTGCTGCAGTTCCATATCCCACAGGGCGCCCCTGACCAGGCCCGCCACGCGTAATTTAACCGCGGCCGACTGCATCCGCGCGCTGCTTTCGGCCTGTTTCGCGACGGCCTGCTCGGCATCGCGCTGGCCGAAGTTCCACAGCGGCGCGGTAATACTGGCATCGCCATAATGCAGGGTGCCGCTGGTGGCTTCCTGGAAGAACAGGCCGATGCTGGGCGCGCCGGCCAGCCAGCTGTCACCACGCTGTCCGAGTGCGGCGGATTCTTCTTCCAGCGCTTTTAGCCAGGCGTTGTCAGGGTATTGTTCCAGCGTTAACTCGATGGTCTGGCTCAGACTCAAACCGGCATCGACTTCGATCGGATCGAAATGGGCGACAACAGGAATGGCATCCGCAAAGCTCAGCGAGGTGGCCAGCGCATAAGCCGGCAGACACCTTCTGATAAGGCGAAGGGCAAACATAGTAAAGCTCCGGTGCGGTTTAATACCGCTTATCAGTTTTTAGAAAATAAGGAACAAGTTCCGTGATGGAACTTAAAAAACAACGGAGATTAACGGGCAGGTGGCGCGCGGGGCGAGAGCGAGGGAATGAGCAGCCGGCAGACAAACGGCTGGGTTTGCGGGGAAAAATTCGTATCGAACGGGGAGATCGGCGCATTGAACAGGCCTATCTCGTGATGCAAGTAAGGACTTTGGTCGGCATCCGTATCGGCATGCGTCGGGTTGAGCCTGATGCCGGTATCGACACTGAACAGCATCACCTCGGCACCGGCGGTATAGGAGACCGCCTCTAGCCCCAGACCGGCGTTTTTGGCGCCATACGCTTCCAGGCCGGGGACATGCAGGCCCAGGTCGGGGATTTTCTCGCCGGCATGCGCATGCACCAACGGTGCAATCAATTGCAACATCGCCAGGAAGACAACAATATGGAAGCGTAGGGCAGACAACATCCGGTAATGCTATGCTATTAAAAAAAAATTAACAACTTGTAATTTGCCCATTCACCCTCATATCCATAAAACCTCTATTGGCATCCCTCCTAAAAACTCATGAATAGATACACCGGCGTAATAGCCACTTTATTGATCGGCCTGTCCTTGTCGCTAGGCGGCATTTCCGATGCCGAGGCCAAACGCTTCGGCGGCGGCAGTTCCTTCGGCGGCCGGTCCTCGTTCAGCCAGCCTTACAAGCGCGCTGTCGCGCCGCCGGCCCGCTCGTCCAATCAGCAGCAACAGCAGCAAGCCGCGCAGCAAAACCAGACCGCCCGCCCGGGCACGGCTAACCGCGGCGGCCTGATGGGCATGCTGGGCGGTCTGGCGCTGGGCGGTTTGCTGGGCTCATTGCTGGCCGGCGGCGCTTTCCAGGGCATCAACCTTATCGATATTCTGGTGCTTGGCGGCCTGGTGTTCCTGCTTTACAAACTGTTTGCGGCCAGGAAGACAGGCACCCGGCCGCAATCACCCAATGGCTATGACGACAGCGCGGCAGCCTATACGCCGCAGTCCGGTTCATCGAACCCGGCCGGATTCGATACCGATATTCTGTTTAATAAAGACAAGCCAGGCGCTGAACCGGCTTCGCAAGATGCCTACTTCGGCCAGGACATCGCCGTTCCGGCCGGTTTCGACACCCCGGCGTTCCTGGCCGGCGCCAAAACCGCCTTCAAGGCGCTGCAAAAAGCCTGGGATGAGCGTGACCTGGCCGAAATCAGAGGCCTGACAACCGACAAGGTATTCGCCGAAATACAGGACCAGCTTAAAGCCTCCCGCGAGGAAAACCGCACCGACGTCCTGAAACTGGAAGCGGAACTGCTGGAAGTGCGTGAAATCGGCACCGAACTGCAGGCGGTCGTCCTGTTCGATGCCATCATGCGAGAAAACGATAATGTCCATGCCGATCAGGTCCGCGAAGTCTGGCATTTCGTCAAGCCCAAAAACAGCATACAGCCTACCTGGTATCTGGACGGCATTCAGCAATTGGAAGATTGATTGCCGGGGTCGGCCAAGTCGTTGATAGCGCTCTGGCGGGGTTGCTGAACCCGGCATTTCAAGGCCGACCAAGCTCCGTAGTAGGTCGGGTTTACCCTAAAGGGCATAAAAGCGCAGCGTAACCCGACACTTTCGCTAACCCGACCTACGATTACGGTTTCGTTGTGCTGGTGCTGTTTATTCATGACCTACACCTTCAAGATCAATGCCGTCTCGCCCCCAATCGAGCGGATATATGCCTGCTTCAACATAACGGCGAAAACTGGAATACGGCCAATCGATTGGCGATGACGCCAATCGATGTTTGACCGGATTGTAATGGATGTAATCGACATGGCGCTGAAAATCGGTTTCGTCACGTATCACATGCTCCCAATAACGGTGTTGCCAAACCGCCTGTTCGCCTCGCGATTGGCGAGAGGCGTTGCGGTATTGCCGCAACGCCGGATCGCAATGTTTGGTAAACCCGGTTTTGATCAATCTCCAACGGGTAGCGTAATCGCTGTCGCCGGACGGCAATGTCCAAAGGCAATGTAAATGATCCGGCATTACTACCATCGCGTCGATCTCGAACGGGCGGGATTTGCGTACATTGCGAAATGCGTCGCGCAGGACTTCGACCATTGCTGCATTGTTAAACACCGGCCTGCGTTTTTCCGTGACTACGGTAAAGAAATAACTCCCTCCTGGGATGAATACGCGTCGGTATTGCATGATTATTGTCCGGTTACACTATCGCTAAAATTATTCATTGCAAATCAGCTCCGTAGGTCGGGTTAGCGCAGCGTAACCCGACATTTTCGTGCCCCGATGCGTCTACTTGGCTCCGACCTGTCGGGTTACGCCAAAGGCTAACCCGACCTACAGTCTTTGGCTCAGAATTCATAACCCAGTCCTCCCATCTTCGATTGGATCGAGGTGACGGGATTGCGCCCGTCACCTCTGCCACACCACCGGACATACGGTTTTCCGCATCCGGCGGTTGGAATCAACGGCTAAGCCGCTCAAGGTTTTGCTCCTTGTCGATACATCTTACGTTGTAAACGCCCTGTTATTGCACTCGCCACACCCTGCCTCTCTGCTTGTTCGTGTCCTACGGTCGTGCTTTTGCTACACGCTTCTTTCAGGCTGGCCTCGCGACTTCCCCCTTGCGCTTCACCACGGTTGTCGTTATTACTTCCGGTTATCTCTTTTCAGATAACAAGTTTTAGCCCATGCCGGGCACACTATTCGCACGCCATGAATACTCTGCAAATTTACTCGTCAGAACAAGGCCGATTAAGTGCTGGATTCTGGTATATAAGGTTGGCATGTAAAGCAAAAATCATTGCGCTTGTATGCCCCATTTTGTTTCAAGATAGTCATGCCGCGTATCGAAGATGCGTTTCAATTTATCGCCGATCAATAGGGCATGTAGCAATTCGCCCAGCCAGCCATAGGGCATGGCGTAAAAGACAATATCTTCCACGACAATGCCGTCAGGGCATTCGTTTAAACACACTTCATGGCTCCAGAATTCAAATGGCCCAATGCGTTGCTGATAAATGAAACGCAACGGCTTCTGGCAATGGCTGATTTCCGACAACCAGGACATTCGAATGCCCCATACTGCTTTCATTTGATAGCTGATCATCAAGCCGGCATAAATTTCGTCGGGCACTGGCGAAGTAATGTCGACATGAAAAAAATCGGGTGTGATGTCGTTGAGAAAATGCGGCGAAGAAAAGAATTCCCAGGCTTGTTTGCGGGTCATGCCTAGCGTTTGCCTGCGGTAGAGTTGATAAATTTTCACAGTGTTATTGATGATGAATGGGGCGATGTAATCTACCATAATTGCGTAAGGTTTTTACGCTTCGCTTCTGCCTTTTATTGGCCTGTTTAAAAGTTCGCCTTAACGCGTCGATCATCAGACAGACAGCGACTGGCCAAGCCGGACCTCTTTCTCGGCAGACATAAAAACCGACCGCCCTTGATATCGGCAAACTTAAACAGACTCAAGGCTTTGCCAAGAACGGAGTGCAGTTGTTTGCTCGTGGCGACAGTGCATTCTATGGCCCTGTCCGAGACGTCGAGTAGCACGGGTGTAGACCTATATCGTCTTGGGCTGAACCTCTTTGGACCCAAGATGTTTAAGATGGGTTGGATAATTGTGCTTGAAATCGGGTTCGGATGACGATGTCATTATGGAGTAGCCTTATGATCCGTCGTGGAATGCCCCTCGCATTGAAGGCTTGAGGTTACATTTTATAAACAATCGGGCGATAAGGTTTTTTCTCCGCGTAGCGGCTTCGTCCAGTCAAATCCGTGATCACCAGGCTTGTCCGGCAACCGGTTCAGATTGTGGTTCGCTTTGCTCACACAATCTAACTTTATTCGTTATGCATCGCTGTGTTCGGTAGCATAGAAGTAAGTCTTGTTGCGAAAGGCGATAAAACCGATAACTAAGGATTTGGTCGTCAATAATTTCTCTGTTTATATAGGATGTGCCGACGATAGGAAGCGCATCATTCGCGAGCGATGCGCTTCACTGCGCTGCCTGGAGCGCCTACTTTTGGTCAGCACATCCTATGCAAGATTCCAGTTTCAGGAAGTCATTTTTAGCCAAATCCTAAGGGGTGGGCGTGATAACGACCGTCCCGCTTGAGCGTAATGGTAGACCGCCCGCATCTCAGCCGCGGCGCGCCGCCTCGATCGCGGCGATATCAATCTTTCGCATCGTCATCATCGCATCGAATGCACGCTTGGCGACAGCGGGATCTGGATCAGTGATCGCTTCCGTCAGGGCCAGAGGTGTGATCTGCCAGGATAATCCCCATTTGTCTTTGCACCAGCCGCACGCACTCTCTTGGCCGCCGTTGCCGACGATCGCGTTCCAGTAGCGATCCGTTTCGGCCTGGTCAGCGGTTGCGACCTGAAACGAGAACGCTTCGTTGTGCTTGAATGCAGGTCCACCGTTGAGCCCGAGGCACGGAATGCCCATTATGGTGAACCAGACTGTCAATACATCCCCTTTCTTCCCGGACGGAAAGTCCCCCGGTGCGCGCTGCATTGTGCCGACAGACGAGTCGGGAAAGGTAGCGGCGTAAAACCGTGCCGCGTCTTCGGCGCAGCCATCGTACCAAAGGCAGACCGTGTTTTTTGCTGGTGTTGTCATGTCACTTCTCCACTAAGTAATGAGCATGGAATAAATCAGGGAATTGTAGATGCGAATTCACTTGTGCCCTTCAGGGTATTCGCACTGTGCGGATAAATCCGCACCTACACCGGAAATTTATCCTCGCTCTTGAGGAATTTATTTTATGCGCGTTCCTAAGATCGAAAGTGCCATTCCGGCATGGGCACTGTGCTTCGCATTGGCGGTCCAACGTCCTCGAAAAGCCGCGCCGCTACCGCAGCCTGAAGTAGCCGCCGCTCTTTCTGGTGTCGGCTTGATTGAGTGGTTATGCTTCACTTGGCTCGGCACCAAAGAGGATCACTCCGAGTGCCCGGCGGTCCCGGGATCCGACCGCAGGTGCCAAACCGGGAAACGCATACGCTGTGAAGCTGGGGGTCGTTTCTTCAACGAACTGCAGCAACCTGGCTTGATACTCATCGATTTGCTCTGGAAGCAGTTTCTCCGCTTGCGCCTTCGTGATCGTAGGGACCACAAAAGTCACAGCGATTTTTCGGTCAAATCTCGCCCCGGACTTTACAGAGCGGGAGGCGTCCTGAATGGATCGCTCGGCAGTACGGGTAAGGCGAGTTGTGGACTCGGACGCCAGTGCCACACGAAGAAATTTGGCTTCAATTTCGTGGTGCCGCTTGTCCCGCCATATCCTGAGGTCTGAGCGCCCTTGGTAAACGTCGTCTCCATCGGCATCAACTAGTTTCTCCGAGCGGCATTCTTCAAGAGCAATCCAGCCATTGGCAGTGGCGGCGGCTGCCAATAGGCCAACGTTAGTTCTTTCCTTGTACGAGTAGACGGCGTGCTGGCCATCCGTAACTCGGTAGACACGTTCGACAAGAAAAACCCACTGTTCTAGTAGCTCTCTCCAATATCCGTACCGCCGACGCGTAATTACCTCTCGGGACATGACTTTCTCCTGAACTCATATGCATAATGTAGAGCTAACAGGGCGCGGCCCGGAAAGCTGAAAAATAAAACCGCATTATAACCGCGCTCCGGTTGAGCGCTGTTAGAGCACATATTTTCCGCCCAAGTCTGCAATGAGAGAATAGATACTCTGACGGAGACTTGGTAAGAAGCTTTGATCGATATTGAACTCTCCCGACAGGACTGTAGGTATGCCATTGGGTCTCTCGCTTTCGAGCGCATAGGTACCGACAGTACCGCCGAGTGACTGCATTGCCAAGTTAATCTGAATATCTGGCTCAGCACTAGCAAGGACTGCGGTGCTTGATTTCCCTACCGATTCGTACATGGCACCAATCTCGTTTGCGAAACGCTCAAGATCACCCAATTGAAGCCAAGCTTCAAAGTCACCAACAAAGCCATTGGTTTCGACCAGCACTTAGACGCGGACCCAGTCTTCATCGTCCACCATTCGTCTTGGACGTAGTTCAATCTGCAGGCCTTGGGCATGGAGTTTCATGTGCGCTAACGGAAGTGCTCAGTCGCGCCGGGGCTGCGCAGCGGCCTCGGCGTCGACTGGAGCGCTTTGTTGGGCCTTTTTCGGTGAAAGCACACGATCGCCGTGGGCCATTGGCATGGAAACAACTATGAATTCGAGATCTTCCGATCCGTTGTTTGCCAACTCATGTGGGACCCCAGCTGGAACCTGCCGCCCCTGGCTGGGAGTTAACCGTAGCTCGACACCATCAACTTCTAGGCTTGCGGTTCCTGATAGGACATAGAAGAACTGCTGGGCCTTGAGGTGCAAGTGCCGGACCTCAGCGCCACCCGCAGGCACACGTTCTTGGATAATGCTGAGTTCTGGCGATTTGACGAGATGCCAACCGTCGCAACTCTCACCCCAAGAATAATGTTCGGCATTCTCCTTGCTGATTACTCGGTCCGTCATTTTGTTTCCCGTTTCCTTCCAGCCCAACTATTAAGTAGACACCTTTTCAAGTGTATATAAAATTTAAATCGCAGGTGTATAACGCTACTCTCGCAATCCGTTAGGCATGATTTTATAGTCATCGCTCTATTGATAGCAACCTTATTTATGCAAACTGGAAATACACCGCCAAAACTCCTTGATCAAGTCTGCGAACCTATACGCGTTAAGTACTTTATCCTTACTGGATAATGTCGTGCGTGTTAAGCAGCCGCAACGTTTACAAAATGTGTTGATGCGCGCAGAGGAGGAGGTCTTGTTGGTACGATGAGCGGCTCCATGGTTTGATGGCAAATCTCATGTACAGCATGGGCATGCGCTTAATGGAGTGTATGCGTCAAGGGGATTGGGGATTGTAACCCCGGTTCCAAGATCTCTTCAGCGTCTGAGCTAATGGGCTATAAAAACATTGCGGACGGCAGCATGGACCTTCCGCAGTATTTTCGCTTGCATGGAATAATGATAACGACATTATCAAACGTTCGGGCCAAGTTACAAATCTTGCCCGCGTGAGGCATGTTTCCATCGATTCAAAGCTTGGTATTGTCGGCGTGGTTACTGAGCCTGGATTGATTGGAAAGTACACTGGGAATCAACCACGAAGAATACAAAAAACTTCATGCTCTCTGAGTTCTTCGTGGTGTATTAATCAATCTGCTGAACGCCGTATCAGCCCTGTTCCAGTTCAAGGCGCTTGACTGCCTGTCTTACCAGTTCGCTCAGTTCACTGCCGCCTTCGCGGTAGTACTGGATGATTTCCTTGCGCATGCGCGGATCCCAGAATTTGCGCAGGTGATCGAAAACGCCGTCCACGGCGGCTTCCTTGTCGGGATCGGAATTGAAGAAGTGGCCAATGTCATTGGCCATTTTTATCAGTCTGGCTGTGTGATGCATGGTTATTTCAATAAGGTAGGGTAAGTCGTATGGGTTAAGCGTTCGGCATGGCTGTAGACGACATGCTGGTCGTCGCGTGAGAAGCCGACCAGCGTCAGGCCGGTGTCTTCGGCCAGGCGGATCGCGAGACCGGTCGGCGCGGAGATGGCGGCCAGCAGCGTGATGCCGACGGTCGCGGCCTTCTGGACCAGTTCATAGCTGGCGCGGCTGGTCATGATCAGAAAGCCGTCGGCCGGGTTCTTGCCGGCACGCAGCAGCAGTCCGATCAGTTTGTCCAGCGCGTTATGACGGCCGACATCCTCGCGCACGTGCTGTATGCCTTGTCCCGGCACGACCCAGGCGGCGGCATGGACTGCGCCCGTGAGCTGGTTCAATGTCTGCCAATCGCGAAGCTGGGCCAGTGCGTTGCAAAGCTCCGTTGCCGGCACGGTCAGGCTGCCGTGCACGGGGCCGGTAGGGCGTATGGCCTGATCGAGATTGCTGGCGCCGCATAGGCCGCAGCCGGTGCGGCCGGTCAGGTTGCGGCCCTTGTCGGCCAGGCAGCGGAAGCGCTGTTCGGTGATCCGGATGCGCACTTCGATGCCGTTGGAACGCTGGTACACGCGCGTGGCCAGCACTTCGTCCGCCCGCTGCACGATGCCCTCGGTGATGCTGAAACCGAGGGCAAAGTCTTCCAGATTGGTCGGCGTCGCCAGCATCACGACATGCGGCAGGCCGTTGTAGACCAGCGACACCGGCGCTTCCTCGGCAACGTAATCCAGCTGTCGCGAATAACTATTGCCCTGCCAGCGTTCAACGGTGTTTTGTTGATAACTGGGCCATCCCAGTTCCAGGTTTAAAGGCAATGTCTGCATGGTCTTGTTCCCGTTACGAGTGCAGGCTGGCCTGATCCAGCAGGTGCAGCTGTTCTTCCGTAAAGTCATGGTAGCGGCGCTGCCATTCCGAAGACTGGCTGACTTTGGCGACCTGTACCGCCGTGACCTTGTACTCGGGGCAGTTGGTTGCCCAGTCCGAATTGTCGGTGGTGATGACGTTGGCGCCCGATTCCGGGAAGTGGAAGGTCGTATAGACGACGCCCGGCTGGACGCGGTCCGTGATCAGAGCCCGCAGTACCGTCTCGCCGGCACGGCTTTTGATGCCGACCCAGTCGCCGTCTTTAATGCCGCGGTCTTCGGCGTCATGCGGATGGATTTCCAGGCGGTCTTCGGCATGCCAGGCGACGTTGTCGGTACGACGCGTCTGCGCGCCGACATTGTATTGCGACAGGATGCGTCCGGTGGTCAGAATCAGCGGGAACTGCCGGTTCGTGCGTTCCTGGGTCTGCACGTATTCGGTCACCATGAACCGGCCCTTGCCGCGCAGGAATTCCTGCTCGTGCATGGTCGGCGTGCCTTCCGGCGCTTCGTCGTTGCACGGCCATTGCACGCTGCCTACTTGGTCGATTTTCTCGTAACTGACGCCGGCGAAGCTGGGCGTGAGCCTTGCGATTTCGTCCATGATTTCGGATGGATGGCTGTAGTTCATCGGATAGCCCATGGCATTGGCCAGCAGCTGCGTGACCTGCCAGTCCTGATAGCCGCCCAGTGGCGCCATGACCTGACGCACGGGCGAGATGCGGCGTTCGGCATTGGTGAACGTGCCGCTCTTTTCCAGGAAGGACGAGCCGGGCAGGAACACGTGCGCGAACTTGGCCGTTTCGTTCAGGAACAGATCCTGCACGATCACGCATTCCATCGCGCGCAACGCCGCGTGCACGTGCTGAATGTCGGGGTCTGACTGGGCGATGTCTTCACCTTCAACGTACAAGCCCTTGAAGCTGCCGTCCAGCGCCGCATCGAACATGTTCGGAATACGCAGGCCCGGTTCGGAATCCAGCGTGACGCCCCAGTTTAGTTCAAACAGCTGCCGTGTTGCCGTGTCGGAGACATGGCGGTAGCCGGGGAATTCATGCGGGAATGATCCCATATCGCACGAGCCCTGTACGTTGTTCTGGCCGCGCAGCGGGTTGACGCCGACGCCGATGCGTCCCAGGTTGCCCGTGGCCATGGCCAGGTTGGCGATGCCGATAACCATGGTCGAGCCCTGGCTGTGTTCGGTGACGCCCAGACCATAATAGATCGCGCCGTTGCGAGCCTGGGCATACAGTCTGGCCGCGGCGCGTACCTCGGCGGCCGGTACGCCGGTAATTTCCTCGGACGCTTCGGGTGAATTGCGCTGTTCGGCGACAAAATCTTTCCATTTGCCGAAAGAGACCAGATCGCAGCGCTCCTGTACGAATGCCTCATCAACCAGACCTTCCGTAACCACGACGTGGCCCAGTGCGTTGATCAGCGCCACGTTGGTGCTGGGGCGCAGTTTCAGGTGGTGGCTGGCTTTGACGTGCGGGGTCTTGACCAGATCGATCTCGCGTGGGTCGGCCACGATCAGTCTGGCGCCCTGGCGCAGGCGTTTTTTCATCTGCGAGCCGAACACGGGATGGCCGTCGGTCGGATTGGCGCCGATGACCATGATGACGTCGGCGTGCATGACCGAATCGAAGTTCTGCGTGCCGGACGATTCGCCGAAGGTTTGCTTCAGGCCGTAACCGGTCGGGGAATGGCACACGCGCGCGCAGGTATCGACGTTGTTGTTGCCGAAGCCGGCACGTATCAGTTTTTGTACCAGATAGGTCTCTTCATTCGTGCAGCGTGATGAGGTAATGCCGCCGACTGAGTCCTTGCCGTAGCTGCCCTGGATGCGTTTCAGTTCGGAGGCGGCGTAGTCGATCGCCTCTTCCCAGCTGACTTCCTGCCAGGGGTCCTTGATGCTCTTGCGGATCATGGGTTTGGTAATGCGGTCCTTGTGGGTCGCATAACCGAACGCGAAGCGGCCCTTGACGCAGGAATGGCCGTGGTTGGCCTTGCCGTCCTTGTCGGGGACCATGCGGATGACCTGGTCGCCCCGCATCTCGGCCCGGAACGAGCAGCCGACGCCGCAGTAAGCGCAGGTCGTGACCACGGCGTGTTCGGGCTGGCCGTGCTCGATGACCGATTTTTCCATCAGCGTCGCGGTCGGGCAGGCCTGTACGCAGGCGCCGCAGGAGACGCATTCGGAATCCATGAAGGCCTGATTCTGGCTGGGCGAGACTTTGCTGTCGAAGCCGCGGCCGTCCAGGGTCAAGGCGAAAGTACCCTGGGTTTCCTCGCAGGCCCTGACGCAGCGCGAGCAGACGATACATTTGCTGGGATCGAAGCTGAAGTAAGGATTGCTGTCGTCCTTTTCGGCATTCAGGTGCGTCTTGACCGGCTCGTAGCGAACTTCGCGCAGGCCCACGGCCCCGGCCATGTCCTGCAGTTCGCAGTCGCCGTTCGAGGAACAGGTCAGGCAGTCCAGCGGGTGATCGGAGATATACAGCTCCATGATGCCGCGGCGCACTTCGGCCAGTTTGGCGTTCTGCGTGGTGATTTTCATGCCGTCGGCACAGGGCGTCGTGCACGAGGCCGGATAGCCGCGGCCGCCTTCCACCTGGACCAGGCACAGACGGCAGGAACCGAACGGCTCCAGGCTGTCGGTCGCGCACAGCTTGGGAATTTCAATACCGATAGAGGCGGCGGCATGCATGACCGAGGTGCCGGCCGGCACAGTGGCCTTGAAACCGTCGATCTCCAGCGTGACCAGCTGGTCTGACGGGCTGGCTGGCGTGCCAAAATCTTTTTCGAATTTAGACATAGTCGTCTCCTTAAATGGGTTAGGCCGCGTTCGCTTTATCTTGAGCCCCGAAATCCTCGGGGAAATGATTCAGCGCGCTCAGTACCGGATAAGGTGTCATTCCTCCCAACGCGCAGAGAGAGCCGTTCAGCAGCGTATCGCACAGATCGCGCAGCAGCGGAATATTCTTGTTGAGGTTGTCACCCTTGATGATGGCGTCCATGACCTCCGTGCCGCGTGTGGAACCGATGCGGCACGGCGTGCATTTGCCGCAGGATTCGATCGCGCAGAACTCCATGCTGTAGCGGGCCATTTCAGCCATGTTGACCGTATCGTCAAACGCGACGATGCCGCCGTGGCCCAGGACGGCCCAGATGGCCGAGAACGCTTCGTAATCGAGCGGTGTATCGAATTGTGATTCAGGCATGTAGGAGCCTAAAGGCCCGCCGACCTGCACGGCCCGGATCGGGCGTCCCGACGCCGAGCCGCCGCCGAAGTCGTACAGCAGTTCGCGCAGGGTCAGGCCGAAGGCGCTTTCGACGAGTCCCGGGCGCTTGATGTTGCCCGACAGCTGGATCGGCAGCGTGCCGCGCGAGCGGCCCATGCCGAAGTCGCGGTAATAGTCGCCGCCCTTGTCCAGGATGATGGGCACGGAAGCCAGCGAGATGACATTGTTCACGACAGTCGGCTTGCCGAACAGGCCGCTGATGGCCGGCAGTGGCGGCTTGAAGCGCACCAGGCCGCGTTTGCCCTCCAGGCTTTCCATCAAGGAGGTTTCCTCGCCGCAGACATAGGCGCCCGCGCCTATGCGCACTTCCAGATGGAAGGCGTGGCCGCTGCCCAGAATGTTGTCGCCGAGGTAGCCGGCTTCATAGGCGGCCGCGATGGCCGCGTTCAGCATTTTTTCCGCGTGCGGGTATTCGACGCGCAGATAGATGTAGCCTTGCGTCGCGCCGACGCCGAGACCGGCGATCGTCATGCCTTCGACCAGCACGAACGGGTCGCCTTCCATGATCATGCGGTCAGAGAAAGTGCCTGAGTCGCCCTCGTCGGCATTGCAGATGATGTATTTCTGGTCGGCCGGCGTATTCAGCACCGTGTTCCATTTGATGCCGGTCGGGAATGCCGCGCCGCCGCGGCCGCGCAGGCCGGAATCGGTGACGTGCTTGACGATGTCGGCGCTGTTCATGGCCAGCGCGTTCTTCAGGCCGCGGTAGCCGTCGTGTTTGATATAGTCGTCCAGGCTGATCGGGTCGGTGATGCCGACGCGCGCGAAGGTCAGGCGCTGCTGGCGCTTGAAATAGTCCAGTTCTTCCGTGAGGCCGAGATGCAGTGCATGCGCGCCGCCGTTCAGGAAATCGGCTTCAAAAAGTCCTTCGACGTCGTTTTTCTGAACCGGGCCATAAGCAACGCGGCCTGCTGGCGTCGCGACTTCAATCATCGGTTCCAGCCAGTACAGGCCGCGCGAGCCGTTGCGCACGATAGTGACTTCGAGTCCCCGGTTCCGGGCTTGTTCTGAAATGGCGGCAGCGATCTGGTCGGCGCCCATGGCAACGGCGCAGGAATCATTCGGAACGTAGACAATGATGCTCATAAGGAAGCCTCCAGTTCGTTGAAGATGGCGTCGAAACGCTCTTCAGTGACACGGCCGTAAACGGTGTCATCGATTTGCAGGGACGGCGAACGGGCACACAGGCCGAGACAATACACGGGCTCCAGGGAAAACTTCCCATCGGCCGTGGTTTCATGATAGTCGATGCCGAGCCTGTTTTTGATATGGCTCTCCAGTTGCTTGCTGCCCATGGCCTGACAGGATTCGGCGCGGCAGACGTGCAGCGTGTGTTTGCCGGGCGGCGTGTCGCGGAAGTAATGATAAAAGCTGATGACGCCATGCACTTCGGCGCGGGAAAGATTCAAGGCCCTGGCAATGTCCGGAATGCTGTCGGCGGGAATGTAACCAAGCGTGTCCTGCACGCTGTGCAGAATCGGTAAAAGCGCTCCGGGCTTGTCTTTTAAAGAGGCGATAGCGTTCCGTACCGCTTCTTGTCTACCGTTAAGGTCTGTCATGTTGGTCTCGCTGTGTTGCTCTTTCGTCTCGGAATAAGGATGGCGAAGAATAGCATATTTTAAATAGGCATGTAAAAAACACATAAATATAACAAATTATGCAAAATTATTGTGGTTTTATGGCTTGTGTGTCCTGCGGGGAATCAGGGGGATACTCCAGCGTCCGGATCATGGCGTTTGTAGGGTACGCATCGCGTACCTTCTTAGAAACTCAGTACGTATGGAGATTATGACAGGTACGCAATGCGTACCCTACGGTTCTTGCGATGGCGTAAAAACCGGCTTCTGGCTAGGGATATGGAAGGAATGCCGATAGATTATGAAAATAAAACATAATTATGCATAATTATTTGATTTTCAGCCCTTATCAGCTGGATTGCACGGTGCCGGCAACCTCGCTATATTGTTTCATCAATTTGTAACAAACAACCTGGAGGATAAACGCTTGCCTGAAATGATGACGGTGCATGAAGTCGCGGAGTATTTAAGAATCAAGGAGCGCAAGATTTACGATTTGGTTGCGCAAAAGCAGATACCGTGCACGCGGGTCATGGGAAAATGGCTGTTCCCCAGGCATTTGATCGATTTGTGGCTGATGCAGAACAGCGAATCGACCCTGAATGCGCATTATGTCCAACAGGTGCCGGAAGTCGTGGTCGGCAGCCATGATCCCTTGCTGGAATGGGCCTTGCGCGAAAGCCGCCATCCATTGGCCGTGCAGGCCACCGGCAGCCTGGAAGGCTTGAGCCGCTTTGGCCTGGGCGAAGCGATCCTGTGCGGCATGCATGTGCTGGATGTGGACAGCGGCCAATACAATGTGCCGCTGATCAAGTCGACGTTAAAGAGTCAGGATATCGTCGTGATCGAATGGGCATGGCGGCAGCAGGGATTGGTGGTCGCGCCGGGTAATCCGTTGGCTGTAGGTTCTCTGGCCGACCTGGCCGGCAAGAAGGCGCGGCTGATAGACCGCCAGGAAGGCGCCGGCAGCCGGGTGCTGCTGGATTATCTGCTGGCCGGCGGAAAGATTGATCGATCGGATCTTAACATTGTCAACAAGCTAGCCCGGACCGAGCTCGATGTCGGGCTTACCATTGCCGGCGGCAAGGCCGATGCAGGTATTGCCGTGGCTTCGGTCGCCAGGCAATTGCATCTGGACTTTATTCCGCTGGCGACCGAGCGTTTCGATCTGGTCATGCGTCGGCGAGATTATTTCGAGCCGCCGATCCAGGCGCTGTTTACGTTGAGCCGCTCCGCCGCTTTTATCGAGAAGGCCGAGGAATTGGGCGGTTACGATATCCAGGGTCTGGGCAACATCATTTTCAACAGGTGATGCATTCAAATTTATAGGGCATGAAGTCGCGTATAGCGAACGGTTTTCGCCCGTCTGGAATTTAACAAGTTATTAGGACCGAACCATGAGCCAAAGAAAATTATCGTTACAGGAGCAGCTGTTAAAATCGGGCCTGACGACCGACGCGAAGGCTAAACAGATTCGCTCGGATAAACGCAAACAGCAGCGGCAAAATAACGCCGAAGGCGACAATGAGGCCAGACGCCTGGCGCAGAAAGCCAGGGAAGAGCAGGCCGCCCGCGACCGCGAACTCAGTCAGCTGAAGAAAGAACAGGCGGAGCAAAAAGAGATCGCCGCCCAGATCAGGCAGCTGATCGACCAGAACCGCCGGGAGCAGGCCGATGTCGACGACGGCATTGCTTACAAATTCAGCGACGACAACAAGGTCAAGACCGTGTATGTTCCGGAAGCCATGCGCGACCAGATCAGCAGCGGCCGCCTGGCGATTGTGAAATGGGAGCAGCAGTATGAGATCGTGCCGGCCGATGTCGCGCTGAAAATAAAGGCGCGTGATGAGCGCTGCGTGCTGTTGCTGAATGATCAGCAACAGGCTGAAGAGAAAATCGATGACGCCTATGCGGCTTACCAGGTGCCTGATGATTTGATCTGGTAACGCGCGGTTTAAAAGGCATAGACCAACCGCCAGGTGCCGGACCAGTCGGGTCACGCAAAAAGCCGCTGATTAAAATCGGGTAAGCCAAACTGTCGTTGGAAATTCAGCCGAAGCTGCTGCAGGACGTGGAGCGCGCTTATATCCGCCATGTACTGGAGGCAACCGGCGGCAATAAGATCCAGACCGCCAGACTGTTGGGCGTGGATCGCAGCACCCTGTACCGAAAGCTGGGGTAGCGGCGCAGGCTTATCCGCGGGGCCTGGGCTCAGAGCATCGCCAGGCGTTTCAGCAAGCGATGAAAATTGCCGCGATCCAGCCCAAGCGACCGCGCGGCGGCGGCCCTGTTGCCCTGGTGCCGGGCGATCTGCTGCCGGATAAGCTGGCGCTGGAACTCATCAACGGCGTCTTTGAAATCCAGGGGGATTGAAACAGTCGCCGCGGCATCCGATGCCGCGCCGTCCTGTACGGCGCCCGGCTCGGCCTGCGCATGCGGGGCTATGTCCAGATAGGCGGCGGAAATCGTGACGATGCCCGATTGGCGATTGCCCCGGGTCGAGGCCTTGAGGGCGGCGCGGCTCAGCAAATGCTCCAGTTCGCGGACGTTGCCGGGCCAGTGGTATTCCTGCAGGGTTTTTTTAGCGCCCGAGTCCAGGCGCAGCTTCTTAACGTCCAGGTGTTGCTGGTTTTTTTCCAGGAAGGCGCCGGCCAGCAATAAAACGTCTTTTTCCCTGTCCCGCAGGGGCGGAACATGCATGGGGTAAACAGCCAGGCGGTGGTAAAGATCGGAGCGGAACTGGCCGCTGGCGACTTCCTGCCGCAAGTTGCGGTTGGTCGCGGCGATGATCCGGACATCGACCTTGATCTGCCGATCGCTGCCGACGCGCTGTATGTCGCCGTTTTGCAGAGTGCGCAGCAGTTTCGCCTGGATTGAAAGCGGCAGTTCGCCGATCTCGTCGAGAAAAATCGTGCCGCCGTCGGCCAGCTCGAACTTGCCGGCCCGGTCGCTGACGGCGCCGGAAAACGCGCCCTTGCTGTGGCCGAACAGTTCACTCTCGGCAATGCTCTCGGGCAGCGCCGCGCAGTTGACGTACACCATGACCTGGTCGGCGCGCGCCGATTCGAGATGAATGCGCTGGGCCACCAGCTCCTTGCCCACTCCGGTCTCGCCCAGAATCAGCACCGCCAGTTCCGAGGGCGCGACGGTGGAGATTTCATTGCGCAAGGCCTGTATGCATTCACTCTCGCCGATCAGGCCGTGATCGGCGTTTTTCTTGATCAGGGTCCGGGTGGCATAGCTGACCCGCTGCTCCAGGGACGAGATCAGGCCGGCGGCCTTGACCGATGCGGCGGTCAGGCTGATGAAGGCGCTGAATTGCAGCGGGTCGATGCCGTCGAACGTGCCCGCGCCCAGCGCATCCAGGGTCAGGACGCCCCAGGGTTCGCCGTCGATAAACAACGTTACCCCCATGCAGTCATGTACCAGCAGCCGGGCATCCTCCGCCTCGATCAGCCCGTCGTAGGGGTCGGGCAGATCGGAATCGGCGGCAAAGCGCACGGCTCGGTCGGATGCCAGAATGCGCGCCAGCCGCGGATGCTCGTCAATGGCGAAACGCCGTCCCAGCGTGTCTTCCGATAATCCGCTGACCGCCAGCGGCACCAGCTGGCGGCCTTCCAGTCTGAGCAATGCCGAGGCATCGCACGGAAAAGTCTGGCGCAAATGCTGCAGCAGGCGCCGGTAACGCTGCTCCGACGGCATGTGGGAGGAAAGGTCCGCGACTACTGAAATCAGCGAGGTAAAAAAGTTAGGGGTCGTCATAATGATAACCTGGTTGTTAAGTAGACAACTTTAACGCGATGTTAACAGGACAACTATACCTCGAAATGGGCTACAAAGTGTAAGGTTTTAAAGCGCTGGCGCAGCTTGGCATGGTCCGTGCAAAACCCGGTTCGAACCTTTTTCAAACAACCCAAGGAGAACGTCCGATGTTTTGTTACCAATGCGAACAGACCTACCGCTCTGAAACCGGAAGCGGCTGTGCTTCCACCAAAGGCATGTGCGGCAAGGATGCCACTACCTCCGACCTGCAGGATTTGCTGATTTACGGCGTCAAGGGCATCGCCCAGTACGCCAAGCGCGCCCGCGCTCTGAATGCCCCCGATAACGAAGCCGGCGGTTTCATGCTGTACGCGTTGTTCACGACGCTGACCAACGTCAATTTCAATGCTACCCGCTTCTCGGTTCTGTTGCAGCAGACCGCCTCGATCCGCGATCGGGTCAAGGCGCGCTATGAAGCGGCTGCGCTGGCGACGGGCAAACTGCCTGAAAGCCTCGCCGGCCCCGCCGCCTGGCAGCCCGCGGCCGACACGGAGGGACTGCTCAAACAGGCCGCCGGCGTGGGCATCAATGCCGGGATCGAGCAGGTCGGCGCCGACATCATCGGCCTGCGTTCGCTGGTGCTTTATGGCCTGAAAGGCGTCTGCGCCTATGCGCACCATGCCCACGTGCTGGGCAAGGAAAGCGAGGCCGTTTATGCCGGGGTCGAGGATGCCTTGGATTTCCTCAGCTCGGACCCTGACGACATGGACGCCTTGCTCAATCAATGTCTGGCCCTGGGCTTTCTGAACCTGTCCGTGATGGAATTGCTGGATGCGGCCAACACCGGCGCCTTCGGCGCGCAGCAGCCGACCGACGTGCGCGTGACCCCGGTCCCGGGCAAGGCCATTCTGGTGTCCGGCCACGACCTGGGCGATCTGGCGGCGCTGCTGGAGCAGACCCGGGATACCGGCATCAACATCTACACGCACGGCGAAATGCTGCCCGCGCATGCCTACCCCAAACTCAAGGCCTATCCGCATCTGGCGGGCAATTACGGCGGCGCCTGGCAGGACCAGCAGAAAGACTTCGCCAATTTCCCCGGCCCCATCCTGATGACGTCCAACTGCATCATCGAGCCGCAGCCCCAGTACCGCCAGCGCATCTTCACCGCTGGCCCGGTCGGCTGGCCCGGCGTGCGCCATATCAGCGACGGGAACTTCGCGCCCGTGATCCAGGCGGCCAGGGCGCTGCCCGGCTTCAAAGACGAAGCCGGGGCCGAGAAAACCATCACCATCGGTTTCGGCCGCGATGCCGTGCTGGGCGTCGCGGACCAGGTCATCGACGCGGTGAAGTCCGGCGCCATCCGTCATTTCTTCCTGATCGGCGGCTGCGACGGCGCGGCGCCCGGCCGCAACTACTACACCGAGTTCGCCGAAAAGGCACCCTCCGATACCGTCCTGCTGACGCTGGGTTGCAATAAATACCGGTTCAACCAGCACGACTTCGGCGACATCGGCGGCATCCCGCGCCTGCTAGACATGGGGCAGTGCAACGACAGCTATTCCGCCATCAAGGTGGCCGCCGCATTGGCCGATGCCTTCGGCTGCGAGGTGAACGACCTGCCATTGTCGCTGATCGTCTCCTGGTTCGAGCAAAAGGCCGCCGCCGTGCTGTTGACCCTGCTGGCGCTGGGCATCCGCAACATTCGCCTCGGCCCCACCTTGCCGGCGTTCCTGACCCCGAACCTGGTGCAGGCGTTGGTGGACAAGTACGGGCTCCAGCCCATCACCACAGCCCAGGCCGATATCGACGCCGCGCTGGCGCCGAAAGCCGCCTGAATGCGCATGCGGGCCGGGGGCTTTGCGCTCCCGGCCTTATCAGCCTCACATGGAGCCTAACAAAATATGAGCACTCACACTATTGAACTCACGACCCGGGACGGAGAGCAGTTGCGTTTCGAATGCGGCGCCGAGCAGAGCCTGCTGGACGCGGCCGCCAGCGCGCACATCGTGCTGCCTTCCCAGTGCCGGCAGGGCAGCTGCGGCGCCTGCTACGCCGACGCCACGCGCGGCGACTACATTCTGGGCGAGCACAATCCCGCCGCGCTGCCGGCCGGCGAGGCGGAAAAAGGCGGCATCCTGCTGTGCCGCACCTTTCCGCTCAGCGACCTGAGCGTGTCCCTGCCTTTCGACCATGACCGCATCCTGCTCGGCGACATCCGGCGCCGAAACGCGGCTATCGTCATCATCGACCCCGTCGGTGAAAACACCGTGCGCCTGGGGCTGCGCCTGGAGCCGGATCAAGACGGCGGCAACGCGGCCGAATTCGAGCCCGGCCAGTTCGTGGAGCTGGAAGTGCCGGAGCAGGGGATCAAGCGCGCCTACTCGCTTTCCAACACGGGCAATTGGGAGGGGCGGCTGGAATTTTTGATCCGCCTCCAGCCCGGCGGACTTTTTTCCACTTGGCTGCGGGAGCAGGCCCAGGCCGACCAGACGTTGCTCGTGCACGGCCCTCAGGGCGCCTTCGGCCTGTGCGAAAACGGTCTCAGGCCGCGCTGGTTCGTGGCCGGCGGCACCGGGCTGGCGCCCATGCTGTCCATGCTCAGGCGTATGGCCGAGTTTCAGGAACCGCACCCGGCCCGGCTTTATTTCGGCGTCAACCGGACCGAGGAACTGTTCTGTCTGACGGAACTGGAAGCGCTGAAGGCCGAATTGCCCCAGCTCCAGGTGATTGTATGCGTGTGGAAGCCGGATCAGGACTGGCAAGGCTTTTGCGGCACGCCCGTCGATGCGCTGGCCCGGGATCTGGCCGACTTGCAGGTGCAACCCGACATTTACCTGTGCGGGCCGCCGGCCCTGATCGACGCCGCCGAAGCGGCGGCCCGCTCTCAAGGCGTGCCGATCGAGCAGGTGTACAGCGAAAGGTTTCTGCCGGCCTAGGTATTGACAAGCCTGCCTGAAAATACAGTAGATCCGTAGGGCGGGTTAGACGCGCAAACCGCTATATATCAGCCTTCACCGGCCTTTCCGCGCGTCGTAACCCGCCGTCTGATCTGACGATACACACAGACAGATTGAGTAATGGCATTGTTTCCAATTCGGATAACCTCGGCGGGAGCGATGCTTGCGTAGCAACTTAAAATCGCCGGGCAAGTCGCGATGTAGGCATCGCTCCCACGGATACGACCTATATTTTGCCGAATCCTTAGGTGCGGATCACTTGCGCCCATGCCCATAGGTTTCGCGTTCGAGATCCGTAGGGCGGGTTAGACGCGCAAACCGCTATATATCAGCCTTCACCGATCTTTCCGCGCGTCGTAACCCGCCGTCTGATCTTAAGCGGTTAATCAGATTCCGACTTATTCAAGGTCCCGGTCGGGATCTCTACGTCGTTGCCGAGCAGGATTTTTGAGAAGAAGTCTCGCACCCTGCCAATCGCCTCTTCCGGGAAGCCGCCCTGGCCGCATCCGCGTTGCCGGGCAGGGCGCGGCCTATCAGCCGGGCTTCGGGCGCCAGCGGGTCGGCGCGGTCGATGTCGCTGGGCTGGCCGATCATGGCCGGAATGTCCGTCACGCCGAAGAAATTCACCACACCGGACACTCCACTGGACATGTCATCGTGGGGACCCGCGTCGCCTTCGAGTTCCGGCGCGTCGCCGGTAAAGCCGAGCATCAGCGCGAGATGGGCGCCGGCGCTGCGGCCCCAGACGGCGATCCGCCGGGAGTCCAGGCCATACTTATCGGCATTGGCCCGAATCCAGCGGATCGCCGCCTTGCTGTCGTGGATCTGCGCCGGCCAGATGGCTTCATTCGACAGCCGGTAGCCTGCCGAGACGCCGGCATACTCGCCGCTCCGGACGAACGGCATCAGATGGGCGGCGCCGCTGGCCTTGTCGCCGTAGCGCCAGCCTCCGCCGTGCAGGAACACGATTACCGGCAGCCTCTCGGAGCGGGGCTTATCCGGCAGATACAGATCGAGTCGTTGACGGGGATTGTCGCTCGCGGCGTAAGGGATATCGAGCTGCGGGCGGACAGGTTCCCGGCGCAGCGCATCCAGCGGCATCACGCCCTGCTGCCGGGTTGGGAATATCCCGCCATGGCGCCGGTGAGCATGACGACGATTAGCTTAGTGCTTATCCGTAAATAATATTCGGTTGGTTTTGTAGTTTGATCTTACGAAAAACGATGACAGCGGCAGCCAGCATCAACAGCCCTAGATAACTCCGATCCATTTTCTCATAGCGGACCAATATTTTCCGGAACCGATTGAACCAGGAGTGACAGACTTCAACCACCCAACGTTTCGGCTTGAACTCAGGGTTCTTGGCTTTTTCTTCAATCTCTTCACCTCGAGGCCGAATATGGGGAATATAGTTTCTATCCCGCACATCCTGTTTTGCCTGTTCACCGATATAAGCCGCATCCAGGCAAAGATGTTGTTTTTT
>SWCD01024174.1_pt1 | contig 40107 bp, 34 predicted proteins | sample 4693011 | NCBI WGS metagenome assembly SWCD01 (sample SAMN10267278, study PRJNA491770) | bioreactor metagenome | isolation source: DHS bioreactor inoculated with marine | place: Japan: Omine Ridge, Nankai Trough
TGCGGCGACTGGAACATCGTGCGCAGCGCGCTGGACATCAGGAACTGGAAGTCCAACCAGAAGAACTCCGGCTGCCTGCCGCGCGAGCGCGCCTGGCTGAACGGCCAGATCGGCGACGACGGCGGCAGCGACGGCACGCCGGCGCGCGACGGCGGCTGGGTGGACGCCTACCGCGCGCTGCATCCCGAAGGCCAGGACTACACCTGGTGGAGCAACCGCGGCGCCGCGCGCGCCAACAACGTCGGCTGGCGGATCGACTACCAGCTGGTCACGCCGTCGCTGCGCGAAAAACTGAAGGCGTGCGCGATCCACCCCGAGCCGCGCTTCTCGGACCACGCGCCGTTCACCGTGGACTACGCCCTGTGAGCCAGGCATCGGCCGCGCCGGCCGCGTACAAGGGCTGGGCGGGGATCAAGCGTGCGTTCGGCACGCCGTCCGCGCTGACGATGTTGCTGCTGGGATTCGGCAGCGGCCTGCCGTTCCTGCTGATCGCATCGCAGACGCTGTCGGTGCGGCTGCGCGACGTCGGCCTGGACCTGCACAGCATCGGCCTGATCAGCCTGGCCAGCTTCTTCTACCTGCTGAAGTTCCTGTGGGCGCCGCTGATCGACCGCTACGCGTTTCCGCTGACCGCGTGGCTCGGCCGCCGGCGTTCATGGCTGCTGTCCGCGCAGCTGGTGGTGGCCGGGGCGCTGGTCGCGCTGGCGTACACGCACCCTGACCTGGGCGCGGGCCCGCTGGTGGGCTGGGTCCTGCTGGCGTCGTTCGCGGGCGCGACCCAGGATTCGGTGGTCGACGCCTATCGCATCGAGATCGCGCCGGTCGCCGCGCAGGCGGCACTGGCGGCGACCTATACGCTCGGCTACCGGATCGGCCTGATCCTGGCCGGCGCCGGCGCGCTGTACATCGCCGATTTCGGCAGCTGGCGGGTCGCCTACCTGGCGATGGCCGCGCTGATGCTGCTGCCGATCGCCACCACGCTGCTGTGCCGCGAGCCGGAGGCGCGCGCGATGACGGTGGTGCGCAAGATCGATTTCGTCGGTGCCTTCTGGCAGCCGTTCTCCAGCTTCTTCGTCAACAACGGGCTGGCGTTCGGGCTGGCGCTGCTGGTGTTCGTCGGCCTGTTCAAGTTCCCCGACCAGGTGATCGGGGTGATGGCCGGGCCGTTCTACCTCGATTCGGGCTACACGAAATCCGACATCGCCACGGTGTCGAAGCTGTTCGGCATCTGGATGGGCATCGTGGGCGCTTTCGCCGGAGGCGTCGCCATCGCCGCGTTCGGGTTCCGGCGGATGCTGCTGGTCGCCACGCTCGGCGTGGCGCTGTCGAACCTCGCCTTCCTGCTGATGGCGCAGTACCCGGCGCAGATCTGGGCGTTCTACGCCGCGATCAGCGCCGACAACCTGTTCCAGGGCTTTGCCGGCGTGGTCCTGATCGCATTCATGTCGTCGCTGACCGATCGAAATTTCACCGCCACCCAGTACGCGCTGCTGGTATCGCTGGCCAACCTGCCGGGCAAGTTCGTCGGCGGGGTGTCGGGCTACATCGTCGAGGCGACGTCCTACAGCACCTTCTTCCTGCTCAGCGCGTTCACGGTGATCCCGACGCTGGGCTTGCTTGCGTGGCTGTGGCGCGGTATCAAGGAGGCCGCGCCGGCCGATGGCGCGCAGGTGCAGGAAGCCCGGGGCCCCAGATGACCGATATCGTCCTCCGTGACGTCGACCAGGTGCTGTCGGACCGCATCAAGCGGGTCGCCGAGGCGCGCGGCTGGACCTTGCCCCGCACCCTGCTGCACCTGCTGGAGCAGGGGTTGCACGTCTACGAGGGCGACGGCCGGGTGCATTTCGACAACTCCGAGAACGACGTGCTGGAAGCGGCGCTCGCGGCGCTGGAGAGCATTCCCAGCGACACCGGCTTCGCGATGATCGGCAAGCTTCCGCCCGGGCAGGAAGATCCCGGTTAGCCCGGGCTACGCCGGGTAGATCCCGCCCAGCACGCGCGGCCCGCGGGCGCCGGTCACCGCGGGCAGGTTGCCGGCTTCGCCGCGCAGGGTCGCGTGCGCCAGCCACGCGAATCCCATCGCCTCGACGTGGTCCGGGTCGATCCCGTGCACGCCGCTGGACTCCAGCGTGCAGCCCGGCAGGGCCGCGGCCAGCGCCGCCATCAGGGTCGGGTTGTGCACGCCGCCGCCGCAGGCGACCACGCGCACGGTATCGGGCTGCAGGGCGCGCAGCGCGTCGGCGATCGTGCGCACGCTCAGCGCCAGCAGGGTGGCCTGCACGTCGGCCGCGGATTCGGCGCCGCCCAGCTTCGCCTCGACCCAGTCGAGGTGGAAGCGGTCGCGCCCCGTGGACTTGGGCGGCGGCAGCGCGAACCACGGGTCGTCCAGCAGCCGTCCGAGCAGGGCGTCGTCGACCCGGCCGCTGGCGGCAAGCGCGCCATCGCGATCGAAGGCCGTGCCGGCGTGGCGCAGGCACCAGGCATCCATCAGGCCGTTGGCCGGCCCGCTGTCGAAGCCGCGGACGAGGCCGGGGTTCGCGGCGGCAGCCCGCGGCAGCAGGGTGAGGTTGGCGATGCCGCCGAGGTTCAGCACCGCGCGGTCTTCCTGTTCCGATTGCAGCAGCGCCGCATGCAGCGCGGGCAGCAGCGGCGCGCCGTGGCCGCCGGCGGCCACGTCGCGGCGGCGGAAGTCGGCGACGACGGTGATGCCGCAGCGTTCGGCGATGGTGCTGGGGTCGCCGAGCTGCAGCGTGTACGGGAATTCGCCGCAGGGCCGATGGCGCAGGGTCTGCCCGTGCGAGCCGATCGCGGCGACCGCGGCCGCGGGCGTGCCGCTGTCCAGCAGCGCCTGCAGCGCCGTCTCGGCGAAGGCGCGGCCGATGCGCACGTCGAGTTCGGCGATGGCGTCGAGGCCGAGCAGCGCTTCGCGCTGGCCCAGCTCGACCAGCTGCGCTCGCAGCGCGGGATCCCATGGGTAGGTGCGGCCGAACACGAGCTTCGCGCGTTCGTTGCCGTCGAATCGCACCAGTGCGGCATCGATGCCGTCGGCGCTGGTGCCGGAGATCAGGCCGAGGCAGAGGTTTGGTTCGGAAGACGACATCGGTCTGGGCGGGTTGCAGGTTGCTGGTTTCGGGTTGTGGGAGCAGCGTCGTGCAGCCTACACGCCGCCGAGCCCAATCCTCCAGCAACCAACAACCAACAACCGGGAACCCGCAGTCGCTCAGCCCTTCTTGCCGCTCGCGCCCTTGTCCACGCTCGCCACGCGCTTGGCGGAATCGGGCCTGGCGGGGACGTCGGCGTAGATGATGTGCTCGACTTCCTCGATCCGCGCCAGCGCCGGGCCGACCTGGGCGCGGAACTGCGCCAGCTGCGCGCCCTTCAGCGGCTCCGGCGGCGGCATCGTCACCGACAGCGGGTTGCGGTGCACGCCGTTGATGCGGAATTCGTAGTGCAGGTGCGGACCGGTCGCCAGGCCACTGCTGCCGACGTAGCCGATCACCGAGCCCTGGCCGATGCGCTGGCCGACCTTCTCCTTGCCGAAGCGCGACATGTGCCCGTACAGGGTGGTGTAGCCGCGGCCGTGGTCGAGGATCACCGTGCGTCCGTAGCCGCCCTTCCAGCCGACGAAGGCCACGCGCGCGTCGCCGGCGGCCATGATCGGGGTGCCGGTGGTGGCGGCGTAGTCCACGCCCATGTGGCCGCGCATCCGGCCCAGGATCGGATGCTTGCGCATGCCGAAACCGGAGGTGATGCGCGCGTAGGGGATCGGCATGCGGATGAAGCTGCGCTTGAGCGGGCGGCCGTCGCCGGTGAAATACTCGGCCTTGCCGTTGCGCACGAAGCGGAAACCGCTGTGCAGGTCGCCGTGGGCGGTGAAGGTGGCGGCCAGGATCGGCCCGCTCTTGTACAGCTGGCCGTCGCGCCAGCTCTGTTCGACCACCACGCTGAAGCGGTCGCTGGCGGCGACATCGCTGTTGAAGTCAATGTCGTACTTGAAGATCTCGTCGGTCAGGGTGTTGATGTTGCCGCCGGACAGGCCGAGCTTGCGCGCCGACCAGAACAGCGACTTGCCGACCTTGCCGCTGATCACCGCGGTGCGGGTCTCGATCGGGCGTTCGATCACTTTCTCGCGGACTTCGTCGCCGGACAGCGTGAGTTCCACGCGGTGGGTGTCGTCGCGGTCGTAGCGGAATGCGCGCAGGCCGGGCGCCTGGCCTGCCACCGCCACCGGCAGGTCGAAGGCCAGCTCGGTGCCCGGCCGCATCCGCGTCAGCGCGGTCTTGACGCCCGGCTGCGCCAGCACGCGCTGCAGGTCGGACTGGGGAATGCCGAGGTGCTCGAAGATCCCGCCCAGGGTATCGCCCTTGGCCACGGTGACGATCTGCCAGCTGTCGCCCGGGCGGGCGTGCGACCTTGCCAGCGCCAGCGGCGGCAGCGGGATCGACATCATCGAATGCTGCGCGGCGACCGAAGACGGCGGCGCATTCGAAAAGCCCGGCACCATCGCCACGACCAGTGCACCGAAGGTGGCCAGCAGGCTGGCGTGCGCCCAGTGGCGGCGGGTCCAGCGGCCGTTGAAGCCCTGTGGCAGCGACTTGACCAGCGTCTTGCCGTTGAGCGCCGCGGCGCGCAGATTGCTCAGGCGGATGCGGCGCCCGCGACCGGGGTCGGGGTCTTGCGGCAAGTTCGATTCGGTCATCGTGGATCCCCCGCCCGGCGTGAAGGGCGCGTCAGCGCGTTACCATAGTCACACGAAAAGTAGGCGTCAAATGATTGAGTGCGCTCGCTTTTTGTACGGTCCCAGCTTAACTTTCATTTAACCTCGCTTCTCCCACGACCTTCACGCCCCCACTGCGACCCCCATCCCGGATTGCGCCCGTGCCCGACCAGAATGACCCGACCCGCGCCCTGGAATTGATCGCCCGCGGCGCCGACGAGATCCTCAAGCCCGGGGAGCTGGAGGCGCGGCTGAAGCTCGGCCGGCCGCTGCGGGTCAAGGCCGGCTTCGATCCGACCGCGCCCGACCTGCACATCGGCCACACCGTGCTGCTCAACAAGATGCGGCAGTTCCAGGACCTCGGCCATGTCGTGATCTTCCTGATCGGCGATTTCACCGGGATGATCGGCGACCCCAGCGGAAAGAACGCCACCCGCAAGCCGCTGACGCGCGCGGATGTCGAATCCAACGCGCGCACCTATGCCGAGCAGGTGTTCAAGGTGCTCGACCGCGGGCGCACCGAGCTGCGCTTCAACAGCGAATGGTTCGACAGGATGAGCGCCGCCGACATGATCCGCCTCGCCGGCCAGCACACCGTCGCGCGCATGCTCGAGCGCGACGACTTTTCCAAGCGCTACGCGGCGCAGCAGCCGATCGCGATCCACGAGTTCCTGTATCCGCTGGTGCAGGGCTACGATTCGGTGGCGCTGAAGGCCGACGTCGAGCTCGGCGGCACCGACCAGAAGTTCAACCTGCTGATGGGCCGCGGGCTGCAGGAGGCGCACGGCCAGCCGCCGCAGATCGTGCTGACCATGCCGCTGCTGGAAGGCATCGACGGCGTGCAGAAGATGTCCAAGTCGCTGGGCAACTACATCGGCATCGACGAGCCGGCGATCGACATCGTCAACAAGACCATGAAGATCGGCGACGACCTGATGTGGAAATGGATCGAGCTGCTGAGCTTCGAGATCGGCGTGGACGAAGCGAAGCGGCTGCAGGGCGAGGTAGCGGGCGGCACGCTCAACCCGCGCGACGTCAAGCTGCGCCTGGCGCGCGAGCTGGCCGCGCGCTTCCATGACGCCGGTGGCGCCGAAACCGCGGTCGCCGGCTGGCACGCCGCGGTACGCGGCGAGGGCGATACCTCGCTGCTGCCGCTGCAGGAGGTCGCGGTGCCCGCGGGCGGTATCCGCATCGGCGCGCTGCTCACGGCGGCGGGCATCACGCCCAGCAACTCCGAGGCCGCGCGCAAGCTGAAGGAGCGTGCCGTGCGCGTCGATGGCAACGTGGTCGAGGATGCGGGAGTGTCGTTCGCCCCCGGCTTCGAAGGCGTGCTGCAGGTCGGCAAGCGCAACTTCGCGCGGGTCCGCCTGGTCGCCGCCTAGGTCGGGGCCACGCCCCCGACCCGACCGTAATTCCCGATGCAGACGTCGGGGACGTAGCCCCGACCTACGGCTGGTGCGCTCCTGCAGGAGCCTAGGCGACGACCTTCAGTGCGGCCTGCGCCAACAGCGCGACCACGCAGGCGAAGGCGCCGAACCAGCACAGGCTGCGCAAGGGGTGGATGTTGGCGACGTAGAACACGCCATGCAGCACGCGCAGCGCGACGAAGACCATCGCCAGCAGCGAGATCCGCGCCGGATCGACGCCGGCGATCTGCGCCATCAGCACGCCAGCCGCGAACGGCGCGAACGCTTCGAAGGCGTTGAGCTGGGCGTTGTTCGCGCGCATCCGGCGCGGATCGTCCTGCCTGGCCAGCCACGCACGCGGATCGCGGTTGTCGTAGCGTGGCCCGGCCTTGGCGATCGCCACCCAGATATAGGGAAGCAGCGCGGCGATCAGGATGCACCAGTAGGCGATGGTCATGGACGGGTTCCCGCGGACGGAGGGTGCAGCTTGCCGCAGTGGACGGTGTCGGTAAAGCGCCTGCAAGAACGGACGGCGCCATGGGCGCCGTCCGGTGGTTGCATGCAAGGGGCCGGCTATTGCGCCGCCTTGTCCGCCATCATCTTGTCGCGCGCGGCGCGGAAGGCGTTGCCCTTGTACCAGTTCGGCCACTGGTTGCCGTCGACCAGCACGCGGCCGACGCCGTAAACCGCCTCGAGGTCGTCCATGGTGCCGTCGAGCTTCCAGGTCGCGGCGTCGTACTGATCGCCGGGCTTGTGGTAGCGGTGCTCGTTGTAGTCCTTGGCCGCCGCCTCTCCGGCGGCCTTGCCACCGTCGACCAGGTCGTCGCCGCCGTCGACGTACAGCGCCGGCACGCCGGCCTTGGCGAAGTTGAAGTGGTCGGAGCGGAAATAGCCGCCGGCCTCGGGGTGCGATTCGGCGTGCAGCGACATGCCCATTTTCTCGGCGATCGGCTTGAGGATGTCCTCCAGCTCGGAGTTGCCCATGCCGACCACGGTCAGGTCGCGGGTCTTGCCGTACACGCTCATCGCGTCGATGTTGATCACCGCCACGGTCTTGTCCAGCGGGATCACCGGATGCGCGACGTAATACTTCGAGCCCAGCAGGCCCGATTCCTCCAGCGTCACCGCGGCGAACACCAGCGAGCGCTTCGGCTTCGGCTCGCTGTGGGCGAACTTGTCGGCGATCTCGAGGATCCCGGCCACCCCGGTCGCATTGTCGACCGCGCCGTTGTAGATGTTGTCGCCGCTTTCGCCCGGATGCATGCCGAGGTGGTCCCAGTGCGCCATGTAGACCACCGCCTCGTCGGGCTTCTCGCTGCCGGGCAGGATGCCGATCACGTTGCGCGAGGATTTCTCGCTGATGGTGCTCTTGAGGTCGAGCGACAGCGCCGCGTCCATGGGCACGGCCTTGAAGCCGCGCTTGTTGGCGGCCTTGTACAGCGCATCCAGGTCGAGTCCGGCATCGGCGAACAGCTGTTTCGCCACGTCCTGGGTAATCCAGCCCTGCGCCGGCAGGCGCGGATCGGGGTCGTCCTTGGCCGGCAGGTCGTACTGCGCGCCGGACCATGAATTCCTGACCACGTCCCAACCGTACGACGCGCCGGGCGTGTCGTGGATGATGATCGCCGCGGCCGCGCCCTTGCGCGCGGCTTCCTCGTACTTGTAGGTCCAGCGCCCGTAGTAGGTCATGCGCTTGCCCTCGAACAGCGATTCGTCTTGGGCGTGGAAGCCGGGGTCGTTGACCAGCATCACCACGGTCTTGCCCTTGACGTCGACGCCGGCGTAGTCGTTCCAGCCTTGTTCCGGCGCGTCGACGCCGTAGCCGACGAACACCAGCGGGCTGTCCTTGATGTCGATCTCGGTCTTGCCGGTGCGGGTGCCGATCACCATGTCGCTGCCGAACTTGAGGTCGTGCGGCTTGCCCTTGACGTCGATGTGGAGCTCGGTGGACTCATCGGCAGTGGTTTCGGTCATCGGCACGACCTGGAACCAGGAGCCGTCGTTGCCGGGCTGCAGGCCGATGCGTTCGAACTGCGCCTTGATGTAGTCGACCGACTTCTGCTCGCCGGGGGTGCCGGGGCCGCGGCCCTCGAAGGCGTCGGAGGACAGCGTCTTGACCAGTTCGGCGAAATCGCCCTGGGTGATGTCGGGCGAGAAGGCGTGCGCGCCGGCAGCCGATGCGGCGGCGGCAGGCGACGCATCGGTCGCGGGCGTGGATTGTTCGCCCTTGCAGGCCGCAAGCGCGGTGGCGGCGGCCAGGCAGAGCAGTAGGTGGCGGGGGCGCATGGGGCTTCCTGTCGCGGAGGGAAGCGCCGATTCTAGCCCCCTGCCTTTTGCTTTGCAGGAGCGCAGGGGGCGATGGCGCCTACTCCGACGGCGCGCGCGCCGTGTCGTAGCTGATCGGCGTGGCGCCCGTCACCTTGCCGATGCGCGCGCTCTTGTGCACGTACAGCACGACTTCGCGCTCGAACACCAGCTCGCCGTCGACGGTCGCGTTCGGCCCGATGATGATGCGCGGCTTACGCTTGTTGCCGAAGCTGATCGGCATCCAGTTCGAACTGGGCTTGGTCACCCTGATGCCGCCGCGCACGTGCGAATCGATGCCGACGGTGATGTCGCCGTTGACGGTTTCGATGCCGCCGGCGACTTCGGTGGCGACGATGCCGATCGCGCCGTTGACGGTCTCGATGCCCTTGCCGACCTTGCCGCCGCGACCGACGAAGATGCTGCCGTTGACGGTTTCGACGCTGCCTTGCAGGCGCGCCTGTTCGCCGACGCGGATGCTGCCGTTGACGGTGGTGAGGTCGTCGGCCTGGACGTTGTCGCCGGCCTTGATGCTGCCGTTGACGGTGGTCGCATCCTGCGCCTGCGCGCCATCGCCGAGTCGGATGCTGCCGTTGACCGTGCTGAGGTCGCCGCCGGGCTGCCCGGCCTCCACGGTGATGGCGCCGTTGATCTTGTCGATGTCCTGGCCGTGGCCGTGTTCGGGCCCGGCGATGGCGGCGGTGCTGGCGAGGGCCAGCGAGAGGGCAAGGGCGAGGATCGAACGGGACATGGCGGAACTCCGGATGCAGCGAAAGGACGATAAGCGGACGATAAGCAAGAGGAAGCCTTGCACGGGATCGTGCCCGATGGGACGTAGCCTGCACCTGCTTCGCTACAATCGCATCTGTCCTTAGTCACAGGCCCTATCGTCGTGCCCCTAGCCGCGCCGCGCCCGAAACCCGTGCTCCTGCTGATCCTCGACGGCTGGGGGCACCGCGACGATCCGGCCGACAACGCCATCGCCCAGGCCCAATTGCCGAACTGGCGGCGGCTGTGGGCCGGGTGCCCGCATACGCTGATCGAGACCTCCGGCCGCCACGTCGGCCTGCCGGGAGGACAGATGGGCAATTCCGAGGTCGGGCACATGAACCTGGGCGCCGGCCGCATCGTCTACCAGGACCTGACCCGCGTCGATGCGGCGATCGACGACGGCAGCTTCTTCGACAACACCGAATTGCTGGCGGCCTGCGACGCGGCGAAGTCGCGCGGCGCGACCCTGCACGTCATGGGCCTGCTCTCGCCCGGCGGCGTGCACAGCCACGAGCGCCAAGTGCTTGCAATGCTGGAACTGGCCGATCGCGCCGGGGCGCCGCGGGTGGCCGTGCACGCCTTCCTCGACGGCCGCGACACGCCGCCGCGCTCGGCCGCGGCCAGCCTCGCGGCGTTGCAGGACAAGTGCGATGCGCTCGGCAACGCCCGCATCGCCAGCGTCAGCGGCCGCTACTACGCCATGGACCGCGACCGGCGCTGGGAGCGCGTGCGCAAGGCCTGGGATGCGATCGTCGAAGCCGGTGGCGAACACCGCGCCGCGTCCGCGCAGGAAGCGCTGGAGGCGGCCTACGCCCGCGGCGAGAACGACGAGTTCGTGCTGCCGACCGTGATCGACGGCGCGCGGCCGATGGCCGACGGCGATGCGGTGGTGTTCATGAACTTCCGCGCCGACCGCGCGCGCCAGCTCAGCGAGGCGTTCGTGTCGCCCGGCTTCGACGGCTTCCAGGCGCGGCGACCGAAGCTGTCGGATTTCGTCTGCCTGACCCAATACGACGCCAGGCTGCCGGCAGCGGTCGCCTTCGCCCCGGACGATCTGCGCGACACCCTCGGCGAACTGGTCGCCAACCACGGCCTGGCGCAGCTGCGCATCGCCGAGACCGAGAAGTACGCCCACGTCACCTTCTTCTTCAACGGTGGCCGCGAGGACGCCTTTGAAGGCGAGCAGCGCATCGTGGTGCCCAGCCCCAAGGTCGCGACCTACGACCTGCAGCCCGAGATGAGCTGCCCGGAGCTGACCGCGAAGCTGGTCGCCGCGATCGCATCGGGCGCGTTCGACCTGATCGTATGCAACATCGCCAACCCCGACATGGTCGGCCACAGCGGCGACCTCGGCGCCGCGATCAAGGCCGCCGAGGCGGTCGACGTCGCGCTCGGCGCCATCGACGCCGCCATCCGCGCGGCGCACGGCGCGATGATCGTCACCGCCGACCACGGCAACCTGGAGATGATGCGCGACCCGCTCACTGGCCAGCCGCACACCGCGCACACCGTCGGCCCGGTGCCGCTGCTGTATGCCGGCGAGCGCAAGCACGCGGTGCTGCGCGCGGGCGGCGCGCTGCGCGACGTGGCGCCGACCGTGCTCGACCTGCTCGGCCTGGCCAGGCCCGGTGCGATGAGCGGCCGCAGCCTGTTCGCAGCGGATTGACGATGCACGGCCGGCGCAAGCTTGCGATGCCGGTCCTGCTGTCGGCGATGCTGTCGGCCTTGCTGCTGGCGGGCGTTGCCGCGCCCGCCGCGCAGGCGCAGGGCAGTCGCGAGGCGCAGCGCAAGCTCGACAAGATCAACCGCGAACTCAAGGGCGTGGCCGCCGAGCGGCGCAAGCTCGAGGGCCAGCGTGGCGCGGCCAGCCGCGAGCTGCGCCAGGTCGACGAAAAGGTCGGCGCGTCCGCGCGCGACCTGCACGACACCGAAGCCCGGCTGGCGGAACTGCAGGCCGCACTGGTCGAGCTGCGGCGCAAGCGCGATGCATTGCAGGCAACCCTGGCCAGCCAGCGCGCCCAGCTCGCGCAGCTGCTGCGCGCGGCCTATGCGGTCGGCGACAACGCGCCGCTGAAGCTGATGCTGTCGCAGGACAGCGTCGCCGAGGCCAACCGCATCCTCGCCTGGCACGGCTACCTGCAGCGCGCACGGGCGCGCAAGATCGCCGACCTGGGCACGCAGCTGGCGGAGCTGCAGCAGGTCGAACGCGAGATCGGCGAACGCCAGGCGTCGCTGGACGAGGCGCATGCGAAGCAGCAGGCGCAACTCGCGCAGCTGGAACGCGATCGCCGGGCGCGTGCGAAGGCCGTCGCCCGGCTCGACCAGCGCTACCAGGACCGCAGCGCCCGCGAAAAGGCGCTCGGCCAGGACGCGAAGGCGCTCAAGCAGCTGCTCGCCAGGCTGCGCGCCGCCGCCGCGAAGGCCGAAGCCGAACGCCGCGCCGCCGCCGCGCGCGCGCGCGCCCAGGCGGCAGCCGGCGGCAAGCAGGCGCCGCCGCCGGTCGCGGTGGCCAAGACCGCGCCGATCCAGGTCGGCGGCCTCGGCTGGCCGCTGTCCGGCGCGCTGCTGGCCGGCTACGGCGGCACCCTGCCGGACGGCAACAAGAGCACCGGCGTGCTGATCGGCGCCCCCGCCGGCACCCCGGTGCGCGCGGTCGCCGACGGCACCGTGGTGTTCTCCGAATGGATGACCGGCTACGGCATGATCCTGATCATCGACCACGGCAACGGCTACATGAGCCTGTATGCGCACAACGACGCCCTGCTCAAGAACCCCGGCGACCGCGTCAAGCGCGGCGACCCGGTCGCCAGCGTCGGCAAGTCCGGCGGCCAGGACCGCCCGAACCTGTACTTCGAACTGCGCCGCGACGGCCAGCCGGTGGATCCGAAGACCTGGCTACAGAAGCGCTGACGTTCGAACGGCATCTTAACGAGAGCCCCGACCCTGGCTGCATAATCGAGCGAACCCGGCCGAGGCCCAGCGGTCAAAGTCGCGCAACGCCCATGGAGAGGCCATGCGAACCTGCCTGCTAGTGCTTGCCATCCTCGCTTCGCAACCATCGCAAGCAGTCGATATCACCAATTTCAGATCCGGCCTCGCGTGCACGAACACCAGGCTGACTGACGACGGAACCGGCTGGATCTGCCAGCCGACCGAAGACGTGCTGGTGACCGATCAGGGAACCTGTGTGTTCAATGGGGCACAGGAAAAATGCACGTGGGTGGGCTTTGAGTTCGACTACAGCAATGCGATCGAGGGCGAGAAACTACAGTGCGTAAGCGAGGCCTCCCTGCCAATGGAGATTGGAAATCCAAGAGAGCGGATTGCCGTTGATGCAACATCGCATGACTACGAACTCGAACTCGGTTCCAAGACGGGGCATTTTTTCAATCCGCAATATTTCATTTTTGCTGCAAGGAAGCCCGGGAACTCCACCATCGTTGAACAGGAACGATGCAGTTCTGCTGGCAAAGTCCTCTTCGAGTACAAGTTCAATATCCGATATCCAATCGTTCCCGATGGCCAAGGGTGAGGCATACATTTCTGGAGCCGCCTCGTGGCTTGACCTGAAACAAACTGCACCGGAGCCCCGCATGCGCCGTCCACTTTCCTTCCTTGTCCTTGCCTTGCTGCTGGCGCCCGCGCTCGCGCAGGAGCCGCCGCTCGAGCAGCAGGCGCAGGATCCGGCGATCGAGGGCAAGGCCGACGTGGTCGCGCCCAGCGACGATCCGGACGCGGCCGAGAGCGCGGCGTCCAGGGTGCCGCTGGCCGAGATCAAGCGCTACGTCGGCGTCTACAACGCGATCAAGGAAGCCTACGTCGATCCGGTCGACGACAAGACGCTGATGACCTCGGCGATCCGCGGCCTGCTGCTCGACCTCGACCCGCACAGCGCCTACCTGGAGAAAAGCGACGCCGAGGCCTTCGACGAAGACACCAGCGGCGCCTACGACGGCATCGGCGTGGAGGTGCTGCAGCAGCCCGACGGCAGCGTCAAGATCATCGCGCCGATCGACGACACCCCGGCCGCGCGCGCCGGCATCAAGTCCGGCGACGTCATCGTCGCGGTCGACGGCAAGCCGCTGACGCCGGCCACGGCCGAAGGCCAGGGCCCGCTGCGCGGCGATCCCGGCACCACGGTCAGGCTTACCATCCTGCGCGAAGGTGCGCCCAGGCCGCTGCAGGTCAGCCTCAAGCGAGAGACCATCCACATCGCCAGCGTGCGCGGACGCATGCTCGAACCCGGCTACGGCTACATCCGCGTCAGTGCGTTCCAGGCCGACACCGCGGCGGATTTCGAGAAAACGCTCAAGCGGCTGCAGGGCGAGGCCGGCGGCGGCGCGTCCGGCAGAGGCCTGCGCGGCCTGGTGCTGGACCTGCGCAGCAACCCCGGCGGCCTGCTGACCTCGGCGGTGCAGATCGCCGACGACCTGCTCGACGGCGGCAAGATCGTCAGCACCCGCGGGCGGGTACCGATCAGCGATGCGGTGTTCAGCGCCACGCCCGGCGACCTGATGCAGGGTGCGCCGGTGGTGGTGCTGGTCGACGCCGGTTCGGCCAGTGCTTCGGAGGTGCTGGCCGGTGCGCTGCACGACAACAAGCGCGCGCGCATCGTCGGCAGCCGCACCTTCGGCAAGGGCTCGGTGCAGACGGTGCTGCCGCTGGACAACGGCGACTCGGTCAAGCTCACCACCGCGCGCTACTACACCCCCAGCGGCAAGTCGATCCAGGCGCGCGGCATCGAGCCGGACGTGGTGCTCAAGCCGGAAGGCGGCGCCAAGGGCGCGCGCGCGGACTACGCCGAGGCGCTGCTGCCGGGCCACCTGCACGGCGACCAGGAGGTGGCCGGCAGCAACGCCGGCGACGTGCTCGACGGCGAGGCGCCGATCACCGCCGCATTGGCGGAGCTGAAGAAACAGGTGGCCAGCGCCGCAACGGCGGTGCCGCGCCAATGACGGACGTCGAGAACGATCGTCGCAGTGACCCGATCACCCCGCGCCCTTCAGCAACCAGTACGCCAGCCCCCCGAGCAAGGCGCCGACCGGCAAGGTGACTACCCACGCCAGCAGGATCGAACGCACCACGCGCCACTGCGTGCTGCCATTGCTGGCGCCGATGCCGAACAGCGCGCCGACCGAGACGTGGGTGGTCGACACCGGCACGCCGAAGCGGCTGGCGACGGCCACCAGCAGGGCGGTGACGAGGTTGCCGGCCAGGCCCTGGCCGGGATCCATGCGGGTGATGCGACGGCCCATGGTGTCGGCGACGCGACGCGCGTTGAGCACGCCGCCGATGGCCATCGTCGCCGCGACCAGCGCCAACCCGGCGTTCGGCGCCAGCACCTGCGCGCCGAGCAGCAGAGCGACGATCTTCGGCGTGTCGTTGAGGCCGCGCGCGAAACCGACCGCGCCGCCGCTGAGGAAGTGCAGGCCGTCGAGCAGCCTGCCGGCTTCCCAGCCGAGCACGCGGCCCTGGTAGCGCTGCACGCATTCCGGCGACACGCCGGCGTCCAGCGCCAATCCGGTGCGCGCGAGCACCAGGGTGCCGTCGGCCGCGACGCGCACCGGTTCATGGCGTAAGCCGATGCACACGCAGCTGTTGCGTTCTATACCAAGCGCCAGCCGCAGGCGATGCAGCGCCGGGTACAGGCCAAGGGTCAGCAGCATCGCCAGCACCGGGCTGAGCAGCAGCGGCAGCAGGAAGGCGCCGAGCAGGACCTGCCAGTGCAGGCCGCCCAGCGTGGCGACCAGGCCGGCGCCGACCAGCCCGCCGATCAGCGCGTGCGTGGTGGAGACCGGCAGGCCGGCGAAGGTCGCCAGCAGCACCGTCAGCGCGGCGCCGAGGCTGACCGCCAGCAGGAACGCCGGGTCCAGCGCCACCGCATCCGGCACCAGGCCCTTGCCGCTGAAGGCATCGACCAGGCCGTGCGCCAGCAGCAGGGCGAACAGGGATCCGGCCAGCGTGGTCACCGTGGCCCAGGCCAGCGCCCGCCGATAGCTGCAGGCGCCGCTGCCGTACAGCGTGGCCACGCCCTTGAAGTTGTCGTTGGCGCCGTTGCTCCAGGCCAGCAGCAGCACCGCGAGGATCAGTAGCGAACCCATGCATGCGTCTCCCGAGCGCACGCTGGCGGCGCCGGTCCCCCATCAGAGGCGGCGGGGATGCAAAAGGTTGTGCGGCAGGGCGAAGCGCGTGCGGCGACGCACGCATGCGCGGGCTTCAGCCGCGCGGCGGCTTGGCTGGCATCGGGAACGGCGTGACCACGCTTTCGCCGCTGGCCGCATCGCGGATCGCGGACTGGCCTTTCCTGGCGACTTCTTCGATGCGCACGATGCTGTGCATCGGCAGGTGCAGCACCCGGGTGTCGCCGAACTCGTCGCGCAGTCGCTCCTCGACCGGATCGACGACCACGCCGTCGCGCAGGTCGAACACCAGCTCCGAGACTTCGGTGAAGCCCCAGATGTCGCTGGCCGAGACGCGCCGCGCGTACAGCTCGTACACCTTGCCGGCGTTGAGGAAGGTCAGCTTGTAGAGTGGTTTGGACATGCGGGAAGTATAAGAGTTGCTGGTTGTGGGTTGCTGGTTGCTGGTGGGTACGGCGGTTGCGGCGGAGGTTTATTCCAACAACCCGCAACCAGCAACCCGCAACCGTCAATAACCTTTCTGCTTGCGCAGGCGCCGCGCGATGCCGGGCCGCGCGAGCATGGCGAACACGACGCCGAAAATGAAGCCCGCCACGTGCGCCGCCCACGCCACCGCGCCGAAGCTCGGGCCGATGTAGGCGAACACCACCTGCAGCAGGGCCCAGATGCCGATCAGCAGCGAAGCCGGCGCGCGTACGAACTCCAGGAACAGCCCCAGCGGCAGCACCACCCCGAGCCTGGCCCGCGGGAACAGCGCCAGGTAGGCGCCGATCACCGCCGACACCGCGCCGCTGGCGCCGATGATCAGCCGGTCGGGGCTGCCGATGGCCAGCACCGCGACCAGGTTGGCGAACACGCCGCCGAGCAGGAACAGCAGCAGGAAGCGCCACGGCCCCATCACCCGTTCGCCCGGCAGGCCGAAGATCAGCAGGAACACCAGGTTGCCCAGCAGGTGCGCCCAGTCCGCGTGCAGGAACAGGGCCGTGAGCAGCCGCAGCCAGCGCTCGCCGTCCGCCCAGGAATGCAGGATGTCGGTCGGCAGCTGGCCGCCGCTGAGCGCCCCCCATTCCAGCAGCAGGGCGCCCCGGCCGTCGTCCGGCCGGGTGCTGACCCACAGGAAAGCCAGCCACAGCGCGGTGGCCAGCAGGGGCGTGGCCCAGCGCACTTCGCTGCGCTGGCGGGACGGGATGGAGACGAACATGAATGGGACGGGTCCTGTTAACGCGATCACGATACCGCGACGCGGCCATGCAGGAACGGGATGCTTGCAACCAGACGCCACGGTATAGTGCGCCCGGCGCCAGTTGTCGGGAGGGGTTTCCGGCAGGGCCGACCAGGCGGGGGCACATCGCCCATGTCGCGCGGCGCTCCCGATACCCGTCCACGGAGAGACACAGCACATGTACACCCAGTCACAGATCATCCGGATTTCCGCCCTCGCGGTCGGCATCGCCGGCGCGCTGGCTTTCGGCCAGGCACACGCCGCGGGCTTCCTGCTGAAGGAAAACAGCGTCAAGGCCCAGGGTCGCGCGATGGCCGGCGCCGCGTCCGCTTCCGGCGACGCCTCGGTGGTGGCCAACAACCCGGCGGTGATGTCGACCTTCGACAAGACCGCCTTCCAGGCTGACGTCAGTGCCATCGACCTGTCGTTCAAGTTCAAGGGCGACGGCCAGGCCGCGGCGGGTTCGCCGCTGGCGCAGCCGCTGACCGGCGGCAACGGCGGCGACGCCGGCGGCCTCAACGCGGTGCCGGCGATGTCCTTCATCAAGCCGCTCGGCGGCAGCTTCGAGAAGCTCACCGTCGGCGCCATGGTCAGCGCGCCGTTCGGGCTCAAGACCGAGTACGACGACGGCTGGAAGGGCCGCTACCACGCGCTCAAGTCCGACGTGAAGGTCATCGACCTGACCCTGTCCGCGTCGCTGGCGCTGTCGGACCGCTTCTCGATCGGCGCCGGCCTGGTCTACGAGCACGCCGACGTGACGCTTTCGAACGCGATCGACTTCGGCAGCGGCATCTGCGCCAACCCGCAGACCACGCCGCTGTGCTTCATGCCCAACCCGATCCAGGGCCCCTACGGCCCGCAGAAGAACGACGGCAAGATCTCGATCAACGGCACCGACAACAGCCTCGGCTGGATCTTCGGCATGAACTGGCGGCCGATCGACAGCCTGTCGCTGGGCTATTCGCACCGCTCCGAGGTCAGGCACGACATCCGTGGCTCGGCCGACTTCACCGTGCCGGGCAACGTCGCGCCGATCTTCGCTGGCGTCGGCCTGTACCAGGACACGGGCGCGGGCGCCAAGCTGACGCTGCCGAGCACCGACAACTTCAGCGCGACCTGGGCAACCAGCGACAAGCTGACCCTGATGGCCGAGGCCACGTTCACGCGCTGGCATTCGCTGAAGGAAATCCGCATCGCGTTCGACAACCCGGCGCAGGCCGATGCGGCCGAGCCCTACAACTGGGGCGACAGCTGGTTCTATTCGGTCGGCGCCGAGTACAAGTTGAACGACCGCCTCACCCTGCGCGGCGGCGTGGCCCGCGACGACTCGCCGGTCAGCCTGCCGTACCGCACCCCGCGCCTGCCCGACCAGGACCGCTACTGGTACTCGATCGGTGCCACCTGGGCGGTCAGCGACCACTTCGACATCAGCGGCAGCTACACCAGCGTGCAGATGGCCGATACGCCGCACATCGGCATCCGTTCGTCCAGCGGTTCCTACCTCAGCGGCAAGTACGACGGCGGCGCCGATGTCTTTGGCGTTTCGGCGCAGTACCGCTTCTGATCGCGGCACCGTATCGCGACACCCGGCGGGGCGCTTCGGCGCCCCGTTTTTTTGCGCGGCGCAAGCCGTAGGTCGGGGCTACGCCCCCGACGCAACAAGCTGATGTGCATTCGTTCAGGCCGACCGACCGCAGGCCCATGGGGCGGGTCTCGACCCCGCTCTGGCTGGTTTCCAGCACCCTTGCGCGCGGCCTATTCCCCGAGCGTCAGCAGCGACGCATTGCCGCCGGCGGCGGTGGTGTTGATGGTCACCGTCTTCTCGGTGGCGAAACGCGGCAGGTAGTGCGGGCCGCCGGCCTTGGGGCCGGTGCCGGACAGGCGCTGGCCGCCGAAGGGTTGCACGCCGACCACCGCGCCGATCTGGTTGCGGTTGACGTAGACGTTGCCGACCTTGGCCTCGGCGGCGATGCGTTCGACGGTCTCGTCGATGCGCGAGTGGATGCCCAGCGTCAGGCCGTAGCCGGTGGAGTTGATGGCGTCGATCACCTGGTCCAGCTCGCCGGACTTCCAGCGGATCACGTGCAGGGCCGGGCCGAAATTCTCGCGGTCGAGCTGCGACAGCGACTCGAGCTCCCAGGCGCGCGGCGCGAAGAAGGTGCCGTGGCCGGCATCGGCGTGCAGCTCCGCCTGCGCGATCAGCTTCGCCTCGCGCTGCATGCGTTCGGCGTGCTGGTCGAGCATGCGCAGGGCGTCGTCGTCGATCACCGGGCCGACGTCGGTCGACAGCAACGCCGGGTCGCCCACCTGCAGCTCGGCCATGGCGCCGGCCAGCATGGTGATGACCTTGTCGGCGATGTCCTCCTGCACGAACAGCACGCGCGCGGCCGAGCAGCGCTGGCCGGCGGACGTGAACGCCGATGACAGCGCGTCCTTGACCAACTGTTCCGGCAGCGCCGAGGAATCGGCGATCAGCGCGTTCTGGCCGCCGGTCTCGGCGATCACGATGCCGATCGCGCCGTCGCGCGCGGCCAGCGCGCGGTTGATCGCGAGCGCGGTCGCGTTCGAGCCGGTGAACACCACGCCGGACACGCGCGGGTCGGAAGTCAGCGCGGCGCCGACGGTGGCGCCGTCGCCGGGCAGGAACTGCAGCACGTCCGGCGGCACGCCGGCCTCGTGCAGCAGCTTGACCGCGGCGTAGCCGATCAGGTTGGTCTGCTCCGCCGGCTTGGCCAGCGCGCTGTTGCCGGCCGCCAGCGCCGCGGCGACCTGGCCGGTGAAGATCGCCAGCGGGAAGTTCCACGGCGAGATGCAGGCGAACACGCCGCGGCCGCAGTGCTGCAGGGTATTGCTCTCGCCGGTCGGGCCGGGCAGCGGGTCGGGCACGAACAGCTTGCGCGCCTCGCCGGCGTAGTAGCGCAGGAAGTCGACCGCTTCGCGCACCTCGGCCACGCCGTCGGCGATGGTCTTGCCGGCCTCGCGGGTGCACATGGCGATGAACTCGGGCATGCGTTGTTCCATCAGGTCGGCGGCATGCTCCAGGATCGCCGCACGCGAGGCGGCCGGGGTCAGGTCCCAGGCGTGCTGCGAAGCGACCGCGTTGGCGAGCGCGCGCTCGATGGTGTCCTTGTCCGCCGCCTGCCACTGGCCGACGGTCTGGCGGCGGTCGGCCGGGTTCTTCACCGCGATCCACGGCCCAGACGCGCTGGCGCCCGGCACCAGCGGCGCGGCGCGCCAGTCGGCGGATGCGGCGGCGACCTGCTCGGCCAGCGCCCGCAGCTGGTCGTCGTTGGCGAGATTGAGGCCCATGGAATTGCTCCTGTCCGATGTTCCGCCGGGCGGCTGCCCGGCAAGCGCGGCGTGGCTGCGATAGAGGTCGACCGGCAGCGGGATGCGCGGATGGGGAATGACGTCGAACGCGGCCACCGCTTCGACCGGGTCGCGGACCAGCTCCTCGATCGCCACGTTCTCGTCGGTGATGCGGTTGACGAAACTGGAATTGGCGCCGTTCTCCAGCAGTCGCCGCACCAGGTAGGGCAGCAGGTCCTCGTGCGAGCCGACCGGCGCATACACGCGGCAGGGCACGTCGAGCCGGTCGGCCGGGATCACCTCGGCGTAAAGGTCGTCGCCCATGCCGTGCAGCTTCTGGAATTCGTAGGGTTGGGGTGAGGCTGCGCTGCGAGTTCCCGCACCCTCATCCGCCCTGCGGGCACCTTCTCCCGCATGCGGGAGAAGGGACAAGGCCATGTGGTGGATCGCGGCGATGGTGTGCGCATTGTGGGTGGCGAACATCGGGTACAGCGCATCGCCCGCCTGCAGCATCCGTCGCGCGCACGCGAGGTAGGAGACGTCGGTGTTGGGCTTGCGGGTGAATACCGGGTAGCCGCCCAGGCCGTCGACCTGCGCGCGCTTGACCTCCGAGTCCCAGTACGCGCCCTTGACCAGCCGCATCGGGATGCGGCGGCCGTGGCGGCGGGCGAGGTCGGCGATGAAATCGATCACCGCCGGTGCGCGCTTCTGGTAGGCCTGCACCGCCAGGCCGAGCCCTTCCCAGCCCTCGAGCGACCGGTCGGCGTAGACGCCGGCGAACACGTCCAGCGACAGTTCGAGCCGGTCGGCCTCCTCGGCGTCGACGGTCAGGCCGATGCCGTGCGATTTCGCCAGCTGCGCCAGTTCCAGCACCGCCGGCGTCAGTTCGGCCAGCACGCGTGCGCGCTTGGCGTGCTCGTAGCGCGGATGCAGGGCCGACAGCTTGACCGAGATCGACGGCGCGGCGAACACCGCATCCGCACCGGCGGCGGCGGTGCCGGCGTCCTTGCCGATGGCGTGGATCGCATGGCGGTAGGCATCCAGGTAACGCTGCGCGTCGTGCGCGGTCAGCGCGGCCTCGCCGAGCATGTCGAACGAGTAACGGTAGCGCGCGTTGCCGCCCTTGCGCCCGCGCGCCAGCGCTTCGGCGATGGTGCGGCCCATGACGAACTGGTGGCCCATGATCCGCATCGCCTGGCGCACGGCGAGCCGGATCACCGGTTCGCCGACGCGGCCGACCAGGCGCTTGAAGGCGTTGTGGGCGTCGCGGCGGGTGTCGTCCGCCAGGTCGACCAGGTGGCCGGTGAGCATCAGGCCCCAGGTCGAGGCGTTGACCAGCACCGAATCGGACTGGCCCATGTGGCGCTTCCAGTCGGCCTCGCCGAGCTTGTCGCGGATCAGCTTGTCGGTGGTGTCCTGGTCGGGGATCCGCAGCAGCGCCTCGGCCACGCACATCAGCAGCACGCCTTCCTCGCTGCCGAGGTCGTACTGGCGCATGAAGGCCTCGATCGCGCCCTGGTCCTGCGCCCGCGCGCGGACCCGCCGCACCAGCTCGGTCGCGGTCGCCTGGATCGCCGCGTGGCCGGCTTCGGACTGCCGCGCCTGCACCAGCAAATCGCGCACGTGTGCGGTTTCATCGACGGCCCAGGCCGCGGTGATGGCGGCGCGCAGCGGCGAGGGCGCGGCAGGAAGCTCGGGGGACAGGATCGCGGTCACGGGGGGCCGGGCGGGTGTAAGACCCGCGATTCTAGGGCTTGCACGCACCCGCGAACAGCGGCCTGCGCGCGCGGCCGGGCGCTTCGCTTGCCCGCAAATGCCCGCGCCAGCTACCATCTTGGATGCTATTCGTGGTCCGCTCCCGTTCCTGCGCACGTTTTTCGACCCTTGGGGTCGCGTGCGGGATGGGCCGCGCACTCGCCAGCCATGACGCCAACAGGCATTCGGGGTTCGATGTGATGCAAGCCGGTCGATTCAAACAGTGGATTCCGCGGTGGGCCTCGGCCCTGGTCCTGCTGGCGCTGTCCACCAGCGCCTTCGCCGTCCCCGGTGCCGGCCCCGCCGACCCCAGGGAATGGCAGCTCAACATGGGCCGCGGGGTCACGCCGCTGTCGCAGCACGCCTACGACGCGCACATGATGGTGCTGTGGGTGTGCGTGGTGATCGGCGTGATCGTGTTCAGCGCCATGGCCTACGCCATGTTCAAGTTCCGCAAGTCCAAGGGTGCGGTCGCGGCGCAGTTCAGCCACAACACCACCGCCGAGATCATCTGGACCGTGATCCCGGTGCTGATCCTGATCGGCCTTTCCTGGCCGGCCACGACCAAGCTGATCGCGATGTACGACACCCGCGACTCGGAGATGACGGTCAAGGTCACCGGCTACCAGTGGATGTGGAAGTACGACTACCTGGGCGAGGGCGTGGCGTTCACCAGCCGCCTCGACCGCGACAGCGACCGCCTGCGCCAGGACAAGGCCAGCACCCAGGAGGAGATCAGGGCGCATACGCACTACCTGCTCGACGTCGACAACCCGCTGGTGCTGCCGGTCGACACCAAGGTCCGCTTCGTGGTGACCGCCGACGACGTCATCCACTCCTGGTGGGTGCCGGCCTTCGGCTGGAAACAGGATGCGATCCCCGGCATCGTCAACGAGAACTGGGCGACGATCCGCGAGCCCGGCATCTACCGCGGCCAGTGCGCCGAACTGTGCGGCAAGGACCACGGCTTCATGCCGATCGTGGTCAAGGCGGTATCCAAGGCCGAATTCCGGCAGTGGCTGGCGGCGGAAAAGGCGAAGAACGCGCCAGCCCCCGCGCCTGCACCGGCCGCAGCCGCGCCGGTTGGGCCGACGCCGGACGACGCAGCTCCGCCTGCCGCCGGCGACGGCGCGCCGCCAGCCACCGCACAGGTCCGGTCCGACGCGGCATCCGCGGCCGGCTGATCTTCTTCGAGACGCCTGCAAGACACGCCCACGACACGCACCGAACAGCACGCATTCCCCGAGGTAGGCATCCATGTCCACGTACCCCGCCACCGCAGACCACGCCGGCCACGGCGAGCACAAGCTCGGCTTCGTCGAGCGCTGGTTCTTCTCGACCAACCACAAGGACATCGGCACGCTCTACCTGCTGTTCAGCTTCCTCATGGTCATCGTCGGCGCAACGCTGTCGGTGATGATCCGCTCGGAACTGGCCGAGCCGGGCCTGCAGCTTTTCAAGCCCGAGTTCTTCAACCAGCTGACCACCATGCACGGGCTGGTGATGATCTTCGGCGCGATCATGCCGGCGTTCGTGGGCCTGGCCAACTGGATGGTGCCGCTGCAGATCGGCGCGCCGGACATGGCGCTGCCGCGCATGAACAACTGGTCGTTCTGGATCCTGCCGTTCGCCTTCACCCTGCTGCTGTCGACCCTGTTCCTGCCCGGCGGCGCGCCGGCCGGCGGCTGGACCATGTACCCGCCGCTGATGCTGCAGGGCGGCGCCAACGTCGCCTTCACCGTGTTCGCGATCCACATGATGGGCATCAGCTCGATCATGGGCGCGATCAACATCATCGCCACCATCCTCAACATGCGCGCGCCGGGCGTGGACCTGCTGAAGATGCCGCTGTTCTCGTGGAGCTGGCTGATCACCGCCTTCCTGCTGATCGCGGTGATGCCGGTGCTGGCCGGCGCGGTGACCATGCTGCTGACCGACAAGTTCTTCGCCACCAGCTTCTTCAACGCCGCCGGCGGCGGCGACCCGGTGATGTACCAGCACATCTTCTGGTTCTTCGGCCATCCCGAGGTCTACATCATGATCCTGCCGGCGTTTGGCATCGTCAGCGAGATCATCCCGACCTTCTCGCGCAAGCCGCTGTTCGGCTACCAGGCGATGGTCTACGCGCTGGCCTCGATCGCGTTCCTGTCGTTCATCGTCTGGGCGCACCACATGTTCACCGTGGGCATGCCGCTGGGCGGCGAGATCTACTTCATGTTCGCCACCATGCTGATCTCGGTGCCGACGGGGGTGAAGGTGTTCAACTGGGTCAGCACCATGTGGCGGGGATCGCTGACGTTCGAAACGCCGATGCTGTGGGCGGTCGGGTTCGTGATCCTGTTCGCGATCGGCGGCTTCTCCGGGCTGATGCTGGCGGTGGTGCCGGCCGACTTCCAGTACCAGGACACCTATTTCGTGGTTGCGCACTTCCACTACGTGCTGGTGACCGGCGCGCTGTTCGCGATCATCGGCGCGATCTACTACTGGTGGCCGAAATGGACCGGGCGCATGTACAGCGAGTTCTGGGGCAAGGTGCACTTCTGGTGGACGATCGTGTTCGTCAACCTGGTGTTCTTCCCGCAGCACTTCCTCGGCCTGGCCGGCATGCCGCGCCGGATCCCGGACTACAACGTGGTATTCGCCGACTGGAACCTGGTCAGCTCGATCGGTGCGCTGGGCATGTTCATCACCCCGTTCCTGATGTTCGCCATCCTGTTCTGGTCGCTCAAGCGCGGCCCGAAGGCCGAGGCACGGGCATGGGAAGGCGCCAAGGGACTGGAATGGACGGTGCCGTCGCCGGCGCCGCACCACACCTTCACCACGCCGCCGGTCATCCGTGACGGGGACCTGGCGCACGGCGACGTCACCCACTGACCGTGCCGCATAGCCACGCCATGGACCCGAACGACCATCGCCACGACGATCTGGATGCACGCCGCGGCCGCGCGCGCCGCACCGCGCTGGTGGTCGCCGTGATCGCGATCCTGGTCTACGCCGGCTTCATGATCATCTTCAGCGGCGTGCTGCGCGGATGAGCGGAAAGCGCACCCCGGGCAAGCAGGGCGGCGTCGCGAAGATGGTGTTCTTCGCGATCGGCGCGTTTGCCTTCACGTTCTCGCTGGTGCCGCTGTACCGGGTGGCCTGCGAGAAGGTGCTCGGCGTGCGCCTGGAGAAGACCGCGATCGACGGCGAGCGCACCGCCGCGATGGAAAGCCGCAAGAGCGACCGCCTGATCACGGTGGAGTTCGACGGCGGCGTCAACTCCAAGCTGCCCTGGGCCTTCCATCCCGAAAAGACCAGCATGCGGGTGCGTCCCGGCGAGCAGTACGACACCATGTTCTATGCCCGCAACAACGGCGGCCGCAGCATCGTCGGCAACGCGGTACCGTCGATCGCGCCGGCGCGCGCCTCCGGCTATTTCAGCAAGACCGAATGCTTCTGCTTCACCTCGCAGACGCTGGCCGCCGGCGAGGCGCGCGACATGCCCGTGCGTTTCATCGTCGCGCCGGACCTGCCCGACGACATCGACACCATCACCCTGTCCTACACGTTCTACAAGAACGATGCGCTGACCGCGCAGCTCGAATCGGCCGCGGGTGCGGCCGGTGCGGCGCGCGCGGCTCCCTGACATCGCAACACGCAACGGAAGAACCACCATGGCCCAGGCCCACGCCCAACCCGATCCCAACGCCTACTACGTGCCGCACGGCAGCCGCTGGCCGGTGTTCGCCTCGGTCGCGCTGTTCATCACCATGCTGGGCTTCGCCAACTGGCTGAACGAGACCAGGTGGGGCAAGGAGGCGTTCTTCATCGGCCTGGTCGCGCTGGCGGTGATCCTGTTCAAGTGGTTCTCCGACGTCATCCTCGAATCGGTCTCGGGCTATTACAACAAGCAGGTCGATGGCTCGTTCCGCATGGGCATGGTGTGGTTCATCTTTTCCGAGGTGATGTTCTTCGCCGCGTTCTTCGGCGCGCTGTTCTACGCGCGCCAGTACGCGGTGCCGTGGCTGGGTGGCGAAGGCCCCAAGGGCGTGATCACCAACTCGCTGCTGTGGGACGGCTTCAGCGCGGCATGGCCGACCGCGGGCCCGGCGCAGGTCGGCGGCCACTTCCAGACCATCGCCCCGTGGGGCCTGCCGCTGCTCAACACCCTGATCCTGCTGACCTCGGGCGTCACCGTCACCATCGCCCACCATGCGCTGCGTGCGGGCCGCCGCAAGCAGCTGCTGGTGTTCCTTGGACTGACCGTGCTGCTGGGCTGGACCTTCCTCGCGTTCCAGGCCGAGGAATACATCCACGCCTACACCGAACTGAACCTCACGCTGGGCTCGGGCATCTACGGCTCCACCTTCTTCATGCTCACCGGCTTCCATGGCGCCCACGTCACGCTCGGCTCGATCATGCTGCTGATCATCTGGCTGCGCTGCGCCAAGGGCCACTTCAGCAAGGACGACCATTTCGCGTTCGAAGCGGTGGCCTGGTACTGGCACTTCGTCGACGTGGTGTGGCTGGGACTGTTCCTGTTCGTGTACGTGCTTTGAGCGCCTTATTCAGACAGCCGAACTCCGTAGGAGCGACGTAAGTCGCGAGCTTTTTAGGTTTCGAAGATCGGGTCGCGGCCATCCATGGCAACTTTTGCGGCTCCGGAAACCGCGGCCCGGCCATCCATGGCCGGGCGTTCGCGGACGCAGAAGATGCCGACAGGGCATCTTCTAGACGCGTCCACTCACCCCATGCGGCGTGATCCAGCCCATGTAGATGGCCAGGCCCACCACCAGGATCAGGATCACCGACAGCACGATGCGCCTGGTCAGCGCGTTCACGGTGCGGTTGGTCCTGCCCCTGTCGACCAGCATGTAGTACAGGCCCGCGCCGAGGTTCCACAGGATGAGTATCAGGAAGGCGACGATCAGCAGGGTTTTCAGCGAATCGTTCATCGTGGCCTCCGGAGCGCGCGGCGCGTGAGCGGATTATCGCAGCCCGCGGGCAGGCGCGCATGAGCGGCCGCAACACCCTGCTGCTCGGCTGGCTGCTGGCACTGGCGGCGATCGCCGGCCTCAGCCGGCTTGGCGCCTGGCAGCTGGCGCGCATGCACGAGAAGCAGGCGATGCTAGACGCCGTGCAGGAGACGCTCGCCAACCGCGACCCGCAGCCGCTGGCGCTGGCCGCGGACAGGCTGCGCGCGGGCGGCTACGACTGGGTCGGCGGCAGCGGCCGTTTCGTCGACGCGCCGGCCGTGCTGCTCGACAACCAGCAGCGCGACGACCGTGTCGGCGTGCGCGCCTACCGCGTGTTCCAGCCGCAGCAGGAGAATGCCGCGCCGCTGCTGGTCGAACTGGGTTGGCTGCCCTTGCCGGGCGATCGCAGGCTGCCCGGCATCCCGCGTCCGTCCGGCGAGCTGCGGATCGCCGGCCTGCTCGCGCCGCCGCCGTCGCACGGCATCCTCGCCGCAACGCTCGCGCCGCAGGCCGATGGCACGCTGCTGGCCACCGGGTTCGACCTGCCGGCGCTGCGCGCGGCGTTGCAGCTGCCGCGACTGGCGCCGCGCGTGCTCAAGCTCGATCCGGCCCTGCCGCTGGGCTATGCGCGCGACCTCGACATCCTGCCCAACACGCTGCCGCCCGAACGCCACCTGGGTTACGCCGTACAGTGGTTCGCGCTGGCGCTGGCGGTGCTGGCCATCGCGCTGCTGCTGACCTTCCGCAAACGCAAGCCGACCGACACGAGGCCGAAGCCATGAGTGCGTCGCTGGATCCAGATCTGCGCAAACGCAACCGCAACCGGGGCATGCTGCTCGCGGTGATCGCCGTGTTCCTGGTGCCGATCGCGCTGGCATGGCTGCTCAATGCCGGCCACCTGCTGCCCGCCGCCAAGACCAAGGGCGAATACCTGCAGCCGATGGTCGACCTGCGCGCGGCCGAGCCGGTGCTGGCCGATGGCGGCCGCTACGCGTGGGATCCGGCCGGCCGGCGCTGGCGCATCCTGATCGCGCCGCCGCCCGAATGCGCCGCCGCCTGCGTCGAGGCCGCGCGCAAGGTCGACCTGGTCTGGCAGCTGCTGGGCAGGAACGCCGATCACGTGGACATCCTCTGGCTTGGCGCGCCGCCGGCCGGAGCGAAACGCAATGCCGCCACCCGCGTGCTGCGCCGCGATCCCGCGCTGCGCGCCAGGCTGCCGCGCGTCGACGACGCGCCGGAAGGGGCCGCTGGCGTGCCGGTGTACGTGATCGACCCCAACGGCTTCGTGGTCCTGCGTTACGCTCCCGGCTTCGCGCCCAAGGACCTGCTCGACGACGTCACCAAGCTCGCCAAACTGATGTAATGCCGACCCGATGACCATGATGTCCACATCCAGCATCCACCGCCCGGCCGTCTATCGGCATTTCCATCGCATCGCCTGGCTGGCGGTCGCGCTGGCGCTGGGCGTGATCGTGTTCGGCGCCTTCGTGCGCCTGTCGAACGCCGGACTGAGCTGCCCGGACTGGCCGACCTGCTACGGCCGTGCGTCCTGGCCGACCGCCGCGAGCCAGGCCGTCGACCACGCCGCCACCGCGATCCGCCCGGTCGAGGTGCACAAGGCCTGGCGCGAGCAGCTGCATCGCATGCTCGCCGGTGCGCTCGGCGTGCTGGTGCTGGTGCTGGCGCTGCTGGCCGCGCGCAAGCGCAAGCACGGCGTGCTGCAGGTGCTCGCCGCCGCGGTGCTGGTGGCGCTGGCGATCCCGCTGTACATGCGCGGGCAGCACGCGGCGGCGTCCGCGCTGGCGGTCGCCGGCGAGGCGGTCCTGCTGTTCGCCGCGCTGCGCTGGTCGAACGTCGACCTGTCGCGCACGGCGGCGCTGACCCTGGCGGTGATCATCTTCCAGGCGCTGCTGGGCATGTGGACGGTCACCTGGCTGCTGAAACCGATCGTGGTCATGGGCCACCTGCTCGGCGGCCTGGCCACGTTCGCGCTGCTGGCGTGGATGGCCTGGCGCGCCACCCACCTGCCGATCCGCCTGGTCGACGCGCGGACGCTGCGGCGCTGGGTGGTCGTCGTGCTGTCGCTGCTGGTGGTGCAGATCGCGCTCGGCGGCTGGACCAGCGCCAACTACGCCGCGCTGGCCTGCGCCAACGACTTCCCCAAGTGCGTCGGCCAGTGGTGGCCGCCGCACGATTTCCGCGAAGGCTTCGTGCTGTGGCGCGGCGTCGGCGTCGACTACGAAGGCGGGGTGCTCGACGGCGCCTCGCGCATCGCCATCCAGATGGCGCACCGGATGATGGCGGTGGCCGCCTTCGCCGGCCTGATCGCGCTGGCGGTGAAGCTGCTGCGCACGCCGGGCCTGCGCGGCTGGGCGGTGCTGCTGGGCGTGCTGGCCTGCGCGCAGGTCGCGCTGGGCATCGCCAACGTGGTGCTGTCGCTGCCGCTGGACGTGGCGGTGGCGCACAACGCCGGCGCCGCGCTGCTGCTGTTCGTGCTGGTGTCGCTGCTGGCGCGCCTGAGTGCCGCGGACTGATGCGCGGCATCGCCGGCCAGTACTGGGAGCTGACCAAGCCGCGGGTGGTGTCGCTGATCGTGTTCACCGCGCTGGTCGGCATGTTCCTGGCCGTGCCCGGCCTGCCGCCGCTGCGCGAAGCCGCGTTCGGCCTGCTCGGCATCTGGCTGGCGGCGGCCTCGGCCGCGGCGATCAACCACCTGATCGACCAACGCATCGACAAGCTGATGGCGCGCACCGCCAACCGTCCGCTGGCCACCGGCACGCTGCAGCCGGCGCAGGTGCTGGCGTTCGCGGTGTTCCTCGGCGCCGCTTCGATGACGATCCTGATCGCGCTGGTCAACCCGCTCACTGCCGCGCTCACCTTCGCCTCCCTGATCGGTTACGCCATCGTCTACACCGGCTTCCTCAAGCGCGCCACGCCGCAGAACATCGTCATCGGCGGCATCGCCGGCGCCGCGCCGCCGCTGCTGGGCTGGGCCGCGGTCACCGGCATGCGCAACGAATGGGACTGGGCGCACGCGCTGCTGCTGGTGCTGATCGTGTTCGTGTGGACGCCGCCGCACTTCTGGGCGCTGGCGATCTTCCGCCGCGCCGACTACGCCCGCGCGCTGGTGCCGATGCTGCCGGTCACCCACGGCGTCACCTACACCCGCTGGCAGATCCTGCTCTACACCGTGCTGCTGGTGGCGGTGACCATGCTGCCCTGGGCCGCCGGCATGAGCGGCCTGTTCTACCTCGGCGGCGCGCTGGTGCTCGGCGCGATGTTCCTGTGGCACGCGTGGAGGCTGATGGACCCGCCGGACGAGTTCTTCGCCATGCGCGTGTTCAATTACTCGGTCGTCTACCTGATGGCGCTGTTCGCCTTCCTGCTGATCGACCACTGGCTGCTGCCGTGGCTGCAGCCGGCGGCGGCGATGCAGCTGGTGCCGGTGGCCTGAGCCGTCGCCACGACTGCGCGCAGCACCTGAAATCCGCCGACGCGCGGCGTAGCATATGCGGGTTGCCGCCGCTGCAATCCCGATGACACCCACGCCTCCCGGTTCGCCGCCGCATCCCCACCTGCGCGACGAGGCCACCACCGACGCCTTGCCGATTGCCCCGTCCATGGGCGCCAGCCTGGATGCCGCGCGCATGCCGCGGCGCTCCACCATCGTCGAGCCGCGGGTGCTGATGATCGCGGCGCTGGCGGTGGTGCTGGGCGTCGCCGCGGCCTTCATCGCGCAGCTGCTGGTGGCGCTGATCCACGGCGTCACCAACCTGTCGTTCTACGGTCGCTGGTCCACCGAAAATGTCACGCCCGCCGGCAACACGCTCGGCGCCTGGGTGATCGCGGTGCCGGTGATCGGCGGGCTGGTCGTCGGGGGGATGGCGCGCTGGGGCTCGCAGGCGATCCGCGGCCACGGCATCCCCGAGGCGATGGAGCAGGTGCTGCTCAACGAATCCAGGATCGCGCCGCGCATCACCTTCCTCAAGCCGCTGTCCTCGGCGGTGGCGATCGGCACCGGCGGGCCGTTCGGCGCCGAGGGCCCGATCATCGCCACCGGCGGCGCGCTGGGCTCGTTCATCGGCCAGCTGCTGCGCGTCACCGCGCAGGAGCGCAAGGTGCTGCTGGCCGCGGGCGCGGCCGGCGGCATGACCGCGATCTTCGGCTCGCCGGTGTCGGCGGTGATCCTGGCGGTCGAGCTGCTGCTGTTCGAGCTGCGCCCGCGCTCGCTGATCCCGGTGGCGATGGCGGCGGTGAGTGCTGCCGGCGTGCGCTACGCACTGGTCGGCAGCACGCCGGTGTTCGCGATGCCGCACGTCGACACGCCCGGGCTGGCGGCGCTGGCCAGCTACGTGGTGCTCGGCGCCTTGATCGGCCTGGTCAGCGTCGGCGTCACCCGCATCGTCTACGGGGTCGAGGACGCGTTCGAGAAACTTCCCGTGCACTGGATGTGGTGGCCGGCGATCGGCGGCCTTGCGGTCGGGATCATCGGCTACTTTGCGCCGCTGACCCTGGGCGTGGGCTACGTCAATATCGAGAACATCGTCGCCGGAAACTTCGCGGTCGGCGCGCTGGCGGTGCTGTGCGTGATGAAGTTCGCCTCGTGGGCGATCGCGCTGGGCAGCGGCACCTCCGGCGGCACCCTGGCGCCGCTGTTCACCATCGGCGGCGCGCTCGGCGCGCTGGCCGGGTTCGGTGCGGTCGCGGTCGCGCCACGCCTGGGCATCGATCCGCGCATCGCCGGCCTGGTCGGCATGGCCGCGATCTTCGCCGGCGCCTCGCGCGCGCTGCTGGCCTCGGTGGTGTTCGCGTTCGAGACCACCTGGCAACCGGCCGGCCTGCTGCCGCTGCTGGGCGGCTGCACCGCCGCCTACCTGGTGTCGGCGCTGGTCATGCGCAACACCATCATGACCGAGAAGATCGCCCGCCGCGGCGTGCGCGTGCCCACCGAATACGCCGCCGACTACCTCGAACAAGTCCTGGTGCGCGACGCCTGCACCCGCGACGTCGTCACCCTGCGCAGCCGCGACTCGCTCGGCGACGTGCGCCAGGCCATCAACTCGGGCCGCGCCGAACACCAGCACCAGGGCTTCCCGGTGATCGACGACACCGGCCGCGTCCGCGGCGTGCTCACCCGCCGCCAGTTGCTCGACCCGTCCGAACCCAACATGCGCCGTATCGGCGACCTGCCGCTGCGCGAGCCGGTGGTCGTGCACGAGCACCACTCCCTGCGCGAAGCCGCCGACCACATGGTCGCCCACGACATCGGTCGCGTGATCGTGGTCGGCGTCGACGCCCCGCATCCGCTGGTCGGCATCCTCACCCGCGGCGACCTGCTGGCCGCGCACGGACAGCGGCTGAAGGAGGCGCACCAATCCGGACGGCATATCCGGATTCGGGAGAGCCTGCGGGGGATGCGGGGCGAGTAGTGATCGCGGAGGGGCTTTCTGACAGACGGGGTGCGGAACGTGGGGCATACTCGGTGCGATGCCCCTTTTTTGAGGGGGATTGATTAGTTTGGCAGCAGGGGGAGGTTCAATGGCAGACGGCCGAGAAACTCGGGCAGCAATCGACTCGGAGACAGTCCGGGGCTTGCTCCTCATCAATGGTGGCGGAGCCGTTGCTCTGCTTGCCTTTCTTTCCACCATCATTGGCAAGCCTGAATTTTCTATTCTTACACAGGCTGTCATTTGGGCCGCCTTTCTTTTTCAGGCTGGCTTAGCAACCGCTGTTATCCACAATCGATTCCGCCGCCTTTGCTCGCTTGAATACGCGAAAAAGAAAGAGGATCGGAAACGATGCACATTGTTCGGCCGAGAACTAAGAGAGCCGTGCATTTGCCGTTGGAGCACTAGCTTCATGTGGGCATCCATTCTGTCCTTTATGGCTGCAGGTGTGGTTGTACTGATTGCTGGACTCTGCGTTGTCCAGCAAACAGGGCACACTGCCCAGTCTCAGACGCAAGCTGTCACCGGCCTGTTACCTAACAATTCATTCATCAAGTCGAACCCGCTTCGCGGGCCGGCTTAATTCAGGCGTTAGACCGCAATGGCAGATCCTAACCGCACGCGCGAAACCCAGATCCAGTTCGAGCAACTGGTTGCCCGGCTACTGTCGGCCAATGGATTCACCGTAGAACCGTATCCCCATCAGGCGATTGAAGTCAGAGGCTTCGACTTTATCGCTCAGCGTGAAAACGAGCTCTATCTAGTAGAGGCGAAATTTTATCGAACAGCCAGTCCTCAGGCTTCTCTGCTCGAGACCGCGGCAGCTCGCCTTCAGATCGCTCTAAAGCGGAATCCTGGGAACAAAGGCATGCTTGTTGTTTCAGCCGCACTGCCCACTGAGTCAAAGAGTACGCTCCAAAAGTATTTTGGCCTAGCTCTTGTCGACCGTTCCGACCTTGCAACATGGGCATCCGTATCGGCGGAGCTGCGTGATGAACTACGTACAATTCTTGAAGACGACGAACCGCAATCGTTCCGCATGCGTGATCGGGCAGCTGAGCAGATCGTAATCATTGATATTCCTGCGGGAATTCCGCTCAAGGAAGACACGCGCGGAACGGAGCTTTGTCAAGAGCTACGTGAGCTATCTGCCGGCAAGACTCATTGGAGAAAATACGAAGATCTTTGTGAGCGCATCTTGAAGTACCTTTTTCCAAACGACCTGCTAGGCTGGCACTCGCAGAAACGCACAGACGACGGACTGAATCGTTACGATTTCGTGTGCCGGATTCGACCGATAACAGACTTTTGGTCCTTTCTCATCCATCACCTGAACAGTAGATACGCCCTATTCGAGTTTAAGAACTATACCGGTCTAATTAAGCAGGGCCAAATACTAACCACAGAGAAATATCTTTTGGAGAAAGGCCTGCGTCGTGTAGCGATCATTTTTTCCAGAAAGGGCGTTAGTAAAGAGGCATCCAAGATGGCGCAAGGTGCCATGCGTGAACAGGGGAAACTCATGCTTGTCCTCAACGATAATCAGGTTTGCGAAATGCTCCACATGAAGGAGCGCGGTGAGGACCCCACAGATTTCCTTTTCGATCTTGCCGATGACTTCTTGTTGTCACTTCCGCGCTAATGTGGTCTAGCAATGCGTGCAAGCCGAAATTGCATCGCTACGCCAGCCACATGCAGAAAAAGCTTGCCATGTGTCTGGCTACGCGCTGAAATTCGACTTAACTTGCGCGTTAGGCGGCGAACCAAGTACCTGAAAAGCTGTCAGGTACATCCAAAAAAAGCCCGCTCTCCGAGCGGGCTTTTCGTTGTTGCGACACATGATGCAGGGCGGGAATTCGTTCCGGGCCGCTTGAACCGCAGCCTCAAGCCGCCTTGCGCAACGCTACCGCCGGGAAATCCACCGGCACCGCGAACGCCACGTTGACGTAGTTGGTGAACAGGTTGAGGGCGACGTGGGCCATGACTTCGACGATGGCTTCGTTGTCGAAGCCGGCGTCGCGCATCGCCTGCACGTCGGCGTCGCCGACCTGGCCGCGGGCGTCGACCAGCTTGAGCGCGAAGTCCAGCGCGGCCTGGGTCTCGGGGTCGGACGAATGCCCCGCTTGCGCGGCTTGCAGGGCCTCGGCGCTGACGCCGGCATTGCGACCCAGCGCGGTGTGCGCGGCCAGGCAGTAGTTGCAGGCGTTACGGTCGGCGACGGCCACGGCGATCTGTTCGCCCAGCGCGGGCGCGATCACGCCGCCGCCGAGGGCGCCGAACGCGCCCCACATGCTCTGCAGCGCGGCCGGGGAGTTGGCGACGGCGCGGAACATGTTGGGCGTGGTGCCGAAGGCACCGTGGATGGCGTCGAGCAGCTGCTTGCGCTCGGGGGTGGTGGCGTTGCGGTCGATCAGGGGGACGCGGTTCATGGCGGTGTTCCTTTTTGTGGGAGGGGGGAGGAAGCGAAATTGCAGGTTGCTGGAGATGGACGACGGGTTTGCCGGGCGGGCGTTAGTCGGCCGTGCCCTGGTGCTGGACCTTGCCTGGCAGCGACAGATCGCCCGAGGCGACCTTGAACACGTTCGCCACGCACAGCAGCGGGCTGTGCACGCTGGCGTTGACGCGCAGCGCGGCGGTGACGCCGTCGAAACCGGCGGCGTTGACCGCGCCGATGTCGTCGAAGGGCACGCGCACCTGCAGCGACTCGCCCTTGAACACCGGATCCCATCCGGGGCTGTCGATCAGGATCGGCAGGCCGGGCCAGGTCCTGGGCAGGCGCGGCTGGCTGCCTTCGGCGATGTCGACGACCTTCAGCGCGCCCTTGCCGCAGGCGTCGTCGGGCTGCAGCACCACCCAATGCGAGTGCCACAGGTCGCCGTCGTTGCCGAGGTCGCCGTCGCCGTTCTCGTCGAACAGCGGGGTGTCGTCGAAGTCAGGGTGTGCGGTGACGGCGAAGGCGAGGATGCCGGCCTTGTGCTCGAAGCCGACGATGTACGGATCCAGGGTGGTCGGCCAGACGTAGGAGAACACGCTGCTGCCGGCGAGCTTGCCGGTGCTGGCGGGCTTGCTGTCGCCGGCCTTGCCGGAGACGGCGATGTGGAAGATCGCGGTGTTGCCTTCGGTGCTGATCTTGGTGTGCACGATGTCGAACGGCGCCTGCACCGCTTCGGCCGGCGCGCTGTGGATGCCGCCGGCGTGCTGGTCGGCGGCCTGCTTTTCGGCGGCATGATCGACGCCGTCGTGGGCCAGGCTGGCCGGGCCGGCGACAAGCAGGGCCGCGGCGATGGCCAGGCGCAGGCCGGCGGGGCGGGGTGAGTGCGGATGGGCGGATGGACGGGGCATGGCGGTTCCTCTCTCGATGCGGCCTGCGGACGGCGGGCCGGGTGGCGGTGTGCGGACAGCATCGCCCGGGCAACCTTGCTATTGGTTGCGTTTCGTCCATAGAATCACCCATATCGTCCAGAAACCCCTCGGAGCCATGCATGGCGTCCCTCGACCGGCTGTCCTCGCTGATGGAGCGCTTCCACGTCCGCGCGCACCTGTTCCATGCCGGACCGCTGTGCGGGCTGGCGCAGTTCGACGCCGAGCCGGGGCGCGGCTTCCTGCACGTGCTGCGGCGCGGCGAGCTGGTGGTCACCCACCATCCGCGCAGCGGCGTGCCGCAGCGGATCGAAGTAGACGAACCGACCCTGCTGTTCTATCCGCGTCCGCTGGCGCACGCCTTCCACAACGCACCGGCCGAGGGCTCGGATTTCGTCTGCGCGACGCTGGACTTCGACGGCGGCGCGCAGCATCCGCTGGCGCGCGCGCTGCCGCCGCTGCTGGTGCTGCCGCTGCGCGAAGTCGACGGCCTGGAGCAGACGCTGGCGCTGCTGTTCGCCGAATCCGAGCGCGTGCGCTGCGGCCAGCGGCTGCTGGCCGACCGCCTGTTCGACGTGCTGGTGCTGCAGCTGCTGCGCTGGCTGCTCGACCATCCCGCCGAGGCGGAGCTGCCGGCCGGATTGCTGACCGGCCTTTCCGATCCGAAACTGGCGCGCGCGCTGACCGCGATGCACGAGCAGCCGGGCGCGGACTGGTCGCTGGCGATGATGGCCGAGGCCGCCGGCATGTCGCGCAGCGCGTTCGCGGTCGCGTTCAAGCGGCAGGTCGGCCGCACCCCGGCCGAATACCTGGCGCAATGGCGGGTGTCGATCGCGCAGGCGCTGCTGCGCAAGGGCACGTCGCTGAAGACGGCGAGCCTGCAGCTGGGCTATCGCAGCGCGTCGTCGCTGTCGCGGGCGTTCACCCAGGCGGTGGGCATGTCGCCGCGCGCGTGGCTGCAGGCACGGGCCTGATCTTCGGCGCGCATCGCCGCGTCGCGCGGGTGCGCCCGGCCGGTCACGATTCCGGGATCCGCTTCTCGATCCGCCGGTCCGGCACCAGCCACATCAGCGCCACCAGCACGTACAGCGCCTGCGCCAGCCACTGCACGACGAAGGCCAGCGGGATCGCGATCGCATACAGCACGATCGACGCATAGCCCTTGAGGTCGCGGCCAACCGCGCGCGCGACCAGCGATTCGCCGTGCTCGGCGGCGATGATCGCCTGCACCAGGATGGCGTAGGCGACCGCCGCCATCAGCAGCACGCCGCCGTACATCGCCGTGGGCAGCGGCGTGAAGTGGTTCTCGCCCATCCAGCCGGTGACGAACGGGAACAGCGACAGCCAGAACAGCAGGTGCAGGTTGGCCCAAAGCACGCCTCCGCTGACGCGCCTGGTCGCCTGCAACAGGTGGTGGTGGTTGTTCCAGTAGATGCCGATGTAGATGAAGCTCAGCACGTAGCTCAGCAATACCGGCACCAATGGCCGCAGCGCCGCCAGCCCCTCGCCGTGCGGGACCTTCATCTCCAGCACCATGATGGTGATGATGATCGCCAGCACGCCGTCGCTGAAGGCTTCCATCCGGTTCTTGCCCATGGGCCGGCTCCTCATCTGGTGGGTGTGTTTTTGTAGGAGCGGCTCATAGCCGCGAGCTTTTGCTCCGTCCCGCACCAAGAGCAAGAGCTCGCGGCTATGAGCCGCTCCTACAAGGGCGGGGCGGCTGGAACCGGGCGTGTCGCACCTGGCTCGCTGCCTTGGCCCTACTCGGCGTCGCCGAGCAGGTATTCCTGCCAGAACAGCATGGTCGCGGCGCCGAAGTAATCGCTGTTGGCTTTCTTGCGGAAGCCGTGGCCCTCGTCGTTGAACAGCAGGTACCACACCGGGTGGCCGTTGCCGCGCACCGCCTGCACGATCTGCTCGGCCTCGGTGTACGGGACCCGCGGGTCGTTCCTGCCCTGGGCGACGAACAGCGGCGCCGCGATCCTGCCGGCGTTGTTGAGCGGCGAGATGCGCTCGAACACCGCCTGCATCCCCGGGTCGCGTTCGTCGCCGTACTCGGCGCGGCGCAGGTCGCGGCGATAGTCCTCGGTGTTCCTGAGGAAGGTGCCGAAGTGCGAGATGCCGACGATGTCTACGCCGGCGCGGATGCGTTCGGGATAGTTGGTCATGCTCGCCAGCACCATGTAGCCGCCGTAGCTACCGCCGTAGACGCCGATGCGGTCGGCGTCGAGTTCGGGCTGTTCGCCGATCCAGTCGAGCAGGGCGCCGATGTCGCGCACCGAGTCCTCGCGCTTTTCGGCATTGTCCAGCTGCAGGTAGGACTTGCCGTAGCCGGACGAGCCGCGCACGTTTGGCACCAGCACGGCGACGCCGAGTTCCTTGACCAGGTACTGGATGGTGGGATTGAAGCCGGGCTGCGACTGGCTCTCGGGGCCGCCGTGGATCTGGATCACCACCGGCAGCTTGCCCGCTGCGGCTTTCGACGGCCTGTAGTAGAACGCGGGGATGGTGCGCGGCTTGCCGTCGACCCGGTCGAAGGTGGGATAGCGCACCAGCGTGGGCGATACGAAGCGGTCGGTATCCAAGCCGCCGACTTCGCTGCGGGTCCAGCGCGCGAGTTTCGCGTCGGTCAGGTCGATGACGTAGGCATCGCTGGGCGAAGTCGCGGTGTTGAGGGTCAATGCCAATCGATTGCCATCGGGCGAGAATGCCAGGCCGCCGACCAGGCCGATCGGCAGTTCGGGCAGTTCGATCGCGCGATGGTCCGGCAGCGACAGCACGTGCAGCCGGTCGATGCCGTCCTCGTTGCTGACGAAGGCCAGGTGCCGGCCGTCGTCGGCGACCGAGAAGCCGTCGACGTCCCAGGGGATGTCGCCGCTCAGCTCCAGCGGCGGCTTGCCGCTGTCGGGGTCGTGGTAGCGCAGGGTGCGGAACTCGCTCGGCTTGCCGGCGATGGGCTCGTCGGAAACGTAGTAGACCGCGCGGCCGTCCGGCGCGTATTCGAAACCGCCGAACGCAGCCTTGCCGCCGTCGACCGGGAACAGTTTCAGCTTGCCGCTGGCCAGGTCGACTTCGCCCGGGTACGACTCGTTGATCGATACGTACCTGGTCACCAGCAGGCGCTTGCCGTCGGGCGAGAAATCCATCGCGCCCCAGGTGCCGCCTGCGGTGACCAGCGTGCGCGCCTTGCCGGTGCGGGTGTCGTGCACCCAGATGTCGCGGTCGGTGCCGTTGCGCGCGGTGCTGCTGTAGGCCATCAGCCCGCCGTCGTCGCTGAGCACCACGCCCCCGTTCTGCGTGCGCTTGCCGTCGGTGAGCAGGGTGCTGCTGCGGGCCTGGCCGTCGAACCAGTACAGCTGCGTGAACTCGTCGCCGCCCTGGTCCTTGGCGAAAACGAAGCCGTCGCGCCAGGCCCTGGCGGGCGCCGGCGTCAATCCGGACACCGGCTCGGGAAAGAAGGTCAGCTGCTCGCGCATGCCCAGCGGTTCGCAGACGCGGTGCGCCTGGCTGGTTTCGGCAAAGCGGGTGCTGACCAGCAGGCAGCCGTCGCCGAGCCAGCCCGCGACGCCGGCGCCGCGGGTGTTCTGGTAGCGGTTGAGCCGGTCGAGCAAGGCCTGCGGGATCGCGGGGATGTTTTCGCTGATGCGGTTGCCGACCTGCTCGCGGTTCACCGCGTTCGGCGCGCCCTGTGGCGCCTGCGCAAAAGCAGGCATTGCGATCGCCAGCGCCAGGAGGATGGCAAGGATGTGCACGCTGCAACGCATTCGAATCTCTCCGCGGTCGAGTAGTGGGCAGGTTACCGCGAGATCAGGCCGAACGTCCCACCGGCGTCGGCATTCCGCATGCCCCGTAGGAGCGCACCCGGGCGCGACAAGCTTTACCAGTAAGGCCCGGTCGCGCCCGGGTGCGCTCCTACGGAGGCGGTTGTGCCCCGGGCCGCGCAGCGGCATAACGCCGCGCCACCTGCGCGCTGACCAGCAGCTGCAGCTGGTGGAACACCATCAGCGGCAACACGATTGCGCCGAGGCTGCTGCCGGCGAACAGGATCCTGGCCATCGGTACGCCGGTGGCCAGGCTTTTCTTCGTGCCGCAGAACACGATGGTGATCTCGTCGGCGCGCGCGAAGCCCAACCGCCGCGCGGCGAACGCCAGCAGCGGCATCACCAGCGCCAGCAGCACGCACGAGATCGCGAACACCGCCAGCAGGTCGCCCGGCGGCGTCTGCCGCCACAGGCCGTCGATCACCGACGCGCTGAACGCGGTGTAGACCACCAGCAGGATGGTGCCCTGGTCGGTGAACCGCAGCAGCCCGTGGCTACGATCGACCCAGGCGCCGATCCACGGCCGCAGCAGGTGGCCGGTGACGAACGGCAGCAGCAGTTGCAGCATGATCCGGCCCACCGCGTGCAGCGGCTGCGCGATCGCGCCCTGTGCCTGCAGCATCCAGGCCAGCAGCAGCGGCGTGAGGACCACGCCGAACAGGCTGGACATCGAGGCGCTGTAGACCGCCGCTGGCACGTTGCCGCCGGCCAGCGAGGTGAAGGCGATCGAGGACTGCACGGTCGAGGGCAGCGCGCACAGGAACAGCACGCCGACCACCAGTTCCGGCGTCAGCCAGGTTCGCAGCAGCGGCTGCGAGGCCCAGCCGAGCAGGGGGAACAGGACGAAGGTGGCGGCGAAGATCAGCAGGTGCAGGCGCCAGTGCAGGGCCGCGGCCA
>SWCD01024092.1_pt1 | contig 40080 bp, 40 predicted proteins | sample 4693011 | NCBI WGS metagenome assembly SWCD01 (sample SAMN10267278, study PRJNA491770) | bioreactor metagenome | isolation source: DHS bioreactor inoculated with marine | place: Japan: Omine Ridge, Nankai Trough
GCCGACCCGGTGGAAGCCGGCAAGTACGGCCAGCGCCATGACGGCCGCGACCTGGTCGCCGAATGGAAGTCCGCGCACCCGCTGGGCGCCTATGTCGAGAACACCCGCCAGCTCGAAGCCGCTGCCGACGCGCCGCGGATCCTCGGCCTGTTCTCCGCCAGCCACATGGATTTCGACCACGACCGCGACACTTCGCCCGCAGGCGAACCGGGCCTCGAAGAGATGACCCGCGCCGCGATCCGCGCCCTGTCGCGCAACCCCCGCGGCTACGTGCTGATGGTCGAAGGCGCGCGCATCGACATGGCCCACCATTACGGCAACGCCTACCGCGCACTCGACGACACCATCGCCCTGTCGCGCGCGGTGCAGGCGGCGGCCGACATGACCTCCGCCGACGACACCCTGGTCATCGTCACCGCCGACCACTCGCACACCCTCAACTTCGCCGGCTATCCGGTGCGCGGCAATCCGATCCTCGGCAAGGTGGTTGGCGGCACCAACACCGACGCCATCCCGCACCAGCTGGCGCGGGACAGTACCGGCCTGCCCTACACCACCCTCGGCTACGCCAACGGTCCCGGCCAGACCGGCGCCAGCGATGCGCAGCCGGCCGGCAGCAAGCGCTTCCCGCATATGAGCAAGGCCTACCGGCCCGGCAACCGCCGCCCGGACCTGGCCGACGTCGATACCGCCGATCCCGACTACCTGCAGGAATCGATCGTGCCGCTGCCCAGCGAGACCCACGGTGGCGACGATGTCGGCGTCTGGGCGCGCGGCCCGGGCAGCGCCGCGGTGCGCGGCAGCATCGAGCAGAACGTGCTCTACCACCTGATCGTGCAGGCCACGCCGCGGCTGCGCGAACGCCTGTGCGCCGCGAACACCTGCAACGCCGACGGCGTACCGGTGGACCTGCCGAAAATCGAGGCCTTTGCATCCCCCGCGCGCTGACTGCGCCCCACGCCCGGCGCCGGGACGGTCAGATCGGCTTTGCCAATACCAGCCAGACGATCGCGACCAGCAGCAGCACCGGCAGCTCGTTGAACCAGCGCAAAGCCTTCGCCGCGGGCAGCGTGCGGCCCTGGTCGAGCCCCTTCAACCAGCGACCGGCGACGATGTAGTGCGCCAGCAGCAGCGCGACCAGCACCAGCTTGATATGCAGCCAGCCGCCAGCGACATGGAAGTGCAGCCACAGCAGCAGCCCGAAGGCCACCGCGAAACCGAACATCACGTGGCCGAAGCGGTACAGCCGTCGCCCCATCAGCAGCAGCCGCGCGCGCACCGCCGGCGCGTCGCCGGCCTCCGCCAGGTTGACCAGGATCCGCGGCAGGTAGAACACCGCCGCCATCCAGGCGATGACGAACACCATGTGGGCAGTCTTGGTCCACAGATAGGCTTGCTGCATCGCTGGTTCCCGGATCGAGCCCTTGTTGCGCGATAGCTTGGCATGCGGCCGCGAGATTCGGAAATGCGCTCGCGCAGGAGCGGCTTGCAGCCACGAGCCTTGGAGCAACCTGCGGTTTGGCTGGCAAAAAAGCTCGCGGCTGCAAGCCGCTCCTACGGGATGAGTCGCGTCGCGGTATCTTTCCGCCATGGCCAAGCGCTACGACGCCGACTATTTCCAGCGCTGGTACCGCCACGGCGGCATCGGCGGCCGGCAGCGGCTGGCGCGCAAGGTGGCGCTGGCCGTGGCCACCGCCGAGTACCACCTCGAGCGACCGCTGCGAACGGTGCTCGACATCGGCTGCGGCGAAGGCGCGTGGCGCGCGCCGCTGCTGAAGCTGCGGCCGAAGGCGCGCTACCTCGGCTTCGACGGCAGCCAGTACGCGATCGCGCGCTACGGCCGCCATCGCAACCTCCACCTCGCGCGCTTCGCCGATTTCGCGCAGCTGCGCCCCTGCGCCCCGGTCGACCTGCTGGTATGCAGCGACGTGCTGCACTACCTGGACGTGCGCGAGCTCGACCGCGGCCTGCCCGGCCTGGTCGAACTCTGCGGCGGGGTCGCCTTCCTGGAGACCTTCGCGCGCGAAGACGACGCCGAAGGCGACGACCACGACTTCAAGCGCCGCCCGGCTGCGTTCTATCGCCGGCGCTTCGAGGCGCTGGGCCTGCGCCAGGTCGGTTCGCACTGCTGGCTGGCGCCGACGCGGGCGGACGCCGCGACTTCGCTCGAAGTCAGCTGACCGGCGCTAGCGCGGACGCCTGCGCGCCGGTTTGGCCGCCGCCTTGCGGCGCGCAGCCTCCAGCGCGAGCCGTGCCCACGGCCGCATCGCCGCGGGCGAATCCATCGCCGCCTCCGGCGCCGACCAGTAGCTGGTCTCGACTTCGCGCTTGCCGCGCTTGAACGCGAACGGCACCGAGCCGGCAGCCTCGAATCCCGCCCGCGTCTGCGCATCGGTCTTCAGGTAGACCGTCCCGCCGGTCACCAGTCCGACGATGACGCCGTCGACATAGGCGCCCCAGCCGCCGAACATCCGCCGCGCCGATGCCGCGCCCAGCGGGGCCAGCAGTTCCAGAAGATGCTCGACGTCGGGGTCGCAGGCGCCCATGGACGCACTCTAGCGCGGGGATTGCGCCAGCTGCCCCGCAATCCGTTATGCTGCATCGCAACAACCAGGGGATACCGCTGCGTATGCTGCTTTATCAGATGCACGAACTCGGCCGCGCCTGGATGGCGCCCTTCACCTACCTGGCCGAGGCCAACGCCCGCATGTATTCGGCGCCCGACAGCTGGCTGTCGATGATGCCGGGCGCGGCGCGGGTGTCTGCGGGCAACGAGCTGCTGTACCGGATCGGCAAGGCCTACGAGAAACCCGCCTTCGGCATCCACGCCATCGAGGTCGCCGGCCGCGACGTGCCGGTGATCGAGAAGGTGGTGGTGGAAAAGCCGTTCTGTCGCCTGCTGCGCTTCAAGCGCTACACCGACGATGTCGCCGGCATCAAGGACATGAAGGCCGACCCGACGGTGCTGCTGGTCGCGCCGCTGTCGGGCCACCATGCCACCCTGCTGCGCGACACCGTGCGCACCATGCTGCCGGGACACAAGGTCTACATCACCGACTGGGTCGACGCGCGCATGGTCGACAAGGCGCAGGGCACGTTCTCGCTGGACGACTACGTGGCCTACATCGAGGAGTTCATCCGCACCATCGGCGCCGAAAACCTGCACGTGGTCAGCGTCTGCCAGCCCACCGTGCCGGTGCTGGCCGCCGTGTCGCTGATGGCCGCGCGCGGCGAACCTACGCCGCGCTCGCTGGTGATGATGGGCGGCCCGATCGACCCGCGCGAGTCGCCGACCGCGGTCGACAACCTCGCCACCGAAAGGCCGCTGTGGTGGTTCCAGAACAACGTGATCCACACCGTGCCGGCCAACTTCCCCGGCAGCGGCCGCCAGGTGTATCCGGGCTTCCTGCAGCACACCGGGTTCATGGCGATGAATCCCGAACGCCACTTCCAGTCGCATTGGGACTTCTACCAGGACCTGGTCAAGGGCGACATGGAAGACGCCGAATCGCATCGCCGCTTCTACGACGAGTACAACGCCGTGCTCGACATGCCGGCGCGCTTCTACCTCGACACGATACGCACGGTATTCCAGGAGTTCTCGTTGCCGCGCGGGGTGTGGGACGTCAACGGCGAGCGCGTGACGCCATCGGCGATCACCGGCACGGCACTGATGACCATCGAGGGCGAACTCGACGACATCTCCGGCGAGGGCCAGACCCGCGCCGCGCACAAGCTGTGCACCGGCGTGGCCGAGCGCGATCGCGCGCACCTGACGGTCGAGGGCGCCGGCCATTACGGCATCTTCAGCGGCCGCCGCTGGCGCGAGCAGGTCTATCCGCAGGTGCGCGGTTTCATCGCCAGGCATGACCTGGCGCCCGCGGCGAAATCCCCTGCCAAGCGCGTCGCCACGGCCAGGGCCGGCAAACCGGCCGTTGCCCGCAGAGCGTAGGTCGGGGCCACGCCCCCGACACCTGGTTGCGACACTGCAGGCGTCGGGGACGTGGCCCCGACCTACTCCGACTGCCCGATCTCGGGGACTGCCGTCGGGGACGTAGCCCCGACCTACGCGTACTGCGCCGACTTCACCAGCATGTGCTTGGCGAACAGGCCGTGCAGCTTGCCGATGCCGCGCGCCAGGTGCAGGGTCGCGAACAGCATCAGTATTCCCAACGGCAGCAGGAACGGCACCAGATACGGTGTCCATGCCTCGGCATACCCGTTGATGTTGATGTCGAAATGGCCGAAGTACCATGCGAACGGGGCAGCGATGAATCCCAGCGACACGCTCGACAGCGTCACGACTGTGGTGAAGTAGACGATGCCCAACGGCAGCATCGCCACGAAGTACAGCAACGTGCTCCAGCTGCGCGGGTCAGCGAACATGTCCTTGATCCGCTCCAGCCACGGCCGGCCACGCGCGCCATACAGCGGGCGACGCGGCATGCGCTGGCCCAGCATCGCCTCGACGATGCGGCCCTCGACCAGCGACAGCACCCGCACCGAGCCGAAGAACAGGATCACGAACGGGATGCCGATGATCAGCACCGCAAGCCCTGCCGACATCGATACGCCGGTCACCACCCAGGTGAAATAGAAGATGCCGGTCGCCAGCGCCAGCAGCATGTAGAACAGCGACGCATAGGCGCGCGGATCGGCGATCACGCCGAAGAACCTGCCCAGCCATGACTTACGCGGGCGCGGCGGCGGCGGCCGCAGCGCGGTCTGCACCTTGACCTCGGTGTCGCGGTAGATGTCGGCGACCTCGTCCGGCGCACCGTAGCTCGAGGCCACCGCGGCGATCACCTCGGCCTCGGACTTTCCCGGGTTCTCAGCCAGTTCCGAACGCAGGTACTCCTCGGCGTCGTACAGCGCGTCCTGCACCATCGCCGGATCGGCGTCGGCCAGGGCACGGCGCAGGTGCTCGAGGTACTCGGGGATATTGCTCGGCAGGCGGTTGACGTTCATTACTGGGTCCCCTTCAGGACGGCATCGACGGAATCTCGGGTGGCCTGCCAGGCTGCAGTCCAGTCCTGCAGGGTCTGGCGACCGGCAGGGGTGATGCGGTAATAGCGGCGCGGCGGACCGCTGGTCGACGGCTCGACGAAACTCTCCAGCTGCCCGGACGCGCTCAGGTTGCGCAGCACCGGGTACAGCGCACTCTGCTTGCCGCTCAGCGCGCCCTCGCCAAAACGCTCCAGGCGCTTGGCGATCTGGTAGCCGTACATCGGCTCCCCGGCCGCCGCCAGCACCGCCAGCAGGGCCAGCGCCACGGTGCCGGCACTGAGTTCTTTCTGGAATTTCCTGAGCTGGAGGTCGGGATCGTTCATCTGCCTGCTGCGGCCGGTCACGGGCGGGCCATCGGTTGATCACCATGCTATGTCGAACTTCACTATAGCGAACCTGCCGGAAGTCATGGCTGAACCGCTCCAGGCGTGCCGGATGCCTGTACAGGGCGGTTTCACCCACGCTTGGCGCTGGTTTTCGCAGCCTGCGCGGGCAGCGATCGGCTGCGCCAGCCAGCGAAGGAATCCCGTCATGTCCCGCGGCGACAAATCCAGCTACACCGACAAGCAGAAGCGCCAGGCCGAACACATCGAACAAAGCGAGCGCAAACAGGGCAAGTCCAGGGACGAGGCCGAGCGCATCGCCTGGGCCACGGTCAACAAGCAGGACGGCGGTGGCAAGAAATCCGGTTCCGGGCGCAAGCGCGGCAAGTAACCGCACCCGCACGACGCTGCGTGGCGCATTCGTCCGGGACTGGCGCGGCCGCTAGACTTGCAAGCCCAGGACCAACGCGGAACCACCGATGCGCCCCACCCTGCTTGCCCTGCTGCTTGCGTCCGCGATCGTCGCGCCCGCGTCCGCCGCCGCGCCCGACACCGCCGCGAAACCGAAGTCGATGCAGGAACTGCTGGATGCCTCGCAAGCCGCGGACTGGCGCACGCTCGACCCCGCCAACACGCTGTACCTGGAACTCGACGCCGGACGCGTGGTGATCGAACTCGCCCCCGCGTTCGCACCGGAACACGTCGCCAACATCCGCACGCTGGCGCACGAGGGCTACTGGAACGGCCTGAGCATCAACCGTTCGCAGGACAACTTCGTGGTGCAATGGGGCGACCCGGCCGAGGAAGGCCAGCCGCGCAGGTCGCTGGGTACCGCGAAGGAGCATCTTCCGGCCGAATTCGAGCGCAAGGCCACCGGCCTGGCCTTCCACCTGCTGCCCGACAGCGACGGCTGGGCGCCGCAGGTGGGCTTCGCCGACGGCTTTCCCGCCGCGCGCGATCCCGCAAGCGGCGAAGCCTGGCTGGCGCACTGCTACGGCACCGTCGGCGCGGGCCGCGACGTGGCGGCCGACTCCAGCAACGGCACCGAGCTGTACGTGGTCGACGGCCAGTCGCCGCGCCAGCTGGACCGCAACATCACCGTGGTCGGGCGCGTGGTCGACGGCATGGAGCTGCTGAGCACGCTGCCGCGCGGCAGCGGCCCGCTCGGCTTCTACGAGCAGGCATCGCAGCGCGTGCCGATCAGGGCGATCAGGCTTGCTGCCGACGTGCCGGCGCCCGAGCGCACCCCGATCAAGGTGCTACGCACCGACACGCCGCTGTTCGACGCCGTGGTCGAGTCGCGCCGCAACCGCCGCGACGAGTGGTACAAGCGCCCGGCCGGACACGTCGACCTGTGCAACGTGCCCATCCCCACGCGCAAGCCACCGACGCAAGCATCGCCGGCGAAACCGCAGGGCTAGCCTCGTCCTCACGCACGGTTAGCTTTCGCGCCGCTAACCTTTTCGCAGACCACCTGCGCCGAGGATTCCCGATGGCCATGCTCCGCGTCCGACTCACCGGCAGCGACGATACCGCGCGCACGATCATGAACCTGCTGCAGAGCCTGGACGGCATCGAGCACGTCGAGGAAGTCAGCGACCTGATGCCGCGCATGGACGACCCAGATTCGAGCTCGCTCGGACTCAGCGACGATGCCGGGCCGCATACGCATGAGATCGAGATCGAAGTGCCCAACCCGTCCACCGAGCGCAAGGTGCGCGAAGCGGTGGAGGCGCTGGCCTTCGATCTCGAGGCGCTGGTGGAGTTCGAGGACGACGAGGACGGATAGGTACATGGCGTGATTTCTCGTAGGTCGGGGCTACGTCCCCGACGACGCCATCCGTCTGGGACATAGCCCCGACCTACGGGGCCTGCTTCAACCATCCGTCGGGGACATGGCCCCGACCTACGGGACCTGCTTCAGGGCGGCAGCGATCGCCGGCTTGAGCCGTGCGATCCGGGCATCATCGCTTTGGTCCGCTTCGAGGTACAGATGCAGCAGGAACGCCGTCAGGTCATGGCGTCGCGCCAGCCAGGCGCTGTCGCCGTAGGCCTTGCCGGGATCGCCGATTCTCGGCACCAGCGCAGCGAACCAGGCCTGCCAATCCGCCGCGGAATGGACGCCGCGCCTGGCGATGAAGATCACCGGTCGTGCCAGGCGTTCGGGCTCCCCGGATACGTAGGCATGCGCGTTTTCCGGAACCGCCTGGCTGGCGACCGCGGCCAGGATCGCGTCGAGCTGCGGGCGACCGAGCGCGGGGTTGAGGCTCAACTGCATCAGCCAGTCGGCGCCATGCGCGACGCCGTGGCGCCAGCCCTGCCGGTCGTCGAAACCGCGATAGTCGCGCACCGACGGCAGGTACGCCGCGGCCCGCGAGACCATCGCATCGCGTTCGTCCGGCGTCATCCACGGCCGGATACGGTCGCTGCGTGCGACCTCCGACAGCACCAGCACCGCGAATGGGCGCCGGAAGCCCTCGGCATCCCCGCCTTCGAGCATCCCGTACAGCGCATCGCGCAGCTTGCGCAGTTCCGCGGCGTCGAAAACACCGGCCCGCATCCATTGCGCCAACGCCTCGTAGGCGATGCCGTCGCGCAGCGCCGGATCGGGGTCGCCCAGGCAGGCCAGCAGGCCTTCGGCCAGCGCCTGCCTGCGCACGTCGTCGGGCACGGCGAATGTCTCGGCCTTCAGTTCGCGCAGGGATTGTTCCGTCTGCCCGGACGGCGGGCAGCCTGGACCTGCGGCGAGCGCCTGGCAGGGGACGCACGGCAGGAGCAGCAGTCCGACCAGCAGCGATTTCACCCGTTCGCCCCCTGCATGCCGCGCGGCAACGCCTGCCCGGGTTGCAGTATCGATCGCGCGACCGGCCGGCGCTTTGCCGGATCGGTCCTACAACCCTGCGCCATCGACCTGCTTGACCGGCAGCGTCGAAAGGTCAACGCCAGGCAGGCAGCGCACGTTGACCGCCACCATCTTCGCGCCGGTCTTGGGGTGCACGCCTTCGCTGAACGGCGCGATGCCGCAGGTCCGGCAGAAATGGTGGGCAATGGTTCCGGTATTGAAGCGATAGGTGGCGTATTCGTCCTCGCCGCTGGTCAGCGCCAGCGCCTCGCGCGGGAAGAACGCCAGCAGGCTGCCGCGGCGGCGGCACATCGAGCAGTTGCAGTCCATGGCTTCGGTCACCTCGCCCTCCAGCTCGAAGGCGATCGCGCCGCAGTGGCAGCTTCCCAGGTGGGTCATGGCAGGACTCCGGCGGGGTGGGAGGCCACGATACCCGGGCACGGTGTCCAACGCACGATCCACGCCCTGCGCGCCAGCCGGAGCCGGTTGCAGCACGGCAACGCTCCACCGCGGATCGCCGGGCGTGTATCTTGACCGGGTTGCGACCGGCCATGAGACCAGGGCCGGCGCCATTCCTGCCACCGGATCCAGGGGAACCCGCCATGCAACGTCCGCTGCTTGCGATCGCCGCGCTCACCACCGCCATTGCCGCCTTCCACGCGCCTTCCACGCTGGCGCAGGCCACCGCGACGACGGCCGCCGCGCCAGTCATCCAGACGCTTCCCGTCCACAGCGCAGCCGACCAGGCCTTCGCCGCGTTGTCCGAGCGCTGGCTCGACGGCTGGCTGCGGCTCAACCCGGTCAACGCCACCCAGGTCGGCGACCACCGCTTCGATGGCGAGATGGACGACCTCAGCGCCGCCGGGCGCCAGGCCGGCGTCGACTTCAGCAGGAAGATGCTGGCCGAACTCGACGCCATCGACACCGGCAAGCTCTCGCGCGAGAACCAGGTCGATGCGCTGATCCTGCGCAACCAGCTCGAAGGCGACATCTGGAACACCGAGACCTTCCAGAGCTGGGCCTGGGACCCGCAGGTATACAGCGGCCTGGCCGGTGGTGCGATCTACAACCTGATGGCACGCGACTTCGCGCCGATGCCGCAGCGGCTGAAGTCGGCGACCGCGCGCATGCGCGAGATCCCGGCGCTGTTCGCGCAGATGCGCGCCAACCTCGACCCGGCGCGGGTGCCGAAGATCCACGCCGAGACGGTGGCCAGGCAGAATGCCGGCATCCTCAGCCTGGTCGACACCTTCATCACGCCCAACGCCGACCAGCTGTCCGGCGACGACCGCAAGCAGCTCGACGACGCCGTCGCTGCCCTGCGCAAGGCGGTGGCCGCGCAGCAGGAGTGGCTGGACAAGACCCTGGTGCCGAATGCCAGGGGCGACTTCCGCATCGGCGAGAAACTCTACGACCAGAAGCTGAAGTTCTCACTCAACTCGTCGCTGTCGCGCGCCGAGATCAAGCAGCGCGCGACCGCCGAACTGGCCAAGGTGCGCGACGAGATGTACCAGGTCTCGCGCACGGTGCTCGAGGACAAGTCCGGCGCGCCGCAGACGCCCGACAAGCCCAGCGATGCCCAGCAGCAGGCCGCGATCGAGGCTGCGCTGGAATATGCCTATGCCGACAAGCCCGGGCGCGACGAAGTTGTCGATTTCGCGAAACACACCCTGGACGTGGCCACCAGCTTCGTGCGCGAACACGACCTGGTCACGGTGCCGGACGACCCGGTCAAGATCATCCTGATGCCGGAATTCCAGCGCGGGGTCGCCGTCGCCTACTGCGACTCGCCCGGCCCGCTGGACAAGGGCCTGGACACCTACTACGCGATCTCGCCGATGCCCGAGGACTGGACCGACCAGCAGGTCGATTCGTTCCTGCGCGAATACAACAAATACCTGATCCACGTGCTGACCATCCACGAGGCGATGCCGGGGCATTACCTGGAAGGCGCGCATTCGGCGCAGTTCCCCGACACCCTGCGCGCGGTGCTGCGCTCGGGCCTGTTCGCCGAAGGCTGGGCGGTCTATACCGAACGCATGATGGCCGACGCCGGCTACATGGACAACAACCCGCTGTTCCGGCTGATGCAGCTCAAGTTCTACGCCCGCGCGGTGGCCAACGCCATCCTCGACCAGGGCGTGCACGTCGACGGCTGGAGCAAGGACAAGGCAATGGACCTGATGGTGCGCCAGACCTTCCAGCAGCAGAGCGAGGCCGAAGGCAAGTGGGTCCGCGCGCAGCTGTCCTCGGCGCAGCTGGCGACCTACTTCGTCGGTGCCCAGGAGCAGTTCGACACGCGCAAGGCGGTGCGCGCGAAGCTCGGCGACAAGTTCGACCTCAAGGCCTACCACGACCAGGTGCTGTCCTACGGCGCCCCGCCGACGCGCTTCGTGCGCGAACTGATGCTCGACCAGCCGATCGAGTGAGCATGCGCCACGACAGCGGCATGGACAACGGGGACCGCCATGGGCCTGCTTGACCGCGCGCGCAACGCATGGCGCGCCCTGCTGGGACGCCAGGCGTCCATGCCGCCGTCGTCGCAGGCCGAGGCGGACAGCATCACGTTCGCGGAAATCATCGCCAGCGAAGCGCGTGCAGCGAAGAAGGCGGCCGATGGCGCCAGGCCGAAGAAGGAACGGCGCGAAAGGCTGCGCACCAATGCCCGCGAAGGCACGCTCGTCCTGATCATCGACGATTCGGCCACCGTGGTCGCCCTGCTCGGCAAGATGCTGCGCCAGAATGGCTATCGCACGCTCGAGGCGCTCAGCGCCGAAGCCGGCCTGGAGCTGGCTCGCCAGCAGCAGCCGGACCTGGTGTTCCTGGACATCGTGTTGCCCGGCATGGATGGTTTCGCCGCGCTGCGCAGCCTGCGCGGCGATGCTGGAACCAGGTCCGTCCCGGTGATCATGATCAGCGGCAACCTGCACGCAACCGAACAGTTCTACGTACAGCGCATCGGTGCGGACGATTTCATGAAGAAGCCGTTCACCCGGGTCGAGGTCTTCGCACGCATCGAACGCCTGCTCGACGCAGACCGGATACCACGCCGCCTCCCCGGCCCTGCCCAGGCGGCGCAGCCGCCCGCCGGGGCCTGAGCCGGCTTACGTCCCGGCCCCGCGCCGCACGTTCGCGACCAGGTCCTCGGCCGGCACCGGGCGTCCGAGGTGGTAGCCCTGCACGTAGTCGCAACCCATCGCGCGCAGGCAGTCCAGCGTCGCCTGGTCCTCGACGCCCTCCGCCACCGCCGCCATGCCCAGGTGGTGCGAGACGTCGATCATCGAACCCACCAGCTTTTGCGCGCGCGGATCGTCGCGCATGTCGAGGACGAAACTCTTGTCGATCTTCAATTCCGTCGCCGGCAGGCGCTTGAGGTAGGCCATCGACGAGTAGCCGGTTCCGAAATCGTCGATCGCAATGCCGAAACCCTGGTCGCGGAGCCGTCGCAGCAAGTGCTCGCAGTACTGCAGGTCCTCCATCAGGCCGCCCTCGGTGACCTCCAGCACGACCGAGTCCGGGGACACCTTCCACAGCGACGCGATGTCGCGGATCTGCTCGAGGAAGCTATGCTGCTGCAGGATGCGCACCGAGATGTTGACCGAGATCCGCAGCGGGATGCCGTCGGCATGCAGGCTGCCGGCGTGGCGCAAGGCGGCATTGATGTTCGACCGCGTAAGTTCGCCGATCAGCCCGGTCTGCTCGGCGACGCGCACGAAGGTATCGGGCGGGATCGCGCCGAACTCGCGATGGTCCCAGCGCGACAGCGCCTCGGCGCCATCGGCCTGCCCGCTGCGCAGGTCGATGATCGGCTGCAGGTACAGCTGCAGGCGATTGCCGGCGATGGCCTCGCGCAGGTCGCCATGCGCGAATGCCATCGGGACTTCCGGTGGCCGGTACAACGCGAAGCGCTCGCCGCTGCTGGTCGCGACATCGCAGGCGCTGTCGGCAAGCCGGCAGAGCAGGTCGGGCTCGTTGCCATCATGGGGACAGACGGCCGCGCCGATGGCGACCACCGCCAGCATTTCCAGCCCCCCGCCCGCGTCGAGCGGCGTCTGCAGCACGCGTACCAGCTTGGCCGCGGCAAGCGCCGCATGCTCCTGGTTGCGCAGGCCTGGCAGCAGCACGGCGAAATCGCATTCCCCGATCCGGTGGACCTCGTCGTCCGGGCGCATGGCGGCAACGATCGCCGCGTGCATGGCCTTGGCCGCGCGCCCCCCGGCCTCGTAGCCGAACAGCAGGTTGAACTCGCGCACGCGATGCGTACGCACCATCAACACGCCGAGCGACTGGCCTGCGGCGATGGCCTCGTCGATCCGGCGACGCAGCGCCGCGAACAATTGCGGACGGTTCAGCAACGGCCACGCCCCTGGGTCAATCCGGCCTCACCACCAGCCGTTGCGCGGCTCAAAGATAGAGCTCGGTGGGGTCGAGGCCATGGGCGCCCGGTTCCAGCGTCTGCACGATCCGGATGCCTTTCGCCTTGTCCTGCTCCGACAGTCGCATGAGGTCCAATGCGACGAAGTGCGTTTCCAGCTGCTTGTCCGGCGACGTCAGCACCATGACCCGCGGGAACAGCCGGCGGGCGGGATTCTGCGCCATCACGATCGCCGCGCAGCCGTTGCTGAGCTCGACCAGCGAACCGGTCGGATAGACGCCTAGGCACTGCATGAACTGCTCGACGATCTCTGCGGCATAAAGCTTGTTCCGGTTGCGGTACAGTTCCTGCAGCGCGTCGTGCCTACTGATCGCATTGCGATAGACGCGCTTGCTGGTCATTGCGTCATAGGCGTCGATCACCGCGGCGATCCTTCCCAGCAATGGGATCTGGTCCCCTGCCAGGCCGGCAGGATAGCCGTGGCCGTCGATCCGCTCGTGGTGGGTGCGGATCATGTCCGAAATGCTGGCGGGCAGGCCACCGCCGGCGGCGAGCACGGCAAGCCCGTGCTCGACATGGCGCCGCACCTGCACCATCTCCTCGGCATCGAGCGGGCCCGTGCATGCGAGCAGCGCCGCGGGCACGCGCAGCTTGCCCACGTCCAGCAGCAGGCCGCCGCTGGCCAGGTCGAGCAGGACGTCCTCCGGGAACCCCAGATGGCGCCCGAAGGCAGCTGCCAGCGCACTGCAGTTCAGGGCATGGCTGTAGTCGTAACCGTCGCTCTTGCGCAGGCTCTCGATCCACATGAAGGCATCCATGTTGCGCAACACGCTGTCGACCATCGGCTTGATCGCGACATGCACGTCGTCGACCGAGATCGAGCGCCCTTCGCGCACGTCGTCGAGGATGCGGCTGGCGAACTCGGCGACCTTGTGCTGGACTTCCTTCGCACGCGGCAATTCCTCGTCGAATGCGATCGTATTGCCATACGTGGTCTTGTTCTGCAGCTTGCGGACGCTGCGATCGTCGTAATCTTCGCGTACCGCGCGCTGGTCACGGTGGCCATGCTGCTGGTCGCGCGGCAACAGCCCCAGCAGCGGCGCATCCGGCGGGGCCAATCCGAGTTCGATGTCGATGTAGACGTGCTCGCAATACCGGCCCAAGGCGTCGATCTCGTCCTGCGAGTCGATCGGCAGGCCCTGCAGCGCGAATGGCGTTCCTGCCCAGTCGCGGTCGAGGCGACAGACATACATGCCGACCTTCAGGTCGCGAACCGCGATCTTGCGCTCTTCGAGCCTCAACGCCCCAGCCCCCCCTGTGCCTGCCCAGCCCAAGCAAAGCATATAGGAGCAGCCTCGCCGCGGGTACTCCGCCAGCTTGCAGCAGTGCCGGGCATCGCAGTATCGCGCTGGCCCCGGCTGTTCGTGCCGCCTGCCGTCTGCCGGGAGACATCGATAATGTTCCGTCACCTGCGGTTGCCGGAGGTCGGACGCGCGGAATTCCGCGCCGACGACGTGCCAGGGTTATCGTGCCGGCAACGGCTTGCGCAGCAGGTGCAGGGCGACGCCCGCGCCGCCGAGGCAGACTGCCGCGACGTAGTGCGCTGGCGCGAGGCCGCCGACTGCCTGCGACAGCCAGCCGACCAGGGGCGGCGTGAGGCCGCCGAAGATCGCGTAGGCGATGTTGTAGGAGAACGACAGGCCGGAGAAGCGTACCGCTGGCGGGAAAGCCGCCACCATCAGCGCCGGCACCACGCCGCTGAACCCGGCAAAGAAGCCGGCGATGGCATACAGCACCAGGAAATGCGTGGGCGCCCCGCTCGCAAGGTGCAGGTACAGCGCATAGGTCGCGAGCACCAGCCCAACGGCACCCGCCACCAGCGAGCGCAGCGGCCCATGCCGGTCGACCGACCAGCCGAACGCGAGGCAACCGCACATCAACGCCGCCGTGGCGACGCTGTTGCCCTGGAAGGCCAGTGCGGCCGGCACGCCGAACGAGGTCTGCACCAGCGTCGGGGTCAGCAGGATCACCACGACGATGGCGGCGGTCAGCATCCACGTCACCAGCATCGAAAGCAGGACGCCGCCGCGGTGCCGTGCCAGCACTTCACGCACTGGATAGCCTGCCGCCAGCTCGCGACGCGCGCGCATTTCCGAGAACACCGGCGTCTCGCGCAGCCAGCGCCGCAGGTACACGGCGATGAAGCCGAACGCACCGCCGACCAGGAACGGGATGCGCCATGCGAATGCATGCACGTCCTGCGCGCTGTAATGGGTATTGATCCAGGTCGCCAGCAGCGAGCCGACCAGGATGCCCGCGGTCAGGCCCGCGGTCAGGCTGCCGCAGGCGAAGCCGACGCGCCCGCGCGGAACGTGCTCGGCGACGAACACCCATGCGCCGGGCACCTCGCCGCCGACCGCGATGCCCTGGACCACCCGCAGCGCCAGCAGCAGCACCGGCGCCAGCAGTCCCCACTGCGCGTAGGTCGGCAGCAGGCCGATCAGCAGGGTCGGCACCGCCATCAGGAACACGCTGAGCGTGAACATGCGCTTGCGCCCGACCAGGTCGCCGAAGTGCGCCATCACGATGCCGCCCAGCGGCCGGGCGAAATAGCCTGCGGCGAAGATGCCATAGGTCTGCAGCTGTGCCAGCCAAGGCGCGGTGTCCGGCGGGAAGAACAGCGCGCCCAGCACCTTGGCGAAGAACACGAAGACGATGAAGTCGTAGAACTCCAGCGCGCCGCCCAGCGCCGAAAGCGCCAGGGTCTTCGCGTCGCCGCGATCGAAGCGGCGTTCCGCGGCGCCTGCCAGCCCGGCCGTGGCCACCCGCTAGCCCCGCGCCCGCCTGCCGGCCCGGGCCAGCAGGCGGTCGGCGCCGATCAGCAGCACGCCGCCCGCCAGGAACAGCAGCAGCACGCCCGCCGCATTGCGCAGCGCGGCCGGCAGGCCGATCGCATCGACGTCGATGAACGGGTACGGGTACTCGTGCATCCAGGCCCCGCGCAGCAGGCACCACAGCAGGTACAGCAGCGGGAACACCAGCCACCGCGGCAGGTCGCGCCAGCGCAGTGCGCCATGGCCGGGACCGGACAGCCACCACCCCAGGTACAACAGCGGCACGGCGTAGTGCAGGCCGGTATCGGCCCACCACTGCGCGCCCTGCGGCTGCCACAGGTGGCGCAGGATCGCGACGTAGACCACGCCGGTGACGCCGATGTAAAGCGCGACCCCTGCAAGCACCCGCGGCCTGGCGAAGAACCGGGCAAGCGGCACGCGACCACCAGCCATGGTGCTGCCGGCCGCCAGCACCACCAGGATGTTGCTGAGCACGGTGAAGTAGCTGAAGAACCGGATCGTCGCGTACCCGACGCCGTCGGCAGCCGCCGACAACCGCAGCAGCAGCCCATACTGCAGCCCGAGTGCAGCGAGCGCGAGCAGGACGACCAGCGCGGCGAATGCGCGTGAACCCGGCGTCGGCATCGCCCACTCCCGCATGGAATGCGGGTATTCCACCACAACCAGCGGCGGCACGCGATAATGCCGCGACCCTCCTTCCCGCCGCCGCCATGACGCCAGCCGCAAAAGCCCAATGGCAGATCCACCTGTGCGTGCTGCTGTGGGGCTTCACCGCCATCATCGGCAAGCTGATCACGCTGGCGGCGCTGCCGCTGGTGTGGTGGCGCATGCTGATCGTCACCGCCGCGCTGGCGCTGTTGCCGCGGGTGTGGCGCGGGCTGCGCGCAATGCCTCCGCGGCTGCTGCTGGCCTATTCGGGGATCGGTGCACTGGTCGCGCTGCACTGGCTGACCTTCTATGGCGCGATCAAGCTGTCCAACGCCTCGGTCGGCGCCACCTGCATCGCCCTGGGCACGCCGATGACAGCACTGCTCGAGCCGTGGCTGGCGCGCCGCCCATTCTCGTGGCGCGACGTGCTGCTCGGCATCGCCGTGCTGCCCGGCGTGGCGCTGGTGGTGGGCGGGGTGCCGGCGGACATGCACCTTGGGGTCGCGATCGGCACGCTGTCGGCACTGTTCGTGGCGATCTTCGGTTCGCTCAACAAGCGCTTCGTCGAGCATGGCGATCCGCTCACGGTGACCGCATTGGAACTGGGCGCCGGCACCCTGCTGCTGACCGCGTGCGCGCCGCTGATGCCGCTGCTGTTCCCGGCCTTCGCCGGCAACCTGTTCGCCTGGCCCGATCCTCACGACCTCGGGCTGCTGCTGGTGCTGGCGCTGGCGTGCACGCTGTTCCCGTTCGCGCTGTCGCTGGCGGCGCTGCGCCACATGAGCGCGTTCGCCGCACAGCTGGCGGTCAACCTGGAACCGGTCTACGCGATCCTGCTGGCGATCGTGCTGCTGGGCGAACAGCACGAGCTGTCGCGGCAGTTCTACTTCGGCGTCGCCATCATCCTGGGCGCCGTGCTCGCCTACCCGCTGTTCGGCCCGCGTCGCCGGATCGAACACCCGGAAGTGCTCGCGACCGCGGAAACCAAGGGCATCATCGAATAGCCAGTGCCGCGCGCACGCACCCCGGCCCCCGATCCGGCTGCAGCAGGCATCCCGGGCCGCCGCGCCCGCGAGATCCGCAACCGCACGAGATCGCCGGTTTCAAGCGCGAATGACCGCGCCCGGCCTCAGCGCAGGCTGTAGCCCGACACCCGCCAGGTCTTGTCGTCGTCGAGGTGGAACGACACCAGCTCGCGCACCGGCTTGTCTAGGTTGGCGAACCTGGTCGGCACGGCGATGTTGATGTAGAGGCCTTGCGGCGCCTTGCCGCCGGCCGGGAACCGCGAGTGCCCGACCACCGCCTTGCCGCGGCTGGTGACCTTGCCCAGCGTGTTGCGGTCGCTGGTGATCTGCTCGATGAAATCGTCGCGGGTCACCAGGCCCTTCATGGCCGCCGATGCACTATCCCAGACTTCACCGATGCGGTTGGCGTCGACCATCTGCATGACCTGCATCGCGGCCCGGGTCATGTCTGCCTCCTGCCTGGCCAGCCGTGCCTGCTGCGCGGGCGTGGGTTTCGGCGGCACGGCCTGGGCCTGCGGGCGCTGCTCCGGCGGGGAAGCCTCCGGCGCCTGCCGCGCGGCGGCGCTGCCGATGCAGGCGAGCAGGGCGACGAACAGCAGGAGGCGAAGATTCATCTGGATTCCTCGTGGCTAGCACGGGTGGCGGTACCCAGTCTATGAAAGCCCGCAGCCGTGGGCGAGGCGCTCGCTGATGGAGTATCTTGCCGAACGGGCAGGTTCCTGCCCGGCAGGCGGGGTGGGGCGATGGCAGAAGGATCCGGGGCTGGGGCCTCGCATGGATTCCTGGCGGAACTCAAGCGCCGGCGCGTGATCCGCGTGCTGGTGCTGTACGCCGTGGTCGGCTGGGTGATGGTCGAAGTGTCGTCAACCGTCCTGCCGGCGCTGAACCTGCCGCCCTGGACCGTGACCCTGGTGATCGTGCTGGTCGGACTCGGCCTGCCGATCGCGCTGATCCTGGCCTGGGCGCTCGACATCGGTCCCGATGGCGTGCATCGCACGCCTCCGGCGGATGCCGTCGTAGCCGTGGCCGCAGCTCCCGCCCCGGCCCCTGAGACCGTCGCTGGCGGCAGCAGCGATGCGCGCGCCGCCGCCCCGGCATCGCCGACACAGCGCGAAACCGAATCGCGCCACACCATCGCCGTGCTGCCCTTTGTCAACATGAGCGGCGACCCCGAGAACGAATACTTCAGCGACGGCATCTCCGAGGAGATCCTCAACCTGCTGACCAAGCTGCCGCAGCTCAAGGTGTCTTCGCGCACCTCCGCTTTCGCGTTCAAGGGCAAGGACGTCAGCATCCCGACGGTAGCCAGGGAGCTTGGCGTCGGCACCGTGCTGGAAGGCAGCGTGCGCCGCGCCGGCGACCAGGTCCGGATCACCGCGCAGCTGATCGAGACCGACACCGACTCGCACCTGTGGTCGGAGACCTACGACCGCGAGATGAAGGACGTGTTCGCGATCCAGGACGACATCGCGCGCAGCATCGTGGAGGCGCTCAAGGTCACGCTTGGACCCAGGGAGCGCCGGGCATTGCAGAACATCGCGACAGCCGACCCGCAGGCTTACGACTACTACCTCAAGGGCCGGAAATACCTTCACGCCTTCACCCGTCGCGATTTCCAGAATGCGGTCAGCGTGTTCGACCGTGCGATCGAACTGGATCCGCAATATGCACTTGCCTACGCCGGCAAGGCGGATGCCTATTCCATGCTTTATCGCTACGGCGAGGCCAGCGCGCACAACCTGCAGCTGGCCGAGCAGGCCAGCCGGAAGGCGATCGACCTGGATCCGGATTCCGCCGAGACGCAAGCAGCCCTGGGCACGGCCCTGTTCATCACCGGACAGTTCGCCGAGGCGGCGAAGAAGTTCGAGGCGGCGATCCTCATCAACCCCAAGGTGTTCGAGCCATACCTGTATTACGGCCGCGCCTGCCTCACGCAAGGCGATTTCGAGAAGGCCGCGCGCCTGTTCATTCGCGCCGCAGAGGTAAACCCCGCCGATTACCAGGCTCCCTGCTACCTGGGCATGGTCTATCGGTCCATGGGCCGCGGCGACCTTGCGCAGCAGGCGGACGTGCGTGCGCTGGAAGTAATGGAGCGCCATGTCAAGCTCAACCCGGATGACGCGCGGGCCCTGAGTTTCGGCGCCTCGGTGTTGGCCGAACAGGGAAATCGAGAACGCGCCCTGGAGTGGGCCGAGACCGCGTTGCGTACGCGCGAGAACGAGCCGCAGTATCTCTACAACATCGGATGCGCGTTCGCGCAATTGGGAGAACCGGAACGTGCCCTCGACCTGCTTGAACGCGCGGTCGAGCTCGGCTGGGGCGATCGCGCGTGGATCGAGAACGACAGCGACCTGGCCACGTTGCAGGACGATCCGCGATTCGCAGCCATGCTCGATCGCATGGGTTGAGTCGTGACGGCAGACGTGACTACCAGCCATCCAAATCGTACGCCCGGCATGCACGGGATCGACTTCCAGCTCGAACGCGACTTCATCGAGCTCAACCAGCTGCTCAAACTGGTTGGCCTGTGCGACAGCGGCGGCGCCGGCAAGGCGCTGGTGGCCAGCGGCGCGGTGCGCGTCGACGGCGCGGTGGAACTGCGCAAGACCTGCAAGATCCGCGCCGGCCAGCAGGTCGAAGTCGGCGACGCCAGCATCCGCGTGCTTGCTTGCGCTGCGTCCTGAAGCGCCGCGGGACTGCGTTAAGGTAGGGAACTTCTTCGCGACGGAGCCACGCGTGACGCTCATCCTGCTCATGGTTGTCCTCATGGTCGCCGCCGCGCTCGCCTGGGCGGTGGTCGCCTTCAACCGCCTGGTACGCCTGCGCAACCAGGTGCGCACTGCCTGGGCCGACATCGACGTGCAGCTCACCCGTCGCCACGATCTGGTGCCGTCGCTGGTGTCGGCCGTGCAGGGCTATGCCGGACACGAAAGCGCGGTGCTCGAGGCGGTCACCGCGCTGCGCGCGAAGGCAACGGCGACTACCGCCCCGGCCCGGCTCGGCGACGTCGAGGCCTCGCTGGAACAGGCGCTTACCCGGCTGATCGCGCTCAAGGAGGCCTACCCGGACCTCAAGGCCAGCGACAACTTCGCCCGGCTGCAGCGCGACCTGGTCGATGTCGAGGAACAGCTGCAGTACGCGCGGCGCTTCTACAACGGTGCGGTGCGCGACTACAACGACGCCACCCAGCGCTTCCCGGACCTGGTCGTCGCCAGCATCGGCGGCTTCCGCGACGCCGAGTTCTTCCAGGCCGACGAGGAGCAGCGTGCGGCCGTCAAGGTGGAGTTGCCACGATGATCCGAACCATCGCCGCGTGCCTGCTGGCCTTGTCCGTGCTTGCATTCGCACCGTCCCGCGCGCTCGCGCAGGAGCGCATCCTCGCCTATGACACCGTCATCGAAGTCCGGCACGACGGCAGCCTCGACATTACCGAAAACATCTCCGTGCATGCCGAAGGCAGCAATATCCGTCGCGGCATCTACCGCGACTTCCCGACCCGCTACCGCGATCGCGTCGGCAACCGCGTCGTGGTCGGCTTCGATGTGCTCGGGGTGCAGCGCGACGGCAGGACCGAACCCTGGTTCACCGAGAAGATGTCCAACGGCGTGCGCGTCAACACCGGCAACGACGACTACCTGCCGGTACCGGCCGACTACACCTACACCCTGCGCTACCGCACCACCCGCCAGCTAGGCTTCTTCGCCGACCATGACGAGCTGTATTTCAACGCCATCGGCACCGGCTGGGCGTTTCCCATCGAGCGCGGCAGCGTCGAAGTGCGTCTGCCGCAGCCGGTACCGGTCGCGCAGATGAGCGCGGAGGGTTACACGGGCCCGCAGGGCGCCAAGGGGCAGGACTACCGCGCCGACATCACCGCGCCCGGAGTCGCACGGTGGACGCTGGTGCGGCCACTGGCCCCGCGGGAAGGCATGACCATCGTGCTCTCGTTCCCGAAGGGCGTGGTCGTCGAGCCTTCCCGCGCGCAGCGCATGCGCTGGCTGCTCAGTGATAACGTCGCGGTGCTGATCGCACTGGGCGGGCTCGCCCTGCTGCTGCTGTTCTGCGTCCGCCGCTGGCGCGCGGTCGGGCGCGACCCCAGGCCCGGCGTCGTGGTCGTGCGCTACGACCCGCCCGACGACTGCTCGCCGGCCGACCTGCGCTTCGTCAAGCGCATGGGCTACGACCAGCGCTGCTTCTCTTCCGACCTGCTCGCCTGCGCGGTCGACGGCGGCGTCCGCATCCATCGCGACAAGAGGCTGCTGAAGGACAAGTGGCGGCTGGAACGCACCGGCGGCATCCCCGCGACCGCGACCGCCGCGCAGCGGACCCTGCTCGCCAAGCTGTTCAGCGGCAGCGCGACCGAACTCGAGCTCGACAACAGCCATGCCAGCACCTTCCAGGCCGCGATCGCGGCGCATACCGCGTTGCTGAAGCAGCGTTTCGTCCCCGCGATGTTCAAGCGCAACGGTGGCAGCGTCGTCGTCGCCGTCATGATCGCGATCGGCTCGATCGTGCTGGCGCTGGTTATCGGCGCGATGGTGGGCTCGGGCCTGGTGCTGGTGATCCCTGTGGCGCTGGTGATGGTCCCGGTGCTGATCACCTTCGCCGTACTGGTGAAGGCGCATACGCCGGCGGGCCGCAAGCTGCTCGACCAGATCGAGGGTTTCCGCCGCTACCTCGGCGTGGCCGAGCGCGACGAGCTGGCCGGCATGCCGGGACCGGATGCGCCGCCGGTACTCGATGCGAAGCGCTACGAGCGCCTGCTGCCCTATGCCGTCGCGCTAGAAGTCGAAGACGCGTGGACGAAGAAGTTCACGCTCGCCGTCGGCGCGGCCGCGGCCGCGGCGACCACGGCGGCGATCGGCTGGTACCAGGGCGGCCACGTCGGCGACCTCGGCAGCCTCAGCCATGCGATCGGCAGCAGCCTGACGTCGCAGATCTCCTCGGCCTCAACGCCGCCCGGCAGTTCCTCCGGCGGTGGCGGCGGCGGCTTCTCCGGCGGCGGCGGCGGAGGTGGCGGTGGCGGCGGGCGCTGAGCCTGCGTCCGCATCGCTGCCTGCCTCCCGATCACCGGCCGCGGATTCATGCCGCGGCAACGATTCGGCCATCGGGCTTTCCGCCACGCATTTCGCGTCGGGGAATCCATAGCGCTTGCGCAGCGCGCTGCCGCAGGCGCGGATCGCATCCGCGTCCTGGTTGGCCAGCGGACACTGGCTGGCGTAGTCGCGCAGGTAGGCGTCCTTGCGCTTGACGAAATCGTCGCCGCACTTGCGCGCGAGGCGGATGCGGTCGAGATCGTCCTGCACCGCATTGGCCCCGGACAGGCCGTATTCCTGCAGTTCGGTGCTGGTCAGCAGGCGCAGGCTGCGGTTGGGCACGGTCATCATCAGGTCCGCGACCGCGACCGAGGCGCCGTTGCGTTCGAGGTAGTCCTTGAGTTCGCCGTAGACCTCGCGCAATTCCTGGCTGAGTTCGGCGCGGCTGTCGGCTTTGGAACCGACGCGGATCATGCGGTGGATGCCGATGCGCCCCTCGATCTCGCGATCGTCGCCGGCCGCCAGCACCAGCACGCATGCGCTGTGGCAGATCGCGTCCTTGCGCACGCGGATGGTCCAGCGCGACTCGGCGATGGCGTCGCCGGCCGGCATTGCGTCCTCCAGCCGGCCGCCGGTCGAATCGATGTCGAGGATGCGGTGCTCGATCCCCATGCGATCGGCCATCGCCGCCACCCGCTGCACCAGCGCGGTGAAGTCGCCGCTGATCTTCCCGGCGTAGCGCAGGCGCACCGTGCCGGCTTCCATGCACGGGCGCATGGCGTCCGCCACGCTGAGGAAGTTCAGGTCCGACAGCGGCATGCCGTCATCGTCCGCCTTGTCGCCGGCGGCATCGGCAGCGGCGTGGTCGCCGGCGTCGCAGCTGATCCTGGCTTCACCCGAAGTGACCTGCATGCGTGGCCACTTGGTGCCCTTGAGGACGTCGGCCTTCAGCATCGCCTTGCCCGGTTCCGCCGCGTCGCTGCTGAGCGCACCGCTATCCTCGGCGCCGCTGGCGACGAGGGGCGCGGGCTTCGCCGAAGGCGGCGGTTCCGGCGTTTGCTGCCGGCAGCCGGCAACTGCCAGCAGCAGGACGGCCGCACAGGACAGCGGCGCCATGCGCGGGAACATGCGTTGAAGGTCGACAGGCACGGGACGGACGCGGCTGCTGTGGGAACAGGCCCTAGTCTAGGGCCTGCGCGGTGGGTCAATCGAACGCGCGATGAACATTCCACCAGCACGTCCGGTCCACGCCCGCGCCGGCTGGCCGATCCGGCCACGACGCATCACGGCATCGCTCACGGCGCGTTCGGCGTCACCAGGATCTTGCCATTGCGCCCGCCTGCCGCCGCCGCGGCGACCGCGTCCTTGATGCGGTCGATGCCATAGGTTGCCTGCACGTTCGCCGACAGCTTCCCGGCCGCGACCAGCCGCACCAGTTCGCCGAACAGCGCGGCGCGGGTTTCCCGGTCCACGGTCCGGTACCAGTGCGCCAGCCAGAAACCGCGCAGGACGATGCCGCGGAAGATCAGCGATGCCGGGGAGATCCCGCACGGCTCGCCGCCCATCATGCCGTAGTTCACCACGGTCGCTGCGGGCGCCAGCGACTGCGCGATGCGGTCGGTCGCGGCGCCGCCGACCGCATCGATCCCGAGTTTGATCCGGGCTTCGCCGGTCGCCTCGCGCACGCGTTCGGCCAGGTCGTCGCCATCCACCAGCACCACGTCCCCGCCCGCATCCTCCACCGCCGCCCTGGCCGATTCGCGGCGCACCACGTTCACGGTGCGGAGGCCGCGCGCCTTCGCCAGCTGCATCAGATAGAGGCCAACGGCCGAGTTCGCGGCGTTCTGGAGCACCCAGTCGCCCTGCCCGAGTTCGACGATGTCGGTCAGCAGCAGGCGCGCGGTCGGCGGATTGACCGTCAGCATCGCCAGCTGCAGCGGGTCGGCGTCGCCGGGCAGTGGTACCAGCGCCGCGGCATCGGCGACCAGGTGCGTCGTCCAGGTACCGCTGCCGGCCGGCAGCAGCACCGTCTGCCCGCGCTGCAGGCCTTCCACCCCGGCGCCGACTTCCGCCACGCGACCGACCCCCTCGTTGCCGCCCACCGCCGGCAGCGGCGGCAGGATGCCGTAGTCGCCGGTCAGCGTGAGCACGTCGGACGGATTGATCGGCGCGGCCAGCACCTCGACCAGCACCTGTCCCTCGGCCAGCGGCGGCGGCGTGAACGCGACCGCCTCGATCACGTCCTGCGGCACCGGGCCGCGCTGCGTGTAGCGCGCCTGTTTCATCGGCATCGGAGCTTGCTCCTTGAAGTGTGCCCAGTTGCAGCATACGACGCGGCATGCCCGGATTCGATCATGTTCGCCGGGGCGGTGGCCGACGAATGCCCCCAATCAGCACGACGACGGGCTTTTCGCCAGGGTCCAGTGGCCACGCACCAATGCCGCCATCAGCGGAGGGGCGGCACGATGCGCTATCGTGGCCGCCACGCCCCAGTCCGGGCGCGGACAGCCCACGGTTGCATCCTTGAAGACATTCCATTGCGACAAGTGCGGCCAGCAGGTGTTCTTCGAGAACGTGCTGTGCGAACGCTGCGGATCGCTGCTGGGTTTTGCCGAAGATACCGGCGACGTCCACGCCTTCGAGGCCGATGGCGAAGACCTCTGGCGCAACCTGGCGCCGGACAGCGGCGATCGCCGCTACAAGCAGTGCCGCAACTACGCGGTCGAACGCGTCTGCAACCGCATGATCGCCCACGACGACCCGCAGGCGCTGTGCGCAGCGTGCCGCCTGACGACGATCATCCCCTCGCTCGCCAACGAGGCCAACCGCGTCTACTGGTACAAGCTCGAACGCGCCAAGCGGCGGATGCTGTACACCCTGGTACAGCTCGAGCTGCCGGTGGTGCCTCGCTACCAAGACCCTCGGCGCGGCCTCGCCTTCGAATTCCTGGAGTATTTCAGCGGCGGCGAACCCGTGCATACCGGTCATTCCGACGGCGTGATCACGATCAACATAGCCGAAGCCGATGACGCCCACCGCGCCAGCACGCGCATACAGTTGAAAGAGTTCTACCGCACCCTGCTCGGCCATTTCCGGCACGAGATCGGCCATTACTATTTCATGCGCCTGATGGAAGACAGCCCGATGCTGGAGCAGTGCCGCGCGCTGTTCGGGGACGACAAGCTCGATTACGCCGAGGCGCTGCAGCGCCACTACAACAACGGCCCGCCGCAAGATTGGCAGGCGTCCTTCATCAGCTCCTACGCCACCATGCATCCCTACGAGGACTGGGCCGAGACCTGGGCGCACTACATGCACATGGTCGATACCCTGGACACCGCGGCCGCCTGCGGCCTGGTGCTCGAACCCGATCACCCGACGGAACCTTCGATGGCGGCCGAATCCGCCGACGCGGACGCGCGCAGCTTCAGCGAGATGATCGAGCGCTGGTTCCCGCTCACCTACGCCATGAACAACCTCAGTCGCAGCATGGGCACGCGCGACAGCTATCCCTTCATCCTGACGCCGCCGGTGATCGACAAGCTGCGGTTCGTGCATCGCGTGATCAGGACCAGGGGACAGGGCCCGATACCGGCTTCGCGCTGATACCGCGCGCTGTCTTCGCTGGCCAGGCTCGCCGCCGCAGGCCACGGGGCGGTACTCACGCGCGGTCCCGGCAGGCCTCGCGGCCGAGCGCCAGCACCTGTTCCAGCAGCCAGTCCATGTCCTCGCGGCGGGTGCGGAAATTGACGATGCAGATGCGCAGGCTGTAGCGCCCGTCCAGCGTGGTCGGCGACAGCACGATCCCGCCGCTGGCCAGCAGCGCCTGCTGGATCGCGGTGTTGATGCCCGCAAGCGCCGCCTCGTCCGCATCCGGCGGCCGGTAGCGGAAACAACAGATGCCCAGGCCGGATGCCAGCAGCTCGAGCGCATCCTCGCCGCGGATCCGCTGGTCGAGGTACTCGCGCACGGCGATGTTGCCGGCGATCGCGCGGCGGTAGGCATCGACGCCGCGCAGCTTGAACATGATCCACAGCTTCAGCGCGCGGAAACGCCGCGACAGCTCCATCCCATGGTCCCAGAACGCGTGGCTTTCCAGCGGCGCGGTCTCGGTCACCGTGATGTACTCGGAGGTCTCGGCATAGGCATCGTGCAGGCGCCGGGGGTCGCGCACCAGCAGCACGCCGATGTCGAACGGCGCGTACAGCCACTTGTGCGGATCCAGCGACAGCGAATCGGCCAGCGCGAATCCTTCGCGCAGGAATGCATACGCCGGCGTCAACGCCGCCGGCGCGCCATAGGCGCCGTCGACGTGGAACCATGTCCCGGCCTCGCGGCAGACCGCAGCCAGCTCGGGCAGCGGATCGATGCTGCCGGCATTCGCGGTCCCGGCCGAAGCGGCCACCATCACCGGAACCAATCCGGCCTCGCGGTCCGCGAGCAGCGCCGCGCGCAGGGTTCCGGGCAGCAGTCGCCGACCGCCGTCGACCGGCAGGCTGCGCACGTGGCCGACGCCAAGGAAGCGCGCCGCCTTGGACAGCGACAGGTGGGTTTCGCACGAGGCGTACAGCACCATCCGCTCGCGCGCCGTCCCGGGGTGGCCTTGCCGAGCGTGCTCCACCGCCGCGCCCAGCGCGTGCAGGTTGGCGGCCGAGCCGCCGCCCAGCAGCACGCCGTGGCCGCCGCCATCGAAGCCGACCAGCGCATCCAGCCAGCGCAGCACCTGTCGCTCCACGGTGGTTGCGGACGGCGCCGAGCGCCATGCGGTCACGTTCTGGTTGATGATCGCGGCCAGCAGGTCGGCCAGCGCGCCGACCGGGTCGGGCGAGGCGCAGACATGGGCCAACTGGCGCGGGTGCCCGTTATGGCGGGAGTAGCGCAGCACCTTGTCGCGCAGTTCGGCCAGCAATGCGGCTTCGCCGATGCCCTGTTCGGGCGGCGGCTCGTCGAACATGGCCGCCAGCTCGCTGCCGCTGCAGTGGCGCAATACCGGCGCGGCGCGTTCGCCCGCCAGCCACTGCGCCGCCAGCTCCAGGAACTCGCCGCCCAGCTCGCGGAACGCATCGGCCGGCATGTCCAGGTCGGTGAAGTCGTATGCGGTCATGCGGCGTTGTCCTTTGCTGTCAACGTCATGCATCCTTCGGCGGAGCGCCTTCAGGGCGCAGCATACGCCGACCGCGGCCCGCGACGCCGCGCGCAAGGCCTGCTCGAAAGCACCGGATACCGGTTCCTTCACGCCAAGAACGCGATCCGTCCGCGGGTGCCATGGTCGCCCTGCAAGTCAGCAAGGAATGGCCGGCGCATCCGGCAGGCCCGGGTCGCTGAGCCGTGCGAAGCAGCGTATGCGCTGCAGGAAAAACCACGGCGTCGGATGCAACGCAACGCCCTCCCCGGCCAAAACGCAAGCAGCGATTCCGCTACCGGGCAAAATGCCGTGGAGGCCTGCGGGACTCCCTCAATACTTCACCACCACTAGCCGATCCGCGCCCGACTCGGCGCCCCAGGCTTCGCCCCTGCGGCCAAGCATCTGCCGCACCGCGGCGCCGCGCGCGCTGCTCGGGAACGCGTCGAAGGTTTCGGTTTCAGGATCGAAGCGGAGGATCGCATTGGCGGCGAAGTCGCTGAGCCAGACCTTGTCGTGCTCGTCGACCCAGACCGAATAGGGTTTCGGCTTGTCGCCCGGCAGCTTCCAGCTGCGCCATGCCTTGCCCGAACCGGCACGCCCGGGATCGTAGACGCTCACCTTCCCCGCCATCCATTCGCTGACCCAGATCCGTCCGGTCGAATCGCTCCAGACGCGTCGTGCGCCCTGTGCCGGCGTCGGCGGATCGATCGGCGTCGCCTTGCCGCTGGCGCGATCGATGCGCGCGATGTGGCTGCCGGCAAGCGATGCGTAGTAGACATCGCCCGACGGCGTGGTGGCGATGCCGTAGGGCCCGCGCCCGCGCGGGGATTCCCACACCTCGACCTTGCCACTCGCCGGATGCACGCGCCCGTAGTAGCCGTTCTGGCCGGTGAACCACAGGCGGCCGGCCTGGTCGAAAGTGGCGGTGTTGAGATTCGCGTTCGCTGCGATCCGCAGCGGGAAGCGCTTGACCGCGTGCGTGTCCGGATCGACGCGCAGGATCGCGTTCAGGCCGCTGTCGGTGACCCAGGGCGCACCGTCCGGGCCGATGATCACGCCGTGCGGCGCCGAGCCTTCACCGAGCGGGATCTGTTCGACCTTGCCGGTGCCCGGATCGAGCTTGCCCAGCGCGCCCTGGTGCTGCGCGGTGTACCACACCGGGCCGCCGGCCTTCGCCGCGGGCGCCACGTCGTGCGGATGCGCGCCCTTCGGCAGCTCGTAATACTTCACTTCCGCGGCCTGCGCGAAGTTGCTGGTCGACAACAGGCCAAGCAGCAGCAGGAAAATCTTCATCGGCATCCTCCTCCAATGCACGGCACCCATCATGGTGATGCGTGGATGCATTGGCAACCGGACTCCCCGTGCGCCGATTCAGCGGGCGAACAACTGTCCCGCGATGTCGGCGAAGGCCTTGAATTCCAGCGCGTTGCCGGACGGATCCAGCAGGAACAGCGTGGCCTGCTCCCCTGCCTGGCCGGCGAAACGCACGTGCGGCTCGACCACAAACCGCATCCCTGCGCTGCGCAGGCGCTCGGCGAGCGCGTTCCACTCGGGCATCTCCAGCACCACGCCGAAATGCGGCACCGGCACCTCGTGGCCGTCGACCGCGTTCCCGCCCGCGACCGGTGCAGGCCGCGCGTCGTCCACCCGATGGCAGACCAGCTGGTGGCCGTAGAGGTCGAAGTCGACCCAGTGCGCGGCACTGCGCCCTTCGCGACAGCCAAGCACACCGCCGTAGAACGCTCTTGCGGCGGCGAGGTCGTGCACCGCGATGGCGAGGTGGAAAGGTGCGGACATGCTGCGGTCCTGGATGCCTTGGCGACCGGAATTGCTTCCGGTGCCGCCCGGGGCTAGGCCTTCCTGACGAATTCCGATTTCAGCTTCATCGCGCCGAAGCCGTCGATCCTGCAGTCGATGTCGTGGTCGCCCGCGACCAGGCGGATGTTCCTGACCTTGGTCCCGACCTTGAGTACCGACGAGGCGCCCTTGACCTTCAGGTCCTTGATCACGGTGACCGAATCGCCGTCGCTGAGCAGGTTGCCGTAGGCATCCTTGACCACGACCTCGCCGTCGTCAGCGGCCGGCTGCGCACCCTTGACCTGCTCGTGGCCGCACGCCGGGCAGACGACGAGGTTGCGATCCTCATAGGTGTATGCGCAACCGCACTGGCTGCATGGCGCCGGGCTGTCCATGCGTTCCTTCCTCGCCTGAGACCTGATCGTCGAATGCCAGCATGCCGGAGGACGGGTGCCTGCATCAATGCATGCGTCGGAGTGCGCTCCATGGTTGCCTGCTGCCTGCCCGCGGGATGCCGTTGGATTCCGCCATTCAGAGCAGCGTGCCGCTCAGGATCACCGACGCGATGCTGAAATAGATCACCAGTCCGGTGACGTCCACCAGGGTCGCCACGAACGGCGCCGATGCGCTGGCCGGGTCGAATCCCAGCCGCTGCAGGATGAAGGGCAGCAGCGAACCCGACAGCGAGCCGAACGCCACGATCCCCACCAGCGCCGCGGCCACCGTGGCCGCGATCAGCATCCAGTGCGGTCCATAGTCGTAGAACCCCGCCAGCTGCCAGATCGCGATGCGCGCGATCGCGATGATGCCGAGCATGGTTCCCAGCAGCAGCCCGGTCGGCGCCTCCCGCAGCGCCACCCGCCACCAGTCGCGCAGCCGCACTTCGCGCAGCGCGAGCCCCCGGATCAGCAGCGAGGTCGCCTGCGAACCGGAGTTGCCGCCCGAGCTCATGATCAGCGGGATGAACAGCGACAGCACGATCGCCTGCGACAGCGCGCCCTCGTAGTGCTGCATCGCGCTGGCAGTAAGCATTTCGCCGAGGAACAGCGCGCACAGCCAGCCGCCGCGCTTGTAGATCATGCGGCCCAAGCCGATCTGCATGTAGGGTTTCTCCAGCGCCGCCATGCCGCCGAACTTTTGTACGTCCTCGGTGGTTTCCGCGATCATCGTGTCGAGGATGTCGTCGACGGTCACGATGCCGAGCACGTGGCCGGCATCGTCGACGACCGGGATCGCCAGCAGATCGTGTCGCCGGATCAGGCGCGCGATCTCCTCCTGGTCAAGCAGCGGCGCCACCGTCACCGGCGCTGTCTCCTGGGCGACGCTGAGGATCGGCGCCCCGGCTTCGCCGCTGATCAGCTGGCGCAGGCTGGCCATGCGCAGCAAGATGCGGGTTTGCGCATCGAGCACGTAGATCGCATAGACGGTTTCGCGCGAACCCTCGACGCGCCGCACATGCGCCAGGGTTTCGGCGACGGTCCACTGCGACGGTACGCTGACGAATTCGGTGGTCATCAGGCTGCCCGCCGTGCGCGGCGGGTATTGCATCAGCTTTCGGATCGAAGCCAGCGTGCCCGCGCCCAGGCGCCCGACCAGGCGTGCGCGGGTGTCTTGCTCGAGTTCAAGGAAGATGTCGGCCGCGCGATCGTCGGCCACGCCATCGAGCAGGCGCGCAGCGACGTCGACCGGCAGCAGCGCCATGATGTCGCTGGCACGCTGCAGCTCGGGGCGGTCGAACATGTCGACCACGCGCGGCAATGGCAGCGCCAGCACGGTGGCCGCCGCGATGTCGGGTTCCAGCGCATTCAGCCGTTCAATGCTGTCGGCGACGTTGAGTCCGTCGAAGGCAGCGGCGAGGACCGCCGGCGTCGACGCGGGACCGGGGACAGGGCTAGGGTCTGGGTGCATGGTCGGGCCTCTATGCCGCACCTGCGGCATGGTCGCGGCCCTGTCCCCGTCCTCCTGCGCACAGGCTGGTGGAAGCCGTGGCGGGCGGTGGAAACGGACCGTGCCGGATTATCGCCACACGGCGTGCTGCAAAGCCATGCCGCGGATGGTTTGTCCCGGAGGACGCAGTCGATCACCCTGCCACTGCCTGCTGGATATCATGGGCGATCGCAAGGGGGAACACGCATGCGCAAGATCCTGTCGATTCCGCTCCTGCTGGGCTGGCTGCTCGTGCCTGCAGCGCCGGCGCACACTGCTTCCGCCGCGGGCGGGTCCGAGGCCGGCGAAACCTTCGCGCAGGGCCGCGAAATCGCCTCGCCGGGCGCGGTACTGGCCCCGCGCGACCGCGTGGCGCCCGAAAACCACATGCTGCAGCAACGCCTGGACAAGCTGTTGCCGCGATTGATGCAGGAAAGCGGGCTCGACATGTGGCTGGTCATCGCGCGCGAGTACGCCGAGGATCCGGTGTATTTCACCCTCGTGCCACAGCCCAGCCATGCCGCGCGCCGCACTACCATGCTGGTCTTCCATCGCGACGCCGATGGCCGCGTGCACCGGCTGTCGATCAACCGCTATCCGTTCGGAGAACCCTACGAATCGGCATGGTCCGGCGGCGACCTGGACGCGCAGTGGAAGGCGCTCGCCGACCTCATCGTCGCGCGCGATCCCCGGCGCATCGGCATCGATGTCTCGGAGCAATGGCCGGTGGCCGACGGCCTCACCCATGGCCTGCACCAGAAGCTGCTGCAGGCGCTGCCTGCAGAATATGCCGCGCGCCTGGTTCCCGCGGAAAACCTGGTGGTGCGCTGGCTGGAAACCCGCATCGAGTCCGAGCGCGCCGTGTATCCGCACATCGTGGCGCTTGCGCGCGGGGTGATCGGCGAAGCGTTCTCGGCACGCGTAATCACGCCCGGCGCCACCACCACGCAGGACGTCGCCTGGTACATCCGCGAGCGCTTCGAAGGCCTGGGCCTGCCGGTCTGGTTCATGCCCGACGTCAACCTGCAGCGCGCGGGCATCGCCTGCGATGCGGATGCGCCGTTCTGCGGCGAGGAAGGCACCATCCTGCCCGGCGACGTGCTGCACACCGACGTCGGCATCTGCTACCTGAAGCTGTGCACCGATACCCAGGAGATGGCCTACGTGGCGCGAACCGGCGAGCGCGACGTGCCGGCCGGCCTGCGCAGGGCGCTGGCCGCGGGCAATCGCTGGCAGGACCTGCTGACCGCCAACTTCGCCACCGGCCGCAGCGGCAATGACATCCTGGCGCGGACGCGGCGCGACGCGCGGCGTGCGGGCCTCGCCGCGACGACCTATTCGCACCCACTGGGCTTCTTCGGCCACGCGCCCGGCCCGACCATCGGCATGTGGGACGATCAGGACGGCACGCCCGGACAGGGCGACTGGCCGCTGCACCCGATGACGGCGTACGCGATCGAGGGCAACGTCAAGGTGCAAGTTCCGGAATGGGACGGCCAGCGCGTGCAGATCAAGCTGGAGCAGAGCGCGCTGTTCGACGGCGAAAGCGTGCAGTACCTGGCCGGGCGGCAGACGCAGTGGCACGTGGTGCGCTAGCCGGCTTCGCCCGGCGCAAAGGGCCGGAGGCAATCAAGCCAGTCGATTGCCTCCGCCACTTTTTCCTTGCTAGATCGCGCCGCCGGCCAATGCCCAGGCGAGACCCGCGAGCAGCATGATCATCAGCGTGCCGCCGACGATGCGCTCACCCCAGTCCGGCCGGCTGGGAACCCCTGTGTCCATGACCATTCCCTCCCCTGCCCCGCAATCTGACGCCTGTGCGGACGGAAAATCCTTGCGCTGCATCACAGCCCTGCACAAACGCCGCATTGCACGCGTGGAGATGGGCGAAACGCGGAGGCCGCTGTGACGTCCTGATCGCCTGGGTTCGCTGCGGCCCGGATGCTGCGATCATGGCGGCATGACCGCGCCCCAGCCGTTCTCCCTGTTGCCACTTTCCCCGACGCTGCTGCCCGGCCTCGATGCGCTGGGGTATTCGGCGATGAGCGCGATCCAGGCCCAGGCCCTGCCGGCGATCCTCGAGGGACGCGACCTCATCGCGCAGGCACCGACGGGCAGCGGCAAGACCGCCGCCTTCGGCCTCGGCATCCTGCAGGCCATCGATCCCGGCGCGATCCGCACCCAGGCCCTGGTGCTGTGCCCGACCCGCGAGCTCGCCGACCAGGTCGGCAAGCAGCTGCGCAGGCTCGCCACGGGCATCCCCAACTTGAAGCTCTCGATCCTGTGCGGCGGCATCCCGCTGGGTCCGCAGCTGGCGTCGCTGGGCCACGAGCCGCACGTGGTCGTCGGCACCCCCGGCAGGATCCAGGAGCTGGCGCTGAAGCAGGCGCTGAAGCTGCATCGCATCCAGGCCCTGGTGCTGGACGAAGCCGACCGCATGCTCGACATGGGTTTCGAGGAGCAGATCCGCGACATCGTGGCGCGTATTCCCAAGGACCGGCAGACCCTGCTGTTCTCCGCCACGCTCCCGGAAGCGATCCGCACCCTGGGCGATGCGATGTCGCGCAATGCCGTGCACGTGGGCATCGACGGCGGCGAGGAACCGGCGACGATCCAGCAGCTGTTCTTCGAAGTCGAGCCCGACCGCAAGACGCCGCTGCTGGCCGCGCTGCTGCTGCGCCACCGCCCCGAGTCGTGCGTGGTGTTCTGCAACATGCGACGCGATACCGAGGAAGTGGTCGCCTCCCTCGCCCACTACGGCTTCAGCGCGCTGGCCCTGCATGGCGACATGGAGCAGCGCGACCGCGACGAGGTGCTGGTCCGGTTCGCCAATCGCAGCTGCAGCGTGCTGGTCGCCAGCGATGTCGCCGCGCGCGGGCTCGACGTCGAAGACATCGGCGCCGTGGTCAACCATGAATTGCCGACCGATGCCGACACCTACCTGCACCGCATCGGCCGCACCGGCCGAGCCGGCCGCGCCGGCCTGGCGCTGAGCCTGTGCGCGCCGCGCGAGCTGTCGCGCGCAAGCGACATCGAACGGCGACAGGGAAAACCGCTGCGCTGGGAGTGGGTGGCTCCGCTGGCCGGCAAGCCTGGCGCGGTCCCGCAGGCGGCCATGGCCACGCTGCGCATCGATGCCGGCCGCAGCGACAAGTTGCGCCCCGGCGACATCGTCGGCGCGCTGACCGGCGATGCCGGCCTGCCCAAGGAGGCGATCGGCAAGATCGACGTCTTCGCGACGCGCAGCTACGTGGCGATCGCGCGCCCCCAGGCCAGGCATGCGCTCGAACGACTGCGGGCCGGCAGGATCAAGGGCCGCAAGTTCCGGGTCAATCCGCTCTAGCCCGCGTGCCGTCACGATCGCCCGAAGCTGGGAACGACCGTCCTGGCAAGCGATAATGCGCGATAACCAGCGACCTGCGCGCACCGATCGTTGCGCGCGCACCGGTACCGATTCGACCTGGATGCTGCCTTGACCCACCCTGCCAAAAAACCTCCGCCGGCCACGACACCGGGCCTGCCTGAAACGCTGGCGCTGCTGGAAGCGATCGTTGCCGACCGCAGCCTGCTGCAAGCGCTGTCCGCGGAGGATCGCGAACGCCTGCTGCAAGCCGTCGCGCTGGTCCACCATCCCGAACCGCGCGCGCGGCGGCGCAAATCGAAGCTGGCCGCGCGCGAGCAGGCACTGGAAAAAGCCCGCGCGACCGAAACGCTGCTCGACCGCACCGGCATCCGCACCCTGCGGCGCAAGCCGGTATTCACCACGCCCAACTATTTCCCGCCGCAGGCGCCGGGAGGGCACGACCCCTCCAACAGCGTCTCCGATCCGGTCACGCCAGACGAATCCCCGGAACTCCTGCACTGCTACGTCTGCAAGCAGAAGTACACCCGCGTGCACCACTTCTACGACCAGCTGTGCCCGCCCTGCGCGGAGCTGAATTTCTTCAAGCGCACCGAAACCGCCGACCTGCGCGGGCGCGTGGCGCTGCTGACCGGCGGGCGGGTCAAGATCGGTTACCAGGCCGGCCTGAAACTGCTGCGCGCAGGCGCCGGGCTGATCGTCACCACGCGCTTCCCGCGGGATTCGGCCGCGCGCTACGCGGCCGAACCGGACTTCGGCGACTGGGCGGAGCGGCTGGAAATCTTCGGCCTGGACCTGCGCCACACGCCCAGCGTCGAAGCGTTCTGCGCCCGGCTGCTGGCCACGCGCCCGCGGCTGGACTTCATCATCAACAACGCCTGCCAGACCGTGCGCCGCCCGCCGGCGTTCTACGCCCACATGATGGCCGGCGAGACCGCCGCACTGCAGGCCATGCCTGCAGACGTGCGCAGGCTGATCGGCAGCTACGAAGGCCTGCGCGGCCCCGACCTTCTGCCCGACGCGAATGCGGGCGCGCTGCAGGCGGGCGGCCTCGACGTCGCCGGCGCCGCCGGCCTCACCCGCGCGGCCGAACTCTCGCAGCTGCCGCTGCTGGCCGACGAACTGCTTGGCCAGGCCCACCTGTTCCCCGAAGGACGGCTCGACCAGGACCTGCAGCAGGTCGACCTGCGCGGCCGCAACTCATGGCGCCTGCAGATGGACGAGGTGCCGGCGGTGGAGCTGCTGGAAACGCAGCTGGTCAACGCGGTCGCGCCCTTCATCATCAACGCGCGACTGAAGCCGCTGATGCTGCGCACGCCGGATGGCGAGCGGGCGACCCACGACAAGCACATCGTCAACGTCTCCGCGGTCGAAGGCCAGTTCTACCGCAACTTCAAGACCACCAAGCACCCGCACACCAACATGGCCAAGGCCGCGCTCAACATGATGACGCGCACCGCGGCCGCGGATTACCACGGCGACGGCATCCACATGAACAGCGTCGACACCGGCTGGGTGACCGACGAGGATCCGGCCGCGATCGCCGCGCGCAAGATCGTGGAGGAGCGGTTCCACCCGCCGCTGGACATCGTCGACGGCGCCGCGCGCATCGTCGATCCGATCATCCACGGCTTCAACACCGGCGAGCACGTGTGGGGGCAGTTCCTGAAGGACTACGCGCCGACGGACTGGTGACGCCTGGCTGGCCCGCCCCGGCACGAACCCCCGCTACTGCGCCATGTCTTGCGGACGCGACAGCGACCACAGGCCCAGGTCGCGGCGCGTCCTGAATCCGATCCACTCATAGAGCCTGCGGGCACGGGTATTGGCGTGGCTGACGTGCAGGAATGGCGTCCGCCCCTGCTGCAGAAGGTCGTTGACCAGGCAGGCCGTCAGGCGGCGCGCATGGCCACGTCCGAGGAAGTCCGGATGCGTGCAGATGGCGCTGATCTCGACGCTGTCTTCCGTGCCCATCCGCTCGCCGGCCATCGCTGCCAGCCGACCGTCGTGGTAGATGCCGAGATAGCGGCCGAGCTCCATCGTGCGCGGCCGGAAATAATGCGGGTAGACCAGGGCGACCAGCGCCAGCACGTCGGCGCGATGCGCTTCGCCCAGCGCGATCATCTCCGGGCCATCCGCCTGCTCGATCGGTTCGCTGCAGACCATTTGCGCCATGCTGCCCTGCGTCTGCAGCCGCCAGCCCGGCGGCACTGCTGGCACCACGCCCGCGACCACCACGGACTCCCCGGGCGCGACCAGTCGCTGCAATGGCCCGGCCGCCTCCATCCCCGCGCGCGCCACTCCCAGGAAAGGCGCGAAATCCGACGGATAACGCGCAACCTCCTCGCCTGCCCTCAATGCCAGCGCGCGATGCCGGCTGCACAGCGAGGACCAGATCGGGTTGTCGAGCGGATCGGCCTGGCGCATGGAGGTGGTTCCGGTACCGGCGCAGGCGGATGCGCCCCTGGCCGCTTCCCGGATTGAAGACCAGAAGCCGCCGGGGCACAACTCCGGTGCGACCGGGACCCCGCCCGTGCGCGGCACGGTATACGCGTTGTCCACACCGTGGCCCTTATGCTGGGTCGCCACAGCGCGGAGAATGTACGCTGGGTTGCCCGGGTCCTGGTCGTGACTGGCACGCAAGCCCGGGCAGTCGAACGCCTGCACCCCTGGCGGACAGGCCCACCCGTCGATCCACTGGAGTCCGCGATGGACACGTCTCTGTATCCGCAGGCCAGCGTCGAGCTGGCCCGCAAACGCCGCGAGCTGGCGCCGGAGCCGCTGAAGGCCTTCAAGGCCTTCAGCGCGGCGGTGTTCGCCGACGGCGCGCTTCCCAATGTCACCAAGCAGCTGATCGCGGTGGCGGTCGCGCACACGACGCAATGCCCGTACTGCATCAAGGGCCACACCGCCGAGGCGATGAAACAGGGCGCCAGCGAGCAGCAGGTCATGGAGGCGATCTGGGTCGCCGCCGAGATGCGCGCCGGCGGTGCCTACGCGCATTCGGTGCTGGCGCTGGACGTGATGCAGCACGCGCACGACGACCACTGACCCGTCCCGCTTCACGGAGCAGCCGCCATGCCCATTCGATACCCCGGCGTGTCCGCCGACATCCTCGATGCCATCGGCGACACGCCGCTGCTCGACGTCGATGGGATCTACGCCAAGGTCGAATTCCTCAACCCGTCCGGTTCGATCAAGGCGCGCATCGCCAGGTACATGATCGAACGCGCCGAGGCCGAGGGCCTGCTCAAACCCGGCGACACCATCGTCGAGGCGACCAGCGGCAACACCGGCAACGCGCTGTCGATGGTGGCTGCGGTGAAGGGCTACCGGATGCTGGTGGTGATGCCAGAAGGCCTGTCCAGCGAGCGCGTGGCGATTTCGCGCGCGTTCGGCGCCGAGGTGCTGTTCTGCGGCAATTTCCACGTCAACGAAGCATTGCGGCGGGCGAAGGAACTGGGCCGGCAGCCCGGCCATTTCTGCCCCAGCCAGTTCGAGTCGGAATGGAACGTGGAAGAAAACCGGCTGATCCTCGGCCCGGAGATCCTGGCCCAGCTGCCGGAAGGGCGCGTGCCCGATGCGCTGGTGCTGGGGGTGGGCACCGGCGGCACCCTGATCGGCGTGGGCCAGGCGTTTCGCGCCGCAAACCCGCAGGTGCGGCTGTTCGCGATGGAGCCTTCCGAATCGCGCACGATCCTCTGCGGCGAGATTGCCGCGCATACCATCGAAGGTATTTCCGACGGCTTCGTGCCGGGCATCTTCCAGCGCCATGCCGGCCTGGTGAACGAGGTGCTGTCGGTTTCCAGCGTCGACGCGGTGGCCGAAATGAAACGCCTGGCGCGCACCCACGGCCTGCTGTGCGGCCCCAGTTCCGGCGCGCACCTGCTGGCGGCCAAGCGCATCCGCGACGCTTTCCCCGGGCTTGACACCATCGTCACGATCTTTTGCGACGCGGGCGAAAAATACCTGCACGAATACTTCATGGCCCCGGCCAGCACCGAGGTCGGGGTGACGCACTTCGCCTGACAGTCCGTGGCCCCCCGGGTGAGTACGCCATATCCGACCGACGGGCAGCGGGCATTCCGACCCGCCTGACCATGCACGACAACGACTTGCGGCCGGCAGCCAACCTGAATGCGGTCCATGGCCCTGGCCACCCTTGCAAACCGCGCGCGATGTCCTATAGTAGTTGTTGTTATGACAACTACTGCAGATCCCCTGGGTTTACTGCTCTCGCTCGGGTTCACCGAGTACGAGGCACGCGCCTATACCGCACTGGTCCCGCACGATGATCTCAATGGTTATGAGATCGCGAAGGCATCCGGCATCCCGCGCGCGAACGTGTATGCGGTGATCGACAAGCTGGTGCAGCGCGGTGCGGTGCATCGACTGGAAAGCAGCGGCGGGCCGCGCTATTCGGCGATGGATCCCGGGCAGCTGCTGCGCAGCATCGAAACCGGCCAGCAGCGCACGCTGGGCGAGGCACGAAAAGCGTTCGCATCCCTGGCCCGGCGTCGCGAACCTGCGGCCCTGTTCAACCTGCGCGGCGACGAGCTGCTGCCCAAGGCACGGCAGCTGATCGACGCGGCCGAGACCAGCCTGCTGATTGCCATCCAGCCAACCGAAGCAAAGGTACTGGCCGCGCCGCTGCAGCACGCGCGCGCGCGCGGCGTCGCCATCACCACCCTGTGCCTGGAGGGCTGCGACCACGAATGCGGCGGCTGCCAGGGCGAAATCCACCGTTATCGACTGGCACCGGACGACGACCAGCGCTGGCTGCTGCTGGTTGCCGATGCGCGTACCGCCTACGTCGGCCACTTCGGCACCGCCGCCTTCTCCGCGCTGCTGACCGAACAGCCGCTGGTCGTCGAGCTGACCAGCGCCTACATCCTCCAGAGCATGACCCTGGCCCTGCTCGGCAGCGAGCTTTCCGGCAAGTTCGCCGGCTTGCTGTCGCGCGAAGCGCAGCGATTGCTGGAACGGTTCGGCACGGCGGGGAATTTCACAAAGATCACGCAACATCCGGGCAAAGCCACGCCAACATCCTGAAGGCGCGACGCCCCGGCAACAACTGGAGACACGATCATGTACACGCGAATGAACAAACGAATGAACCTGCTGGCGGCCTCGGTCGCGGCTGCGGGGCTGCTGTTCGGCGGCGCCGCCTATGCACAATCGACGGCGCACCAGGCACAGCCCGCTGCCACGTCGAGCGAGTTCGCCTCCGCACAGGCGATGAACTGGTTCGGCGGCCCGGTCTACCGCGGACAACCGTCGCTGGAAGCGACCGCGGCGCTGGTCAAGGCTGGTGGCGGCGCGGAAAACTTCAGCTTCCAGAAAGCGCTGGTCTCGATGCTGGGTGAGGAGACCGTCAATGCGGAAGTCGCCAAGCTGACCAAGCAATACGGCGAGAAGAACGTCACCGCCTTCATCAACGGCATGGACTTCGCCGTGAACAGCTCGCTGAAGCACGCGACTGCCGCCGGCATCAAGCTGCCCGCCGCCCCTGCCGACCTCAAGGGCACCAAGCTGGCCGAAACCCTGGTCCACGCCGGCACCGCGCCGGACGGCATCTTCTGGGCCGGCTGGATGTTCGATAACGCGGTGTCCAACACCATCCACGTCCAGGTGATGGTCGACATCGACACCAAGTTCGGCCACGGCGCCGACGAGAACACGCATCGCATCCTCAACCAGGCGATGTACGACGTGGCGCAGGCGCTGAAGATCAAGGGCGTCAAGCTGGCGCCGCTGCACTGA
>SWCD01023988.1_pt2 | contig 40056 bp, 26 predicted proteins | sample 4693011 | NCBI WGS metagenome assembly SWCD01 (sample SAMN10267278, study PRJNA491770) | bioreactor metagenome | isolation source: DHS bioreactor inoculated with marine | place: Japan: Omine Ridge, Nankai Trough
CGCAGTACAGCGGCACCTCCATGGCCTCGCCGCACGTCAACGGCGTCGTGGCCCTGATGCGCGAAGCGAACCCCGACCTGCCCGCGGAAGAGATGATGCAGATCATCTACGACACGGCGGTCGACCTGGGCACCCCCGGCGAAGACAACAGCTACGGCTACGGCATGATCGACGCCTACGAGTGCGTCGTCGCGGCCCTGAGCATGACCTCGCTCCGCATCGACTTCCCCAACGGCAGGCCAGACCTGATCGACCCCAACGGCGGCACCACGATCCAACTCACCGTCTCCGGGCAGCAGACGCAGCCCGAGCCGGGCAGCGGCAAGTTCTACTGGAACGATGGCGGCGGTTGGATGCAGGGCTCCATGATCGAGATCGAGCCGGACCTCTACGAGGCGACCTTCCCCAGCTTCGACTGTGGAGCCTTGGTCAGCTACTACTTCTCGGTGGACACCACGGATGGCGATACGGTCTTCAGCCCCTTCAGCGCCCCGGACAACTCCTACTCCGGCGAGGCGTTCAGCGGCATCGACGTCGCCTTCGAAGAGACCTTCGACGCCAACCCGGGCTGGGGCACGGAAGGCCAGTGGGCCTACGGCCAGCCGACCGGCGGCGGCGGCTCCTACGGCGGCCCCGATCCGACGAGCGGCTACACCGGCCCCAACGTTTATGGATACAACCTCAACGGTGACTACACCGACAACATGCCGGAGTACGACCTGACCAGCACCGCGATCGATTGCAGCGATCTCTCCCGGACCACGCTGAAGTTCTGGCGCTGGCTGGGCGTTGAGCAGCCGACCTATGATCATGCCTACATTCGCCTCAGTACGAACGGCTCCACCTGGACCACCGTCTGGGAGAACAGCGGCGAGATCACCGACAGCGGCTGGGTCGAGCACGAGGTCAACATCGCGGACTGGGCCGACGGCCAGTCGACGGTCTACCTCCGCTGGACGATGGGCGTGACCGACTCCGGCTGGACCTACTGCGGCTGGAACATCGACGATGTGCGCATCGAGTCGCTCGTCTGCGACGATGCGGGCTGCCCCGGCGATCTCAACGGCGACGGCCAGCGCGATCAGGCCGACCTCGGCATCTTGCTCGCGTCCTACGGCCTCAGCGACGGTGGCGACGTCGATGGTGACGGCGACACCGACCAAGCCGACCTCGGGGCGCTTCTGGCGTTCGGCGTTTACGGCGTCCCCTGCCCGTGAATCAGCCATGGGGACTGAAGTCCCCATGCCCTTCAGAGTGATCATCCCCGCCGCGAACGAGTCCGCTCGTTCGCGGCTTTTCTATGCGCTGCATCCGGCCGCACGGTATGCTGTCAGTCAACTGAAAGGGGCTCGATATGGATCACGAGAGTGAGCGGCTGGCGCGCCTAGAAGAGGAATTGGCGCACCTGCGGTGGCGCGCAATGCGCATTGAGATCCTGGCGTGGTTCATCGCGATGGTCACGGTGGCTCTCGGGCTTAGCGCCTCAGAGACGTCCTTCGAAGTGATCGGGGGCGTGCTCATCGGCATCGCCGCCCTCCTCATCGTGAGCCTGTTGCTCTTTGCGCTCACCCACCTTGGGCGACTGCCGAGCAATGGCTCGTCGACGGAGGCGGAGACGAACTGGACACATCAGTCTCACTCTGAGGACGACGGCGAGAAAGGACACGTGGATGAGCGATCAGATCGATGAAGACCTGCGGGCAATTCGCGCGCGGTTGGATCACGTGGAACAGCATGCGCAACGGAAGCTCACCCGCATTGAGGCGCTGCTCTGGCTGATACTGAGTGCGACCATCATCGGTCTCACCGCAGTCGTTGGCCCCGGAGCCATGATCTTCCTTCTCATCGCGGGCTTCCTCGTCGTCGCCATCGTAACGCTCTCTTCTGACAATCCGCACACTCGCCAGGCCAGGAGACCGAGCCGATGAATGGTGACGCTTTACTCGATCGTTTGGAAACGTACCCCGACCGGCTCTCCGCCCTCTTGCGCGGACTCTCCATTGAGGACGCTCGTTGGCGGCCCAAGGAACGGCAGTGGTCGATCCTGGAGATCGTCAATCATCTGGCGGATGAGGAGGTCGAGGACTTTCCCCTGCGGCTGCGGATGACCTTGGAGGATCCAACGCAAGACTGGCCGCCCATCGATCCCGAGGGCGCTGCCAAGGAGCGGGCCTACAACGAACGCGACCTGCACGAGACGTTGCAGCGGTTCATCACATTCCGTGAGAAATCGATCAGCTACTTCCGATCCCTGGAAGCGCCCGACTGGTCCACGACGCACACGCATCCGAAGTTTGGCTCCATGAGCGCCGGGGACCTGCTCGCGGCCTGGGCAGCGCACGATCTCCTGCACACGCGGCAGATCATCAAACGCTTGTTCCAGTTCGTCGTGCGCGACAGTGAAGGCTATGACACGGACTACGCCGGCACGTGGGTGGCGTAGACGAACGGCCGCTTAGGTTGACAAGCAACCAGTGGAACCCGGCGTGAGATTGTTGTCGTCGCAATCGCTTGCCGAAGGTGACCGATCTGCCAAGCGCGGGGCAAGCCCACGCCGCTAAATAAGAAGGGCCACGGTGGGCGGGTCAACGATTCTCCGGGCCGCTCTTGTCGGGGTAGGGCGGGTGCGCCGGGACGATGACCGGGTCTTCTTCCAGCCTATCAAGCAGGTGCTGGACCGCCGCGCGCAGTTGGGCGTCCTCACCGAGGAACGTGGCGTGGGGCAGGTTGTCGACGACAATGTCCGGCTCCACGCCCCAGCCTTCGATGAGCCACTCGCCTTCCGGCCCGTAGACGCCCCACTCCGCCGCCGAGGCCATGCCGCGATCGACAAGCGGGGTGCTGAAGGAAAGCCAGATCTCGCCGCCCCAGGTACGGGTGCCGAGGATCTTGCCCAGACCTAACCGACGGAAGCCCTCGACGAAGGCCTCGCCGTCGGAAGCGGTTTGCTCGTTGCAGAGGGTGATCATGTGCCCCTTGAAGGCGTACTGCATGTTGGTCGTCGGATCGCCGACCCGGCCCTTCCAATAGAACCAGACCTTGCGCATGAGTTTCTCGAGGATCCAACTGTCGATGTTGCCGCCGCCGTTGTGCCGGCAGTCGACGATGAGCCCTTCCTTCTCGATCGCTGGGTAGAACTCGCGGGTCCACTGGGCGATGTCGCCGCCGCCCATGGCCCGAAGGTGCACGTAGCCGAGGCGGCCGCCACTGAGTTCCTCAACCAGGAGCCTGCGGGTGTATTCCCACTCCTCGTAGCGCAAGTTGCGCTCGCCGCGGCTGCTGGTCGGCGTGGTGATGACGTCGTGCGACTCTCCAGCGCGCTCAAGGGTCAAGCGCACGGGTTTGCCCGCCTGGTCGCGCAGGAGAATGCCGATGTCGGAGACCAGCACCACCGGCTCACCGTTGACCGCCAGGATGTAGTCGCCCTCTTCGACGTCGATGCCGGGCTGAGCGAGCGGCGAGCGCCGTTCCGGATAGTTCGGATCGACCTGATAGATGTGCTCGACGCGGTAACTCCGGTCGGCCTGGCGCGCCAGGCGAGCACCGAGGAAGCCCTGGCTGATGTTCGTGTCCGCGCCGCGATGGTCCCCACCGAAGACGTACATGTGCAGGGCGGACAGTTCGCTGATCATCTGCCCCAGCAAATCGCTGAGTTCAGCGCGGTAGCTGACGCGGTCGGCGAGGGGCAGGTATTTCTCGAGCATGGCGGGCCAATCCACACCGTGCATGTCGGGATCGTAGAAGTAGTCGCGCTCCAGGCGCCAGGCTTCGATGAGCATCTGCCGCCACTCCTCGCGAGGGTCGATGCTGAAGCGCCAATCGCTCAGGTTCACCTGGCCCTCGGCGAAGTCGACCTTGTCGCCGGCGTCGACGATGGAGAAATCGCTTCCCTTGCGTAGGAGGAGCTTGTTGCGATCGTCAGAGAGGAGATAGCCTGAGACGCCGCCGATGACGGTCTTGGGCTCGGCATCCTGGCGCTGGATGGGGAGCGTGAGAAGCGCCGGTTCGCCGTTGTCGACATCCATGTAGAAGAGCGCTTCGGTGCCGGCGGCAAGGCGGCTGTAGTTGCCGGGCGGCACGGGGACGGGGAAGCAGCGCGCAGTCAAGCCGGCCAGGTCATACTCGACCGCTTCCTCTTCCTCCTCCGCCGACTCTTCCTCGGACTCCGCTTCTTCACCTTCCGCAGCGGCCTCCTCCGACCTCCCTTCGTCATCCGCAGCCAAAGTCAACTCATCTTCGGCGGCAAAGGGCGAGCGCCGTTCGGCCGTCAGGGAAACGCCGTACAGCTTGACCGTCTTCTCGAAATACGGCTCCGGCTGGCGGAAGCCCCAGGGATCGGAGACGCTCGACCGGAAGTGACGGTCAGAGAGGAAGTACAACCACGCGCCATCCGCGGTGAAGGTGGGGCTGAAGCTGCGGGTGCGATCGCTGGTGACGTCGATGGTCGTCTCGGTTTGCGTGTCGTACAGCTTGATCTGCGGGTGGGTGTTCTTGGCGGGCTGGGCGAAGGCGAGCAGACGACTGTCGGGCGACCAGGTGAGCCCCGCGAAGACCTCGTAAGGGCAGTGGGCAAGGCGGGTCATCGAGCCGGACTCGATGTCGAGCAGCCAGAGGATCTGCTTCTTGTCCTGGAAGGCGAGCCATTTGCCATCCGGCGAAGGCGTGCCATCCGTGCGGAAGATGTCGCCGTCCCTCGACAACTGCTTCCGCGCTGCCGTCGGATCGAGAGGCAGCGACCAGAACTCCAGTTCGCCCGTCTCATCGGACAGGGCCAGCACCGCCTCGCCATCCGGCAGGAACTGTGCCTGGCGGTAGCGCACCAAGGAGTCGCGGGTCAAGCGCAGGCGGCGGTCGTGCTTGGTGGAGATGACAAAGATCTCGCCGCGGGCCGTGAGCACCAACTGCGAGCCGTCCGGCGACAGGTCCCAATCCGAAACGTAGTCAAGCGGCTTTTCAAGCCAACGCTCGCGGGACTGGTCGAAGTCGCCGGCCAGATGCACGGCAATCGCTTGGTCGCGATCGCGCGCGATGTCGTAGAGCCTTAGATCCGTGCCCAGCCGATAGACGATGCGGCCGCCGTCGAGCGCGGGACTCTTCACTTCCCACTCGACATGCCGGGTGTGCTGCTTGAGGTCCGAACCGTCCGGCCTCATCGACCAGATGTTCATGGCGCCGCTGCGGTCGGTTTCGAAATAGACCCGGCCCTCGTGGAACATGGGGTTGCGGTTGGTGCCGTGGTAGTCGCAGGTGAGGCAGCGTGCTTCGGCATCGCCCGGGGCGAAGCGCCAGATGTCCTGGGCGGTGCCGCCTTGGTAGCGCTTGGTGTGGCTGCCTTGAGAAGGCCAGCGGGTGAAGTAGAGCGTGCCTTCGCCATCGAAGCAGCCGTCCGCCGCCTGGGCGAGGGGGAGCAGTTCGTGCTCGTTGGTTTGCGGGTCGAAGAGGACGAGTTGCCGGCCGGGCAGGGTGCTGTACTGATCGGTGCCGTAGAGGAGCTTGCCGTCGTCCGTCCAACCGACGCTGACGACGCGGCCGCCGGTGAAGGTTCGGCGGAGGGGCGGGCCGCCGGTGAGGGGCATGGTGTAGATCTCGGTCGGGCCTTCGTACTGGCCGCAGAAGGCGAGGGTCGCGCCGTCGGGTGAGATGGTCGGGAAGGTCTCCTCGCCGTGGTGCGTGGTGAGCCGGCGGGCCTCGCCACCCTTGACGCTGACCAGCCACAGGTCGCCCTCAGCGGAGAAGACGATCGTGCCATCGCGCAGGGCCGGCTGGCGGTAGAACCCCCGGGGCGGGTCGGCGCTGACGAGAAGAGCGGGAAACAGCACGGCGGCAAGGGCGAGCAGGCGTCGCATCGGCATGGGTTGTCCTCTCAGATGAAGGCCCGAAGGGGCGGCAGCGAGTATAGCCCGATTGGCTCTACCGGCAGCAGCCGACGCCGCTGCGATCTCGGGGAGGCCTGACTTGCCTGCTGCTACACTTCCCCCATGTACACGCCCGACCGTGAGACCTTCCTGCGCCTGGCGGCCACGGCCCCGCCGGGAGCGCACCTGCCCCTCGTCGCCCGCCTCATGAGCGACCAGATTACGCCCGTGCTGGCGTATCGTCGCCTGGTGGAGCCCGATGAGCGCGAGGCGCCCAGCTTCCTCTTCGAGTCCGTGGAGAACGGCGATCGGCAGGGACGCTTTAGCTTCGTCGGAGCGCAGCCGGACCTCGAGGTGCTGGCCCGCGGCCAGAACGTCTTCATCCGTGACCACGGGCAAGGGTCGGAAGAGCACCGGCAGGTCGACGACCCCATGGCGATCCTGCAGGAGTTGGCGGCCAGGCAATCGCTGGTGCGCCAGGAGTCGACACCCGAGACGTTCGTGGGCGGCTGGGTCGGTTTCGCGGGGTACGACACGGTGCGCTGGACCGAGCCCGACAAGCTCGCGGGCGGCCCGCCGGACGATCGCCATCTGCCGGACCTCCACTTCGCCCTGTACCGGAATACAGCGGTGTTCGATCACGTGCAGAAGCTGCTCTACGCGGTGCGGCTGGTGGAACTGACCGGCGCGCCGGAAGCGGACTACGACCGGGCTTGCGGAGAACTAGACACCTTCGTGGCCCGCCTGGAGACACACAAGGTTCCCCTGCCGGCCGGCCGGGTGAGCCTGGAACTCATCAAGACGCGCGGCGAGGTGCTGAACTCGAACCTGACGCGCGAGGCCCACGAGGCAATGGTGGCCCAGGCGAAGGAGTACATCTTCGCCGGCGACATCTTCCAGGTGGTGCTGGGCCAGCGCTTCGAACGCCGCAGCCAGGCGGACCCTTTCGACGTCTACCGGGCCATGCGGATTGTGAACCCGAGCCCGTACATGGGGTACCTGCAGACGCAGGGCGCGATCCTGATCGCGTCCAGCCCGGAGATTCTCTGCCGGGTGCACGGCGGCGTGGTAACGAACCGGCCCTTGGCGGGCACGCGCCGGCGGGGCGCGACGAAGGCGGAAGATGCGGCCCTGGAGAAGGAACTGCTCGCCGACGCCAAGGAGCGGGCGGAGCACATCATGCTCGTCGATCTTGGCCGCAACGATGTGGGCAAGGTCTGCGCCACCGCCTCGATCGACCTGCCCGCGGTCATGGAGATCGAGCGCTACAGCCACGTCATGCACATCAGCTCCACCGTCACTGGACGCTTGCGGGAGGGGCTGACGAGTTGGGAAGCGCTGCGGGCGGCCCTGCCGGTCGGCACGGTCAGCGGCGCGCCCAAGATTCGGGCCATGCAGATCATCGACGAACTCGAGCCCTGCCGGCGCGGACCGTACGGCGGGGGCTTCGGCGTGGTGGGGCTGGATGGCGACATGGACATCGCCCTGGCCCTGCGCACCATCGTCGTGCCCACGCAGAGCCGGCAAGGCGAGACCTGGATGTACCATCTGCAAAGCGCCGGCGGCATCGTCGCCGACTCGCAGCCGGACGCGGAGTATGAGGAAACGGTGAACAAGGCGGCGGCGGCGGCGCGGAGCATCGATCTTGCCGAGGCGGCGCTCCAGGGCACGAAAGCAGAAGGACCATGAGCGAACCGGGGCCACATGCAGCCGACGAGCTCGCGGGAAACGCCGCCAAGCGTGCGACACTCTCGCTCGAGCAGTACCTCGCCGGCGTGCGCGCCGGGGATCGCGTCGTCCTGGCCCGGGCGATCACGCTGGTGGAGTCCAACCGCCCCGACCACCAGGATCTGGCCCAGGCGCTCTTGACCGAGCTTATGCCGCACACGGGTCAGGCGATTCGTCTGGGCATCACCGGCGTGCCGGGCGCGGGCAAGAGTACGTTCATCGAAGCGCTGGGCACCCATCTGACCAAGCAGACGCGGCGGGTGGCGGTGCTTGCCGTCGATCCTTCCAGCCAACTCACCGGCGGCAGCATCCTGGGCGACAAGACACGCATGCCCCGCCTGGCAGCGGAAGAACGTGCTTTCATTCGCCCCTCCCCCACGGCGACCGCCTTGGGCGGCGTCGCTCGCAAGACGCGCGAGTCGATGCTGCTCTGCGAAGCCGCCGGCTACGAGACGATCATCGTGGAGACGGTCGGCGTCGGACAATCCGAGACCGTGGTGGCGGAGATGACCGACTTCTTCCTGGCCCTCATGATCCCGGGAGCCGGCGATGAATTGCAGGGCATCAAGCGCGGCCTGCTGGAACTGGTCGACATGCTCGCCATCAACAAGGCGGACGGCGACAACCTCGCCCGCGCCGAGAAGGCGGCGAAGGAATACCGCATGGCCCTGCATTTCATGCAACCGCGCGAGGAAGACTGGCAAGTGCCGGTCGAAACCTGCAGCGCCCTGACGGAGAACGGCGTCGCGGAGATCTGGGAGGTCGTGGCCAAGCGACATGCTGCCCAGGCGAAGTCCGGCGGCTTGCAGGCCAGGCGGCGGGAACAGACGCAGCGCTGGCTGCATGCCCTGATTGACGACGGCCTGCGCGAGTTGCTCCGGCGCGATGCGATAGCGCAGAAGGCCTGGCGCCAGGCGGAAACCCAGGTCGCGGCCGGCGAACTGCCGGCAACGACGGCGGCGGCGCAGGTGCTGCGCGCCTTTCGCAGCACCCATGGCGGAGAAACGACATGATCCAGGCCCAGGCGATCAACCACATCGGCATCGCGGTGCACAGCATCGAGGCCCAGCGCCCGTTCTACGAGGAGACGCTGGGGGCGCGATTCGAAGGCGTCGAGATCGTCGAGGATCAGCAGGTGCGGGTGGCGTTCTTCCTGCTCGGTGAACCGGGGCAGGAGGTGCGACTGGAGCTGCTCGAACCCACCTCGCCTGACTCGCCGGTCGGCAGGTTCATCGAGAGACGCGGCGAAGGGGTGCACCACATCGCCTACACCGTCCGTGACATCAACGAACGCCTGCGTCTGCTTCGCGACAGCGGCGTCCGCCTCATCGACGACACCGCCCGGCCCGGAGCGCACCAGCAGATGATCGCCTTCCTGCACCCCAAGAGTTCCGGCGGCGTCCTCACCGAGATCTGCGAACGCGCACCCGCCACAGACGGTGGGTGTCATTCCCGCGCAGGCGAGAATCCAGGCGAATAGCTCGAGGCGTTCGGCCGCGCCCCTGGATGCCCGCCTTCGCGGGCATGACGATTGTGTGACGTTTCTGATGGATGAGATCGAGGACTACGCCTGGGCCGCCCGCTTGACGTTCACCGTCGTCTCCGGCACAGGTAGGGGCGGCTCCTCGTCGCCGCCAAGCGGCTCCCAGCCCCGTCGCGTGCGCGTCTGCAGCGCCGTCAGGTTTCCCTCGGCTTCGTAGTGGACCAGCAGCTCGATGAGGCGCTGCCGCAAGTCATCCGTCGCCACCGTTTCGTCGACGAAGCCGCGTTGCAGCAGCCAGGTCTCGTGCTGGAAGTCGGAAGCGACGCGCTTCTGCTGGAACTGTTCGACGACGCGCTTGCCGGAGAAGCCGATGTTGGCGGACCCCTTGAGGACGATCATGTAGTCGCCGCGCAAGCCGTAGCTGATGGCGGTGCCGCCGAGCGTAGGGTCAGCGATGACGGAGATGTGGGGCAGGTCGGCTTCATAGACTTCGTTGAGGGCGTGCTGGGCCTTGGGAATGTTGCGATGCATGGAGGGCGTACCCTCCTGCATGCGCGCCCCGCCGCCCATGGCGATGGAGACGAGCGGCAGACGATGCTCCATGGCGTAGTGAGCTGCGTAGCGCATCTTCTCGCCGATCTCGTCGCAGAGGCTGCTGCCGACCAAGCCGAAGTTGTTGATGGTGAGCACGAGGGGTCGGCCGTCAATCCTGGTGGCGCCGGTGACGACGCCGGTCTTGAGGCCGGTCGCCTTGATGCCGCGCTCCAGCGCTTCCTGGTACTGCGGGAACTTGAGCTGATCGATCGAGCAGAGGCGCAGGGTCGCCTCGAACTCTCGGAACGCATCGGGGTCAGTGAGCTTGCGGATCCAGTCCACCGGGTGCAGGCGCCGGTAGGGTCGCTCACCCTTGCTGGGGTGCAGGGCCCGAACGCCCTTGGCGTGGCCATAGCGCCGCTCCATGACGAACTCCTGCAGCTCCAGCCACTGCGTCTTGGAGAGGAGCGTGGCCTCGACGTCGAGTTCACGGGAGAGGAAGGCGGCGTCGCTGCGCTCGACCGCGTAGATGAGCTGGGCGATCTCCAGCCGCGCCGATAGGCGGGCCGGCTCGTCAACCTCGGCGTCGGCGCGGCTGCCGTTGAGGCGCCCCCGCTCGACGAGGTACTCGGTCAGCGTTTGCTGCAGGCGATCCAGCATGGCCTGCTGTGCGTTCGCCTGCTCGGCGAGGCCGGCGCTGGTGCGCGTTTCGTCGGAGGTTCCGTAGATGCCCATGGAGAAGAACTTGGCCCGCCGAGTCTCCTCCGGCTCGGCGCCGTTCTCCTCGAACAGGGTCTGCACGTTGCGCACCAGGGCGGCCTTGCCTGCCTCCAGGAGCAGCTTCGGGTAGCGATGGCCCGGGGTGCAGCCTTCCGGGACGACGGCATCGACCGTGCCTTGCTCCAGGGCGTTGCTTGATGTGAGGTGCAGCCCCTCCGCGGCGGCGCGGATCGACTCCGCTTCGCGGTTGCGAAAGAGGATTGAAGCGCAGCCGCCGGGGCTGATCACCATGTACGAGGCGTACTCGTTCATGATGGTGCGATTCGTCGGGGTGATGGCGATGGCCCCACCCGAGGCCCCCTGGCTGATGATGTAGGAGAGGTTGGGCACCCGCAGCGAGGTGGTGCGACGGATGACCTCGTTGATGGCGAAGGCCTGGCCCTGCTCCTCGGAATACTCGCTGGGGTCGGCCCCGGGGGTGTCGACGAAGACCACGACCGGCCAACCTCGCTTCTCCGCGAGGTTCATGCAGTAGACGGCCTTGCGGTAGCTGTCGGGGAAGCCCATCCCCTGATTCCACTTCTGGTACTCCGCCTTGGGAAGCTTGAGCAGATCGTCGCGCTCGGAGGTCGGAGCGGTCTGCTGGCCCACGAAGATGAGGTCGATGGGCCCGTCTTCGAGTTCGAGTTTGGCTTGCCCGCCCACCATGAGATGATCGCCGCGGACCTCAGGATTCTCGTAGAGCACGACGTCCTTGAAGGCATGGCTGATGTAGTCCATCGCCTTGGGACGGAGCGGATGGGCCGAGAGCAGGAAGGTCTCGTAGGGCGTGAGATTGCGGTAGATCTCGCACTCCAGCTCGCGCCGCCGTCTCTTCAGATCAGGTGCCTTGGGGCTATCCGCTTCGAGCGCGGCGATCTCGTCGTCAAGGGCGATGATGTCGGTTTCGAAGGGGAGAATAAAGGCCACGTGCGTCTCTTGCCTCCGGCAGGGGATTCGGAAGGAACCTAGTCAGGTGCAGTATACCGCCGGTGCGCCGAATGCCGATTGATGATTGGCAGAAGGAGCAGACGCCGCGATGGCGCTGCCAGACCGGTAAGCAGTTCTGTGTAAACGAGTTACCGGCTCGTCCAATAATCCCGCGCGGCGCGGCGCGGAGAACCCCAGGGCGGCTCGGTTCGGGAGATGTGGAGGGCGGCCTCGTCGTTTACCGTCCGGGAAATCGATAATGCCTGCTTGCCCGAGGGACCGCCGGGTGGCAGGATGAAGGGAGATCGCGACTCCGCGACAGCCCCCGACCGCATACAAGGAAAGAACGAGAAGATGAAGAAGCGATTCATATCGGGCGCTTGCCTGACGCTGGCGGCGAGCCTGCTGCTTGTCAGCGGCTGCAGCGAGCCGACGGAGACGGCCCTCCATCGGTCCTCGATCGACGGAAGCGTACCCCGTTTCGACCTGTCGAACCTCAGCGAGTGGCGGGCCAGCACCTTCACCCGGAGCACCCAGGCTGAAGCCAGCCTCGCCACCGGAACCGCGAACGAGATCGTCGCCTGCTGGTCCAGCCGGAGGCAGCAAGGCGGACGCTACGGCGTCTACGCCCAGCGCTTCGACCGCGACGGCCTCGCCATCGGCGAAGAGACCGCCCTGGGTATCTGGAACAAGACCCACCAGACGGCACCCGTCATGGCGGCGGACGGCCAGGGCGGCTACTGGGCGGCCTGGACCTCGCACGGCCAGGACGGCTACCTCGGCTCGATCATCGCTCGCCACTTCGACAGCAACTTCGTCGGCGGCGATGAGATCCTGGTCAACGCCCAGACGGCCGGCCACCAGTGCGAACCCGTGCTGGCGGTGACCGACGACGGCACGGCCCTCGTCGCCTACCTCTCCCCCGATGCGGAGTCCGGACCGCAAGTGCTCAAAGCCCGGATGATCGGCCTGGGCGAGTTGGGAGAAGAAAGAACCATCGCCCAGCTACCCAACGGCGAGATCCGTGTGCCCAGCCTGGCGCGCGGAACGCACGGCATTGCGGTCGCCTACAGCGTCTTTGAAGACGGTCTGCCCGCCGGGATTCGGGTGCAAATGCTCGATTCCGACGCCGGCCGGCGCGGCGAGGTGATCCCGGTCAGCGGTCCCGCGAAGCTCAGCCAGATTGAGCCGACCATCGTCGCCCAAGGCGACGGTTATCTCGTCGGCTGGCTGGATGCGGAGACGGACGGCGACAGCTACGGCGTCCTCGCCCGCCGGCTCGACGGGACAGGCCGGCCGATCGGCGAGCCCTTCCTCGTCAACCAGTCGACGGTCGGATCGCAAGACGGCGTCGCCCTCGCGGCGACGAGCGACCGGTTCGTCGTCGCCTACAACAGCGACATGGGCGTACTGGCTCGTGAGTTCGACCGTCACGGTCGGGCGCTTGGCGGTGAGTTCCCGATGACCAAGCACCGTGAGGGCACGCAGCACCTGCAGCAGGCCCGCGGCACGAATCGTCTTGCATACGTCGGTGATCGGCTCGTCTGCGCCTGGGACGGCGATGCCGGCTTGGGTGACTCTTCCGCAGTCAATATCAGCATGCTCAGCGCTGAGCCCATCATCGTGGCCGGCCTGCAGGGCGCACATGAGGGTATGGCCCCCGCCGGCTACGACGGTGCGGAGGTGACGAAGACGGCTCTGGCCTCGCCGCACGTGCCGCCGACCTTCGATCCCAAGACCATCAGCAATGCCGAGCGTGAAGTCGTGTCCGGCCCGCGCGGCGTGGGCTTCACGGGCATCGTCAGCACCGGCTGGACGCCGCCCGATCCGACCCTGGCCGTGGGCCCCGAGCACGTCGTGGTCATGACCAACGGCGCCATTGCTTTCTTCACCAAGGACGGCACGCTCACCTTCCAGGACGAGATTGAGAACAGCTTCGGCTTCTGGGGTGACTTGGGCACGACCAACTTCGTGTTCGACCCGGAGGTGCTCTACGACCCGCTGAGTGGGCGCTTTTTCGCTATGGCGGCGGAAGCCTATGCCCCTGGGAATCGCTCCTATGTGCTCATCGCGGTCTCGGACGATTCCGATCCGAACGGCACCTGGTACAAGTACCGCTTCGACACGACCGGCTTCTCCGGCGATCTCTTCGACTCGCCCAACATGGGCGTTGACGAGGATGTCCTCTACATCACCGGCGATGCCTTTGGCCTCGGGGCGCGCTACCCGGTGTACACCTTCGATAAGGCCTCGCTGCTCGTCGGCGATCCGCCCGCCATCACCCAGTCGAAGCTGCTGACGACCTCCACGCAATCGGCGGCCATCCCGCCGGTCACCTTCGACAGCCCGCCGGCTCTCTACCTCGTCGAGCACCAGGAAGGCTCCGGCCGGACGCAGGTGCGTCTGATCGCCGTCACCGATCCGCTGGGCTCGATTAACTTCACCACTTACAACCTGACGGTCCCGACCTACAGCAGCCCGGGTGATCCGGCGCAGCTCGGCACCTCAAGTCGGCCCGAGACCTTCGACGCCCGCTTCTGGAGCAGCGAGTATCGCAACGGTTCGCTCTGGGCGACGCACCATGTCAATAACCCCGTCGAGGTGCGCTGGTACGAGATCGCCATGAACGGCTGGCCCAACTCGGGCAGCAACCCCACGCTGGTCCAGTCGGGCGCCGTGGGCGGCGACGGTCTGTACACCACCTTCACTTCCATCGCTGTGGACGATGCGGGCAATGCCGCCCTTTGCTTCGCCCGCAGCTCCTCAAGCGAATACCTGTCCATGGCGACGACCTATCGCTTGGCCGGTGATCCGCTGGGAACCATGCGGCCGATGGTCATTGAGAAGCAGAGCACCAGTCCGGAGACCTCCGGTCGCTGGGGCGACTACAGCGGCATCGAATACGATGCGTTCACCAACCAGTTCTGGGCCCACCATGAGTATCGCGGCAGCAGTTGGTTGACCTGGATCAGTTCCATCGACGGCCTGCCCGACCCCTGCCTGGGAGATTTCGACGGCGATGGCGACCGCGACCAGGCCGACCTCGGGCACTTGCTCAGCGCCTACGGCCAGAACGACGGCGGCGACCTGGACGGCGACGGGGACACGGACCAAGCCGACCTTGGCGCCCTGCTCGGTGTCTACGGCGTGCCTTGCCCGTGATCGGTAGTCAAACGCACGGGGACTGAAGCCCCCGCGCCCGGATAAGCAATGAGAAAGCCGCGGACGAGCGAATCGTCCGCGGCTTTTCAGTTGGCTTCAGGTTTCAGACGAAGCGATGACGGTCAGGCGGCGTGCAGGCCGCCGTAGCTGCGCCAGAAGATGCGCTCGGCCCCATCTTCCTCGTCGTCCTCTTCCTCTTCCTCGTCGTCCTCGTCGTCGGCATCGTCGTCCTCGTCCCGGTCGTCGGCATCGTCGTCGCCGTCCTCGATCTCGTCGCACTCGTCCGACTCTTCGCAGGTCTCCTCGCAGGGTTCTTCGCACTCGGCTGCGCAGCAGGGTTCTTCACCGCAGGCGGCTTCGCCCGTGCCCAGCACGCGGAGGAAGAACTCCTCGTACTTGCGCATGCGGCCGATGGTCTTGACATCGCCGCCGAGCCCGTGCCCGCCGGTCGGATCAAGGAAGAGTTCAACGAGCGTTTCCTTGCCGGCCTTAAGCAGCTCGCGGTAGACGCGGACGGTGTCCTGGTAGAGCACGTTGCTGTCTTCCATGCCGTGCACCAGGAGCAAGCGGGCCTTGAGGTTTTTGGCGAGCGGCAGCAGCGAGTACTTGTCGAGGTCGGTCTTGCCTTGGCGGCTGGCGCCGATGGTCCCGGTCGAATACCAGGTGTTGTAGTTATGCCACTCGGTGGGCCCGGCCCCAGCGATGCCGCAGGCAAAGAAATCGGGCTCGGTGTAGAGGCACATCTGGGTCTGGAAGCCGCCGAAGCTCCAGCCGTGCACGCCGATGCGCTCGGGATCGACGCCGTGGTTTTCGATGAGCCACTTGGCGCCGTCGACGAGATCATCGACCTGGGGCTTACCGACCTGCTCGTAGTTCGACTTCTCGTACAGGCCGCCGAAGCCGGAAGCCCCGCGCGGGTCGATGGTGCAGGTGACGTAGCCATGCACCTTGGTCATGTAGTAATGGAAGGAGTAGCTCTCGGAGGAGAAGCTGCCGCGGGTGATCATCTTGGTGGTGCCCAGGGGCCCGCCGTAGACGTAGATGAGCAGCGGTCGCTTGTCCTCCGGCGTCCAGTCATCGGGCTTGAACATGCGCCCGTGGATTTCCTGGCCCTGCCGATTCTTGAAGGTGAAGTACTCCGGCTCGAAGCTGGTCAGGATGTGGGCTTCCTTGGTGTGCGAATCGGTCAGGGGCGTCGACTTCTCCGCTTGCACGTCGATGGCGACGAGTTCCGTGGGCGAGCCGAAGTCCACGTGGTTGGCGAGCACATGGGTGCCGGCGTCGTTGACCGCCACCGTGCCGTAGACGCCGTCCACCTGGTCGAGACGGGTCATCTCGCCGGTCTCCAAATCGATGGCGTAGATGTTCCGCTGGGCGGGGTCGTGTTTCGTAGCGGTGACGAAGAAGGTCGAGCGATCCTCGGACATCCGCAGCGGATAGATCTCAAAGCGGCCGCGGGTGAGTTGGTCGAGTTGCTCGTACATGGGGTCCAGCGTGTGCAACTGGCGGAAGCCGCTGATCTCGCTGAGGAAGACCATGCGCTTGCCATCGGCGAGGTAGTAGGGCTGGATCATGCCGGGCGTGGTGGGCCCGCCGTTGTGCAGGAAGCGATAGACGGTGCGGGCCTGCTCGGGCTTGACGGGCTCGGGAGCGGGCTTCTCTTCTTCGCTTTCGCCTTCCTTCTCACAGTCGCATTCACCGTCGTCTTCGTCACCGTCCTCGTCCTCGTCCTGGCACTGCTCCTCGTCGCAGTCTTCCTTCTCAGCGCCGCAGTCGCACTCTTCACACTCGGGAACGTCGGGCTTCTCCCAACGGGCCTCGATGATGTTCACGTGATCGGAAGCTTGCTCGTAGGTGGCGAAGGCGATCGCATCCGAGCCGGGCGCCCACTCGGGCATGGCGAAGATGTCGCGCGAGCCGGTGCTCGTGCGGGTGAAGACGCGGTGCGGCTCGCTGCCTTCCGTGAAGTGATCGCCCAGATCGAAGAGGTAGACACTTTCCGTGACCTCGGCCATGGCGTTGTCGGGCATGTGCCGAGCCACCTCGCGCACCTGGGCGAAGCGATTGCGGTAGTTGACGATGCTGACGGTTCGGCCCTGGCCCCACCAGTCGGCGCCCTTGCGCGCCAGGAAGACCAGGCGCGTGCCATCGGGGCTGACGCGATAGCCGGCCATGGACTCTCCGCCGGGCAGGCGCGGATCGATCTGCTCGACCAGGCTGCAGCCAAAGACGACGCGCATGAGGGCATTGCCGCTGCGATAGGTGTAGCCGTTGCCATCGGGCAGGTATTGCACGTCGCGCTCACCGTCGTTGGTGCGGGTCAGACGGGTGATGTCGCCCTCTTCCACTTGGAAGCGGTAAAGGTCGCCGCCGGAAGTGAAGATCATCTCATAGGCCTTGGGAGCCCAGACGAAGGAGCTGATGCCGCCGTAGCGCGGGGCCTTTTCGTCGTCGGCATCGGTCTCGAGCACGATATCGCCGAGGTCCTTCTCTTCTTCGACTTCCTCGTCTTCGTCGTCATCATCGGCATCGTCGTCGCTGTCGTTGTCGCCATCTTCGGCTTCGTCGTCAGCATCGTCGTTCGTATCCTCGTCGCCGTTGTCGTCCTCAACCTCCTCGTCGGCATCGTCGCTCTCGTCGTCGAGGTCGAGGCCGGCAATGCGTGTGGCGGTGAGCTCCATCTTGAGGTCCATCTCCTCGATGGCGACGCTGCCGGTCATCTCCTCGCCCGCAATGGTCGCTTCGAGCATCGCCCGCATGCCGGACTCCGGCTCGGTCAGGGTGCACTCGAGGGCCTTGTTCTCCAGGTCGTACTTGCCGGAGGTGACGGTGGCGGAGGCCATGGCCGTCAGGAAGGTGCCGGACACCGAGCCATCGCTGCGGATTTCCAAGGTGAGGGTGAAGGGCAGGCCCGCGGGCGGCATGTCGATTTCCTCTCCGGCCCCGGTCAGTTTGCCCTGCCACTCACCGGAGACCTCCTGCAGCACCACGATGGGGTCGGCCTCAGTCTCAGCGTCCTTCTCGTCTTCTTTCTTCTTCTTGCCGAAGCCCTTCTTCTGGGCCTTCTTGGTGCGATCTTCGCGCACCTTGCGGGTGGCTTCCTGGAATTTGGCCATGACGGAGACGGCGGTGAGGCGGCGCACCTCGCCGGTCTGGGTGTCGTAGAGCCAGATGTCATTGCCGTGCCGGCGTTCGTCGTAGGGGCGGTAGAGGTAGGCGGCGTAGCGGCCGTCGTGGGAGAAGGCGGTGGACCGGGCGGAGGGACCAAAGACGCTCTTCTCCGGGTAGAGGCGCTCCAGCGTCAGCTCGATCTCCTCCTCTTTCTCGTCTTCGGCCGCTTCCTCGGCGTCCTGGGCCTCGGTCTCTTCGGTCTGCACGTCCTCCTGGACCTGCTGCACCTCCTCCTCCTCAGGCCGCAGGGAGGCGCTCAGCGGTGATGTGGAAGCCAGCAAGAGCAGCGCGAGTGTGATGAGCAACAGATGTCGCACGCGGGATCTCCTCAGGAATGAATGTCTCGTCGTGTTTCGTCGGCAGATAGCGACTGATTTGTCCTGCGATCGCCGCAGCGTGGAATATCGGACGATCAGGCGGCGAGTCGGGCGAACGCCCGGAGTGCGCGCGGAGAATCCCGCGCCAGGCATTGCAACGATGTCCCTTCTACCGGCGATGGTCAAGAGAGATCCGCCGCACCTGACCGGGTTGTGACACTGGGCAAGCGGAATGTGCCTCAAGGCAACGGTTCGTGGTCGATGTGCAACCGACTCAAGAGGCCCCGGCTGACGTGCACTCGGCCGGCCTCATCCACGAGCACCGCCTCCACGCCGGGCGTTGTCTCGACCAGTCGCATCCCCGCCTCCCGGCCCAGCACCATGACCGCGGTCGAGAGGGCGTCGGCCAGGGTGGCGTCGGCGCTGACGATGGTGGCGCTGCGGAGCCCCCGCGCCGGCCGGCCGGTCCGGGGATCGAGGATGTGGTGGTAGCGCACGCCGCCCAGCAGGAAGAACCGTTCGTAGTCGCCGCTCGTCGAAACGGAGGCGTCGGCGACATCGAGGTGGGCGAAGAAATCGTCAGCCGGGCCGCGCGGATCGCGGATACCGATCCGCCAGGGCCGATCCCCGCGCCGGCCGCCGACCAGCATCTGCCCGCCGGCGGAGAGGAGGTAGCTCTCCACGCCCCGCCGCGCCAGCTCCGCGCGAGCCAGATCCAGGGCCCGACCCTTGGCGATGCCGCCCAGGCCGACCTGCATCCCCGGCTCGGGGAGAAAGGCTGTGCTCCTCTCGGGGTCCAACTCCAATCGGCGGTAGTCGACCAGGGCCAGGCGTGCCGCGATGAGGTCATCGGCGGGCACCAGCGGAACCTCGGCCCGAAAATCCCAGACCCCCCAGAGCGCCGCCCAGGTCACGTCGAAGGCCCCGTCGGTGCGTTCGCCCAGCGTCACGCCACGTTCGAGCAGGCCGAACAGATCCGCAGGGAGAACGACCGGCTGCCGGCCCGCCGCGGCGTTGAGGGCGGAGAGCGGCGAGGTCTCTTTCCACTCGCTCATCTCCGCATCCACCCGCCGAAACACCGCAAAGACCGCTTCCGCAGCCTCCGGACCGGCCATCTCCGGCAGCAGCACCGTGATCGGCGTCGCCATGATCTCCTCGGTCCGGCTGACGTAGGCGACGTCAGCGGCAGGCCCCGCCCGCCTGGTAAGGAGGAAGCCGACCGCCAGCACCGCCAATAGAAAGACGAACAGGATCAGGTTCAGGGACGGCTTCACGGCCGCATCCTACCCTGCGAATCCGAGCCGCACTGTGTCAGTGCGGGGCCGGGAATCTCGGCCAGCGGGCAACCTTTGGGCCGTGGGTGGCGTACAACTACACCAATGGCATTCCTCTGGCTCTTCATTCTGCTGCTCGTCCTGGCTGGGCTCGGCTACCTGGGCTACCGGATCGGTGGGATCCGCCTGGCCCTGGCCCTCCTGCCACTTATCCTGGCTGGGTTTACGGTCCGCTGGCTGGGGCCCCTCTTCTTCTGGATGGGGCTGCACCGCGGCCTGGGGTTGCTCGGCCTGATCGGTGTGGCGCTCCTCATCGGGCTGGTGCTCGGCGAGGTGGCCCGATTCCTCATCAAGCGCAAGTACCTCAGCAAGGAGAAGGACCGCCATCGCCTGGATCGGATCGCCGGCGTCGTGCTTGGCGCGATCCTCGCCACCTGCTCGGTCTGGACCGGCGTCACCCTGCATCGCACCCTCATCACCCGCCAGCAGCAGGCGACCGGCGAGTTCGGGGGCCAACGGTCCGGGCTGGATGTGCTGGGGAGCGTCCTCGGCTCGGGGGTGGCGCGGGTGCTTCCCGGCGCCGGGAGCTTCGCCAAGGACGTGAACCTGCTCGTCGAGCTGGCCTCGGCTCCCCCAGTGGCGCGGGAGCAAGCCGTGCGCGACCTCGAACTGCACAAGCTGCGCGACCTCCCTGAACTGCAAGCGATCCAGGCGGATGATCGCACCGTCGCCGATGTGGAGGCGGCCCAGCGCGGCAGTCTGGTGGCCTTGTTCCGATTGCAGCAGAATCGGCTGGTGCTCGACCTCGTGGAGACGGACGAGATGCAGCGGGCGCTTCAGCACGTGACGCTGGAACGGCTCATCGAGCGAACCCGGGTCCACACCCAGGGAGCGGAGCAGTCGCCTTGAGCAGGGCCTATGCTTGAGTCTTCATGTGCGGCCTGGCCTGCATCCTGCGCTTCGATGGCGAACCGATCTCAGACGACTGGATCGGGCGAGCCCAGGCGGCGCTGCGGCACCGCGGCCCGGATGACTCGGGGGTGGCACGTGAGTCGTGGCGATTTGCGACGGGCGAAGTGCAGGCAGCCCTCGTGCACCAGCGGCTGTCCATCCTCGATCACGCCGGGGGCAAGCAACCGATGTCGACGGCGGAGGGCGGGGTCACGGTCGTCTTCAACGGCTGCCTCTACAACCACCGGGAGCTGCGCCGGGAACTCGAATCGGGCGGGGCACGTTTCCGCAGCGACCACAGCGACACGGAAGTCCTGCTGCACGGCTGGCGGGCCTGGGGCGAGAAGCTGCCCACACGCCTGGAGGGCATGTTCGCCTTCGTGCTGCTCGATCGGGAGAAGCGCTGCTTCTTCGCAGCTCGAGATCGGGCCGGCGAGAAACCGCTGCACCTACTTGAGCAACCGGGTTGCCTGCTCATCGCCAGCCAGCGGTCCGTCTTCCGGGCCCTCGTCGGCTCGACTGATCTGAGTCAGGCGGATCCGGCGGCCCTCGCCTCCTATTTGCAGTGGGGCTACGTCGATGACGAGCGTTGGCTGGACGGCAGCGCGAGCATCCGACCGGGCGAACAGGTCTTGGTGGGTCTGGCAAGCGGCACACCCAGCTTCAAGCGCGAGCGCTACTGGCGCGGGCCCCGGGTGCGAAATGAGCGGCTGAGCCTCGTCGAGGCCGAGGGGCGGGTGGATGAACTTCTGCGGACTGCCGTGGGGCGGCGACTGGAAGCAGATGTGCCCCTGGGCTGCTTTCTCTCCGGCGGCGTCGACTCATCGCTCATCGCCGCCCTGGCTCGGGAGCACCAACCTGACCTGCGGACGTTCTGCGTGCGCATGAACGATGCTCGCTACGACGAATCGGCACATGCCCGACGCATCGCCGACCACCTGGGCTTGGATCACACCACGCTCGATGTCGCCCCGCAGCCGGCCGAAGACCTGCCCGGCCTGATCGAACAGATGGGCGAGCCCTTCGCGGACAGTTCCCTCCTGCCCACGCATTGGGTGAGCCGGGCGGCCCGGGAGCACCTAACGGTAGCGCTGGCGGGCGATGCGGGCGATGAGCTCTTTGCCGGTTACGAACGGCACCTCGCGGGGCACCTGCTGGGACGGTTCGGCTGGCTGCTACGCCAACTGCCGGCGGGCTTGCTGCCGAGGCGGCACCCCAAATCGCCCTGGACGAAGCTAGCCCGCCTGGCGCGAGCGGCGCAGCAAGACGGCTGGCGGGCGCGGTACGAGTCGATCGTCTGCCTCTTCGACCAAGCGCAGCTAGCAGCGCTCGGTCTGCCAACCGCGACGGCTGCACTTGACTGGGGAGATGCGGCGGGGGCCGAGGGGTTCCTCGCCGCCGACTTCGAGCGCAACCTGCCCTGGGATCTGCTGCGCAAGGTCGACGCGGCGAGCATGGCCTGCGCCTTGGAGGTGCGCGCGCCGTTCCTCGACACCGCTCTCGTCGAACTCGCCTTGAGTCTGCCGCTCGAAACGCTGGCGCCCGGGCTCAAGCGCAAGGAGCTGCTCAAGCGCGTGGCCGGCAGGTACCTCCCGCGCGAGCTTCTCGAACGCCCGAAGATGGGATTCGCGATTCCACTCGGCGAGTGGTTCCGCAGCGACTTTGGCGGCATGCGCACACTCCTCCGCGACACGCTTGAATCCGCCGACCCCTTTCCCGGTCTCCGCATCGAGCACGCCGGCGTGCGGACGTTGCTTGCGGAACATGAAGCGGGCAGCGCCAACCACGAGCATCGCCTCTTCGCCTTGCTGACCTTGGCGCTGTGGGCGAAGCAAACCGGGCCTCGTTGATTGCTGAGATCGGTCCGGGTGAGCCGCCGCGTCCACGCGAGCGGTTCTTCGGTGCGACCTGCCACCTCGAGGTCAAGTGCCGCTGGCGGGGACGCCGCGGCTCGCTCTCGGCCACTCGTGAGTGAGGTGAATCAGACCGGGCCGATCGATCCATCCGACAGCGCCGGCGGTTGAGTGGGCTTGCGGCGAAGCTGGGCCAGGAGCATGGCGGCGAGCATGAGGGCACAGCCGGTGAGCTGCCGACCCGACAACATCTCGCCCAGCAGGGCGATACCGAAGACGGCGGCGAAGACTGCTTCCAGGCTGAGCAGGATGGCGGCATGCGAGGCTGGGGCTTGCCGCTGGGCGACGACCTGGAGCGTGAAGGCCACGCCGACCGAGAGGACGCCGGAGTAGAGGATCGCCCCCCCAGCGCTGACGACGGCGGGCCAGGTCGTGTCGCGCTCAAACACGAGGGCGGCGAGGCAGGCGAGTATCGACGTCATGGCGAACTGGGTGGCGGCGAGCTTGATCGGATCGTGCTTGGGCGAGAGGTGCCCGATGAGCACCACGTGCAGGGCCCAGACGACGGCACCGCCGAGCACGAAGAGATCGCCGGCTTCCAGCCTCAGCGCTTCGGTGACGCTGAGCAGGTAGAGCCCACCCACGGCCAGCAGCGTCGCCAACCAGGTCGCCACCGGAGCGCGATGGCCCAAGAGCAGGCCGATCAAGGGCACGCAGACGACGTAAAGGCCGGTGATGAAGCCGCCTTTGCCGGCAGAAGTAGTGACCAGCCCGATCTGTTGCAGGGACGCCCCGCCAAAGAGCACGACGCCGAGGATGGCGCCTGTCTTCAGTGTCGCGGCCAGCGGTGGTGAAGCCGCCCCATTGATGAGCGTTGCCGGCCGCGACCTGCGGAAGCGAATGACCGGCAGCAGCACCAGCGTTCCGATGGCGAAGCGAATCGCGGTGAAAGCGAAGGGCCCCAGGTGCTCCATCCCCAGGCGCTGGGCCACGAAGCCGCTGCCCCAGATGGCGGCGGCGAGGAGCAACATCACATCGGCCTGGAGTGTCGACTTACGCATGAGGAACGGGCATTGACTTCAGGAAACGGCTGGCGGAGGCGGCGTCGGCGCGACTAGCGCAAGCCGTACTCCTTGAGCTTGCGGTAGAGCGTGCGCTCGCCGATCCCCAGGAGCTTGGCGGTCTTCTCGCGGTTGCCGGCGGTGAGCTTGAGCGTTTCGCGGATGGCGCGTTTCTCGAGTTGATCCAGGCCGATCCCCGCCAGCGACCCCGGCGCTGCCGCCGACTCGAGTTCTTCATCCTGCTCCCAGACGATGTCCGGGGGCACGTGCCGCACATCGATCTTCTCGGCATCGCAGACCACGACCATGTTCTGCACGACGTTGAGTAGCTCGCGCACGTTGCCCGGCCAGGAGTAGCCCAGCAGCCTGAGCATGGCGGGCTCGGTGATGCCGACGACCTTCTTATCGATCTCGCTGGCGAAGCGGACCACGGCGTGATTGAGGATCGGCGGGATGTCCTCGCGGCGTTGGCGCAGGGGCGGAACATGCAGGTGGGCCCCCTTGATGCGGAAGTAGAGATCCTCGCGGAATGTCCCTTCCTTCACCATTGCCTGCAGATCGCGATTGGTGGCGGTCACGAAGCGAACGTCGACGTGGTGAGCATCGTTGGAGCCGAGCCGAATCACCTCGCCGCTCTCCAGCACCCGCAGAAGCTTAGCCTGCATGCTCAGGGGCATGTCGCCGATCTCATCGAGGAAGAGCGTGCCGCCGTTGGCGTATTCGAAGATGCCGTCGCGGTTCTTCTCCGCGCCGGTGAAGGCGCCCTTCACGTGGCCGAAGAGCTCGTCCTCGACGAGCGTCTCGCTCTGGCCGGCGGCGTTGAAGGTGACGTAACGGTCTTCCTTGCGCTTGGAGTTGCGATGCACCGCCCGGGCGACGAGTTCCTTGCCCGTCCCCGATTCGCCGGTGATGAGGACCGGGATGTTGGTGGGAGCGATCTGCTTGATGGAGGCGATGAGTTGGCTGGTCGCCTGGCTGCCGCCGATGATGCCTTCGAACCCCGACGATTCGATCTGGCTGTGCAGGGAGACATTCTCCTGCCGCAGGGCCACGGTCTCGGCGGCCCGATTGACGAGGTTGCGATAGACCTCGAGATCCAGCGGCTTCTCGATGAAGTCGTAGGCCCCGTGCTTGAAGGCGGCCCGGGCCGTGGGCACGTCGCCGTGGGCCGTCACCATGATCGTCTCGGCATGTGGCTGGTGGGTCTTGGCCGCGTCCAGCACCTGCAAGCCCGCCTCCTCGCCGGTCCCCTCCGCCCCGGCCCCGGGCATGACGAGGTCGGTGATGATCACGTCGAAGTTGCCGTGCTTCAGCTCCTCGCAGGCGGCGGCGACGTCGTTGACGATGGTGCAGACGTGGCCCAACCGGCGCAAGGCGTCGGCCATGACGTCGGCATGGTCGGGTTCATCCTCGACGATGAGGATCTGGGCGGTGGCGCGGGGTCGCTCGCTCATGGCTGCAGTTCCTCAGGGCGCTTCCGCCGCCCCAGCTTCTTCTTGCTGGAGTTCCAGCCAGCCCTCGTAACCGAACAGGTACGTCTGGACACTGACGCCGCCCGCCAGCAGCCGCTTGGACAACGCTGCCGCCCGCGGGGAGCCAGGGTGCGGGCCGAAGACGACGATGCGGCTGTACTCGCCGAAGCGCTCCTTGACCTCCTCCACCGGCACGTCCCGAAGCTGCACGTTGATCGCCCCGGGGACGGTACCCGCCTCGAAGTCGGCGGGTGAGCGGGCATCGATGATCAGCGTCCCGGCGGGCGGGCTGGTCACCGTGGCCTGGAAGCGGGCATCGTCGAGATACACGATGTCGGCGTCGGAGGGACTTTGCTTGCAGCCCGGCATCAGCGTGACGATCAGCATCGCCAAACCGACCAAAATGCAAACAAACAAGGGGGGGGTGGAAATCGTTGGCATGGGCATCAGAATATCCCCTGCGGTCGGTTCGTTCACCTTGCGCCGAGAAACAGTCCTGCCAACCGCCCGTGATCGGGAAGGGAGCTCCCATGGACACCGCCTCGCCGCCCGCTGGAACCACACCCTGCCCGGGCCGTGCTCAAGCCATCCGATCCTTTGCCTGCCGGTTGGGACTGGCGGCGGTGCTGCTTGGCGCTGCGAACGCGGTGGCCCAATACCCGCCGACCCAACCAACCTCGCCACTGCTCCGGCCCATGAAGGCGCAGGAGATCCGGCCGGTCGAGGCACGACTCTTCACGGGCCACGACGCCATCCGACCCGGGATGCAGTTCCACGTCGCCGTGCGCCTCAGCATCAGGCCCGGCTGGCGCATCTACTGGCGCAACCCCGGCGATCTGCCGACCGGTGCGACGAAGGTGAAGCTGCGTGCTCCGATCGGCTTTACGGTGGGAGAGCCTCTCTGGTCTGGACCGGCAGCGCGCCTGACCCCCGCGGGCCTGGCGCAGTACGTCTACGACCGTGAAGCCACGATCGTCTTTCCGATCACAGCGCCCAAGGACTGGGAAGCGGGCGACGAGGTGCGGATCGAGGCGGAGTACGAGTGGACCGCGGAGAGCCAGAGCACCGCCCGAGGCAAGGACACCCTGGAACTCCTCCTGCCCGTCGTCGCCAGTGACGAACCCATCGCAGAGAGCGAGGACCTGACGGAACTCCTTAACACGCTGGCGGACATGCCCGCTGGTCCGGAAGAGCTTGACTTCACTCTGGAAACCACTTGGAACGGCAGCGAGCTTCTCATCTCGGCCCCCAAGGCAGAGCTCTTGACCTTCTTCCCGGACGCTTCAACGGAGTGGACACTCGCGAATGCCGCCAAGTGCATTGAAGGGCGCGAGAAACACCTGCGGGCGGAGATTCGTGACCTGCGCCTCGGTTCCAAGAAGCCGGTGACGGGTGTCATCGCGGTGGGGAAGCGAGTGAATCGGCGAGTGACCTGGACCTACTACACCTTGAAAGCCGAGCGAAAGAAGATCGATCTATAGGCCAAACCGCGGGCAGGCTTGGCGATAGCGGGCGCTGACCACAGGCCGCCCCGCCCTCGCCAACCTACCATTCGACGCCATCCGAATGGAGGAAGAGCCCATGCGGCGCTGCCCGAAGCGTTCAATCGGTTGTCGAGCGACAAGCACCTTTGCTTTGCTGGCGATCGTGCTGGCGAGCCCCTGGTTGGCGCGGTCGGCCCAGGCGCAAGCGATCGACGCTGCCGACGCGCCGCCGGTGACCGCCGTGCTCCTGAGCGATGTCGCGGCCATCGCGCCCGGTTCGTCGTTTCACCTGGGCGTGCATTTCAAGATCGAGAAGGGCTGGAACATCTACTGGCGCAACCCCGGCAGCTCCGGCCTGGAGACGAGCTTGGAGCTTGACGTGCCAAGCGGCCTCAAGGCGGGCGAAGTGCGCTGGCCGGGCCCGAAACGCAAGGAAAGCCCGGGCGGACTGCTGGACTACGTCTACGACAAGGAGGCGCTGCTGATCGTTCCGATCGAGGTGGAATCGTCGCTCACGCCCGGCGCATCCATCGAGATCCGTGTGCGCGCCGACTGGCTGGCCTGCAAAGGAAGCTGCATCCTGGGCGATCAGGAACTGTCCCTCACCCTGCCCGTCGCGGAGAAGGCGCGTCCAAGCGATGCCGCCGCGCTGATTCGCCAGCACGAGCGCGCGCTGCCACATCCTCTCGAAGAGTTCGAGAGAGCCTGCGCGGTCTCCTGGGACAACGACACGCTCGTCATCACTCTGCCCGGCGCCAATAAACTCGCCTTCTTTCCCCACGAATCCGACGACTGGGAGCTTCTTGATCCCATCCGTCATGGCGCTGCGAAAGCGGAGACGCTGCGGCTGCCCATCCGTTTCAAGCTTGAGGACCCAAGTTTGGAAGTGACCGGCGTTCTCGCCCTCATCGACGACAAGAAACACACCCTCTATATCACCATCGCCTCCGCTCGGCAGGCTGAGGCAGACTGACTGCACCCGCCCCGCGCCCCAACAGGGAGATCTCTCATGCTTCGCAAGAACCCACTGCACCTCACGCTCTTGAGCGCCCTGGGCGCAGCCGCACTGCTGCTCGCCGGCCTCGCCACCACCCCCGCCACCGCCCAGCCGAGCAAGAGCAGCCAGACCAAGCTGGTCGTGGGCGAAGAGGTCCCTGACTTCACCCTCACCGACACGGAGGGCAAGGAACACACGCTAAGCGACCTCCTCGAAGAGAAGAAGGTCGTGGTGCTCGAGTGGTTTAACCCCGGCTGCCCCTTCGTGGTGCGCCAGCATAGTCAGAAGAGCTCGCCCATGAAGGAGGCCTACCAGGCGCATCAGGACAACAAGGAGCAGTCCGTCGCCTGGTTCGCCATCAACTCCGGCGCGCCCGGCAAGCAAGGGCACGGCGCGGAGCTCAACCAGAAGAAGCGTGAAGAGTGGAAGATCGACTACCCGGTGTTGCTTGACGAATCGGGCGAGGTCGGTCGGGCCTACGGCGCCAAGACCACGCCGCATATGTATGTCATCGCCGCCGACGGCAAGCTGCTCTACCAGGGCGCGATCGACAACGACGCCCGCGGCCGAGCCAAGGAAGTCAGCAACTACGTATTGGACGCCTTGAAGGCGCACTTCGCGGATGAGGAGATTGAGACGACGGTGACCCGTCCCTACGGCTGCGGCGTGAAGTACGGCCAGTGACCTCGTCTCAAGAGCGAGCGGTGCCCCGCCTGAAGCGAAGGCGTTTCATTCGAACGCCGGCGAGACGGGCGGCTGATTGCGGTCGGGAGGCGTCGTGCGCCGACCGGCATCACTCAAGTCCCACGGCTTGAAGCCGATCTCAAGCGCCGGTGAATCCGGGCGCAGGCGGTAATCATCCCTGGCAGCGTCAACGAATCCCGGGTCGGCGATCAGGGAATGCCCGTCCTTGCCCCGCTTGGCGCGCCAGTCCTGCAACGAGAGATCGCCTGGGAAGCGGATCTGGTGATTGGGGTTGAAGTAGAGATTCCAATCGAGGATGAAGTGGTCGTCGCTCCAGTTCGAACCGAGCAGGGGGCTGTCGTTCGTCCAGTAGACGAGGTTGTGCATGAAGGCGAAGGAGAGGTGCTCCTCGGTGCGGGTGCGCTGGAGCTGCTGAATCTGTGAGTCGACGAAGATGTTGTTGAGAATGCGATTGCCGCTGCCGTAGTGCTGGTGAAAGCCGCCCGTCTTGGTACGGTAGACGAGGTTGTTCGACATGGTGATGCCGGTGGACCCTTCGTCGGTGTAGAGCCCCCAGCCGCCGTAGTCGTAGGCTTGCACATCGTGGATGCGGTTGTATTCGACGCGTGTGCCCGGCGAGAGGCCGAGCGTATAGACGCCCGCCATATCGGAGAGCACCCCCTGGCCGATGGTGTGCATGTGATTGTGGGCGATGGAGTTGTCGTGGGCCTTGCTGGGGGCGGCGTAGCCCCAGACCCAGCCGACGCTGACACCGGTGTAGTAGAAGTCGAAGATGTCGTTGTAGCGCACAGCGCAATGGGAGGCGTGCCCCAGCCAGACGCCGACCGCCGACGGATGCAGGCGCCCGCCATGGGCGATGGTGCAGTCCTCGACGGTGATGTCGCTAACGGCGGACTCGGGGTCGGCAGCGTCGTAGTCGCTGATCATCCAGGAGGCAGCGCCGCCGCCCGTGCCGATCTTGATCCCACCGCCACCGAGATCGACGATGTCGCAGTCGCGCACCAGCACGTCCCGGCAACCCGCGGCGAGGGACAGGCCGTAGCCGCCGGTGTGCTTGACGGCACAGGATTCGATCGTGACCTGCCGCGCCCCGACCGCTTCGACGGCGGCCCCGAGTTGTACTTCCGCCTGGGGAAACGACTGGCCCTGCGCTGCCAGGTTCCAGTTGGTGTGGGCGAAGGTCAGGCCGCGCAGCGTCAGGTGTTCAACGAAGCGGCGCTGTCCGATCTCGCCCTGGAAACGCACCAGTGTTTCGAGCCTAGGCGCGATGACGCTTGCCTCGCTTAGATCCTCGTCTCCTGCTGCGATGTAGAGCAGTTCCCCGGAAGCGCGCTCCAGGTACCACTCGCCGGGGGCGTCGAGGGCTTCGCGCACGTTGATGGCGAGATAGCGATGGTCCTTGAGAAACGCGCCCCAGCGTTGGCTGGTGCGCGTCGGGCCGGTGAAGGTGAGGATCCGGTCGTCCGTCTCGATGCCGCCGATGCGCATGCGCGAGGCGGACCAGATGTGAAAAGCGAGGACCTCCACGTCCCGGAGTCGATGCCAGGCCGGATCGATATCGCCCTCGTGGTAGCGCATGCGATCGTGCCCACGCGGGGCGGCTTCGGCGGTCGGTTCGACTTGCTCAGCGATGCGCCGGTACCCGCGCTCCGGCACACGCGGTCGGTAGCGTCGCTGGCCATCGACCCAGAGTTGCGAGAACATCCACTCGCCCGATGTCACCTCGTCGAGCGTCACGCGCCAGACACCTTCTTCATCTTGCTCCCAGCCGGTGAGGCGTCGGCCGCCCGAGAGGATCGGCCGCTCGCCTGGATACGCCTCGTAGACGACGGGGGCGGCGGGCGTGCCGGAGTCGTTCGGCGTGAAGACCACCGGTGCAGCCAATTCGTACAGGCCGCCGCGCAGATAGACGGTGATCGGGCCTTGCCGCGATTCGTCGAGCAGCGCCTCGCGGACCGCCGCCTGGGCCCGGGCGAGCGTGGCGAAGGGACCGTCGTGGTTGTCGGCACTCACCTCCGCCACGGACCCCGACCAGTTATCGTTGCCGGCCGGCGAGATGTACAGGATCGTGTGCCCCGGCGCCGCAGTCGCCTTGCAGCCAAGTGCCGCCAGAAGGCACAGGCAGGCGAGCACATATCGTGAGCGGTAGGTCATCCTTTTCTCCTTCGCGCCATGGCTCTCAGGGGCCCGCCACGGGACTGCCAAAGATACGGATTGAATGCAGGTGGAGATAGGTCGGATCCTGCGGGCGCAGATCGAACTTCACATACCGTGCCGTTGTCGCTTCCTCATGCAGAAGCGAGATCTCCCAAAGCTCCGCCGCCTCGTCCGCGCGCCAGACTTCGCGCCATTGCTCCCCATCGTTCGAGATCAGCATGCCCAAGGTCTCGGCGCGTTCGGGGTGCATGCCCAGACGATTGCGCACCTCCGCGCCGGTCAAGACATGCGCCCTGGCGAGATCGACTATCACCCAAGGATTCGCCTCCTCGTCCGTATGGAACGCGAAGTCAAGCTTCGGGTCGGTCGGCTGAAGCAGATTCTGATGCAGCTTCGGCTCACTCCATTGCGATGTGGAGCTGAAGCTGAGCTTCGCCTCCCCGGAGATGCACTCCCCGTAGCGTGGATCGGTCTGGAAGGCGCTCAGGGCGTCGCCCACTTCGGCGGGCCCACGCACCGGCTGTGCCAGGCGCAGCTCGATGATCGTGTCGATCGGATCATGGTGCTCGGCGGCGACGGCGAAGCGCACCTGCTCGTGGCTCTGCGCCCAGTCGACCTCACCGCGCGCGGTGCGCAGGGTGGCGCTCACGATCTTCTGCGGCAAGGCCGGGAGGTAGAGTGTCTCACCGGGCCAGTTCGTCACGTGCAAGTAGACGCGGTCGTTTCGATGCGTGCTGGCTCCCCAGCGGCCGGGCTGCCAGGGCCCGCCGCGCGTGCCGTAGATCGTCTCGCCGTGCGCGCCGAGCCAGGCGCCCATCTCGCGCAGGCGCTCGGCCTGGCGCGGCTCGATCTGGCCATTGGGCATGGGCCCGACGTTGAAGAGCAGGTTCCCGTCGCCGCCGGCGCAGGCGATGAGCGTCTGCAAGCACTCCGCCAGCGACTTCATCTGATCGTTCGGCTTCCAGGCCCACTGCCGGCAGATGGTGATGCACGACTCCCAGGGCCGATCCACGTCGAATCGGCCGATCTGTTGCTCGGGGGTGTCGTAGTCACCGGGAGCGGTGGTGTGGGCGGTGGTGCCTTCCATGCCGTGCCGAGCCTTGCCCACGCGGTTGTTGACGATGATATCTGGCTGCAGGGAGCGAACGTAGGCGTAGAGGTCCTCGCCGCGCTGCTCGGTCCAGGGCTTCTCCCATTCGCCGTCAAACCAAACCAGGCCGATGTCACCGTAGTTCGTCAGGAGTTCGCGCAACTGGACCTTCATGTAGTCGACGTAGACATCCATGTCGGGCTCGTCGCCCTCGGGAAGCACCTCCCCGGAACCGCCCTGCCCCAGGTTCTGCGGGTCGTAGTGCGGGTGATACCAGTCGGCGATGGAGTAATACAAACAGAACTTGACGCCCTGCCGCTCACAAGCAGCCGCGAGTTCAGCGACGACATCGCGGCCGTAGGGCGAGGCCATGATGTCGTAGTCGGTGACCTTGGAGTCCCAGAGACAGAAGCCGTCGTGGTGCTTGCTGGTGAGGACGAGGTACTTCATGCCCGCCTGGCGCGCCAGCGTGGCCCAGGCGTCGGCGTCGTAGTTCTGTGGATCGAAGCGGCGGTAGAGTTGGTCGTACTCGGCGGCGGGAATCTGCCGGCCGCGCGACCAGCCGATCTCGGTGCCCTTCAGGCTGACCGGCCCCCAGTGGACGAACATGCCAAAGCGCGCTTCCTCGAACCACTGCAGGCGTTCCTCGACGGCGGGCGGCCAATCTGGAGCGCCGGCAAGCGCAGCGGAACTCGCCAGGCAACCGAGAAGCAGAAGCAGGCCCGAGACGAGACGATTCGGTGTGGTCGGCATGGCTTTCTCCCGAGCGCCGGCGCGGACACGCGAACGCAGAATCTCGGTGGGCGCGGCGCGGAGTTGACCTGTCAGGACCCTGTCAGTGTACCTCCCCGGGCCATCGCGGGAGGCAGAGACACCCCGTATACTGCGGGTTGTGCGCATTCGCGCGAACGAACGTCAGCCACGGGTGCGAAGGGGTTCCACCATGCTCGCACGTACGCTTCTTCTTTCTTCGATCCTCACCACGCTGGGTTGGGCTGCCGGCTGCGCCCAGCCGGAGCCGACGGACGAGGTCGTGCTCATGACGCTGGATCCGGGGCACTTTCATGCCGCCCTGGTGCAGAAGTCGATGTACGAGGGCGTCTCGCCCGAGGTCCACGTATACGCACCCGACGGCGCCGACGTCCAGGACCACCTGAACCGCATCGAAGGCTTCAACAGCCGGGCTGAGAGTCCGACCAATTGGACCGAGCAGGTCTACACGGGCCCGGACTATCTGGATCGCCTGCTGCGGGAGAAGCCCGGCAACGTCGTGGTGATCTCCGGCAGCAACCGGAACAAGGCTCGCTACATCGAGGCCTGCGCCGAGGCGGGGCTGCACGTGCTTTCCGACAAGCCGATGTGCATCAACGCCGCTGATTTCCAGCGTCTTGGGCGCGCGTTCGAGGCGGCGGAGAAAAACAACGTCCTCATCTACGACATCATGACCGAGCGCAGCGAGATCACCACCATTCTGCAAAAGGAGTTGGTGCACACTCGTCCGGTGTTTGGCACGATGCTGCAAGGCACGGTGGACAATCCCGCGATCGTCAAGGAGAGCGTGCACCACTTCTTCAAGTACGTCTCCGGCAAGCCGCTCAAACGCCCTGCCTGGTACTTCGACACGGCCCAGCAAGGTGAGGGCATCGTCGACGTCACCACGCACCTGGTGGATCTCGTCATGTGGGAGGCCTTCCCCGAGGCGATCATCGTCCCCGAGCGCGACGTCAGGATCATCCGCTCCACCCGCTGGCCCACCATGATCACCCGGGAGCAGTACCGCAGCGTCACCCACCTGGAAGACTTCCCGACCTACCTTCAGCCCCATCTCGACAGCGAGGGAGTGCTGCCCTGCTACGCCAACGGCGAGATCGACTACAGGCTCAAGGGCATCCACTCGCGGGTGTCGGTGACCTGGGCCTACCAGGCGCCGGAGGGCGGGGCCGACACGCACTATTCCATCATGCGCGGCAGCAAGGCGAACATCGTCATCCGCCAGGGCGCCGAGCAGGACTATCGGCCGCAGCTCTATGTCGAGCCGGCCCCGGGCGTGCGCCACGCCTCGCTCAGCCGGGCTCTCCGACAGGCCGTGGAAGTTTTGCAGGCGAAGTACCCGGGTATTGCGTTGAAGGATCTCGGCGATTCCTGGCAAATCACGATTCCCGAGGAGCTGCGCGTCGGCCACGAGGCGCACTTCGCCCAGGTGATGCAGCGATTCCTGGAGTACCGCCGGGCCGGGGAGCTTCCCGCCTGGGAGGTCCCCAACATGCTCGCCAAGTACCACACGACGACGACCGCGCTGAAGAAGGCGTCTACGAAGCGCTGAAGGGCGACCGGCCAAGGAGCGGAGAGCAATGATCGGATCGACTTCACGCCGAGAGTTCCTGCAGACGACCGCAGCAGCCGTAGCGGGCGGCGCACTCGCGGGGCCTGCCTGGGCCCAGCCGGTCGGCGGCGGCGTGTCCACCTTCGCCCCACCGCTCGGCGTGTGCGGCGGCCTGGACCGCGCCCCGGGCCTGCAGGCGGCGGGCGGCGACTACATGGAAGTCGGCGTGCAGTGGTTCCTGGCGCCGCACAAACCCGCGGAGGTCTACGAAGCCAATCGCAAGGCGCTCGAGGACTGCCCGCTTCCCGCGAAGGCGGCGAACGGTTTCCTCCCCGGATCACTCAAGAGCACCGGCCCCGAGGCGGACCACCCCGCCGTCCTGGCGTATGCCGACCTCGCCTTCAAGCGGGCCAAGGAGATCGGCCTCGAGGTGATCGTCTTCGGCTCCGGCGGTTCGCGGACGCCGCCCAAGGACTTTGACCGTGACCTGGCGGAGCTGCAGTTCGTTGCTCTTCTGGGGAAGATGGGCATGCTGGCGGAGAAGCACGAGATCACCATCGCCCTGGAGCCGCTCAACCAGCGCGAAACGCATTTCATCAACACCGTGGAAGAGGGCGCTCGCCTCATCCGGGCGGTGCAACATCCGAGCATCTGCTTGCTCGCCGACATCTTCCACATGCTGCGCGAGGAAGAGCCGGCCCAGAGCATCATCGACGCCGGCGACTTGCTGCGGCACGTGCACATCGCCGAGAACGCCAAGCGCACCGCCCCCGGCGTGGATGGCGATGACTTCAGCGAGTACCTGCAGGCGCTCAAGGACATCGGCTACACCGGCCGTATCTCGATGGAGTGCGGCTGGAAGGACTACGGGGCCCAGATCCCCACCGCGGTCGCCACCCTGCGCCAGCAACTGAGCAGTCTGCACTGAGCCCCTAGCCAGAGGATTCATCGATGCATTCGAGGCCGATTCATCGTTTCCGCTCGCAGATGCTGGCGGTGCTCAGCGCCGGGTGTGCCCTCACCGCGACGGGCGCCGGCCAGGCGCAAGTCGCCGCCGAGACTCCGGATCGCCCCAACATCCTCTGGATCACCAGCGAGGACAACGGCCCGCACCTGGGGTGCTACGGCGACGCCTACGCCACGACGCCGAACCTCGACGCCCTGGCGGCGCAGGGTGTGCGCTACACGCACGCCTGGTCCAACGCGCCGGTGAGCGCTCCTGCCCGCACGACGCTCATTACCGGCATGTACGCCACCTCGCTCGGGGCGCAGCACATGCGCAGCCGAGCCGTGCTACCCAAGTTTGTTCAGCCCTTCACGGCGTACCTGCGCGAGGCGGGGTACTACTGCAGCAACAACTCCAAGCAGGACTACAACTTCGCGACGCCGGAGGGGACGTGGGACGATTCCAGCCGCCAGGCGCACTGGCGCCAGCGCGGCGAGGACCAGCCCTTCTTCGCGGTGTTCAATTTTACGGGCACTCACGAAAGCCGCGTCTGGCCGCGCGGCGACGGCGTCACGGTGCACGATCCCGACGACGCCCCGGTGCCGCCCTACCACCCGAACGTCCCGGCGGTGCGGCGTGACTGGGCTCAGTACTACGACAACCTGACCGCGCTTGACGAGCGCGTCGGCCAGATCCTCAAGCAACTGGAAGCGGACGGGCTGGCGGACGACACGATCGTCTTCTACTTCTCCGACCACGGTCCGGGGTTGCCTCGCAGCAAGCGCTGGTTGTATCAGTCCGGCTTGCAGGTGCCGCTGATCATCCATTTCCCGGAGAAGTATCAGCACCTGGCGCCGAGGGAGCCAGGAGAGCCATGCGATCGGCTCGTTGGCTTCGTTGACTTCGGGCCCACCGTGCTGAGCCTGGCGGGGATCGAAGCTCCGGACCACATGCAGGGCCGCGCGTTTCTCGGCAGCCACGAAGCCTCTCCGAAGGAGTATCTCTTCGGCTTCCGCGATCGCATGGATTCCCGGCACGACTTCTCTCGCTGCATCTTTGACGGTCGCTACAAGTACATCCGCAACTACCTGCCGCACTTGCCGCAAGGGCAGTACCTGGAGTATCAGTTCCGCTCACCGACGATGCAGGTCTGGCGGGAGGCGTACGATGCGGGCGCCTTGAACGAGGTGCAGTCAGCGTTCTTCGAGGCCAAGCCGGCGGAGGAATTCTACGATGTGCTTGCTGACCCGCACGAGATCAACAATCTCGTTGGGGTGGACGAGCACGAAGAGGATCTCTCCCGTCTTCGTGACCGTCTGTTCGTCGGGCAGGAGTGGATGCATGACACCGGCTTTGTTCCGGAGTCGATGCTGCGGCGTTGGCGCGGTGATCTGTCTGAGTGGTCTGCCTGCCACAGCTTCATGCGCTACGACACCTCGTCCACCCACGCGATGGGACTGCTCGCGGCGAAGGCGGCCCGATCAAATACTGAGATACTCCTGTGGTCGCTTTCACTTGAGGACCCACTGGATTGCTACTGGGCTGTCATGGCGTGTTTCCAACTCGAGGAGTTGACGCCGGAGATTACGGAGCATCTCGAGCTGCTGCTCGACAGCGAAGAACCCGCCGTCGCCATCGCCGCTGCGGAACTGCTCGTCGTACACGAGAGCGCTTCGGACGGCGCCCTGGCGACGCTGGCCAGGTATCTGGAGCATGCCCAAGGCGAGGTCCGCCTCGCCGCCGCGGACGCCCTGGATCGGCTCGACCACCGCGCCCTGCCGGTGATCGGGGCCCTGAGCAGGGCTCGGACCGCCGCTGAGACAGGCGAGGGGGCGATGAACGGCTATGTCACACGAATCCTCAAGAAGACTCTCGCGGATCTGGCCTCCGTCCCTGATCGGGCGACGGCTCTCTTCGACGGCAGCAATCTCGCTCACTGGCAACGCGAGGGCGGCGGCGAGATCGGCTGGACTATCGTGGACGGCGAACTGCTGATCACGCCCGGCTCAAGCAGCATCATCACCCGCGAGCCGGTCACCGACTTCCACTTGCATCTCGAGTTCAACCTGCCCGACCTGCCGGACGACGTCACGGGGCAGGGCCGAGGCAACAGCGGCGTCTACATCCAGCAGCGCTACGAAGTGCAGATCCTCGACTCCTTCGGTCTGGAGCCGGGCAATCAGGACTGCGGCGCGATCTACAAGACCAAGGCTCCTGACGTCAACGCCTGCAAGAAGCCGGGCGAGTGGCAGGAATACCACATCCGCTTCCGCCAGCCGCGCTGGCAGCAGGTCGATGGCGAGTGGCGGAAGATCGAGGACGCCCGCCTCACGGTGGTGCAGAATGGTCTCTTGATTCACGACGATGTCGCCGTCCCCAACAAGACGGGCGCGGGCATGCCCGAAGGCCCGGAAGCCCGGCCTTTGCGGCTGCAGGATCACGGCAACCCCGTCCGATTTCGTAACATATGGATCGCCCCGCTCAAGAATGACTAACCAGCCGGCCGCGGCAACAGCAAGCACACACACCCGGCAAACGCAAAGGAAGACCCCATGTCCACCGAGCAGAGCACGAGTCGACGCGACTTTCTCGTACGCACGTCCCAGATGGCTGCCGGCGCGGTGGCGGCCGGTTCGCTCGCCGCCTGCGCTGTCGAGAGCGCCGGCACGACGGCCTCGCTGACGGCCCCCAGACGTGTGCTCGGCGCCAATGAACGCATCAACGTGGCGGTGATCGGTGTTCGCAGCCGCGGCCAGCAACTCGCCGAGGGCATCGCCAAGATCGAGAACGTCAACGTCAAGACGCTGGTCGATCCCGACTCGCGGCTCTTCCCCGATCGTGTCAAGAAGCTCGAGGCGATCCAGGGCCGTGCCCCGGGGACGGAGCAGGATCTTCGCGACGCCCTCGACGACAAGGACATCGATGCGGTGGTCGTCGCCACGCCGGATCACTGGCACGCCCTGGCGACGGTCTGGGCCTGCCAGGCCGGCAAGGATGTGTACGTCGAGAAGCCCTGCTGCCACACCATCTGGGAAGGCCGCAAGATGGTGGAGGCCTCGCGGAATCACGGCCGCATCGTCCAGGTCGGCTTCCAGAATCGCTCCATCGCCAATGTGCGGGCTGCCATGAAGTTCCTGCGCGACGGCGGGCTGGGCGATATCTACATGGCGCGCGGGCTCTGTTACAAGCCGCGTGAGTCGATCGGGCACAAGCAGAACGCGATGATCCCGGCCGGCGTGGATTACGATCTCTGGCTCGGCCCGGCTCCCAGGCGCGACTTCAACGAGAACCACTTCCACTACGAGTGGCATTGGCTCTGGGAGTACGGCGCGGGCGACATCGGCAACCAGGGACCGCACCAGTTCGACGTGGCTCGCTGGGGCCTGAACAAGGAGGAGCACCCGGTGCGCGTCAGCTCCACCGGCGGCTACTACAAGTGGGATTCCGACCAGGAAACGCCCAACACGCAGATGGCGACCTTCGAGTACGCCGACGGAAAGGTGCTGGTCTTCGAGGTGCGCGGCCTGTACACCAACGGCGACGACGGCATCAAGATCGGCAACCTCTTCTACGGCACGGAGGGCTGGATGCACCTGGACGGCGGCACCTGGCGCACCTACATGGGCCGCAAGAACGAGCCCGGCCCCAGCTCGGAGAACGCCGGTGACTTTGCCGATCCCATGAACCTGGCCGGCTCCGGCGCGGGCGGGCATCTGGCGAACTTCATCTACGCCGTCCGCAGCGGCAAGCGCCGCGACCAGACCTCGGACATCGAGTCCGGCTTCATCTCCACCTGCCTGCCGCACCTGGCGAACATCTCCTACCGCGTCGGAAGCGACCTGCGTTTCGACGGGGCCAAGGAGCGGTTCACTGGCCACAACGCCAAAGCCGCCAACGCCTTGCTCAAGCGCGATCCCTATCGCAAGCCCTACGTCATCGGCGACAAGGTCTAAGGCGGGGCTCCGACTTTCGATCCGATCACTCCCCGAGCACTTCGCGGAAAGAACTGAGAATGAACTGCACCAAGAAGATCACGGCGATCTCACTCCTGCTCCTCGCCCAACTCACATGCCTCGGCTGCGCCGGGGTCAGCGCCAACGATGCCGCCCCGGCTGAGGATGCCTTCCGTTGGCAGAGCGCCGGCCCGGGTGAGTTGGATCTCTTCCAGGGCGAGCGGCGCGTGCTGCGCTACATGCACGCCTACGACACCTCCACCGAAGAGCGGGCTCACGAAACCTACAAGGTCTACCACCACGTCTTCGACGAGACCGGCGAGATCCTGCTCACCAAGGGCCCGGGGGGACTCTACACGCACCACCGCGGCATCTTCATCGGCTGGAACCGGCTGACCATGGACGGCAAGGAGATGGACTTCTGGCACATGACGGGCGTCAGCCAGCGGCACGTCTCCACCCGCGAGATGAAGGCCGACGCAAACGGAGCCGTCCAGGCCGTCGTCGTGCACTGGTGCGATGGCGAAGGCAAGGCCGTCATCAAGGAGGAACGCACCATCGTCGTGCGCCCCGTTGAAGAGTCGGGCCTGCTGCAGCTTGATTTCGAGTCAAACCTGACGCCGCTCTTGGGCGATGTGCTGCTCAACGGCGATCCGGAGCACGCCGGCTGCCAGTTCCGCCCCACCAACGCCGTCGCCGAGGGCCCGGCGGAGGTGAAGGCGATCTACCTCTTCCATGAAGATGGGATCGACCCGACAACCGATCACAACCTGCCTTGGGTGGCGATGTCCTTCGGCCTGAATGGCAAGCGCTACCACGCGCTGCACCTGAACCACCCGAGCAACCCCGAGCCGACCGTCTACTCAGCCTACCGCGACTACGGTCGCTTCGGGGCGTTCCCCACGGTGGAGATCCGCCGGGGCGAGACGCTGACGCTGCAGTACGGCTACTACGTCGGCCAAGGCGACATCCCCGAGCGAGCGACCTTGCAGGCGATGTACGACGACTACGTTTCGCGGCACTGAGGCGGCCGCCCATTTGTTCGAACCGGAAGGACCGTGATCCCCATGACTCGGCGGCAATCGAATCGCAGAGTGTTCTTGCAGCAAGCGGCTGGGGCTCTGGCGGCGCCCCTCGTGCTCCCCGCCGGAGCGCTCGGCCGGGCCGCCGGCACCGTGGCCCCCAGCAATCGCCTCAGCATGGCCCTCATCGGCTGCGGCGGCATGGGCAACGCCAACCTCAACGGTTTTCTGCGCAAGGCCGAGACCCAGGTCGTGGCTGTCTGCGATGTCGATCGTGGTCGCAGACTGAGCAGCAAGCAAGGCGTGGAGAAATTCTACGCTGAGCGCGACGGGGCCGGATCCTACCGCGGCTGCGACGACTACAACGACTTCCGCGAAGTCTTGGCCCGCGAGGACATCGACGCGGTCATCGTGGCCACCCCCGACCACTGGCACGGCTACGTCAACGTTCTGGCGGCGAAGTCCGGCAAGGACATCTACGGCGAGAAACCGCTCAGCGTCACCATTCAGGAAGGTCGCCTGATGAGCGACACCATGCGCCGACTCGGCCGCGTCTTCCAGACCGGCAGCCAGCAGCGCAGCGACAATCGCTTCCGCTTCGCCTGCGAACTCGTGCGCAACGGCCGCATCGGCAAGATCCACCAAATCGAAGTGGGTATTCCCAGCGGTTCGCGCACGGGCAACCACCCGGCCATCCCCGTGCCGGACGGCTTCGACTACGACCTCTGGCTCGGTCCCGCGCCCTGGGCGCCGTACTGCGAGAATCGCACCCACTACAACTTCCGCCACATCCTTGACTACTCCGGCGGCAAGCTCTGCGACTGGGGGG
>SWCD01024048.1_pt1 | contig 40036 bp, 37 predicted proteins | sample 4693011 | NCBI WGS metagenome assembly SWCD01 (sample SAMN10267278, study PRJNA491770) | bioreactor metagenome | isolation source: DHS bioreactor inoculated with marine | place: Japan: Omine Ridge, Nankai Trough
GCCGTTGTTGATGTTGCCGCCGAGCCCGGTGGTCTGCAGCGCGACGCAGCGCGGCTTGGGGTCGGCGTCCTCGCTGAGGTAGCTGTCGTTTTCCCAGGTGGTGCACCGATAGAGCGGCGGTGGCGGCAGGCGGTCGGCGTCGGCGATCCTGGCCGGCGGCGGCGCCTGCGGGTGCTCGACGACGGGCGGCGGCGGCTCGGGCGCGGGCGTGAGATCCGGCACCTCGGTGACGATCGCCGGCGGCGAGGTATAGCGCGGGATCACCATCGGCGTTTCGACCACCTCGGTCTTCTGCTTGCTGCCCTTGGGGCAGGGGGTGCCGTTCTGGATGGTGAGGTGGCCGCGGGCGTCGGTGCAGCGGTAGATGGTCACCCTGTCCTGCGCATGCGCGAAGGCCGGCAGGGCGAGCAACAGCAACAACATGCTTCGACGCATCAATAACCTCCGCAGTCGGCCGACAGGCGCGCGTTGAGCGCGCGTTCCAGCTTGTCCAGTCTCTCACGCTCGCGCTGCTGGGCGTTGAAGAAGCGCCGCCAGATGTCGTCGCGCTCGTCGCGCACGCGCGCGCAGGCCTCGGCCGGCGGCAGCGGGTGGCACTGGTCGCGCACCAGCACGCTGGCGGGGCCGTAGCCGTAACCGTAACCATAACCATATCCCGGGCGCTGCGGGGGCTGCGGCTGAGGGGGTATTCCGCGGTGTTGCGAGCCTTGCGGAATGCCGACCAGCGGCGGCGAGACGTGCGTGGTTCCGCTGCCCTCGCCCAGGCTGTAGGGGAGGCCGACCAGTGGCGGATCGACCGGTCGGAAGCCGCCCTGGGCACCGCGGCCTTCGCCGCCGTGCCAGCGGCCGCGCGGCAGCAGTCCGCCGTCGGCCAGGTCGTACACCGAGACGTAGCGCGGATTGCCCTCGTTGCTGTCGCTGGTGTAGCGGCTGTTGTCGGGGCGCACGCATTCGTACGTCGGCTGCGGCGCGCGCTGCACCACGACCTGCACCTGCGGCGGCGGCGCGGGTTCGGCCGGCGCCGGAGACGCTGGCGCCGGCCGTGGCGGCGGATCCTGCAGCCGCTGCACGGTGCGGGTCTGCTGCGCCTGGCCATCGGGACAGGGCACGTCCTGCAGGCTCAGCTTGCCTTTGGCATCGGTGCAGCGATAGATGGTGAGTTCGTCCGGTCGTGCCGCGGCGGCGCTGCCAGCCGCAACGCCGAGCGCGAGGAGCACGATGATGGCATGACGGTCCATGCCCGCATCATGCGCGCGCACGGCACGGGTGGAAAGCGAGGCCGGGCGCTTCGTTGTGGACGATTCAAGCTGGCGCGCAGGCAACGGCGTCGCCCTGCGGGGCGCGCGCCGCCGTTAGCGTCTCCTGCGCTCACTCCGCGCGGGCGTACTCCATCTGCATGGTGTGGGCTTCCTTGCCGTCGTGGGTCTCGTACATGTCGAACACGTGGTGGTCGGCGTCGACGATGCGCACGGTCATGCGCAGCGGGGTCATCGCGCCGTCCTTCATCGGATCGGCCATTTCGGCCTTGTAGGTATAAGTGCTGGTTGCCGGGTCGTAGTCGCCGTAGGCGAGCATGGTGCCGGTGGACATGTCGTCGGCCCAAGTGCTGGTGTAGCGGCCGGTGACGTTGTCGTAGCCGCTGTAGCCGATGCCGTGGAAAGGCTGGCCCATGAACGTGCCGGTGAAGTCGCTGCGGATCTGGCGGCCGCCCAGCACCGCCTCGCTGCTGTCGGTGCCGGTCTGCGTCATCGGCGGCGCGGACGGATCCATCCAGATCGTCTGCTTGACGTTCCACTTGCCGACGAAGTGTTCGGCCAGCTGCTGGTGCTGCGGGCCGGGGGTCATGGCCTTCTGCCAGGCCTGCATCATCGCCTGCTGCTCGGCGCTCATCTGCGGCGCGGCTTCCTGCGACTGCTGGGCGAGGGCGGCGATGGGCGACAGCAGGGCGCAGGCGATCGCGGCGTGCAGGATGCGGCGGGTTGCGCGATTCATGTCGATGCTCCATGGGCTGCCGGCGGTGCCGGCGGGGACGCCATGCTAGTCGCGGGCAGCTGCCGGCGCATGTCGCAGCGCGGCAAGGCGCGTTCAGGCGCGCAGTTCGGCGCCGCTGCGCGCGTCGCGGATCGGCGTGGGGCGCGGCAGGTCGCCGACGTCGCCGTCCACCACGCCGTCGAGCGCGGACAGCAGCGCCGGATCGAACTCCGCCACGCGGCGCGGCGGCGGTGCGCCGGCCGGGTTGGCGCTGGTGGAGACCAGCGGCCCGTCGAACGCCTCGCACAGCGCGGCCACCACCGGATGCGCGCTGACGCGCAGCGCGACGCCGGCGTGCGCACCGGTGATCCAGCGCGGCACGCGTGAAGTCGCGGGCACGATCCAGGTATGCGGGCCGGGCCAGGTGGCGAGCACGGCATCGCGGCGCGCGGGCGGGAGGGCGTTCCAGTCGGCAAGACCGTCGAACTGCGCGGCGGCGGCCGCGACCAGGATCAGGCCCTTGTCGAGCGGCCGCTGCTTGATCGCCAGCAGTCGCCGGACGGCGGCTTCAGCGAAAGGATCGCAGGACAGGCCCCATACGGCCTCGGTGGGGCAGGCGATGATCGCGCCCCGCTTGAGGGCGGCGGCAGCTACGGCGGGTGCGAGATGGGCCATGGCCCGGATTGTAAAGGCGGGTGTGTCGTGTCGTGTAGGAGCGCACCTGGGCGCGACGGCTTTACCGGTAAAGCCGTCGCGCCCAGGTGCGCTCCTACAAAAGTCGAGCGGCGAGGGATGCGGGTATTTTGCGGATGATGAGCAAAGCGCGGTAGGTCGGGGTTACGCCCCCGACGTTTGCCGGCCAAAGCGCGTCGGGGTCATAGCCCCGACCTACGGTCAGAACGGCGCTTCGTCGTCGATATCCGCCTTCTTGATCACGCGTTTCTTGCCGGGCACGAACTTGCCCGGCGTCAGCAGCGACTTTGCCTCTTCGACCTCGGGCGTGGTGGGGGCTGCCTTCCTGGCGGTTTTCTTCGCTGCAGTCTTCTTCGTCGCCTTCTTCGCGGCGGTCTTCTTCGCGACCTTCTTTTTCGTCGCCTTCTTGGCCGCTTTCTTCGCCGTCGCCTTCTTGGCCGCTGGCGTCTTCTTGGCGGCGGCCTTCTTGCCGAAGCCCTTGCGCATCGGCTTGCCGGTCTCCTCCATCAGCTTGACGACTTCCTCCAGCGTCAGCGAGGCCGGTTCGCGGTCCTTGGGGATCTTGCCGTTGAGCTTGCCGTCGCTCAGGTACGGGCCGTAGCGGCCGTTGAGCACCTGGATGTCGCTGTCGTCGAATTCCTTGATGATGCGGTTGCGGGCGATCTCTTCCTTCTCCTCGATCAGGAACACCGCGCGAGCCAGGTCGATGGTGTAGGGGTCGTCCTCCTTCTTCAGCGAGGCGTACACGCTGCCGCGCTTGGCGAACGGGCCGAAGCGGCCGATGCCGACGCTGACCTCCTCGCCCTTGTCCTCGCCCAGCGCGCGCGGCAGGCGGAACAGGTCGATCGCCTCCTCCAGGGTGATGGTGTGCATGCTCTGGCCGGGGCGAAGGGACGCGAACTTCGGCTTGTCCTCGGCGTCTTCGGCGGTGCTGCCAAGCGCGGCGTAGGGCCCGTAACGGCCCAGGCGCACGCTGACCGGCTTGCCGCTCTTGGGGTCGGGGCCAAGTTCGCGCGCGCCGGTAGCCTCGGTGCGGCCGACCGATTCGGACTTCTCGTCCACCAATTCCTTGAACGGGCCCCAGAACTTCTCCATCAGCGCCACCCACGGCTCCTCGCCGCGCGAGACGGCATCGAGTTCGTCCTCGAGCCTGGCGGTGAAGTCGTAGTCGACGTAGCGGCTGAAGTGGCTGGACAGGAAGTTCGACACCGCGCGGCCGACGTCGCTGGGACGGAAGCGGCGGTTCTCGATTTCGGCGTACTTGCGGAACTGCAGGGTCTGGATGATCGAGGCGTAGGTCGAAGGCCGGCCGATGCCGTACTCCTCCAGCGCCTTGACCAGCGAGGCTTCCGAGTAGCGCGGCGGCGGCTCGGTGAAATGCTGGTCGGTGTGGATCCGATCCAGCGGCACGCGGTCGCCGGGCTTCATTGCCGGCAGCTTGCGGCCTTCGTCCTCGTCGTCCTTGTCCTTGGTGTCCTTGCCTTCCTCGTACACGGCGAGGAAGCCGGGGTCGATCACGGTGGTGCCGCTGGCGCGGAAGTTGTGCTCGCTGCCGGCGGCCAGGTCCACGCTGACGGTGTTGAGCGTGGCCGGCACCATCTGGCAGGCGACCGCGCGCTTCCAGATCAGTTCGTACAGGCGGCGGCCGTCGTCGTCGAGGTACCTGGCTAGCTGCGCCGGCGTGCGTAGCGCCGAGGTCGGGCGGATCGCCTCGTGCGCTTCCTGCGCGTTCTTGGCCTTGGTCTTGTAGAAGTTGGGCTTGTCCGGCAGCGCGCCGGTGCCGAAGTCGCGGGCGATGACGTCGCGGATCTCGCTCAGCGCATCCTGCGAGAGGTTCACCGAGTCGGTACGCATGTAGCTGATCAGGCCGACCGTGCCTTCGTCGCCGATCGCCACGCCCTCGTACAGCTTCTGCGCCACCTGCATGGTGCGCCGGGTGGTGAAGCCGAGCTTGCGCGAGGCCTCCTGCTGCAGGGTGGAGGTGGTGAACGGCGGCGACGGCCGCCGCTTGCGCTCTTTGCTGGCGACGTCGGTGACGTGCAGCGCGCCGTTGGCGGCGGCGACGATGCGCCGGCGCGCGTCCTCGGCGGTATCGCCGTCGCTGATGGTGAACTGCTCGAACTTCTTGCCGTCGAGCTTGTTGAGCCTGGCGGTGAAGGCCTGCGCCGGATGCGCGCATTCGGCCTCGATCGACCAGTACTCGCGGGCGACGAAGGCCTCGATCTCCTCCTCGCGCTCGACGATCATGCGCAGGGCCGGCGACTGCACGCGCCCGGCGGACAGGCCACGCTGCACCTTGCGCCACAGCACCGGCGACAGGTTGAAGCCGACCAGGTAGTCGAGCGCCCGGCGCACCTGGTAGGCATCGACCAGGTCGTTGGCGATCGCTCGCGGCTGCGCCATCGCTTCCTTGATGGCGCGCGGGGTGATCTCGGTGAACACCACCCGTTGCAGGGTCTTGTCCTTGAGCAGGCCGCGTTCGTCGAGGATCTCGGCGATGTGCCAGCTGATCGCCTCGCCCTCGCGGTCCGGGTCGGTGGCCAGGTAGATGCTGTCGGCGGCCTTGGCTGCCTTGGCGATCGCGGCGACGTGTTTCTCGTTCTTCTCGATCAGCTCGTAGCGCATGGCGAAGTCGCGCTCGGGATCGACCGCGCCTTCCTTGGGTACCAGGTCGCGGACATGGCCGTAGGAGGCCAGGACCTGGAAGTCTTTGCCGAGGTACTTGTTGATCGTCTTGGCCTTGGCGGGCGACTCGACGATGAGGAGGTTCTTGGCCATTGCGGGGCGGAGCCTGTCGTTGAAGGCAGGGAGGCGGCGTGAATGCCGCGCGAAAGCGCTGCAGAGAAGGCGACGCCCGTGGCAGGGCCACGGGCGTTCAGCTTTCACGCTCTTTTCTAGTGGAGCCGGCCCGGCACCGCATGTCAAGCCGGATGTCCGGGGCTGTCAGCCCCGGCAGTTGGCAGGCAGGTATCGATCCGCGATTTCGGAGGAACATTGCCAGGCGCCCGTGGTGCCGTCGAATTCCAGCCAGATGCGCTGGCCGTCCAACGGCTTGGAGGCAGAGGCAAGCGTGACCTGGATGCCGCAGGCCTGGCTGTCATGCATGCTGCCGGTCTCGATGCTGGCGACATGGCCACCGGCGTAGTGTTCTGCCGCGGCGATACCGGCTTCCCCATTCTCGGGGCAGGCATGGTTGTCGGCCCATGCCGTGGCGACCAGTGCCTTGACCGGTGCGGCGGCGGCGACCGCCTCGGCCGCCTGTGCGCGCAGGACGTACTCCTGGTAGGCCGGGATCGCGATCGCGGCGAGGATGGCAATGATCGGCACCACCAGCAGCACCAGCGACAGGATCACCGCCAGCGCGCCGACGTGGCGCTGCTGGCGCTCGGAGTGCTCGCTCCAGGCCCAGCGGTCCACTACCAGGGTCTCGGCCACCAGGTCGTGCAGCGCCTGCTTGTGGCCGGTGAAGGCGGCCATGATGAAGCCGATGTAGACGGTCAGGTACGACAGCGCCGCGGCGAACCAGCGTCCGAAGGCGCGGCCGCGGGTCAGGCGCCGGCCGTGGAGGTCGGTGACCTTGATGCCAAGTGCGCGCTTGCCGACCGTCGCCTGGTGACGCGAGCTTTCCTGCAGCCCGTAATAGAGCGCGGCGCCGACGTAGTACAGCGGGACAAGGCCGAGGATGAACCAGTACGCGGCGTCGGGCGCTTCCGGATTCCAGGGACTGACGCCAGCGACCAGCAGGGCGACGGCGAAGACGAGGACGTAGAACGCCACCGTCAGGATGAAGTTGTCGATCACATAGGCGCCGAGGCGGCGCCAGAAACCGGCGTAGACGATATCGTCGGCTGCAGCTGGGTGGTCCATGGTTTTCCCCTGAATCGAACGGTCCGCGCGGTAGGTGGGCGGGCTGCGTCAGTTTGGGAACGGCGATGTTTCCGCTTGTGTTCGCGTGCCCCAGCCCAAGACAGATCCCTCGCTACGCTCGGGATGACAGTGTTGTGGAGGGCTTTTCCGGATCCCGGGACCCGGCCTCAGTGCACCGGCTCCGGCTCGTCGACGAACATCTGGGTTTCCATCCAGGCGTAGGCGGCCTCGGCCCCGGGCTGGTTGAACAGCACCATCAGCACCACCCACTTCAGGTCGTCGAGGTCGAGGTCGTCCTGGTCCAGCGCCATGGCGCGGTCCAGGACCAGCTCGCGCTGGTCGGCGTCGAGGATGCCGTGCTGCTCGAGGAACAGCAGGAAGCCGCGGCACTCGACGTCGAGCTTGTCCAGCTCGGCACCGAAATAGACCCGTGTGGGACCGTCCGTGCGCGGAATCGCGGCGCCCGGCCGCTGCTCGGCCAGGGCGTCGAGCCAGTCGAAGGCCTTGCTGATCTCGGCGGGGCTGAAACCGGCCTGGAGCAGGCCGTTCTGGAGCGAGTCGCGGTCGCGGACGATGTCCGCGTCTTCGGTGAAGTAGTGTTCGAACAGATAGAGCAGGACGTCCAGAATGCTCTCTTTCATTTCCCCCGGCCTGCGCCAGATGGCGCAACAATTCAGGATTTTCGGGAATACCGGCCGTGTTCGACCACGACCCGGCCTTCCAGCTCCATGACCAGCAGCATGGAGGACAGTTCGGCGGTCGTCAATCCGGTACGCTCGACCAGGCGATCCATACCTGTTGGGTCGTGCCCGAGGGCATCCCACAAGCGGTGGTAGTCGGGGTCGTCCGGCAGCGAGGCCCTGGCGGGGCCGTCGCCGGCCTTCCCGGCCCCTGTACTGGGGGCCGCGAGGCGGCCGCGCAAGGCCTCGCCCAGTTCGGCGGCCAGCGGCGCGATCGCCGCGATCACCTCGCCGGCGCCTTCCACCAGGCCGGCGCCTTCCCGGATCAGGCGATGGCAGCCGCGCGCCATCGGATTGTGGATCGAGCCGGGCACCGCGAACACGTCGCGGCCGGCCTCGCTGGCCAGGCGCGCGGTGATCAGGGCGCCGGAACGCTCCGCGGCCTCGATCACCAGGGTGCCCAGGGCGAGCCCGGCGATGATGCGGTTGCGGCTGGGGAAATGTTCGCGCCGCGCCGTGGTGCCGGGCAGGTGTTCGCTGACCAGCGCGCCCCGTGCGGCGATGCGCGCGTGCAGGGCGGCGTTGCTGCGCGGGTACGCGACATCGACGCCGCAGCCGAGCACGGCGACGGTGATGCCGCCGGCGGCCAGCGCGGCCTCGTGCGCGATGGTGTCGATGCCAGCGGCCAGGCCGCTGAGCACGCCGAGGCCGGTGGCGGCCAGGGCCTGGGCGAAGTCGCGGGTGTTGTCGCGGCCGCCGGCGGTCGGCGAGCGGCTGCCGACCACCGCAACCGCGGGATGCCACAGCAGCGCGGGATCGCCGGCCACGAACAGGGCCAGCGGCGGACTGCCGGTGCGGCGCAGCAGCGCGGGGTAGTCGGGGTCGTGCCAGCCCAGCAGGTGGTGGCCGGGTTCGGCCAGCCATGCCTGCGCGAGCTGCCGGGTCGCGGATGGCCCGCTGCTGCCGAGGGCGCGGATCTGCGCGTCGTCCAGCCCGGCGGCGCGCCAGGCTTTCGCGCCGGCCTCTACTGCGGCCCGGGGGCCGGCGTGCGCATCCAGCAGTTGTCGGCGCGTCGCCGTGCTGCCTCCGGCTTCGACCAGCCGCAGCAAGGCATCGTGGTTGGGATCGATCATCGTGCGCACACTAGCGTGCAAACGACGACGGCGCCCTAGGGCGCCGTCGTGGATTCGGGTAGGGAAACTCCGGGCCGTCAGTAGGCCGCGTCCGGATGCTTGAGGTGGTAGCCCACGCGGGTCGGCTTGATGCCGTCCATGACCAGGCCGTAGCTGACCTTGTCGAAGGTGCGGAACACCATGACGTGGCCGGCGAATTCGTCGGGCAGGCGCACCTTCTCGTGGAAGCCGACCAGGTCCGAATCGATGTTCGGGCCTTTCTCGACGCGGTCGACGACGTTGCTGCCTTCGCGCCAGATCGAGAACACGGTGCCGTTGTCGACGCCCTCGCGGCTGCCGACCGACAGCGCCACCACGTCGCGCGGGCCACCGGCGGTCATCGCGTCGGCCACCGCGAGCACGCGCGCCTTGCCGTAGGCAGTCTGCTGCTTCGGCGGGTGCGGGAAGAACTGCAGGTCGTAGGGCTGCGCGTCGACCGGGATCAGGCGGTCGCCGATGCGCACCTCGCGGCCGGCCTCGTCCAGCAGCAGGGTGCTGGCCTCGATGCCGCCGACTTCGCCGCGGGTGATGGTGCCGACGTTGACGCGCATCATCTCGAAGCCGAGCAGCTCGTTGCCCTTGTCGGGCATCACCACGTTGGTCCAGTAATTGTGGAAGTCGATCGTGCGGCGGCCGCGGTAATCGAGATCGTCGACGTGCATCAGGTCGCAGCACAGGCCGCTGCGGGTCAGGTGGGTGTAGCGCACGGTCGGGCGCACGACCAGGTAGCGGTCGCCGGCGCGAGCGCCGGGCAGGCCGCGCACATAGGCGACCTGTCCCTGGCTGCCGCGCAGGCGGTCGCCCTCGAGGCCGACCACGTGCGGCAGCTGGTCGAAGCTGTCGACCACGCGCAGGTCCTTGAGGAAGGGTTCGACGTCCGACAGCGCGATCGCGTTGATCGGCTGCGCATCGGTGCGCGGACCCGGCTGCAGAGTGACGCGGTCGAGATAGGCGAGGCTGATGACGTCGCCCGGATAGATCAGGTGCGGGTTGCTGATCTGCGGATTGGCCTGCCAGATTTCCGGCCACAGCCAGGGCTTCTGCAGGAACTTGCCCGCGATGTCCCACAGCGTGTCGCCACGCTGGACGACGTAAGTGTCGGGGTGGTCGCCGCGCAGACCCTGCGCCGCGGCATATGTCGCAACGGTCAACAGTGCAACCGTAAGTCCCGTGCGTAGCCCCTGAGAAAGGCGCTGAAGCATGCCGGCCATCTACTTGCTCCCCTTGGAATTTCCCCATTCCAGCCCGGGCACTATAGCCTACAAGTCCCGGCGCAACGCAAGCCCGGCGGACGTTACAATGCAGCATCGTTTCCGCGGTTGTGACCGGTGCCACCCTTTCCGGGGGCCGATCGGCGCAGCACGCGACGCACCCGCTGCCCGCTCCCGCCATGCCCCAGCTGTCGATCCTCGAATTCCCTCATCCCCGCCTGCGCAACGTCGCCAGCGCCACCGATCCGGCCCGGATCGCCACGCCGGCGTTCCAGCGCCTGCTCGACGACATGTTCGAGACCATGTATGCGGCGCCGGGCATCGGCCTGGCCGCGACCCAGGTCGACGTGCACGAGCGCTTCACCGTGATCGACGTGACCGAGGAGCGCGACCAGCCGCTGGTGTTCATCAACCCGGTGATCCGCCGCCGCACCGAGCAGCTGCGCGAGCACCAGGAGGGCTGCTTGTCGATCCCCGGCATCTACGCCGACGTGACCCGCGCCGACGGCATCGAGGTCGAGGCGCTGGACCGGCACGGCAAGGCCTTCGTGCTCGAGGTCGACGACCTGCTGGCGACCTGCATCCAGCATGAGATCGACCACCTCGACGGCAAGCTGTTCATCGACCACCTGTCCTCGCTCAAGCGCGAGCGGGCGCTGAAGAAGTACGAGAAGCTGCGCAAACAGGGCGGCGCCGGCTGAGCCGGCCGGGCACGATGGCATTGCGCATCGTCTTCGCCGGCACGCCGGCCTTCGCCGTCCCGTCGCTGCGCGCGGCGGCCAGCCGGCAGGAAGTGGTCGCGGTGTACACCCAGCCGGACCGCCCGGCCGGGCGCGGGCGCGCGCTGACCCCGTCGCCGGTGAAGCTGGCCGCGATCGAGCGCGGTATTCCCGTGCTGCAACCGGACACGCTGAAGTCGCAGGACGCGCGCGACGCCCTGCAGGCGCTGCAGCCCGACCTGCTGGTCGTCGTCGCCTATGGCCTGATCCTGCCGCGCAAGGTGCTCGACATCCCCAGGTACGGCTGCTGGAACGTGCACGCCTCGCTGCTGCCACGGTGGCGGGGCGCGGCGCCGGTCCAGCGTGCGATCGAGGCCGGCGACGCCGAGACCGGGGTCTGCCTGATGCAGATGGAGGCCGGCCTCGACACCGGCCCGGTGCTGCTGTCGCAGCGGCTGGCCATCGGCGTGCAGGAAACCGGCGGACAGCTGCACGACCGCCTCGCCGAGCTGGGCGCGCAGGTGCTGGCCGACGGCCTCGGCCTGCTGCGCGCCGGCATGGCGCCGGTGCCGCGGCCGCAGCCGGCGACCGGCGCGACCTACGCGCACAAGATCGAGAAGGTCGAGGCCAGGCTGGACTGGTCGCAGTCCGCCGTGCAGCTGGCGAACAAGGTGCGCGCCTTCAATCCGTGGCCGGTGGCCGAGGCCATCGTCGCCGGCGAACGCCTGCGCATCCACGCCGCAGTCGCACTGCCGCTCGATCACCGCGCGGAGCCCGGCAGCTTGCTGTCGGCCGGCCGCGACGGCCTCGACATCGCCTGCGGCGAGGGCGCCCTGCGCATCCGCACCCTGCAGCGCGACGGCGGCAAGGCGATCACCGCCGCCGACTTCCTCAATGCGCGGCCCGACCTCAAGGCATCCTCCGCGCCTGCAGGATGAGGGCGCGGGGCGTGCGCGCAGCGACTGCGCGAGGCCGGCATCGGCCTACCGAAACCGACGAGCTCGACGATGCGCTGCGCGGAGCATTCGCTGGCGATGCCTGACGGACTTCCGACCCGCGACGCCGCTATCATCGGCGCATGTCCACGACACGCCTGCTGAAAACGCAGCAGTCCCGCGAATTCTGGCTGCTGGCGATCGTCGCCCTGCTGGTGCTGGGCGCCGGCCTCGGCCTGCGCGACCCCTGGCCGGCCGACGAGCCGCGCTTCGCCCTGGTCGCCAAGCACATGGTCGAGAGCGGCAACTGGCTGTTCCCGCATCGCGGCACCGAGCTGTATTCGGACAAGCCGCCGATGCTGATGTGGCTGCAGGCGGCCACCTACCAGCTGCTCGGCAGCTGGCGCGTGGCTTTCCTGCTGCCGCTGCTGCTGGCCTCGCTGGGCACGCTGTGGTGCGTGTACGACCTGGGCAAGCGGCTGTGGACGCCGCGCGTCGGCGTGTACGCGGCCTTTGCGCTGCTGTTCGCCTTCCAGTTCACCTACCAGGCCAAGAAGGCGCAGATCGATCCGCTGGTGATGTTCTGGATCACGCTGGCCAACTACGGCCTGCTGCGGCATTTCCTCAAGGGCCCGGACTGGCGGATGTGGACGCTGGGCTGGTTCGCCGCAGGGCTGGGCACGATCACCAAGGGCGTCGGCGTGCTGGCGCTGCTGATGGTGCTGCCGGCGATCTTCGCTCTGTGGCGCGGCTGGCTGCCGCGCGCCGGCGCGCACGGCGCCTTGCTGCGCAGCTGGAAGTTCTGGCTCGGGCCGCTGGCTTTCGCCGCCGCCGCCGCGATCTGGCTGGTGCCGATGGTGACGGCGGCGCTGTCGAGCGCCGACCCGGCCTATCGCGCCTATCTCGACGACATTTTGTTCCGGCAGACCGCGGGCCGCTACGCCAGGTCCTGGGACCATCCGCAGCCGCCCTGGTACCACCTCGAAGTGATGGCGTTCGCCTGGCTGCCGACGGTGCTGGCGCTGCCGTGGGCGATCCCGACGTGGCGACGCCGGCTGCGGCGCATGGACGCGCGCTACCTGCTGCCGCTGGCGTGGTGGCTGATGGTGGTGGTGTTCTTCTCGATCCCGCACGGCAAGCGCGACGTCTACATCATGCCGGCGCTGCCGATGATGTGCCTGGCGCTGGGGCCGCTGCTGCCGGGCATCGTGCGCAAGCCGTGGCTGAAGCGCCTGGCGGTGGGATTCGGCGCGACGATCGCGCTGGTCGCGCTGGTCGCCGGCATCGGCATCTGGATCGGCCTGCCCGGGCTGGAGAAGCGGCTGATCGAAGGCCGCGATTTCGGCGACGGTGGCCGCGGCGTCGCCGCGGTGCTGGTCGCGATCGGCGCCTGGGGCGTGGCGGCGCTGAGCTGGCATCGCGTGCGCAACGGCGTGGTGGGCCTGCTGTGGATGCTGGGCGGGGTGTGGGTGTTGTTCAGCCTGCTCGGCTATCCGCTGATCAACGGTTCGAGCTCGGCGCGCACGCTGATGACCAGCGTCGGCCAGCGCATCGGCCCCGATGCGCAGCTCGGGCTGGTGGCGTGGAAGGAACAGAACCTGCTGATGGCCGATCGCCCGGCGACCACGTTCGGCTTCAACGTGCCGTGGACGACGCAGCTGCAGTCTGGCTTCGACTGGCTCGCGCAGAAACCGGAGGCACGCTGGCTGCTGGTGCAGGAAACGGCGCTGTCGCAGTGCGTGGATCGCGGCCGCGCCGAATATGCGGGCCTGTCGAACCGGCGCCGCTGGTGGCTGGTGCGGCAGGACGCGGTGATCCCGCACTGCGTGCCGCGGGGGATCGAGACCCAGAACCAGGCCGACGGCCAGGAGGAGTAGCGCCGGCGTCTGCCGCTTGCGCGGCGGCGCTGCTGGCGATCGGCCGGTTTCAGTCCAGCCCTTCCCGCCACGCCTGGAACATCAGCACGCCCCACAGGTGGGTGTGCCATTTGCGTTCACCGGCGAGGAATTCGCGCCAGATCGCGCGGATCGGCGCCGGATCGAAATGGCCTTCGTCGCGCAGCCGGCCCTCGTCGAGCTGGGCTTCCACCCAGCCGCGCAGCGGGCCGCGCAGCCAGTCGCCGACCGGCGCCCCGAAGCCGGACTTCGGCCGCTGCACCAGGGTTTCCGGCAGGTAGCGGGCGAGCAGGCGCTTGGGCAGGTACTTGAGCGTGCCGTCATGCCACTTCATCGACAGCGGCAGCGACCAGGCGAACTCGACCACGCGCCAGTCCAGCAGCGGCGCACGCGCTTCCAGCGCCACCGCCATGCTGGCGCGATCGACCTTGGCCAGGACGTCCTCGGGCAGGTAGCAGGCGAAATCCATGCGCATCAGCGCGTCGGCGGGCGCGCCGACGCCCGGCAGTTCGGCGGGATCGTCGTAGGCGGTGAATGCGCGTCGGGCGCCCAACACCACGTCCTCGGGCCGGTGCCAGCGCTCGACGCGCTGCCGCATCAGGCCCTGCAGGTCGCCGGCGGCCAGCTCGGCGCGCAGCGCGGCCAGTCCGCCGAGGCGGGCGCGCTCGCCGGGATCGCCGGCAAGCCGGGCCAGCGCCGCGCGCGGCAGGCGCGACAGCCAGGCGTCGTTGCGCAGCGCGCGGGCGTAGCGGCCGTAGCCGAAGAACAGCTCGTCGCCGCCGTCGCCGGACAGTGCAACCGTGACGTGGCGACGCGCCAGCCGGCACAGCAGCGCGGTCGGCAGCTGCGAGGAGTCGGCGAAGGGCTCGTCGAAGATCCGCGGGACCTCCGGGACCAGGTCGAGCGCGGCGCGGCCGTCGACGTGCAGTTCGACGTGTTCGGTGCCGAGGTGGCGGGCGACCGCGGCCGCGTGCGCGCTCTCGTCGTGGACCGCGTTGTCGAAGCCGATCGAGAAGCTGCGGACCGGGCGCGCGGACTGCGCCTGCATGAGGGCGGTGACCAGCGAGGAGTCGGTGCCGCCGGAGAGGAAGGCGCCGAGCAGGACGTCGGCTTCCATCCGCAGCGCGGTGGCCTCGCGCAGCAGGCCGTCCAGCGCGTCCAGCGCGGCATGTTCGTCGCCGTCGAAGCCGCGGGCAATGACCGCGCGCTGCCGCGCCAGTGCGTCCCACCAGCGCAGCGGCGCGGTCGCCGGATCGAACCCGGATGCGCCCGCTTGCACCCGTGCGGCATCGATCCGCAGCAGGCAGCCGGCCTGCAGCTTGTGCACGCCGCGCAGGATCGCGTGCGGCGCCGGGATGTAGTCGAAGCGCAGCAGCAGCGCCAGCGCGTCGGGATCGACTTCCGCCGCCAGCGCCGGATGCGCGCGCAGCGCCGCCAGTTCGCTGCCGAAGACGAAGCTGCCATCGCTGGTCCAGCCGTAGTACAGCGGTTTCTTGCCGACGCGGTCGCGGGCCAGCCACAGCACGCGTTCGTGGCGGTCCCACGCCGCCAGGGCCAGCATGCCGTTGCAGCGCGCGAGCGCGCCCTCGACGCCCCATTGCGCGATCGCGGCGACCAGCACCTCGGTGTCCGAATGGCCGCGGAAGCCGTGGCCAAGGGCGGCGAGTTCGGTGCGCAGCGCGTGGTGGTCGTAGATCTCGCCGTTGAAGGCAATGATCCAGCGCTGGTCGTTCGATGCCATCGGCTGGTGGCCGTCGGGGCCGAGGTCGATGATCGCCAGCCGGCGATGCGCCAGCACCAGGCCCGATGTCGGTTCGGTCCAGCTGCCGGCGTCGTCGGGACCGCGATGGGCGATCGCCGCGGCCATGCGTTCGCCCAGCGCCTGCAGGGCGTCGCGGCCGAGGCCGCTCGCGGGAGCCCAGGCGCCTGCAATGCCGCACACGGCGCGGCCTCAGCCGGTCGGGCGCTGTGCGCCCGCGCCGGTGGTCGGGGCGTCGGTCACCGGCTGCCCGTTCTGCAGCAGCCACAGCATGATCGTCTTCTGGCGGACGTAGTTGGCGCGCACGTAGGCGTAGACCAGGCCGTGCCAGCCGTCGAGGAAGCCGCCGCGCAGCACGTAGCCGCGCCAGAACCGCCACGCCGGCGACAGCACCAGCTTTGCAAGCGAGGCGCGCTTGCCGCGCGCGAATTCGTGCTCGGCCATCATGCGCGCATAGCGCTGGGTCTTCTGCAGCTGCTGCTGCAGCGAACGATACGGATGGTGGACCAGGTCGCCGGGGAGGGTCTGCACGCTGCCGTCGACGCTCGCGGCCTCGTGGATCTCGCGGGCGCCGCGCCAGCCGCCGCGGCGGCGGTCGAACAGGCGCAGCACGCGATCCGGGTAGGCATTGCCATGGCGCAGGAACTTGCCGAAGTATTCGGACAGGCGGGCGAAGCGATAGCCCGCGGCGGAGGCGAAGCCGCGCGCGCGTTCGGCCAGGATCGCCTCGCGCAGCGCGTCGCCGACGCGCTCGTCGGCGTCCAGGCACAGCACCCAGTCGTGCGCGGCCTGCTCCACGGCAAACTGCTTCTGGCTGCGGAAACCGTCGAAGGCGCGCTGCAGCACGCGCGCGCCGGCGGCCTCGCAGATCTCGCGCGTGCGATCGTCCGAACCCGAGTCGACCACCACGATCTCGTCGCAGAACGACAGCGAGGCCAGGCAGTCGCCGATGCGCTGCTCCTCGTTGAACGCGATAATGCAGGCCGAAAGCGGGCAGGCCGGGCGTGATGCGGGCTGGGTCGCGGCGGCATTCGAAGGGATCGGGGAGGCGTCGATGGCGGAATACCTGCTGTTCGCGAGCGAGCGCTACGCGCTGCCCATCCTGCAGCCGTTGGCCGACGCGCTGCAAGCTGCGGGGCACGGCGTGCACGCATGGTTCGTCGATGGCGCCGCCGGGGCGTCGCTGCCGCCGCCGGTGCGGATGATCGGCCTGCACGAAGCCGTCGCCCTGGCGCCGCGCGCGGTGTTCAGCGCCGCCAACTGGGTGCCGACCTTCGTCTCCGGCGCCAAGGTGCAGCTGTTCCACGGCTTCAACGTCGAGAAGCGCGACGCCGCGCGCGGGCATTTCCGCGTGCGCGGGCTGTTCGACCTGTATTGCACCCAGGGCCCTGCAACCACGGCGCCGTTCCGCGAGCTGGCCGCGCGCGACGGCAGTTTCGCGGTGGTCGAGACCGGTTGGCCCAAGCTCGATCCGCTGTTCCGCGCCGACGACGGCACCGCGGCCGCGCTGCACGCGCCGGCGCGGGGAAGGCCGGTGGTGCTGTTCGGTTCCACCTTCACCGAGCGGCTCAGCGCCGCGCCGCACCTGTACCGCGCCATCGCCGCCGAGATCGCGCGCGGCGACCGCTACTGGCTGCTGACCCTGCATCCCAAGTGCGCGCCGGAGCTGTTCGCGCGCTACCGCGCGCTGGCCGGCGACGGCGCCGCCTTCATCGAGCCCGAGGCGCTGCTGCCGGCGCAGCGCGCGGCCGACGTGCTGGTCGCCGACACCACCTCGCTGGTGTCCGAGTTCGTGGTCCAGCACAAGCCGGTCGTGACCTTCCGCAATCGCGCGCCGAAGCCGCACATGCTCGACTTCGACGATCCGGCGCGCTTGCCCGCGATGCTCGAAGCCGCGTTCGCGCCGACAACGCAGCTGATGGCCGGGATCGAGCGCTACGCCGCGTCGATCCATCCCTGGCGCGACGGCCGCTCGTCTCAGCGCGTGATCGCGGCGACGGACGCCCTGATCGCCGGCGAACTCGGCCAGCTGCGGCGCAAGCCGCTGTCCTCGCGGCTGCGCGCGCTGCAGATCAGGAAACAGCTGGGTTACTGGGGCCGGGGCAGCGCCTAGCGCCGGCGGCGATCCTTACCAGCGCAGCGGGCGCCGCGCAATCTCGCGCGCAAGCCGCGCATGCAGTTCGCGTGCTTCGGATTCGGGCAGGAAACGCACGCGCAGCGCCTCCGACATCGCGCTGGCGCCGGCGGTATCGATCCACAGCGAGGCCATGCCCAGGCGCCGGTCCAGCGGCGACTGCCGCAGCTGCAGCGCCTGCAGCTTGTCGAGTTCGGCGAAGCGCCAGTGTCGCGACCACCAGCCGCTGCGCACGGCGACGATCGACGCATCGCAGGCGTATCCGGCGCGGCGCGCGTGCTGGCGCGCGGCGAACACCGACCACGGCAACCACAGCAGGCCGCACAGGCCCCAGGTGCCGAAGCGCCAGCCCAGCCCGGCGGCCAGCAGCAGCGCGAACACGATGCCCGGCAGCGCCAGCCGCCACCACGCGCGCGCATGCAGCGGCTGCCATTGCGCGGGCGGCCACTGCACGTCCGGCAGCACATGGTGCAGCAGCGCATCGCAGGCCCGTGGGGTGGCGATCGGAGCCAGCTCGCGCAGGCTGCGCTGGTCCTGCTGCTGTTCGCTGGACGCTGCCGTATCCACTTCCAGCGCGCGCCGCCGCAGCAGGCGGTGCGACAGGCTTTCGCGCAGCGTGAACGCCTGCAGCCGGCGCCGCGAGGCGCTGGTGCGCAGGCGCGCCAGCAGGCCGCGTTCGACGGTGAGCCGGCGGCCATGCGCTTCGAGCCGGAAACCGTAGAACTGCAGCAGCGCCAGCGCGATCGAGAGCAGGCGCAGCAGCACGATGGCGCCCAGCAGCAGGCTGGCGCCGGCCAGCGCGTAGTCGAACGGGCTGAAATGGTGGCTGTCGGCATAGCCGAACAGGGTCGCGGCCCACGGCTTGAACACGCTCGACGTCAGGTCGATGTCGAACTGCCAGATCGCCGCCGCCGCGGCGCCGACCAGCACCATGCCGCGATTGGAGACAAGGCCCAGCCGCAGCACTTCGGCCGGCGGCAGCGCCAGCAGCAGGGTGCCGGCGTCGTCTTCGCTGCTGCCGTCGCCTGCCGACGCAGGCGCGCCGCGATGCCGCACCAGCGATTCCAGCGCCCGCGCGTCGTCCAGCTTGAGCACCCGCATTTCGGCTTCGGGCTTCTGCCCGCCGGCCGACTCCAGCCGCACTTCCGCGACCCCGAACATGCGGTGCAGCAGCGACTGGTGCAGGGCGACGTTGTGGATGCGCGAGAACGGGATCTGGCGCAGGCTGCGATGCAGCAGGCCGCTGTTGATGACGATGCTGTCGCCGGTGATGCGGTAGCGGTAGGTGAAGTAGTGCCACAGCGAGACCAGCACAAGCACGCCGACGCCGACCAGCGACCACAGCTGGTAGCGGTCGCCGCGGCCGAGTACCAGCAGCGCCAGCAGCGGCACCACGAACTGCCTGAGCTGCTGCAACAGCACGAACAGCCACGACCAGGGGTGCAGGCGGCGCTGCGGGTGCGAAGGCGCGGTCGCCGGCTCAGTCATCTTCGCGGTCGGCGTCGGCGCGGCTTGCCAGCTGGTCGCGCAGCATCTCGGCGTCCTGGTCGTCGAGCCCGGACAGCGCGACCGCGCTGTGGCGGGTGCCGGCGGTGTGGATCACCAGGGTCGCCAGGCGGTAGCGGCGCTGCAGCGGGCCGCGCTTGATGTCCAGGTGCTGCACGCGCGAGCCGGGCACGCGCGTTTCCGTCCGCCACATGCGTCCGCGGCGCAGCGCGAAGCCGTCCGCGTCCAGTCGCCAGTGCGTATGGCGGTAGCGCTTGTTGCCCAGCCACGCGCCGAATGCCGCGCCGATGGCCAGTCCGGCCAGCGGCGCCAGCCACGCCAGCGGCCACGGCAGCAAGGCCAGTCCGAGCACGGCGGGCGCGATCGTCAGCGGCAGCGCGAAGCCCAGCGCGGTGCTGGCGATGAACAGGCCGCGCGCGCGCGGCGGCAAGGGCCGCCAGTCGCCCGCCACGCCTGTCGGCGCCGCGGCGCTGTCCAGGGAGGGGTCGTTCATCGGCCGGTCTCCAGGTCGCGATAGGGATTGGTTTCGCCGCTACCGGGCGGGCGCAGGGTGTAGCGCTTGTAGGTCCACTGGTATTGCGCCGGATCGCGGCGCGCGATGCGCTCGACCGCGGCATTGAGCGCGGCGGCGGCGATGGCCGGGTCGGCGGCGGCGATATCGTCCGGTGCCGGTTCGAAATGCAGCGCGAAATCCGGCCCGGGACCGATGCGTTCGCAATAGCCGAACAGCACCGTGGCGCCGGTGCGCTCGGCCAGCCGGTTGAGCAGGGTCATGGTCAAGGCCTGCTTGCCGAAGAACGGCGCGAATTCGCCGTCGCCGGCCTTGGGCTGCTGGTCGGGCAGGATGCCGACCATGCCGCCGCCCTTGAGCAGCCGGTAGAGCTGGCGGATGCCGGGACCTTCGGCGCGCACCTGGGTGACGCTGTCGCCGCTGTCGGCGCGCACTCGGCGCAGGAAGGCTTCGCCGACCGCCGACTCCGGCGGCCGGTACAGGATCGCCAGCGGCGTGCGCGAGGCCAGCCACTGGTTGAGCAGCTCCCAGTTGCCGTAGTGCGGCGCGGCGATGATGACGCCGCGGCCGGCGGCAAGCGCGGCCTCGAACAGGTCGAGGCCGTGGAGTTCGCGGACCAGGGCCAGGTTGTGCGCGTGCGGCCGGGTCCAGAAGCGCAGCGTCTCCAGCGCCTGGCGCGCGGTCGTGCGCAGGATCGCGCGCTGCAGGCCGGCGCGCTCGGCCGGCAGCAGCCCGGGACAGGCGAGTTCGAGGTTGCGCCCGGCGACGCGGTTCTCGCGCGCATCCAGCGCCTGCCACAGCCAGGCCATGGCGTCGCCGAGGCCGCGCAACCACGTCCAGGGCAGGCGGCCCAGCGCGGCGGCGGCCAGGTACAACAGCCAGGCGGCGAATCCGGTCATGGCATCAGTCTAGCGGTCGCGGCGGCGGCATCGATTGGCCCCGGCACCCGCTTGCAGCAAGATGGCGCGCAGGACTGCGGCCGATGGCCGCCATGGCCTCCATCCAACCGCGGGACCTGCCGTCGATGATCGCCCTGATCCAGCGCGTGAGCTCCGCCAGCGTCGCCATCGACGGCGAAGACGTCGCCGCGATCGGCCCGGGATTGCTGGCCCTGGTCGGCATTGAACCCGGCGACGGCAGCGACCAGGTCGCGCGCATGGCCGGGCGCCTGCTCGGCTACCGGGTCTTCGCCGACGAGGCCGGGCGCATGAACCGCTCGCTGGCCGAGACGGCCGGCGGCCTGCTGCTGGTCAGCCAGTTCACCCTGGCCGCCGATACCGGTTCCGGCATGCGCCCGGGCTTCAGCACTGCGGCCGCGCCGGCCGAGGCTGAACGGATTTTCAGCCGTTTGGTCGACCGTTGCAGGGAAAATCACCCCCCAGGGGTGGAAACCGGGCGTTTTGGTGCCCATATGGTCGTGAGCCTGGTCAATGACGGCCCGGTAAGCTTCCTGCTGCGCGCCTGACAGGCCGCCCGCGCGGCCGCCGCGCGGGTCAAAGCCCGTCCCACCGGGTATAATGCAGGGTTCTTTTCACGACTTTTATCTGGTGGCGCCACCCATGGCCAACGAACGTCAGGCTCCGCAGTCCGACATCAAGCAGCTGATCAGCAAGGGCCTGGAGCAGGGCTATCTGACCTATGCCGAAGTCAACGACCACCTCCCCGACGATCTCGTCGACCCGGAGCAGATCGAAGACATCATCGGCATGATCAACGGCATGGGCATCGAGGTGCATGAAACCACCCCCGATGCCGACACCCTGCTGCTCGGCGACAACAGCACCGGCAACCGCGAGGTCGACGACACCGCGGCCGAAGAGGCCGCCGCGACGCTGACCGCGCTCGATGCCGAGGGCGGCCGCACCACCGATCCGGTGCGCATGTACATGCGCGAGATGGGCACGGTCGAGCTGCTGACGCGCGAGGGCGAGATCGCCATCGCCAAGCGCATCGAGGAAGGCCTCAACCAGATGCTGCTCTCGCTGGCCAGCTTCCCGTGGACGGTGCAGCTGCTGTTGCGTGACTACGAGCTGCACAAGGCAGGCAAGAAGCGCCTCGCCGAGATCGTCGTCGGCTTCAACGACCTGCTCGACGAGGAACCGGAGCCGACGCCGGCCCCGGCGCCGGCCGCCGCGGCCAATGGCAAGGGCAAGGACGCCAAGAACGTCAAGGGCGCCAAGAACGCAAAGAACGCCAAGGACGACGACGAGGACGACGACGAGGACACCGAGGAGGCTGGTCCCACCGGGCCGGATCCGGAGGAGGTCGAGCGGCGCATGGCCGCGCTCGCCGCGCTGCACGCCAAGTTCCTGCGCTCCTACGCCAAGAACGGCCCCAACACCAAGGCCGCGGCCAAGCTGCGCGAGGACATGGCCGAACTGTTCGTCACCTTCAAGCTGCCGCTGCCGCTGGTCGACGTGCTGGTGCGCGACGTGCGCGAGATCCTCGGCGAGATCAAGGACCACGAGCGCCGCATCCTCGAGCTGGCCACCCGCGTGGCGAAGATGCCGCGCAAGGAATTCATCCGCGCATGGGACGGCAACCAGACCAACCTGGGCTGGGTCGACGACGTGCTCAAGCGCAAGCAGAAGTGGTCGTCGGGCCTGCGCGAGGTGAAGGACCAGATCATCGCCCACCAGGAAGCGACGATCGCGATCGAGAAGAAGATGTACGTCGAGCTGGCCGACATCAAGGACATCAGCCGGACGATGGCCTATGGCGAGGCCAAGGCGCGCAAGGCCAAGAAGGAAATGGTCGAGGCCAACCTGCGCCTGGTGATCTCGATCGCCAAGAAGTACACCAACCGCGGCCTGCAGTTCCTCGACCTGATCCAGGAGGGCAACATCGGCCTGATGAAGGCGGTCGACAAGTTCGAGCACCGCCGCGGCTTCAAGTTCTCGACCTACGCCACCTGGTGGATCCGCCAGGCCATCACCCGCTCGATCGCCGACCAGGCGCGCACCATCCGCATCCCGGTGCACATGATCGAGACGATCAACAAGTTGAACCGGATTTCCCGGCAGATGCTCCAGCAGTACGGCCGCGAGGCCACGCCGGAGGAGCTGGCCAAGGAAATGGAGATGCCCGAGGACAAGATCCGCAAGGTGATGAAGATCGCCAAGGAGCCGATCTCGATGGAGACCCCGATCGGCGACGACGAGGATTCGCACCTGGGCGACTTCATCGAGGACATCAACGTGCAGTCGCCGATCGACACCACCACCGACGTGAACCTGTCGGAGACGGTGCGCGACGTGCTAGCCGGCCTGACCCCGCGCGAGGCCAAGGTGCTGCGCATGCGCTTCGGCATCGACATGAACACCGACCACACGCTGGAAGAAGTCGGCAAGCAGTTCGACGTCACCCGCGAGCGCATCCGCCAGATAGAGGCCAAGGCCTTGCGCAAGCTGCGCCACCCGAGCCGTTCCGAGCAGCTGCGCAGTTTCCTCGACATCGAGTGAGCGCCGCTTGCCGAGCAGGCACCGCGAAGCCCGCCCCACGGCGGGCTTCGTCTTTTCCGCCCGTCGCGGCGATAATCCGCGCACGGCGGGCCCATAGCTCAATTGGTTAGAGCAGGGGACTCATAATCCCTTGGTTCCAGGTTCGAGTCCTGGTGGGCCCACCACATCATTCCGAAAAGACTCGTTGGCCCGGGCTTCCGGCTGACGGCCTCACGGTCTAGTCCGCGGCCAGTTGGTTGCGCACCTTGATCTCGCTTTCCAGCGTCCGGTGCACCGGGCATTTGTCCGCGATCTCCAGCAGCCTGTTGCGCTCTTCTTCCGACAGCTTGCCCTGCAGGCGGATCACGCGCCGGATTTCGGCGATCTGGCCTTCGCTGGTCTCGCAGTCGACGCAGTCCTCGGCGTGCACGCGCTGGTGGCTGAGCAGTACCGAGACCTTGTCGAGCGGCAGTTGCTTGCGCTCCGCGTACATGCGCAGGGTCATCGAGGTGCAGGTGCCGAGTGCGGCGAGCAGGTAGTCGTAGGGCGTGGGGCCGGTATCGGTACCGCCCATGCGCTGCGGTTCGTCGGCCGCGAGGACGTGGCGTCCGGCGCGCACCTGGTTGGCGAACTTCCCGGCGCCGGTCTCGCTGACTTCGACATGGCCTTCGTCCAGCGCCTCCGTCCGGGGGGTCGCTTCCTGCGAGACTTCGACGTCGGGCAGGTAGCGCCAGGCCCAGGCCGCCAGCACCGAGGCGGCGTATTCGGCGTCGCGGCGCTTGCGCAGCAGGTGGTCGGCGTCGTCGAGCGAGATGAAGCTCTTGGGGTGCCTGGCCGCGACGTAGAGCTGGCGTGCGTTGTCGATGCCGACGACCTCGTCGACCGGCGAATGCATGATCAGCAGGGCGCGGCCAAGATTCTCCACCCGCTTGCGGATGGTGCTGGCCTCCAGGTCGTCCAGGAACTGCTTCTGGATCGTGAACGGCCGTCCGCCAAGCTGCACTTCAAGCTCACCCCGCTCGCGGATGGCCTCGACGCTGTCGCCCAGCTGTTCCTGCACGTGCAGCGGCTCGGCCGGCGCGCCGATGGTTGCGACCGCCCCGACCTCGTCGATCTGACCGGCTGCGGCCAGCACCGCGGCACCGCCCAGGCTGTGGCCGACCAGCAGCGTTGGCGCGGCATGGTGCTGGCGCAGGTAATCGGCGGCCTTGACCAGGTCGGCGACGTTGGAACTGAAATTGGTGTTGGCGAACTCGCCCCCGCTCATGCCCAGGCCGGTGAAGTCGAAGCGCAGCACCGCGAATCCGTGCGCGGCCAGGGCCGCGCTGATGCGCGAGGCGGCGACGACGTCCTTGCCGCAGGTGAAGCAGTGCGCGAACAGCGCATAGGCGCGGATCGCACCGTCGGGCCGGTCCAGTCGCGCGGCGAGCAGGTCGCCGGAATGGCCGGGAAACTCGAGTTTCTGGGTATTCATGGGGCTTCAGGCTACCTGATCCGTCACTTGCGGACGTGTCCGATCCAGGCGAACAGCCGCCGGCACTGGGATATGCGGTCCTGAAGAAGGTGGAAAGCAGCCCACCGTCATGGCTCCAGGATACGAAACGGTTACGGTCGTGGAACCAGCAGGATTTCGCGTTCGCTGCCTTTTCGACGAAAGCAGGCGCGTGAATGCTTGCGCCGCCGCGAGAAGCGATTGCCGGCGACAGGGCGGAATGGCCCGGCAATGCCGCGGATAACACCGGATCGATCTGCGAGCCTACCCGCTTCCACGCGCTTTACATGATTTCTGCCCACGGATTGCGCGCGGCTTGTCGCTGCTGAGTCGACATCAGGCGACCACGTTCAATGCGTCGTGCCGGGAGCCGGCAGGCAGCCCAGCGCGTCCAGCACCGGGTGCAGCGCCGGCAGCTGCATCAGCCACGGCGCCGCCATGGTCAGCACGCCGGCTGCGAGGATCACCAGCGCCGCCGCCGTGCGCCAGCGGCTTCGCTGCAGCCACAGCTGCAGGCGTGCGCCGGACCAGGACAGCGGCAGCATCACCGGCAGCGTGCCGAGTCCGAAGGCGGCCATGGTCAGCGCGCCGTTGCGCGCGTCGGCCTGCAGCCAGGCGGCGGCCAGCAGCGTGGTGCTGAGGCCGCAGGGCAGCCAGCCCCACAGCACGCCCAGGGCAAGTCGCTTGGCGTGGGTGTCGGCCGGCAGCAGATGTTGCTGCAGCGGGCGCAGCCGGTTCCACAGTCCGCCACCGCTGCGCGCCAGGAACGCAAGACGGCCGCGGCGGTCGAGCAGGCGCAGCGCGGCGATCACCAGCACCAGGCCCACCGCGATGCGCAGGCCGAGCATCAGCCATTCGCTGCGCGCGACGACGACGATGCCGCCGCCGATGCCGCCGGCGACCGCGCCGGCCAGGGTGTAGCCGAGCACGCGGCCGAGGTTGGGTTCGAGCACGTAGCGCAGGTCGCGCGGCCCCATCGAGGAGAAGCCGGTGGCGATGCCGCCGCACATCGCGGCGCAGTGCGCGCCGCCGGTCAGGCCGCTGAGCAGGGCGGCGAGCAGGGTCAGCCAGTCAATCGGCATCGTGGGCCCGGGTCTCGTCCTCCGCGGGAGGGTCTTCCGCCGTCGGCGCCTGCGGCGGCGGGTCGTCGCGCAGGATGTCGAGCGGCGCGGTGTCGAGGTCGTCGAACTGTCCGCCGCGCACCGACCACACGAACGCCCAGACCGCCACGCCGAGCAGCAGCAGGCTGATGGGGATCAGGAACAGCAGGATGGCCATCGGTCAATCCGCGCGCGGGGAAGCAACCGCGATCATCGCAGCTGCGGGCCGCGGATGCCGCGATTGCCGCGGCGCCAGCCGCAGCGCGTTGAGCGTCACCACCAGCGACGAGGCCGCCATCCCCAGTGCGGCCAGCCAGGGCGTCACCAGGCCCGCGGCGGCAAGCGGCAGCGCCAGCACGTTGTAGCCCAGCGCCCAGGCCAGGTTCTGGCGGATGATGGCGCGCGTACGCCGCGCCAAGGCCACCGATTCCGGAATCCGCATCAGCGAGGGATGGGCAACCACCAGGTCGGCCGCGCGCTGCGCCAGCGCGGCGCCGTCGGCCAGGGCCATCGAGACGTCGGCGCCGGCGAGCACCGGCGCATCGTTGAGCCCGTCGCCGATCATCGCCACGCGGCGACCGTCGGCCTGCAAGCTGCGCACGAAGGCCAGCTTCTGTTCCGGCGTTTGCCGCGCATGCACGTCGTCGATGCCGAGCGCATCGCCGAAGCGCGCCACCGCCGCGGCCGAGTCGCCGCTGGACAGGTGCAGGCGCAGGGCCAGCGCGCGCAATCCGGCGATCGCCCCGGCGGCTTCGTCACGCGGCGATTCGCGCACCCCGAAGCGTGCGACGCCGCGCGTTCCATCGCCGAGCCACAGGCCGCCATCGTCGTCGGCGCTGCAGGCAAAGCCGGCGTGGCCCAGCCGCCATGCGACGCCATCGACGACGCCCTCGATGCCGGCGCCGGGTACCGCGCGCACGCCGTTCGCCGCCGGCGCATCCGCGACGTCCGCGAACGCCAGCGCCAGCGGATGGCCACTGTCGCGTTCCAGCGCCGCGGCGATGCGCAGCGCCGACTGCGGATCGAAACCCGCGAAGGTTTCGACCGTCGCGCGGCGCGGCCGGCCGTCGCTGAGGGTGCCGGTCTTGTCGAACACCACGTCGGTGACCCCGGCCAGCGTTTCCAGTGCGTCCGGGCGCAGCGCCAGCACGCCGATCCGCGCCAGTGCGCCGTGGGCCACCGCGAGCGCGGCGGGGATCGACAGCGACAGCGCGCAGGGGCAGCTGACCACCAGCAGCGCCAGCGTCACCTCGAAGGCGCGCGACGGATCGTGGATGCGCCACCCCAGCCACACCAGCAGCGCGGCCAGCAACAGCGCGGCGACGAACCTGCCGGCGATGCGGTCGGCCAGCCGCGCCAGCGGCGGACGGTGCGCCTGCGCGTGTTCGACCAGCCGTGCCAGCTGCGACAGGCGCGTGTCGGCGCCGACGCTGCGCACGTGCACGCGCGCCGGGCGTTCGCGGCAGATCGTGCCGGCGAACACCTCGGCGCCGGCGCGCTTGCGCACCGGGGTGGATTCGCCGGTCAGCAGCGCCTCCTCGAAGCAGGCAGCGTCGTCGAGCAGGCCGCCGTCGGCCGGCACCGCGTCGCCGGCCGCGACGCGCACCACGTCGTCGACGCGCAGCGCGGCCACCGGAACCGCCTCGCGGCCGCCGTCGGTGAGCTCGCGCACGGCGATCACCGGCCGCGCCCGCGCCAGTGCATCGACCTGCGCGCTGGCGATGTTGCGCGCGCGCTGTTCCAGCATCCGCGCCGCGAGCAGGAAGAACACGAACATCACCGCCGCGTCGTACCAGACATGCACCCCGCCGCGGATGGTTTCCACCAGGCTGGCGCCCCAGGCGAGCAGGGTGGCGCTGGCGATCAGCGTGTCCATGCCCAGCCGGCGCCCGCGCAGTTCGCGCAGCATTCCGGTGATGAAGGGCCATCCCGAATAGAACACCACCGGGGAGGACACCAGCAGCGTCACCCAGCGGAAGAAGTCGCGGGTGGCGAGCGGCATCTCGTTGTTGAAATCCAGGTACAGCGCCTCGGCGAACATCATCGCCTGCATCGCGCCGAGTCCGGCGATGCCCAGGCGCAGCAGCCAGCGGTTGCGTTCGGCGCGGCGCGCCTGCTCGCGGGCTTCGCCGCCGCTCAGGTAGGGCCGGTAGCCGAGCGCGGCGATCCGCTGCAGCAGCGCGGACAGCGCGATCTTCGCCGGATCCCACGCGATGCGGATGCGCCCGGTGACCGCGTTGGCGCTGGTGTCCAGCACGCCAGGCCCGCGGCGCAGCGCGCGGTCCACCAGCCACGCGCACGCGGCGCAGCGCATGCCGTCGGTGAGCACGGTGATCTCGCGCCCGCCCTCGACCGCATGCACGTGCTCGTGCAGCAGGTCGTCGCGGTCCCAGGCCGAGAAATCCACCGGCTCGACGCCGACCTGGCCCGCCGTCGCGCTGCGCAGCTGGTAGTAGTCGCCGAGGCCGGCTTCGCGGATCCACCGCGTGGCGGCGGCGCAGCCGTCGCAGCAGAAGGCGCGCAGCCGGGCGTCGATGGTCGCCGTGGCGGGCCGGGGTGGAAGCGGTTCGCCGCAGTGGAAGCAGCCGATGTCGAGCGACGCGTTCACTTCGCGTCCAGCGCGGGTCCCAGGTGCGCGGCGTGCTGTCCACGCGGCAAGCGCCCGCGCAGCCGCCAGCTGCCGGCGTCGTCGCCGAGCTGCAGGTTCCAGTCGTGGCCGGGATCCGCCGCATGTTCGGCGTGCCAGCCGAGCTTGTCGGGCAGCAGCGTCACCACCTGGTCGGCGTCCTCGCTGTGCGGATGCAACAGCCGCAGCCGCAGCGGCTCGCTGCGCCGGAACTCGCCGCCGGCGGGGAACACCCGCAGCATGCCCGCGTCCGACTGCAGCACCGCGCCCAGCCGCAGCTGCGCCGCACGCTCGTCGGGACCGAGGTCGGTGGTCTGGATCTGGCCGGTGCGCCGCACCTCGTCGGCAACCGGATCGATGCTGCCGCCGCGCACCGACAGCACCACCAGCCAGACGCTCGCCACCACCGCCGCAAGCGGCAGTGCGATCACCAGCCAGACCGTCGGTTCGCGCAGGGCGTGGCGTCGCCGCTCGTCCATCACAGCGGCCCGAAGAAGGTGCTGTCGACGGACTGGCTGGAGGTGCCATCCTCGCTGCGGATGACGAAGACCACGTCCTGGCGGCCCTTGACCGATCCCGGCGCGCTCAGCAGCAACGGCAGCGACAGCACTTCCTCGGCCTCGGCGCGGACCGGCTGGACCACGTTGCGCAGCACGATGCCGGGGGTCTTCGACTCGACCTCGATGGTGAACGCGCGCGCCTGGCCGGCCTTGTTGATCAGCTTCAGGGTGTAGCCGTTCTCGATCCGCCCGTCGCTGCCGCTGCGGTAGAGCGCGTTGCGGTCGCGCAGCACGTCCACGATCAGGCTGCTGCGCGTGGCCACGCCCCAGGTCCAGGCCGCGACCAGCGCGACCAGCAGCGCGGTGTACACCACGATGCGCGGGCGCAGCACCCGGGTACTGCCGCCGTCGATCGCATTCTGGGTGGTGTAGCGGATCAGGCCGCGCGGGTAGTCCATCTTGTCCATGACGTCGTTGCAGGCGTCGATGCAGGCGCCGCAGGCGATGCATTCGTACTGCAGGCCGTTGCGGATGTCGATGCCGGTCGGACAGACCTGCACGCAGATGGTGCAGTCGATGCAGTCGCCCAGCTCATCGGGGGCGAACTTCGGCAGTGGCCTGGCCTCGGCGCCGGCGTCGCCCAGCATGATGGTGCCGGCCGCCTGCAGGCGGTTGTCCGCCGCGCTGGGGTGGCGGGTGGCGCGGAAGACGTAGTCGTAGGCCGTGGCCACGTCGAGCAGGCCGCGCGCGCGCTGCATCACCCCGCCCAGGCCGCGCTTGCGCGGGCCGCGCGGTTCGCCGCGCATCGGGTCGTAGGCGATGATCAGGGTGTCGCGGTCGAACATCGCGCCCTGGAAGCGCGCGTACGGGCACATGTACTTGCACACCTGCTCGCGCAGGAAGCCGGCGTTGCCCCAGGTGGCCAGCGCGTAGAACAGCACCCAGAAGATTTCCCAGCCGTTCCACCCGAACGGCCACAGCCGCGCGCCGAGGTCGGCGATCGGGGTGAAGAAGCCGACGAAGGTGAAGCCGGTCCACAGCGCGAACAGCAGCCACAGCGCGTGCTTGGCGCCCTTGCGCAGGAGCTTCTCGCGCGTCCACGGACCGGCGTCGAGTTTCATCCGCTGCGCGCGGTCGCCCTCGGTCCAGCGCTCCATCCACAGGAACACTTCGGTCCATACCGTCTGCGGGCAGGCGTAGCCGCACCAGACGCGCCCGAGCAGGGCGGTGACGAAGAACAGCACCAGCGCCAGGATGATCAGCAGCATCGCCAGGAAGGTGAAGTCCTGCGGCCAGAACGTCAGCCCGAAGACGTGGAACTTGCGCGCCGGCAGGTCGAACAGGACCGCCTGGTGGCCGTCCCACTTCAGCCACGGGAACACGTAGTACATGCCCAGCAGCCAGAACACCGCCGCCACGCGCAGGCGGTTGAGCGTGCCCGACACGTCGCGCGGATAGACCTTGCGCTCGCTGGCGTAGACCGAGCCGCCCTCGTCGAGCAGGTCGAGTTCGATTTTCTTGCGCATGGCCCTCAGCCTACTTGTGCGGTATCGGCCGGTTGAAGCGGCTGGCCGGGCGCAGCAGGATCCAGGTGAACAGGCTCGACGATGCGGTCGCCAGCCAGAACATGAAGAAGCCGATGCTGTAGCCCAGGCCACGGGTCATCGGCAGCGACGGGAAGGTCATGTCGCGCAGCGCCAGCGGATCGACGAAGGCGAAGAACACCATCGTCGCCACGCCGGCGGCGAAAAAGCTCGGCCACAGGATCGCGCCGACCCGCTGCGCCAGCGGACGCGGCGGATGGTCGAAGCGCGGCTCGGTGAAGTCGGTCACGGCGTGCCGGCCTCGGTCGGCGGCGGAATGCTGTCGACAGCGGCGCCGCCGGGGTGCGACAGCGACCACACGTAGGCCGCGGCCAGTCGCGAGCGCGTTTCGCCCAGCATGCCGCGCCACGCCGGCATCACGCCGTGGCGGCCGTTGACGATGGATTCGGTCAGCTGCGCGGTGCTGTCGCCGTACAGCCAGTAATCGTCGCTCAGGTCGGGCGCGCCGAGCGCCTGGTTGCCCTTGCCTTCGATGCCGTGGCAGGCGACGCAGACGCCGTCGTACAGGCGCTTGCCCTGCACGGCGAGGTAGTCCTTGCCGCGCTCCGGGTCGGACAGCGAGCGCACGTAGCTCACCACCGAGATCACCGCGCTCTCGCCGCCCATGCCGGCCAGCACCGTGCCCCAGGGCGGCATCACGCCTTCGCGGCCGTCGAGCACGGAGGCCAGGATGTCGTCGGGCGTGCCGCCCCAGTGCCAGATGTCGTCGCGCAGGTTGGGGAAGCCGATCGCACCCTGCGCCGACGAACCGTGGCAGGTGGCGCAGTTGTTGTTGAAGATCGCCTGGCCCAGCTTGAGCGCGGCGGGGTCCGCGGCGATGGCATCGATCGGCTGGCCCTTGTACGGCGCGAAGGTCTGCTCGAGCTTGGCGTCGTCGGCCGCCTTGGCCAGCGCGTGTTCGCGGGCCGAGCTCCACTTGCCGTAGCCCTGGTAACCGCCGAGGCCGCCGTACCAGAAGATGTAGGCCACCGAGAACGCCAGCAGCAGGTAGAAGCCGTTGATCCACCAGCGCGGCATCGGCTTGTTGTACTCGGTGATGTCGCCGTCCCAGTAGTGGCTGGTGTCTTCCGGCTTCGGGTCGCCGGGACGCCGCTTCGCGGTCCACCACAGCAGCCACACGCAGCCGAGCAGGTTCAGCGCCACCAGCGCGATGACGTACCACGACCAGCCGGCGCTCACGGGAGGTCCTCCCGCGACTCGTCGTCGAGGGCCAGCCTGGCGGCCGCATCGAAGTCGGCCTTGCGTCGCGGGCTCCAGGCCCAGGCCCAGCCGGCCAGGAACAGCAGCAGGATCGAGGTCACGATTCCGGACAGCATGGCTCAGTCTCCCCGCGGTGCGTGCTTGCCGAGCGCCTGCAGGTAGGCGACCACGGCGTCGAGTTCGGTCTTGCCTGCGACGTCTGCCGGGGCGTCGGCGATTTCCTTGTCGCTGTACGGATCGCCCAGGCGCTGCAGCGTCCGCATGTGCGAGGCGATGGTGGCGCCGTCGACCTGGTTCTTCGCCAGCCACGGGAACGACGGCATGTTGGATTCGGGCACCACGTCGCGCGGATTGAGCAGGTGCACGCGGTGCCAGTCGTCCGAATAGCGGCCGCCGACGCGCGCCAGGTCGGGCCCGGTGCGCTTGGACCCCCACTGGAACGGACGGTCGTAGACCGACTCGCCGGCCAGCGAATAGTGGCCGTAGCGTTCGGTCTCGAAGCGCAGGGTGCGGATCATCTGCGAGTGGCAGTTGTAGCAGCCTTCGCGGACGTAGACGTCGCGGCCGGCGAGCTGCAGCGCGGGATAGGGCTTGACCCCGGGCAGCGGCTTGATCGCCTCGGCCTGGTACATCAGCGGGACGATTTCGGCCAGTCCGCCCAGCGACAGCGCCACCGTGATCAGCACTGCCATCAGGCCGATGTTCTTTTCGACTTTCTCGTGTCCGTGGTTGCTCATCGGTTCGTCCTCAGGCGCGCGCTTCGGCGGCATCGGGCGGCAGCACCGGTTGCGGCGCGGGCGCCTTCGCGAGCTGCATGGTCTTGTACATGTTCCAGGCCATCAGGCACATGCCGGCCAGCACCAGCAGGCCGCCGAACAGGCGCCCCAGGTAGTAGGGGTAGGTGGCGTTGAGCGACTCGACGAAGCTGTAGGTCAGGGTGCCGTCGGCGTTGGTGGCGCGCCACATCAGGCCCTGGGTGACGCCGGCGATCCACATCGAGGCGATGTAGAACACCACGCCCAGGGTGTGCAGCCAGAAGTGCACGTCGATCCACTTGACCGAATACATCTCCTTCAGGCCCTGCAGGCGCGGCAGCAGCGAGTAGATCGAACCGATCGAGATCATCGCCACCCAGCCCAGGGTGCCGGCGTGGACGTGGCCCACGGTCCAGTCGGTGTAGTGGCTGAGCGAGTTGACCGTCTTGATCGACAGCATCGGCCCCTCGAAGGTGGCGATCATGTAGAAGCTGATCGCCACGATCAGGAACTTGAGGATCGGGTCGGTGCGCAGCTTGTACCAGACGCCCGACAGCGTGAGGATGCCGTTCATCGCGCCGCCCCAGCTCGGCGCCAGCAGGATCAGCGAGAACACCATGCCGACCGACTGCGCCCAGTCCGGCAGCGCGGTGTAGTGCAGGTGGTGCGGACCGGCCCACATGTAGACCGAGATCAGCGCCCAGAAGTGCACGATCGACAAGCGATAGGAATAGATCGGGCGCTGCGCCTGCTTGGGCACGAAGTAGTACATCATCGCCAGGTAGCCGGTGGTCAGCAGGAACGCCACCGCGTTGTGGCCGTACCACCACTGCGCCATCGCGTCGACCGCGCCGCTGTAGACCGGGTACGACTTGGTCAGGCTGGCCGGCAGCGCCAGGTTGTTGACGACGTGCAGCATGCCCACGGCGATGATGTAGGCGCCGTAGAACCAGTTGGCCACGTAGATGTGCTTGACCCGGCGCCTGGCGATGGTGCCGAAGAACAGCACGCCGTAAGCGACCCAGACCACCGCGATGGCGATGTCGATCGGCCATTCCAGCTCGGCGTATTCCTTGCCCTGGGTCAGTCCCATCGGCAGCGTGATCGCGGCGGCGACGATGATCGCCTGCCAGCCCCAGAACACGAAGCTGGCCAGCTTGTCGGAAACCAGGCGTACGTGGCAGGTGCGCTGGACCACGTGGAAACTGGTGGCGAACAGCACCGAGCCGCCGAAGGCGAAGATCATCGCGTTGGTGTGCAGCGGACGCAGGCGGCCGTAACTCAGCCAGGGGACGTCGAAGTTCAGCGCCGGCCAGTACAGCTGCGCCGAGATCAGCACGCCCACCACCATCCCGACGATGCCCCAGACGATGGTGGCGACGACGAACTGGCGCACCACCTTGTCGTTGTAATAACCGCGTTCCGCGACCTGCCCGTCGGCAGCGGAAATCCCGGTCGCGCCTGCGCCGGCGCCGGCAGAAACGTCATGCGCGCTCATAGGGTGGCCTCGATTGGGTCAATCGCCTGGAGTATGGCGGTTTGCGGCGGCCCCTAGTTTGATCGAAATCAAGGGCGGTTGCAGCAGGCGGGGCCGCCATTGTGGCGAAATACGGGCGTTTTTTGCCTGGAGTCGCGGGATTCCGGGCCAATCGCGCGGAAAGACGCCGCGCCGCGCATGCGCGGCGCGGGACGGACTTCCCGCGATGCCTGCGCCGCGACGAAATCGGCCAAGCCGCGCACGCGCACGCTGCCCGCCGCTGGCGCCCTCCGCGATCGTCCGGGAAGGCCGATGGACGCGCGCGGCCTGTGCATAATGGCCGCGACTTCAAGGTGTCCAGGCCATGCTGCTCGAGACGATCGAAAAGGAAACCGGACCGTCGCCAGGCCACGCTGTGATCTGGCTGCATGGCCTGGGCGCCGACGGCCACGACTTCGCGCCGATCGTGCCGGAGCTGGTGCGCGGCGACTGGCCGGCGATCCGCTTCGTGTTCCCGCACGCGCCGGTGCGTCCGGTGACGATCAACAACGGCGTGCCGATGCGCGCCTGGTACGACATCACCGCGCTGGACCTGGCCAACCGCGCCGACATGGCCGGGGTCGAAGCGTCGATCGTGCAGGTCGAGGCCCTGGTCGCAAGGGAAACCGGGCGCGGGATTCCCGCCGCGCGCATCGTGCTCGCGGGATTCTCGCAGGGCGGTGCGATCGCGCTGGCAGCCGGACTGCGTCGCAGCGAACCGCTGGCCGGCCTGGTCGGGCTGTCCACCTACCTGCCGGCCGCGCACACCGCCGCCGAACAGCTGGTCGCCGGCGCGCAGGCGCAGCCGGTCTTCATGGCCCACGGCACCCAGGATCCGGTGGTGCCGTTCGGCGCCGGCGAACAGAGCGCGGTGCTGCTGCGCAAGCTCGGTTTTTCCGTGCAGTGGCATCACTACCGCATGCCGCATGCGGTCTGCCCGGACGAGATCCGCGACCTCGGCGACTGGCTGTCGCAGCGCTTTGCCGCAGGCTGAGGGCATGAGCGACGCCCGCGCCAACGAGCCCTGGCTGCCCGACCTGTGCCGGCTGCCGCGGCTGGGCGCGATGCTGGGCATGGCCGAGCTGGCGGTGGTGGTGGTGGCGCTGGCGCCGGACGGCTCGCCCGACTGGAGCCTGCGCCACTTCCTGTCGGCCAGCGGCTATGCCCTGTGGCTCGCGCTGTCGGTGTCGGTGCTGCTGTGCGTTTCGCGCCGCGCGCTGTCGGAGCTGCCGCGGCGCACCGGCGCGCTTGCCGCGGTCGCGCTGGCGACGCTGGTGGCGGGCGTCGCCGCGGCGATCGTGCACGCGCTGTTCGCCAGCGTCGGCCAGGTCGGCGATGCCATCGGCTTCCTGCGCTTCGTCAGCGGCAGCGCCGCGGTCGTCGCGCTGATCACGGCGCTGGCGCTGCGCTATTTCTACGTCATCGACCGCTGGCAGGCGCAGGTCGGCGCGCAGGCGCGCGCCGAGGTCGATGCGCTGCAGGCGCGCATCCGCCCGCACTTCCTGTTCAACAGCATGAACATGATCGCCGGCCTGCTGCGTCGCGATCCCGAGGTGGCCGAACGCGCGGTGCTGGACCTGTCCGACCTGTTCCGCGCCGCGCTCGGCGCCGGCGAAGGCAACTCGACCCTGGCCGAGGAAGTGCAACTGGCGGAACGCTACCTCGACATCGAACAGCTGCGCCTGGGCGAACGGCTGCAGGTCGAATGGCACAAGTCCGAGCCGCTGCCCTGGCAGCTGGCCATGCCGCGCCTGCTGCTGCAGCCGCTGATCGAGAATGCGGTGCTGCACGGCGTGTCGCGACTGCCGCAGGGCGGCACCATCCGCATCGAGCTGGGCGTCGCCGACGAACGCCTGCGCATCGTCGTCGGCAATCCTTCGCTGCCGCCGCAGGAGGCGCAGGCGGGCCGGGGCGTGCACGGCGCCGGCCACGCGCAGCGCAGCATCGCCCACCGCCTAGGCTATGCCTTCGGCGCGCGCGCGCGCATGGCCTCGGGCTGGCACGAAGGCTACTATCGATGCGAACTCGACTTGCCGCTGCCATGAGGCTGCCGCGATGAGGAGGAGGCTGCAGTGAAGGTGGTCATCGCCGACGACGAACCGCTGGCCCGCGAGCGCCTGCGCACGCTGCTGGCCGCGGAAGCGGACGTGGAAGTGGTCGCCGAAGCCGGCGACGGCCGCGAGGCGCTGCAGGCCTGCGCCGAACACGACCCCGACCTGGTGCTGCTCGACATCGCCATGCCCGGCATCGACGGACTCGAGGCCGCGCGCCACCTGGCGGCGTTCGAGCCGCGGCCGGCGGTGGTGTTCTGCACCGCCTACGATGCGCACGCGCTGTCGGCATTCGACGCCGCCGCGGTCGACTACCTGGTCAAGCCGGTGCGCCCCGAACGCTTGCAGGCCGCGCTCGAGCGCGCGCGCACCTTCGTCGCCGGCCGCGACCACGCCGCGGTCGACGGTCGCCACGACGGCAAGCAGCGTTCGCACCTGTGCGCGCGCCTGCGCGGCAGCCTGCGGCTGGTCCCGATCGAGGACGTGCACTACCTGCAGGCCGAGGAGAAATACGTGGTGGTGCACCATGCGCGCGGCGAGGACCTGATCGAGGAATCGCTGAAGTCGCTGGAGGAGGAGTTCGGCGAGCGCTTCGTGCGCATCCACCGCAACTGCCTGGTGGCGCGCCACGAGATCGTCGAACTCCGGCGCGAGCACGGCGGCCAGGTGCACGTGATCCTGCGCCACGGCAGCCAGCCGCTGGAGGTCAGCCGGCGCTGCGCGGCGCAGGTCAAGGACATCGTCAAGCGCCTGTAGGAGCGGCTTGCAGCCGCGAGCCTTGCGCTTCCATTCCCGCGGGGGAAAGGATCAAAGAGCTCGCGGCTATAAGCCGCTCCTACGAAAGCGCGGCAGCGGCGATAATGGCGCATGGACCTCCTCCGCATCGCCACCCGCAAGAGTCCGCTCGCCCTGTGGCAGAGCGAACACGTCGCCACCCTGCTGCGCGCCGCGCACCCGGGCCTGGAGGTTTCGCTGGTGCCGATGAGCACGCGCGGCGACGAGGTGCAGGACCGTTCGCTGGCGGCGATTGGCGGCAAGGGCCTGTTCCTCAAGGAACTCGAGCTGGCGATGCTGCGCGGCGACGCCGACTGCGCCGTGCATTCGCTCAAGGACGTGCCGATGGAGCTGGAAGGCCCGTTCGCGCTGCCGGCGATCCTGGCGCGCGCCGACCACGCCGACGCCTTCGTCAGCAACCAGCATGACGGCATCGACGCCCTGCCGCGGGGTGCGCGGGTCGGCACCTCGTCGCTGCGCCGGCAGGCGCAGCTACGCGCGCGGCGTCCGGACCTGCAGCTGCTCGACCTGCGCGGCAACGTCAACACGCGGCTGGCCAAGCTCGACGCCGGCGACTACGCCGCGATCGTGCTCGCCTGCGCCGGATTGCAGCGGCTGGGCCTGGGCGACCGCGTGCGCGCACGCCTCGACGCGCCTGACTGGCTGCCGGCGCCGGCGCAGGGCGCCATCGCCATCGAATGCCGCGACGATGCCAGGCGCGTGATCGATGCCTGCGCAGCGCTCGACCATGCCCCGACGCGCACCTGCGCCGAAGCCGAGCGCGCCATGAACCGCGCGCTGCACGGCAGCTGCCATGTCCCGGTTGCCGCGCTGGCGCGGCTCGAAGGCGGGCGCCTGCACGTGCACGGGCTGGTCGGCAGTGTCGACGACGGCCGCATCGTGCGCGCGGATTGCGAAGGCGATGTCGGTGAGCCGGAAGCGCTCGGTGCCGAAGTCGCGCGCCGCCTGCTGGAAGGGGGTGCGGGCGAGTTCCTGCCGCCACCCGGCATCTAGAGCCCGCCCTGCAGGAGCGCGCCCGGGCGCGACAAGCTTTACCGGTGGGGCTGTCGCGCCCAGGTGCGCTCCTGCAAAGGCAACGGCGGACCTCGTGGCGCGTCGGGGCGTGCCCTCAGAACGCGTAGCGCAGGTTCAGCGAACCCTTGGTATCGGTACGGCCCTTGCCGCCGTCGCCCGCGGTGTCGTGCTTCATCTCCAGCCGCGACTGCAGGGTCCAGTCCGGCTGCAGCCGCAGGTCGACGCCGATGGTCTGGCGCACGATCGTGTTGTCGCGACCGGTCTCCACCATCACCTGTTGCCGCAGGCGCGCGCGCGCGCCGAAATCCTGGGTCAGCCACAGGCCGCCGCTGGCGATCGGCCCGACCGCCGCGGTGCCGTAGCCGGCATAGGGCTGCAGCCGGTAGCCGGTGCCCAGTTCCAGCTTCAGGTCGGTGCCGGGCCGTCGCAGCGCCTCGACGCCGAAGCTGGCATCGATCTTGGCGTGGCTGGCTTCGGCATCGAACCAGTCGCGGCGTGCGACCGGCGCCCGCAGCGACGCATAGCGGCGGGTGGCCAACGGCGGGGTCCGGGTCGGCCGCAGTTGCGGCCGGCTGCCCGGCGCCTTCGGCGCCCACAGCGTGGTGTAGGGCGTGGGCGCCATCCATTCGGCATCCGCGCACACCAGCCGATAGCAGGGCAGCCGCAGCGAGGCCCGCCCGGCCAGCACCGCGAACGCCGCCGGCTCGCCCGGGGTCTCGGGCAAGGGCTGCTGGAACACGGGCAGGCCGGCAATCGCCAGCCACCAGGCGGCGGTCATGGAAGGGTCTCGCTGGAAACGATTACATCGGGATTATGCCAGCCCTGCGCGGCCGTCCCAAGCCGGCCCTGCGCCGGCATTCATCGTCATTTCAGTAGTACAGCGTCACCACATGCCGCGCCTGGGCGAAGAACAGCCAGCGCTCGACGAAGGCGCCGGCCAGCAGCAGCACCGCGGCCACGCCCAGCGCGATGGCGGGGCTGCCGGGTTCGAGCGCCAGCAGCGCCCAGGCCGCCAGCGGCGCGCCGGCGATCAGCGCGCTGGCGCCGATGCGCAGTCGCAAGGCGTGCCGCCGCGCGACTTCGAACGCCATTTCGCGGGTGATGTAGTTGGCCTCGGTATGCGGCCGCTCGAACACCGTGGCCTCGCGCCCGGGCAGGCCGATCGCGGCGCCACGGTCGGCGGGCAGGCCGGCACGGTCGGTCTCGAGCCAGTACAGCCACTTCATCACCACCAGCAGCGCGCCAAGCACCGCCAGCGTCGCCAGCATGGCCCCGGGTCTCGCATTGCCGAGCATCGCCAGCATCAGCACGAACAGAAGCGCCAGCCCGGTCAGCAATGCGAACAGCAGGTAGCCCGGCACCACCAGCGGATGGCACCAGGCGGGAATCGGCTTGAGCGAGGCATAGATCATCGCGGTGCAAGCCACCGTCGCCAGTGCGCTGACCGCCAGCAGCAGGCCGAGTACGGCCAGCAGCGGCGAGGTCGTCGGACCCGGCGTGCCCCACAGCAGCAGCGCGCCGACCGCCAGCGCCGGCAGCATCGTCGCCATCGACATCACCCCCTCGCGCGACAGCCACGAAGTCCGCCACTGCGAGAACGCCCGCCAGGCGCGCAGCGGCTTGCCGAGGTGGCCGAGCGAACACAGCAGGCCGATGGTCGACAGCACCAGGCCCAGGAGCAGCGCGGCCAGCTGCACGCCCGTCAATGCCGGCAGCAATTGCCCGCGCATGTTCAGCAGCGCCAGTGAAACGCCCAGCCACGCCAGCAGGCCGTAGCCGGCGCCGGACAGGGTGGTGAAGAAGATGACGGAGAGGGCGGGGTGCATGTTTTCCTACTAGAAGATACGCGATGCGACTAGTTTAAATTTCCTGAATTTGCCCAAGCTTCTTCCGAAACAATGGCTAATGGAACGCCGCTGTCTCGGTAGTGCATGGCCTTCTCAATCTTGCGGCCAAAAACTTCATGGACCCAACTGTCTGTTACATAAGTTCCAAGCACCAAAAAGTTCAGTGTCTTAGTAACTCCACTCACGCAAATCCCCCCGAGAGATGCCGTAGCCTCTTGGCATTGTTTCCTGCTACCGAATGCGCAGGTTCCAGTGAATAGAAATGTATGGCCTGGAAAAGCGATTTTTGGGATTGGTATATCTAAAGGAAGGCACGTCGTCTTTGCGAGTTCTCCAAATTCCGCGCGCTCTCCTGAGAACTTCTGAAGCAACTGAAAGAGTTCTTTCGATTCTTCCGGATCTAGATTTCCGTCTTCAATCATCGAGCTTACTTTTGCGAGAAGATTCGTGATCACTGGGTTGTTCGTTGCCTGCTTGTTTTGCACTAACCAGTTCAGCAAGAACTCCGCTTCTGATTGGTTTACTTCGCCATCCGCAATGAGGCCCTTACTAAGCCCAATCAAAGTATCAATCTGGCGATCATCAACTGTCTTGCGGTTAAAACGAAGAAACATGTCCATACAAGCTTCCCCTTTGACGCGACTTCTTTGTCAATCGGCACAAGTAGGTGCCTAACGCTTGATTATCCGATCGAGCCAGCGCGACACGACCGTGCCGCTGTCAGCTTGCATCTCGGATTCGGGCCTGGGCCCGCCGCCAACACGCCGCGGCCTTGGCGGCAGGTAGCGGTTGACCGGCTGGTACCCGAGCTCGGGCATCAGCGCCACGCCGCCGCGTTCGGCGACCAGCTTCGAGACGTCCGAATCGGGGTCGCCGAGGTCGCCGAAATGGCGCGCGCGGGTCGGGCAGGCCTGCACGCAGGCGGGCTGGCGTTCTGCTTCCGGCAGGTTTTCGTTGTAGATGCGGTCCACGCACAGCGTGCATTTCTTCATCACGCCTTCGACTTCGGAATACTCGCGCGCGCCGTAGGGACAGGCCCAGGA